>Ga0214205_100227_pt1 | contig 9981 bp, 8 predicted proteins | sample TroBogEpilimnion_12_FD_153043 | JGI IMG/M metagenome (GOLD analysis project Ga0214205, IMG submission 153043) | Freshwater microbial communities from Trout Bog Lake, WI - 29JUN2009 epilimnion | ecosystem: Environmental > Aquatic > Freshwater > Lake > Epilimnion/Euphotic zone | place: Trout Bog... | reverse complement strand
AAAGAGAAGGTGCGCGTCAATATCGTCGCCGCTGGTCCGATCAGAACGATCGCGGCTAAGTCGATCCCTGGTTTTGAAGAGTTTGAAAATGTCTGGAATTCACGTGCACCACTCTCGTGGGATACGTCAGATCCCATCCCGGCTGCTCAAGGCGTCGTTGCTTTGCTCTCCGATTGGTTCCCTAAGACGACTGGGGAGATGGTGCACGTCGATGGTGGCGTACATGCCATTGGCGGCTAAGAAGCCGGTATTCAGCTAGCCCCTCCAGGCTGGCGATTTTCGGGATTTCACCTTTTGCGGGTGCTCCGTTACCCTTATCCCATCAAGTGGAGTTAGCCGCTCCCACCTCACCGACTTCGGTTGGTTGGTCAAGATCGAACTCCTCACTTCGTGAGGGCTTCTACTGCTGGCGTTGCTATGGCGTTGCTATGGTGAGGACTAGGCAGAGATTTTTCCGCGGCGAACCCTGCTTGCTGACAAGAAGCTCACGAATTGAAAGGAAACACTTATCAGCGCCGATCTACGAATCAATGATCGAATTCGCGTCCCACAGGTGCGCTTAATCGGACATGAGGGTGACCAAGTAGGCATTGTCGATATCGATACCGCCCTTGCGATGGCAGATGAAGTTGGACTCGACCTAGTCGAGATCTCTCCAGATGCACAACCTCCAGTCTGCAAAGTGATGGATTTCGGAAAGTACAAGTACGAGATCGCCCAGAAGGCCCGCGAAGCGCGTCAGAACCAGACCCACATTGTGGTGAAGGAGATGCGTCTTGGTTTAAAGATTGAACCACACGATTATGAGACAAAGCGAAATCACATCGAAAAGTTTCTTCGTGCAGGTGACAAGGTAAAGGTAACTGTTCAATTCCGTGGCCGCGAACAGACGAGACCCGAGATGGGTTATCGCTTGCTCATGAAGTTGTCAGAAGAGTTGGTTGAGGTTGCTGCAGTTGAGTTCGCCCCTAAGAAAGAGGGACGTTCAATGACTATGGTGCTTGGACCGTTGGTAAAGAAGGGCTCGATCAAGAAGGCAGCTCCTGCGAAAGCAGAGAAGGTTGCCAAAGTTGAGAGCAAGCCCGCAGAGCCAGCAGTTGAGGCCACTACTGAAGCGGTAGCGGCCGAATAAAGTTTTAAGCAGTACTGAAAAAATTACGGTAATCAAGGAAACGAGGAAGCAATGCCAAAGATGAAGACCCACAGTGGGGCGAAGAAGACCTTCCGCCTTACAGGTACAGGAAAGGTCATGCACGAACGTGCTGGCAAGCGCCACCTTTTGGAGCACAAGTCTTCACGTGTGACTCGTCGCTTGAGCAATGATGCAACAGGTAAGAAGACTGTAACCATGACCGCCAAGCGCATGCTCGGTTTGAAGTAAAGGGGAGTAGAAGATGGCAAGAGTAAAACGTGGTGTCCACGCAGCTAAGAAGCGTCGTACAACCCTCGAGCGTGCATCTGGATACCGTGGACAACGTTCACGTCTATTCATCAAGGCGAAGGAGCAAGTAACTCACTCGCTCGTTTACGCTTTCAATGACCGTAAAGATAAGAAGGGTGACTTCCGTCGCCTCTGGATCCAGCGCATCAATGCTGGTGCACGTGCAAATGGACTCACCTACAACCGCTTTATCCAGGGACTCAATGTCGCTGGTATCGCTGTTGACCGTCGTGTCCTCGCCGAGCTCGCTACCAATGACCCTGCAGCATTTGCAGCGCTCGTTGAAGTTGCTCGTCAGCACGTCGTTAACGCGTAACTAAACCGCGTATATCTAGGTGGTTCACCAAAGAATTACGAGCCCTCACTCGCCCCACGTGGAGCGGGTAAGGGCTCTTTTGGGTTCTCGGGGCAAAAAAATCCGACGGGAAGAATCACTCTTTATTGCTGATGGAATGCAATCACTGCGCAGTGCAATCCAACCAAAGATACCGACTGCTCCGTTGATACAGAAGCTCTATCTCACTGAAGCTGGAGAAGAGAAGGCCCGCCAAGAGTTCGGTGATCAATTAGTGGATGCGCAAGAGATCATCCCAGTCAGCGATTCGGTCATGAGCGCGATGGCAGATACTGAATCACCTCAAGGCATTCTTGCACTCTGTAAGTACAAGGCGCTCTCGCTCGATGATTTTTTACAATCGAAGCCAGTTCGCTTGGCATTCTTTTGGCAGATTCAAGATCCGGGAAATGCTGGCACGGCTATTCGCACCGCAGATGCATGTGGATTTGATGGTGTCTTATTCTCTGAAGGAAGCGTCGATATTTACTCACCTAAAGTTGTGAGATCGACCGCTGGTTCGTTGTGGCACATTCCCGTTATTGAAGACCTCGCACTCGCATCGATCACTGCGCTTTCCGGTAACGAGACCGAAGATTCCTTTGAGATTTTTGCCTTCGATGGCACGGGGGAGAGATCGATCTTGGATCTCAACGAGCAGCATCGAATTATCGCCATGTTTGGCAATGAGGCGCGCGGGCTTCCGACACTTCCAGAATCCATTGAGAAGATCAGAATTCCGATGCGCGGCGAGGCAGAGAGCCTCAATGTTGCGAGCGCCGCTGCTATCGCGTTATTCCACTTAGGCGTAGGGCAGAGTCGCTAGACTACGAACCCTTATGAGCATCTCATCAGCTGATATTGATTCGATCACGAGCGCAGCGCTCTCTGCAATTGAGGCAGCCGCTGATCTTGAGGCCTTAAAGGAAGTTCGCATCGCACATGTGGGCGATCGTTCACCGATTGCGCGAGCGAACCAATCGCTGGGTTCCATGGAAGTCTCGGAGCGGGCACAGTTCGGCAAGGTGATAGGCCAGGCAAAATCTTCAATCAATAGCGCATTCGAATCTCGGCAGCGAGTTCTAGAAGCAGAGCGCGATGCCCGAGTCTTAGTCGAAGAACGAGTGGATGTTTCGATTGCTGCTAAGCGCTCACTTCCAGGTGGACTTCATCCGTTAACGATTCTTACCAATGAAATTTGCGATCTCTTTCTGGGATTGGGTTATCGCGTCGCAGAGGGTCCAGAGCTAGAAGCGGAATGGCTCAACTTCGATGCACTCAATATTCCAACGGATCATCCCGCTCGCACCATGCAAGATACCTTCTTCATCGAACCGCTCGATTCACACCTTGTTCTGCGTACGCATACATCACCAGTACAGATGAGAACCATGTTGGAGCAAGAGCCACCTATCTATGTGATCTGCCCAGGACGCACCTATCGTGCCGATGAACTCGATGCGACCCACACCCCAGTCTTTAGTCAGGTTGAAGGTCTTGTGATCGATAAGGGAATCACGATGGCCGATCTCAAGGGAACACTTGATTACTTTGCACGCGCCATGTTTGGTCCTGATGTGAAGACACGCTTACGTCCATCATTCTTCCCATTCACAGAGCCAAGTGCAGAAGTCGATTTCTATTTCAATGGCCGCTGGGTGGAGTGGGGCGGTTGTGGCATGGTGAATCCAAAGGTCCTACGCGCCGCTGGAATTGATCCCGATGAATATTCTGGCTTTGCTTTTGGTATGGGTCTTGAGCGAACCCTGATGGTTCGACATGGAATTACCGATATGCACGATATTGTTGAAGGCGATATTCGCTTCACCCAGAACTTTGGAAGTGGGTTGCGATGAAGATCCCTCTGAGTTGGTTGCGTGAATTTGCAGAGCTACCAGCAGATTGCACCCCAGAACTTATCGAATCAGCCTTCGTGAAGGTGGGCTTCGAGGTCGAAGAGATCATCCTCCAAGGATCGGATCTCACTGGCCCCCTCGTGGTTGCTCGTGTTGAAAGCATTGAGGAACTTACTGAACATAAGAAGCCAATTCGCTACGTCGGCTTGGATTGCGGTGAGGGTTCTACTCGTTATGTCATCTGCGGAGCTCGCAATTTTGAGCAAGGCGATCTCGTTGTAGCAGCCCTTCCTGGCGCGGTATTGCCTGGAGATTTCGCCATCTCTGCTCGTGAAACATACGGAAAGACGAGCAATGGCATGATCTGCTCAGCTCGTGAACTTGGTATCAGCGATGACCACCAGGGAATCATCGTTCTTGATCCAACGAGTGCGACTGTTGGAGAAGATGCCATCGAGTTGTTGCAGATAAACGAGATGATCATTGATGTTGCAGTCAATCCAGATCGTGGCTACGCGCTCTCGGCCCGCGGCTTAGCTCGCGAATTAGCACTCTCGCTAGATGTACCTTTCAATGACCCGGCTGCCCGCGATTACCTCTCTGAGATCTCATCGACTGGTGGAGAACTCATCAATGTAGCGATCGACGATCCAACAGGTGCGGATTACATCATCATCCGCACTCTTGAACAGGTAAATGTTAAGGCTAAGACGCCACTCTGGATGAGTCGTCGCATTGAGAAGTGTGGAATGCGCTCTATCTCGCTCGCAGTAGATATCACGAATTATGTGATGTTAGAACTTGGACAACCTCTCCATGCATTTGATGCAGATACAGTCGATGGCTCGCTTCATGTGGCACGAGCAGGATTGGCAAAAGATTTCGTCACCCTTGACTCTCAGAAGCGCACCCTCACTCCCGATTCATTGATGATTGCTGATGATAAGAAGTTACTCGCACTTGCCGGAACCATGGGTGGACTTGATTCTGAAGTAACGGATTCGACCTCACGTATTGCACTTGAAGCGGCACATTTCGACCCGATCTCTATCGCTAAGAACTCCCGTACGCATCGACTCTCATCCGAAGCCTCACGTCGATTAGAGCGGAACGTTGATCCGGCTGTTGCCACAGTGGCTTCTGCTCGAGCAACGGCGCTTCTTGTTGAGCTTGCCGGTGCTAAGTTTGTCGGAGAAAGTGCTGCTGGATCAGTTCCTGCGAAGAGAACCATTACCTTCAATCCAGCGAAGATCTCTCAACTCATAGGCTTTGATTACTCCGAGGCTGCACTTACTTCTCCACTTCTCGCGATTGGCGGAGAAGTTGCCAAGAAGAGTGCAGATTCATGGACATTTACTGTTCCAACCTGGCGACCAGACCTTGAAGTAATCTCGGATCTCGCAGAAGAGATCGCCCGAGTTAATGGATATGACCTGATTCCATCGAAATTGCCGATCGGCAAGGGTGGAGCTGCGCTTACTCCGATCCAGGAACGAAAGCGTGCAATCGCTTCGATGATGGCCCATCTCGGTTTCTCTGAGGTGTACAACTACCCATTTGTCTCACCTGAGATGGTGAAGACCCTTGGCTTTGTCGGTCCGCGAGCAGCCTCATTTAAGATTGCGAATCCGATGTCGGATGAAGCGCCATTACTGCGCACACATCTTCTTCCGGGGCTTCTTCAAGCACTCTCACGTAATCTCTCTCGCGGCGCTAAAGATGTTGCTCTCTTTGAGATTGGCACAGTCTTTAGAGATGTCAGCGCACTCTCAAAGGTCGGAATAATCTCGACTGCATCACGCCCGAGTGCGGAGACCATCTCTGATATTTATGGAAGCGTTCCAGCTCAGCCTCTCTTCATCGGCGCTGTTGTCTCTGGGTCGCTCGATCGAAAGGGTTGGTGGGGGCAAGGTCGCACCTTTGATTGGAGCGATGCCGTTGCTCTTGCTGAGCGCATCGTCGCCGAGACCGGCAACACAGCGAAGGTTGTTCAATCCGACCTAGCGCCATGGCATCCAGGACGCTGCGCTGAGATTCAAATCAATGGCAAAGCTGTTGCGCATGCAGGCGAGCTCCATCCCCGTGTCCTGGAAGAACTCAATCTGCCACCACGTACCTGTGCTTTTGCGGTCATTCTCTCTGAACTTCCTCACCTTCCTAAGGTGAAGGCTGTGCCAGTTCTTACTATGCCGGCTGCTATTCAAGATATTTCGCTCTTCGTTGATCCTGCGATGCCATCTGCTGATGTTGAAGCGGCGCTTCGCGAAGGGGCGGGAGATCTTCTTGAGTCGATCACCCTCTTTGATCGCTATGAACAGAAGGGGGAGGGGAGAACCTCTCTCGCCTTCTCGATGGTCTTCCGAGCACCAGATCGGACTCTTACCGCTGATGAAGTCTCGGCATTTCGTCTTGCAGCTGCAGATGTAGCGGTAAAAAAGTGCGGGGCGACCGTTCGCGAATAGTCGACCTTCCATTATGTATAAATATGCATAATTAAGCATAAATATACATTTTGAGGTACGATGTGACCATGAAAATTGGCGTCGTGGGAGCAAGTGGTTACTCGGGTGGCGAAATTCTGCGCCTGCTCGCAAGCCACTCTCAATTTAAACCCGAATACATATCAGCAGGCAGCAATGCAGGTGAGTTGATCACTTCGATCCACCCACACCTTCTCTCATACTCGGGGGAGCGCTTCTCAGCGACTGAGATCGTAGACATCAATGCGTGCGATCTGGTTTTCTTGGCATTGCCCCATGGCGAATCTGCGAAGTTGGTAACTGGCATCAACGAGAAGGTGAAGGTTGTTGATCTAGGAGCAGATTTTAGGCTTCACTCTTCGGCGAAATGGTCACAGTATTACGGTGGTGAGCATGCCGGAACATGGACATATGGATTACCTGAGCTGAAGGGTTATCGCGAGAAGATCTCGACATCTTCACGTATTGCAAATCCTGGTTGCTATGCAACGTCAATCCAACTTGGGATTGCACCTGTCATCTCTGAGAAGCTCATTGATTCGAGCGATATTGTTGTTGTGGCCGCTTCGGGTACAACTGGGGCAGGACGCTCTGCCAAGATCAACCTATTAGGTAGCGAAGTTATGAATTCGCTCTCTTCTTACAAATTTGGGGGAGTTCATCAACATACCCCAGAGATTGAGGAGAATCTCGCTTTCATCAACAGCGATGAAGTCCGAGTCTCCTTCACACCGATTCTTGCGCCGATGCCACGGGGAATTCTCTCCACGATCACTGCAAAGTTACATACCAAAGCATCGACCAAGCAAGTACGAGAGATCTTTGAAAAGTACTTTGAGAATGAACAATTTGTGACGCTTCTCCCAGAGGGACAACTTCCTCGCACCTCATCCGTCGTGGGCTCTAACTCAATTCAGCTTCAGGTTGCAGTCGATGACCATACTCAACGCATTGTTGTGAGTGCGGCGATCGACAATCTTGGAAAAGGTGCAGCATCACAGGCGATTCAGAATGCGAACATCATCTGTGGATTGCCTGAAGGCGATGGCTTGAGTGCGATGGGAGTCGCAGGATGAGCAGACTTCCACAAGGGTTCTTGGGCGCAGGAATCTCAGCTGGCATTAAATCCTCGGGTAATCCGGATTTAGCGCTCCTTGTGAACACTGGTCCTTCACATTACGCTGCAGCAGTCTTCACTTCAAACAAGGTCGTCGCTGCACCGGTTACCTGGTCTCGACAGGTTGTCGCCGATAATGAAGTAGCAGCCGTGCTTCTTAATAGTGGTGGCGCAAATGCCTGCACTGGACCTGACGGATTTCTTGATACACATAAGAGCGCCGAGAAGGTTGCGCAAGAGTTGGGAATTTCATCTGCCGATGTCGTCGTATGTTCCACCGGTCTTATTGGTGAGCGATTGCCAATGGATAAACTCTTACATGGAATTGAGGTTGCGAAGGCGAAGCTCTCATCTGAGAGTGCGATCGATTGCGCCACTGCAATCATGACCACCGACTCTCACCCCAAGGTCTTCACAAAGGAGTCCAACGGGATCGCGATCTTTGGCATGGCAAAGGGTGCTGGCATGCTTGCACCGTCACTTGCCACGATGCTTTCGGTTATCGCCACTGATGCTGAGGTTTCTTCCTCTGCGCAGGAAATCTTTGAAGAAGTTGTTGCCAAGACATTTAATCGGATCGATTCCGACGGTTGCACATCGACAAACGACACGGTTCTATTCATGTCATCTGGTGCGAGTGGACAATCACTCTCAGACACTGAACTCTACGAAACCCTCTTTGAATGTTGTGATTACCTGGCCAAAGAGTTGATTGGTGATGCAGAAGGTCATTCGAAGATCGTCTCGATTACCACGATAAATGCTCAATCAGAGAGTGATGCAGTTGAAGTGGGGCGATCATGCGCTCGAAACAATCTCCTTAAGTGTGCTCTTCATGGTGAGGATCCCAATTGGGGGAGAGTTTTAGCGGCTATTGGAACAACCTCAGCAACCTTTGATCCGTACACCATTGATGTCTCGCTTAATGGAGTGATGGTCTGTCGGGATAGTGCGCCGGGGGAGGATCGCTCGTTGGTCGATATGAAGGCGAAGGAGATTGAGATCGTGATTGACCTTAAGGCCGGTAGCGAATCAGCGACTATTTGGACGAATGATTTGACGGCGATGTATGTCCATGAGAACAGCGCATACTCATCATGATCGTTGTTAAATATGGTGGGCATGCACTGCCAAAGGCTGGTGTCCCAGATGAGATGCTCAAGGTCATTGCGAGCTACTACAAGAGCGGCAAAGAGATAGTTCTCGTTCATGGTGGCGGGCCCCAAGTTGATGCCGAGTTGGCGATCCACGGGATTGAGAGCGAGATGGTCTCGGGTTATCGTCGAACTACGCCGGAGATCTTTGAGGTCGTTCAAGCCGTGCTCTCGGGGCAGGTCTGCCGCACTCTCGTCAATCAGTTGATTGGGTATGGGGCGAATGCGGTCGGACTATCGTCCTCTGACGGTGGCTCTATTCGCGCAACGAAGATGGCGCCCGAGGTAAACGGAGCTCCACTCGATATCGGACTCGTCGGGGATATCACCTCTACTGATCCTACGTTCTTGCAATTGCTCCTTTCGCATCGCTATTTGCCAGTTATCTCTCCGGTTGCAGTGAATTCATCCGGACAAGGTTTGAATCTGAATGGCGATCTAGCGGCCGGAGCTATTGCTGGCGCAATCCACGCTGATCAAGTAATTTTCATGACTGATGTAAGCGGTATCTATCGGAATTATCCTGATGTGAATTCAATTATTTCGACATGCACTTCTCAAGAGCTTCGAGAACTGCAACCTACCTTCGCGGCCGGAATGATTCCGAAATCAAAGGCCGCTCTCTATGCACTCGATAACGGAGCAAAGCTTGCTCGCGTCATTGATGGGCGTGATCCAAAGAATCTTATTGCCGCTCTGGATGGAGTTGGCGGAACGGTAGTTCTCCCATGAAGATGAAGAAGGCCCAGAACCGCTGGCAATCAGCGCTACAAAATAATTATGGGACACCCTCGCTTGCTCTTAGCCATGGCAAGGGTTCATACGTCTGGGATGTTGAAGGTAAAAAGTATCTCGATATGCTCGGTGGCATTGCAACAACGGTCGTCGGGCAGGCGCACCCCAAGGTGGTTGCAGCAGTCTCGAAGCAGATAGAGCAGCTATCGCATGTCAGTAACTTTTATATTCATGAACCAGGCTTAGCACTAGCCGAGAAGCTCATATCCTTTACTGGAGAGAAGAGTGCACGAGTCTTTTTCTGTAACTCTGGCGCAGAGGCAAATGAGGCAGCACTTAAACTTTCTCGCCTTACGGATCGAACTCGCATCATTTCTACACGTAATGCTTTCCACGGTCGAACGATCGGAGCACTCTCACTCACTGGCCAAAGCGCCAAACAACGCCCATTTAGGCCGCTTCTAAAAGATGTCGTCTTTGCTGAATATGGAGATATCGCCTCAATGAAGCGGTTGATCTCGCGCAAAGTCGCGATGGTGATCCTTGAACCGATTCAAGGTGAGAGTGGCGTCGTCGTTCCGCCAGCTGGTTATCTCAAAGCGGTGCGAGAACTCTGCGATAAATATGGAGTGCTTCTCTGTATTGATGCAGTACAGACTGGCATGGGTCGCACTGGTTCCTGGTTCGGTTATGAATACTCCGGAATAACCCCTGACATCATTACCTTGGCTAAGGGTTTGGGTGGGGGGCTTCCGTTAGGAGCGATGATCGCTGTAACGTCGAAGGCGCCTGCATTTAAGGCTGGCGAACATGGCAGCACCTTTGGAGGCAATCCGGTTTCATGTGCCTCAGGATTAGCTGCAA
>Ga0214205_100226_pt1 | contig 10001 bp, 10 predicted proteins | sample TroBogEpilimnion_12_FD_153043 | JGI IMG/M metagenome (GOLD analysis project Ga0214205, IMG submission 153043) | Freshwater microbial communities from Trout Bog Lake, WI - 29JUN2009 epilimnion | ecosystem: Environmental > Aquatic > Freshwater > Lake > Epilimnion/Euphotic zone | place: Trout Bog... | reverse complement strand
ATAAAATTATGGCAGCTGCATTCAGAAAGACACAGAGGGGGGTTGGGCAATGCGCCCCAAGTACAGGCCTATGTGTTCTCCTCTCAGCACACCGTCATCCTGGCCAGCTCCATTGGGAAGACTGTTAAGAAGACCAAGCCGACTGGCTCCTACTACACGACCTGCTACACCATCTTCCAGTACACCAATGAGATAGCCCCCCCAGAACCATACAAGGGGAATTTTGCACCCCAGTACAAAGACCTATCACAGGGCCACGCAATAGGGAGCCTGAGGAACGAAGTTGCCAGGCTGCAAAAGGAGATTGATATGAAACGGGCGAGCTCTGCTCTGCCAATCAACGATCTCATTCCTGGCATAATAAAACAAGGGGATAAGGATGGCTCAGAGCCCCATTGCTATGCCTTGTGGGACATATCGCCAGATAGGTTGAAGCAGATACACATGGCAGTCTACAGGGTGGAGCGGGAGATCATCAGGGCCCACTTTGCACAGCCGAACAATTTTTACACTATACCAGAAGGCGGAAGGATTGAACGGCTTTACTCTGAGCTGGCCAAGGCTTACAATACAAGGGAGGAAAAGGACCAGGCCTATGCCTTTCCAGGGATGTTCATCAACAGCCTGATAGCATTTAGGGCTGCTCCCAATACGAAAGTCCTTGGGAACGCTGCCCTGAAGCACTGGAGTGACTACTGGTTCAAGCTCGTGACTGATTTAGGCTCCAGGTCAGAGCCTCTCCCCGCTGATAAGGAGTTTAAGTACGCCCTCGTTGACAAGGGGAGTAGGGGATATGACGAAATACTCGTCCAAGTGGAGCGCAGGCGAGAGCTTGAAGCAGCCCATAGGCAACGGATGAAGGAGCACGACGAGAGAGAGCGCAACTTCTTTGGCCCTGGCTCTGCAAGTCACAATATATTGTTTCCTCAGATGGGCTATACGGGAGGCTATAACAGAGACATAAGTGGCCCTCCAGGCGGGGGAAGCTATCCAAGGGGAGGGAAGAACAACGGAGGGACTAACAGAGGCGCTAAAGGCAGCGGACCTGTCAGGGGGAGGGGTGGATACGGCCCTGGCAGAGGTAGGGGTGGATACGGACCTGGTGGAGGTAGGGGTGGATCAGGACCAGCCAAAGAACGAGGCGGCTTCGGGCCTGTCCGAGGTAGGGGTGGTTACGGACCTGTCAGAGGAGGTAAGGGATGGAGTGAAGATAGGCAGGGAGAGGCTTCAAGTAACTGGGACGACGAGCAGGATGAACCAAACGAACCTCAGATAACAATCTATGTTATTAATCATGGCCAAAAACAGCCATATGTTGTGGGCTTAAACGAGGTCATACGTGTTGCCAATGAGAAGGTACAAGGATCTGGTCCTACGGAAGGTCTTATAAGGGTCCGAGACAGAACAAGAAAGGACTATATCTTTGTCGACCCCGAAGAGCTCGAAAGCGCTGAGAGAACAATGGCAGAGCGAGGCAAACCATGATGACAATAGGCTGCAAGCAAATACACAGCCCTCCACAAGGACTGCATATGAGGATTGCCAGACTACTCCACATTCTCATCCGAAAACGCCCCCACCATGTTCAACCGGATCACTGCGTTGTGGGGGGAGCACTTTGGGGTGATCCTCAAGAGGGCCAGCTCCTCCTCGTTGTTGGGCTCGCTGGGGGCGTTGAGGGTGTTGCACATGATGTACACGGTCTCCGCAACCTGGGGGGTGATCTTGGGCTGGACGGGGCCGGCCATGAACTTCATGATGTGCGAGTATTCCTTGAGCACCAGTGCGTCCGTGAAGTCGTCGATGAGCTTGCCCGTCTTGGTGGGGCACATCTGGAGCAGCCTGTTCCAGCAGTTCAGCACGCTGTGGATCCCAGCGCAGTTAATAAACGTGTCGATGTCGCCCTCCGTGGCCCTCTCGAGGAAGTGCATGATTGTGTTTAGGTTCTCAGGCGACACCAGCATGTTGTAGGCCAGGACCTGCCTGCTGAAGAGCGCCACGTCCGCGGCTGGCCCGTTCTCCAGCTGCCTGTCCGGGTCCAGGCCTGCGAAATGGCGGCTGAGCATGGGCTTCAGGTGGTTTGTGTAAAAGTCCACGATGCACTGGCACATGTGGGCGACGGTGGGCTCAGGGTCCCTGCGCACGTACGGGCCCAGCAGGATGTCGGAAAACTCGTAGGCGTTGGCAAACTGTGGGTTGGACAGCACCAGCATGTCCACAATCTCCGTGAAGAGATACCTGTGGAACCTTGGGAAGTCCATCTCACACCTCTGCTGGTTGAATCCGTCGGGCACCCCGTGCGGGTTGTCGTTGCGGACCAGGGTCCAGAAGATGTAGGCAAGGTACATCTCCACGACCCCCCTGTACCTGTAGGCGTGCTTGGTTCTGGGCTCGGTGCCTCCCCTAAGGCCATTGTATCGCTCAAAGATGAGGCAGGCGGTAAAATGGATCGCCACGCTCAGACACACAACCAGTTTTCTGACGATTTGTCTCCGTATTCTGAGTGGATTGTTTACAGCCCCCGCTGCGCGGACTGGCAGGCACATGTGGATGAAGTAGGCCACACACGCCTCATAGCTGAAAAAGCCATTCTGCCTGTCCCTGGTGGCATCCGTGGGGTCCCACCTGTAGTGCCCCCCATACCTGAATCTATTGTTGGTCGTGTATATGTTCTGCCTGAATATGGCCTCATCAGGCACCAACGGGTCCACCCTTGCAAGGTAGAACGCGCTTGTTGCCCTCTGTGTCATGATGTCGTTGCAGGACTTGCACCCTGGAATCACCTGGTCCGGATCAGGCACCAAGACGGCCTGGTTCCCAGTCCTCAAAACACACGCATCCAAAAGGTTATTGAGCATGTCAAAGCCGTCAATGTGGTCTGGGCGTTCCCAGCATACCACAGCCATCAAGTTTTCCTGAGTGGGTATAGGATAGGGAAGGGCGCCAGCGCCCCCTGCTACCCTGGTTTTCCTCTTTGCCTCAGTGCCTATCACATAGTTCCTGTCCACCCTGACGAGCAGGTTGTGGCGAGCATTCGCCCTGGGATTCACTAGCCCGTGCACAAAAAATCCTGCATGGTAGCCTGCAGAGTTGGTGTTGGCCCATGTGTCGCTGTTTGCCCCGTTGTAGTAGGTCTTCATGGCAGGGATGACGTTGGTCTCAGGGAACAGATGCAGAGACTCCTTCTGGGCCAGGAGGTTGGGCTCAGCATTCCCTCCCAGATTCCAGTCGCTCCTGTTGCGGATAGCCTCGCCCTCCATGTAAAACAAGGCCCTGGACCCAATCCTGTCTTGCCTCATTGCAGCCCCGCTGGGCAATATGGGCCCGCCGCAGCACAGGCAGCAGTTCATCTGCGCACAGATACCCGTCGCCATACTATACAGTCCACTAGGATATCTTTTTATAGAATTTCAATTTGTTTTTCTAGAGCATCCGCGATTGCTCGCGGGTCACCGATCCGTCGGCAGACAGGATGGAGCCCATGATGCCCTTGCTCTTGGGGCGCTTTGCCTTGGATGCCAGCCCTGGCTTGGCCACGCTGAAGGTGTGGGCGGTGGAGCTGAATCCATCCTCGAATTCGCCAATGTCTTCCTGAAGTGCAGCCAGGCTGGTGGATGCAGGGATGGAGCTGACATTGTTGCTAAGCCTCCCTGCGCTGACCATGTCATTGGAGGACTCCCTATCCTCAAATCTGTTTGTGCTGACCATGCCATCCTCCAGCCTGCTTGTGCTGATCATGCCATCCTCCAGCCCGCTCAGCCGGCTTGTGCTGACCATTCCATCCTCCCGCCCGCTCAGCCGGCTTGTGCTGACCATGCCATCCTCCCGCCCGCTCAGCCTGCTCGTGCTGACCATGCCATCCTCCAGCCCACTCAGCCTGCTCGTGCTGACCATGCCATCCTCCAGCCCGCTCAGCCTGCTCGTGCTGACCATGCCATCCTCCAGCCCGCTCAGCCGGCTCGTGCTGACCATGCCATCCTCCAGCCCGCTCAGCCGGCTTGTGCTGACCATGCCATCCTCCCGCCCGCTCAGCCGGCCTGTGCTGACCATGCCATCACCCAACCCCTGCCCGCTGACCGAAGCCCTGGAAACAGCATTTCCCAGCCTGGGACGCTTGGGGTCAGGCTCCGAATTACCCTGGAATCCCCTCTCCAGACGTAGGGATGACTGCCACTCCTGGTCAGGGCTGGCCCCAATGAGGTTAAACACATTCCTGTGTGGGCCGTCCAGGATGGCTGGGCCATTCTGGTCCGCTACATTCCTGCTTGGGATCTTGTAGTAGGTGGGCTGGAAGGTCACGTCCATGTGCCCCGTCCTCAGGTTGTTGGCCATGTCGTTGTAGTAAAACTCCTCCAGGCCGTACTTCCGGGTGTGAATCTGTGCCCTTGCAATGTGCCAGTACCCCTCCTCCTGCCAGGAATACTCCCTATTGGCGGGCAGAAACTGTGGCGACAGGCCGTTCAGGGCATCCTGCATGGCTGGGCCCTCCTCAGACATCTCATAGTCCAGCGAGAAAATATCAGGCACCAGCTGCCACACGTGGGTGGGCTTGGTCCCTATCGCGTCGTGCAGAGACTGCAGCGTGTTGGGCGTGAAGACCTTCTCCACCAGCCCCTTGCCCCAGTGGTTGAGGGTGTACTTCCCTCCAGGGGGGATGGGCACTGGCTTGAGCCGAAGCACCAGGTCGTTCCCAGCCTCCACGTCGTGCTTGTGCCAGATGTTGACCAGGTTGGCGTCCTTGCCGTCCAGGGTGAGCGAGATTACAAAGCTCACTGGCCAGGTGACGGCAGACAGGCTGCCCTCGTGCTGCCCGCCCTGCTTCTCCGAGCCATGCGCGATCCCAAAGGGCCTGATCAGGTGCCTCACCACCCGATTGATGTCCTCAAAGTTGTACGGCGCCCCCATGGCGTTGCCCTGGAAATTGGTGCTGTCCAGGTAGTACAAGAGACGGTCCCACTTATCCCTCAGGTTCGCAACGGGCGTGCAGATCTGCATCCCAGCCAGGATGTAGTTTAGAGTGCACAGGTTGATCATAGGATCGATGGCTGTGCCCAGCCCCGACCGCTGCACTGCCCTGTTGCTCAGGCCGCTGCACACCTCCGAGTTCCTGTCCAGCCTCAGGGTGAAGGCGATGTCCCCGTCATCGATGGGGTGGTTCAGCCTGAAGCTGTCCGTGCCATCCGGGTTGGGCAGATACAGGAACGGGACAATCTTCTGAATCTTGTGGGGGATATTTAAGTAGGAGTTCTGGCTGGAGAGGTAGCCAGGCTCCCCATAGGCGTACGGCTCAATGTCCCCCAGCAGGCTGCTGTTGTAGTTGATGCGCCCGTCCACAGTGTCGTGGAGGGGGGCTGGCAGGCCTCCTGTGCCTGGCAGGGGCCCCTTGTTCATCACCACATCGGGAAACCGCGCCCCGTGGACGCCTGCGAAGAAGTCTGACATGCTTTAGGGGAGAGTGGGAGCTGGTTTATATAGGGGGCGGGAAGAATAGGCTGTATATCCTGACTAATCCATGGATTCACTAGGCAATAGTAGGCATATTGAATTCAAAGACTATCCATGGCCTCAACCACGCCATCGATAAAGCACTGCACGTGGACTCGGAATAGGAGCTGGTCCCCAGCTTTCAGGCTCATTTTGGCGTAGATGAGCCCTGTGTTGAACGTCTCCCTATCCATAAAAGGCAGCTGAGACGTGATTTGGACAGCGTACCGCTCAATCTCCTCAGCACATACAGTGGCTGCATGAAATTCTCCATAGATACTGTATTTACTCTTGACTATCTCAAGGGCATCGTCCACTAGGGCCCTGGCCTGCTCGTTCCCCACAACCATTCTGTTCATTTTTTTCTTTTCAGTGTTTAGTTTAAATAATATATACATACTATACTGAATTCAGGATTTTCATCACCTTCATCTCTAACCTGGCCTCATCCCTTAGCACCCCCTTGGCCCCAGCCCTCACAAAGTACAGGTCCACCCCTGTGGGCACCTCAGGACCAAGAGCGGCCACCAGGGTGTCGTGGCTTTCATACCTGGCCCTGTCCACCAGGATTATGCCTAGCTGTCTTAGGAATGGGGCTCTGGACATGGGGGTGATAGGATGGCGGGGATACAGCTGTTTATATACACTGAATCAATGCAAAACACATCCACTCACAGGTTTCCACGACCAAGGGGACAGGAGGGGACATTGTAATACTGGAAGAAGCAGCGTACATCGACCCAGGGTAAGCAAACAATTTGATTTTATTCAAAGTTAAGTCTTAAAATTCACATGTCTTTGAGCACAGCTTTGCCTACGAGACAGTATTCCCCCTCCTCATCGTCGGGACTACCAGTCTGCTGGCCATCTCCACAGTCACAAGCGAGATCAACTTCTTCACTCGACTGCTCAGGATGCGCGACAAGACCACTGGGCTCCCCATGTTCACCACCCTGAGTGTCACCCTGGCCTGCACAAAGTGCAGAGAAGACGGGAAGGCGGGGGAATGCCCCCATATGCTTCATTTGATCCCTCGTTGGCAGAGCAGTGACAGGCATTTGAAATTGAAGACCGTCCTCCAGGACCGCCCCGACCTTATCGAGAGCGAGCTCTCCGGTCTTGCGTTCGACTCCCTCCAGCAAGTCTTCAAGACTGTCGACCTGGACGTCATGTTCACCCAGCAGCCTCCCCTCCCCATCACCAACGAGACGGTCCACATGTTCATCGACCCCGCCGCAGGGGGACCAGCCTCTGACTACGCTGTCCTCTCCGTCTGCAGACACAAGGGCCTCATAACGGTCGTCCCAGAACATATCATCCACATCCCAGAGCTTGACACGCCTCTTCCTGTTCTTATCCCAGCTCTCCGCCCAGCTGGCGTCCCTTGTGCTCTCCCATTTCGCCCTGTTGTCGTTGTGATTCACGTTGTGGCTGAACCTCCCCATACGCCTGTAGAATCTAGGCACTTGCTGCATTTTGTTGGCTGTGGTGGGGCTCTTAAATACCAGATGCATTAGGAGACCAGATAGGACTCCTTGAGATTCTCCACCAGCTCTGCCACTCCAATCGTCTCGTTCTTTATCCAGTCCAGTATCACCCTGTCCTTAATGTGGTCGTAGAACCTGCAGGCCTTGTAGGGGCAGAGCTCAGGGATGTGGGGCAGGAACCTCTGCTCGCAGAGTGCGCAACGCATCTTTGAGTCGTAGTTTAGGAGGACTAGGAAGACCACCCTGAGCAGGGTCAGGCTGGAGTCAGCAGGGACTGCAAAGCTGGACAGGGCAGCCCTCACCCCTGGGCTGGGAAAATCCCTGCCTATGTTGAGGATGCACTGGGTTATGAGGCTGTGCAGGAGGGGGCCTGAGGAGCCGCTGTAGAGCAGGTGCTGTAGGATATCCTGACATGGGATGTATGTGTTTCGGCAGATCATTGGCATTGACATCCTGACTGGATGCAAAGGTGTTTTGTTTTGTTTTCGCTTTCTATGCATGTCCATCTGCATGTCCATCCTAAAGAATTTCTTTTTTAGATCCTGCAAAGCAGTTCGCCTTGGTGGGCCAGCACATAAGCATGATCAGACAGCTGCCTGGGAAGGCTGCCTCGCCCATTGTCATTTACGTCGAGAGGAACCTGGGGTTTGAGGCGGGTGAGTTTGGTTTTGTATTCCTGTATACCCTTTGGCTAACTTTCCCAACAGAGCACCACAAGCGCGCCCTGGAGCACATCCCTGGCGTGAGCTTCTACCTGGACCAAAAGGCCAGCAGGGTGGGCGTCCTGACCACGGAGGCGATCAAGCATGCCATGGTTCAGCTGGTCGTCGTCATGCTCCAGGAGAGGCGGATCCACATCCACAAGCCCCTTGTCTCCAAGGATGAGAAGGGCCTGCTGCTGAGATTCAGGGAGCAGCTGGAGGTCTACTCGTACCAGTTCAAGATAGGCTCCAACACCTTCCAGCGGGACAGGGTGGTGCTCTCTGGGAAGGTGGGGGGCATGAAGGATGACATAGCCATCGCCTTCCAGCTGGCATGCTACTTTACAAACCTGGAGACACAGAGGGCTGGGGTGCTGGGCTAGGAAAGTCGCTGTGGCGTATTAAATGAATATTATATGCATCCCTTAAACTATGAATAGAGATACATTGGCTAAAGACATGCAGCCTAAGGGTATACAGCCTAAGGACGTACAGGCGTGTTCAGCATGGGCAAACCCTTCAAATAAAAAAATTTAAAAAAAACTCTATTCAAATAGAACCGTCTCAAGCAAACCAACTCAAACTACCATCTTTAACTATGTACAACCGCATTGACTGCCGCTGCATAATTCCCTTCATGCGAGGCTATATCATAAAATACAGTGGGCAATTATACTATATACACAAGGAATCAGAAGATGATTTCAGGCACATCATCAACAGCCCCGACACCTCCTGGTTTGTGCAACAACCCACTCCAGAGAAGGTTGTATTTCTCCTCCTTATCCAAGACAGCCACCTCATCATCTCCTCAATCGCCTGGCGCTTCCCAATCCAAAGCATGCAGCGATGTGCCCGACGCTTCCTCGCCCGACGCAGCGAATCCCGGCGCCTTGCGCTCGCCATGGCGCTGCACCAGCGGCTTGGAGGTCAAAGCCAGATGCTAGAATGGCTCAATGAGGACACGCTCAGCAAAATATGCTCGTGTATTTAACGTATAAGGTTCAACAAATAGATCAGATACATTGGCTAAAGACATGCAGCCTAAAGACATGCAGCCTAAGGGCATGCAGCCTAAAGACACACAGACTGATCCCTGGGATACCCCCATATTGATCGAGGCGTACGGCGACCCGGACCCGCCCTGCCTTGGCAGCTTCGCAGAGTTTAAAAGGAGGGTGTGGGAGTTCCTTGTCAGGTGGAAGAGCATCTTGTGTCTATAATATTTGTCATGGTGTGTTGGGTATTTAAACCCTTGCTGTATTCACTTGTCAATTGAAATAAAGAATGGACTCCAGTGACCCCCGTATGCAACTGCTTCAGAAATGGAATGACGAAGGACTGCTGGCCAAGGCAGGGTTTGTGGGTTCAAAGGCTACAGGACTCAGCTCTAAAGAACAGTTTTTGAGCGCTCTTCAACCAGATGCCAAAAAATCGTTTAATCTAGAAGAGAAGGATCATTTCTCAAAGAAAAAGAAGGGCAAAAAAGGAAAAGAGGCAGGTCTCACAGAACGTGAGAAGCAATTGGTCAATTCATTGTCAGAAGAAAAACTGCGCCAATTATTTCATGCAGGTTCAAAGCTCAGTGGATCAAAAAAAGGAAACAGTAATCCCTATCTTTCAAAAGAATGGGGCACGTCAGAGAAGATGAAAGAGTTGGAAACAATGCTTCTGACAAAGAAAAATGAGCTGAACAATCTGGTGGACCAAGCTATGGGATACCTATCTGATGGTACAAGCATTGACTATCCCGCTGAAATTATGGCATCAGTAGGGTCAGCTGTGGTTGCATTAAAGAGACAGGATGCAAAGGTTGGAATTCAAGCCTTGTCAAATCTGGCAACAGCTCTAATGGCTGCAGGGAATTTAGATGAGAAAAAATTCAGGTACCATGCCCCTAAAAACGTGGAGGCCATAGCAGCACTTGATGCAAGCACTGTCAAATCCATCCTCATCTCGAAATTACTTTACATTGTTATCAAGTTCTTGCAGCTCCATTACACTGCTGATGAGAGAAAGAAATATGATTTCGAGGACTTGAAACATATGGAAAAGGGTTTAGGAAATAAGAAAGCATGGATTCGACAGATCGAAACTGCAATAGCAAGGCACAACAAATTGAATGCAAAAAAGACAAAGGGAGATGCAAGTGAAAATGAACCAGAAGCATCAGCAGGAGGGTCAGCAGCTCCTGCTGCCAGCATGGCCAACTTTGGGACTGGTGTGTTCAACATGGGCAGACCCTTCAGATAATTCATTAAAAAATAAAAAAATTAAAAAAAAACTCTATTCAAATAGAACCGCCTCAACAATCCCAACAAACCCAAAT
>Ga0214205_100224_pt1 | contig 10037 bp, 9 predicted proteins | sample TroBogEpilimnion_12_FD_153043 | JGI IMG/M metagenome (GOLD analysis project Ga0214205, IMG submission 153043) | Freshwater microbial communities from Trout Bog Lake, WI - 29JUN2009 epilimnion | ecosystem: Environmental > Aquatic > Freshwater > Lake > Epilimnion/Euphotic zone | place: Trout Bog... | reverse complement strand
TGGTGGTAGTGGCACTCGATTGCACCCCATTACGCGTGCCGTATCGAAGCAGTTGCTTCCGATTTACGACAAGCCAATGGTGTACTACCCGCTGAGCACTTTGATGCTCGCAGGGCTTCGCGAAATTCTGATTATCACCACCCCACACGATCAACCTGGATTCATTCGTTTGCTTGGAGATGGTTCACAATTCGGACTGCAAATTTCTTACGTGATTCAAGAGAAGCCTGATGGACTCGCGCAAGCACTCATCCTTGGTGAAAAATTTCTTGACGGTGAGAAGTGTGCACTAATCCTTGGTGACAATCTTTTCTATGGTCCCGGTCTTGGAACACACCTTCAACAAAATAATGAAGTCAAAGGTGCTTTAATTTTTGCGTACCAAGTAGTCGATCCAACCGCTTACGGAGTAGTCGAATTCGACAGCAACGGAAAAGTTGTTTCAATCGAAGAGAAACCTGCGAATCCGAAAAGTAACTACGTTGTTCCAGGAATTTATTTCTATGATGAACGAGCTCCAGAGATTGCAAAGTCGCTCGTACCAAGCGCTCGTGGTGAATTGGAAATCACCGCACTTAATAACGCATACCTAGAAATGGGTGAGCTCAACGTGGAAGTTCTCTCGAGAGCGACTACTTGGCTCGATACCGGAACCTACGAATCGCTCTACGAAGCTGGTGGGCTAATTCGCACCTTGCAACACCGGACCGGACTACGAATTGGAGATGTCGAGCAAATTGCTCAGGACCAGGGTTGGATCTAGTCACTAATGAAAAGAAATCTGAAAGTTTTACGTCAGATGTCCTAAAGTATCTTTAATCGTTTAGAAGGAGTGTTTATGTCAACCGCCTCAATCGCACTGAAGCAACCTCGAGTACTTGCAGACGTTTTGCCAAAGTCCCTCACTACTGACATCACCCTCGTAGTTGGTGCAGCTGCACTGGTTGGATTGCTAGCTCAGGTATCAATTCCACTTGGATTCACACCCGTCCCGCTGACCGGACAAACCCTTGGGGTTCTTCTTGTCGGCTCTGTACTTGGATGGCAACGTGCAACTATTTCAATGAGCCTTTACCTTTTTGCAGGTCTTGCCGGAGTCCCTTGGTATGCAGAGCATTCACACGGTGTTCCAGCATCGGGATCCCTTGGATACATTGTTGGATTCGTATTCGCTGGGGCACTTCTAGGTGCACTTGCATCTAAAGGCGACTCAAAAGACATTGTTAGAACTATTGGTTCAATGATTCTTGCTGAAGCTGTTATTTATGCCTTTGGAGTTATTTGGCTCGCTAACGTGTGGCACTGGTCTGCAGCTAAAGCAATTCAGTTGGGATTAGAACCATTCATCATTGGAGACATCATCAAGGCAGTGATTGCCGGGCTTATTATTCCAGCATCATGGCGCCTTGTAGACAAAGCTGACAAATCTAAGTCTGAATAAATCTAAAGCAGCAGTAAAAAACGCCAGCTACAGAGCTGGCGTTTTTTTATTTGTAGCGAAACCAATGAATTCTGCTGTCGGACCGTGGACTGTGTTCTTCTGCCAGCCCATTGCTTTGCGGTCAAGAGTCGTGTGCGACTGTGCAATGGCAATTGCGTGTGAGAGCACTTCATCCTCACCCTTTACTGATTCCACAATTCCTGCGGCGAGAGCTTCGGGACCGGAGTACTTACGAGCCGCGACACCTGCGTCAACTGCCGTTGTGCGCGGAAGTCGGTTCAGAAGAATTGAATACAGCTGATCACCAAGCGGCATTCCAATTGCTGTCTCGTTCATGCACCAGAAGCCGCGATCTTCACGCATCACGCGCTGATCAAAGGCACAAGAGATAAGTGCACCACCTGCATAGGTGTGACCATTAAGAGCTGCAACTGTGTACGCAGGGAATACAAGAATTCGGCCAATAGTGCGCTGCAGTTCTTGAACTGTTGCAGAGAGCTCAGTTGGGTTGTTTCCAAATCTTGCGAGGTCAAGTCCATTGCAGAAGAACTTGCCAGTGCCCGTTAGAACAATCGCAAGCGGTCCTTCCTCTTTTTCTAGCTCATCAAAGATCTCGTTGATTCGTGCAAGAGAGTCGAAGTTGATTCGGTTCTCCCCTTCGTTCCAGGTGATGACCGCTACTGCATCGTGTTTTGTAACTGAAATGTCCATTCGCCGAGCATACGACGAAGCGTCGCGCGAGGTAAGTTTGTTTTATGGCAGAAGATCGCACCATCCCAGAACCCGATGTTTCTGAGGAAAATCCAATATCAGAGCACTGGGTTTGGCGTGGGAAACACCGTGCGCCCTCCCCTCGTGCTCTCGTAGACCGGTTCATTGAGAACTGGGGTGAGCAGCAGCTCAGTTCTGAAGTTCATCCCAGCACTCCATTCACGAAAAAACGCCGTGAAACACTTGCTGCAAAATTTCCTTCTAAGACTCTGGTAATTCCAACTGGGAATTTAAAAGTTCGTGCAAATGATACCGATTACAGATTCCGACCTTCTTCAGACTTCTTCTATCTGACAAGTTGCCACGAGCCTGATTGCGTGCTCGTGATTAGTCCAGAAAAGGGTGCAACTCTCTACATAAGTCCACGAAGGGACAATTCAACACATGACTTCTTCTCCGACTCACGCTACGGAGAACTTTGGGTCGGACCGCGTCACGGCGTCATCGAGGCAGCAGTCCACTATGAGATACAAACCGCACCACTTGATTCTCTTGAAAGTGACCTAAATGGCTTAAAGGCCTCAGACGTTCTCACTGTGCGCGGGTTTGACCAATCGGTTGACGGTCTACTCAAAGAGAATAAGAGTGACGTGGAACTTCACCAAACACTCCACGAGATGCGTCTCACTAAAGACTCGTTTGAAATCGAACAACTTCAAGTTGCAATTGACTTTACGGTCAAAGGCTTTGAAGACGTTGTGCGGGCTCTCCCCGAAGCTGAAGGCCGCGGAGAAAGAGTTATCGAGGGGATCTTCAATCTTCGTGCTCGCACCGAAGGTAATGATGTGGGCTACGACACCATCGCCGCTAGTGGCTCTAATGCAACAATTCTTCACTGGACGAGGAATAATGGCAAAGTAAACAAGGGCGAAATGCTTCTCCTTGACGCAGGAGTTGAATGCTCAAACCTCTATACCGCTGACGTAACGAGAACAATGCCGATCAACGGTAAGTTCTCGCCAGCCCAGCGAAGAATCTACGACGTTGTTTACGCTGCGCAAGAAGCGGGCATTGCGGCAGTTAAGCCTGGCGCTGAATATCGTGCACCACATGATGCAGCCATGCGTGTACTCGCCGAGGGTTTGTTTGATCTTGGAATCTTGAAAGAAGAACCAGAGTACGCACTACAAAAGCATCTCCAGCTTCACGCCAGATGGACGCTTCATAGCGTTAGTCACCACCTAGGCCTTGATGTTCATGACTGTGCGCAAGCCCGTAATGAACAGTTCATCGGACCACTGTTTGAGGGATACGTCATAACCGTTGAGCCGGGGCTTTATTTTCAGAAGAATGATCTCCTCGTTCCTGAGGAATATCGAGGAATCGGCGTTCGAATTGAAGATGACATTTTGGTCACTTCAACTGGATCCAAGAACCTTTCATCAGGTCTACCCCGTCAAGCTGACGAGATAGAAGCCTGGATGCAAGAAGTCTGGCGTCGAGGAACAACGAACCTTCAGTTGTAAGAACTACTTCAGAACGCGAATTGGCAAGTTACGTGGACCACGGATTTGTCCTGGTGCCCAAGTAACGCCTGCTGGATCTGCAAGTTCAAACTTCGGGTAACGCTTAATGAATTCTTCAATAGCGATTCGAAGTTCTAGACGAGCGAGGTTTGACCCGGCGCAGCGGTGAATTCCAAGTCCGAATGCCACGTGACGGTTTTCCTCACGGTCAATGATGAACTTGTCAGCATCCTTAAATGCTGCAGGGTCACGGTTCGCCGCTGGGAACCCGAGGAGAATCCAGTCGTCTTTCTTCATTGGACATCCCATGTAGTCCATGTCTTCTTTCACAAGACGGGCCATAGTCACAGGTGCGTAGAAGCGAAGGAACTCTTCGATAGCAACAGGCATGAGTTCTGGCTCATTAACCAGGCGAGCAAGGTCGTCTGGATTCTGTGCGAGGTGCCAAAGAGTTGCACCAATTGAAGACCATGTTGTGTCAATACCGGCAACCAGGATCAAGACGATTGTTCCACGAACGTGTTCAATAGAAAGCTTTTGTCCTTCCATTTCAACATTCAATAAGTACGACGTGAGGTCGTCACGTGGATTATCAATGTGATCTTGAATCTGCTTCGTGAAGTATGCATCAACTGGTGCGAAGCGCTCAATACGCTCGGCCTCATCTTCTAGATCGACACCATTGATGATGATGTGAATAACCTCGCGGAAGAACTCTTCGTCCTCTGGCGGAAACCCGAGCATCTTCGCAATAACAGCAGGTGGAATGAACTGCGCGTACTCGTCACCAGCGTTAACAATTTCGTGGTCGCCCAAGTTGTCAAGCAAGCGGTTGCAGAGTTCACGAATAGCAGGCTCCAAAGCGTTGACTGGTCCCGGTGCAAATGCAGGAAGAATTAAGCGTCGTGCAATTGAGTGGAATGGTGGGTCCGACGTAATTGGAGGTGCAACACCAATTGGTGCAGGTAGTGCATCTTCGCCTGGGCGACCGTAATTAACAATCACTGTGCGACTTGTGAAGTTGTCGGTGTCCTTAGCAACCTTCGACACGCCTTCGTGAGTAGCTGGGAACCAGCCACCACCGTAACGCTCCGTGTGAGCAACTGGGCAACGACCGCGTAGGTCTTCCCAAATTGGGAATGGATCGTTTACCCATTGTGGATCCGTGTGGTCCCAGTCAGTGGCGAAGTCTTCTACAAGTTTCTTGTCAGTCATTTCTATTTCAATACCTTTACTGGGAGATTTCTAGGTCCACGCACTTGTCCTGGTGCCCAAGTTACGCCTTCTGGATTAGCAAGTTCAAATTTCGGGTAGCGCTTAATAAATTCTTCAATTGCAATACGAAGCTCTAGACGCGCGAGGTTTGACCCGGCGCAGCGGTGAATTCCAAGTCCGAAGGCTACGTGTCGGTTTTCCTCGCGATCAATGATGAACTTGTCAGCATCCTTAAACGCTGCAGGGTCACGGTTAGCGGCTGGGAATCCAAGAAGAACCCAGTCATCTTTCTTCATAGGACATCCATTGAAGTCGAAGTCTTCCTTGACCATTCGACCCATGGTGACTGGAGCGTAGTAACGGAGGAACTCTTCAATCGCAACTGACATCAGGTCTGGCTCGTTAACAAGACGAGCAAGGTCGTCTGGGTTCTGAGCGAGGTGCCAAATAGATGCGCCAATGGCTGACCACGTGGTGTCGATGCCAGCAACAAGAATCAGAATCATCGTTCCACGTACGTGGTCGTGTTGAAGCTTTTGTCCACCTAATTCAACATTGAGCAAATATGTCGTTAGGTCGTCACGTGGATTATCGATGTGATCTTGAATCTGTTTGTCGAAGTACGCCTCAGTCTGAGCTTGTAGGCGTTCTCTCTCGGCATCGTCTTGATTGTCGGCGCTACCAATGATGTTGTGAATGATTTCACGGAAGAAGTCTTCATCTTCTGGTGGGAATCCGAGCATCTTTGCAATTACTGCAGGCGGGATGAACTGTGCATATTCCTCACCGGCATTGACTATTTCGTGATCACCCAAGTTGTCAAGTAGGCGATTACAGAGTTCACGAATTGCCGGCTCGAGAGCATTGATTGGTCCTGGCGCGAAGGCAGGAAGAATGAGACGTCGAGCATCGACATGAAACGGTGGGTCTGAAGTGATTGGAGGAGCAAGCCCAATTGGTGCAGGTAGATCTTCATCCGTAGGTCGGGTGTAACTGATGATTACTTGACGACTGGTGAAATGCTCAGTGTCTTTAGCAACGGCAGAAACACCTTCGTGAGTAGCTGGGAACCATGCACCACCAAATCGTTCAGTGTGCGCTACTGGGCAGCGGCCACGTAGGTCTTCCCAAATTGGATACGGATCGTTAACCCACTGTGGGTCAAGGTGATCAAAATCAGTTGCGAAGTCTTTTACGAGCGGCTGGTCAGTCATGACTACTCCTCAATAAAAATTGCGTGCTCAGGGCAGTTAGCTTGTGCAAGCTGCGCGAGCTTGAGTGATGACTCATCAAGCGAACCATCACCAATCACAATGCCGTTACCCATGTCGTCAAATCCGAAAAGATCTGGTGCGATTGCGAAACAGCGTCCTTGGCCTTGGCAAAGTTCAGCGTCGATTGTTACTTTCACAACCCCTCCTTGTGTAGTTACTTGAAACTTACCACCCAGTAGATACCCCCAATTACTGGTGAATGGGGTTAATTGTTTTCAATCTCTTCTCGGCTGATGCCTAGGAAATAAAGGACGGCATCAAGGTAAGGCACCGATAGGGCCGCGTCGGCATGTTCCTGGACAACGGGCTTGGCATTGAAGGCAATCCCGAGTCCAGCCACCGACAGCATGTCAATGTCATTAGCGCCGTCTCCAACGGCAACCGTCTGCTCGAGGGGCACGCCTACTTCTCTCGCGAACTGCTCAAGGGCCCGAGCTTTACCAGCACGGTCCACAATTTCACCAAGGACATTTCCGGTGAGCTTCCCATCCTTAACTTCCAAATGGTTGGCCTTCAGATAGTCGACTTTCAGTTCTTTCAACAGAGGTTCGAGGATCTCTTCGAATCCACCAGACACAACAGCAGGGACGTAGCCGAGTCGTTGCAGGGTGCGAAGCAATGTCTTGGCACCAGGTGTTAGGCGAATCTTCGAACGTACCGTTGCGAGAACTGATTCATCAAGTCCTTCAAGAAGAGACACCCGGCGGCGTAGCGACTCAGAGAAATCAATCTCCCCCGCCATCGCCGATGCAGTTATCTTCGAAACTTCTTCAGCACAACCACATTCATCTGCAAGAAGGTCAATAACTTCGTCTTGTAGCAACGTCGAGTCTGCGTCCATCACTACGAGGTGCTTTGCGCGTCGGTGGAGACCTGCTTTTTGAACAGCAAGATCTAAGCCAATTGTTTTGGCAACTTTCGTTACATTCTCTCTCAGCACACTGTGATCGAGTCCACGAACCACAAGTTCGTAGCAGTCAACTGGGTAGCTCGCTAAGTGAACAATTCGTTCACACGTTGCGCTACTAGCAGCGATCGCATTAAAAATACCCGCGAGCTGTTCGGCACTAATTGTTGTAGCCAGCAAAGTAACGAGCAGTCGACCACCCGCATTTACTTCACAAGTATCAACTGGAAGCACAGTTGCGGTGATTCCATCGGCAACAATGTCGCGTTTTAGAATTGCTGCTTCAATCTCAGCTTCACTAATCGATCCATCGACTGTCACTTCGCAGCAAAGCACTAATGCACCCTTAATTGTGATTTGCGCAACATCAGAAATTTTTCCACCATGGGCACTAAGCGTCGATACCGCCTCAAAAAGTTCTGCACCAACACCAACGCGGTCTGGGCCACTTACAGTGACGAGATACGTTGCGGTAGCCATGCAAATAGCCTAGGGCTCGAGGTGCCCTTCATCGGAGCGGATTTGTTTCACAAGTGCAACATTTTCGTTCGTGCGCACGTCAAAACTCCACAGTGCTGGTAGCGCCAGCGCAACCGCACCAACCGCCCCAGCACATCCAAGCCCGCCAAACGTGAGGGAGAAACGAAGTGACGTCCAGGCGGTCATTGCCCCTGCTCTAAACGATCCAGTCATTGGCCCGATTGCGTACGAAAGGAGTTCTACGCCTCCCATGCGGCCCCGTATCTCTGGAGGGATTGACTGATTCCAGTGCGTCTGGCGAAACACTGCGCTCATTGCGTCTGCCCCGCCGGCGAAGGCCAAAGCAAGAAATGACAGCCAGAGCTGGGTGCTGATGCCAAATGCCGCAATTCCTAGACCCCACAGAATCGCGCTTGCGACTAGGGCTCGGCCGTAGAAGTGCACCTTCTTGGTCCAGCCGGACAAGAGTGTTGCGACGAGTGCCCCAAACGGAAGCGCTGCATATAAGAGTGAGAGTGCGAAGTGGTTATCAAATTTGGCTGCAACAAATGGCAACATCACTACGGGATACGCAAATGCCATTGCCAGCAAGTCAATGCAGTATGTCCCGATGATGTCTGGCCGACTTCTCGTGTATTGAATTCCTTCTTTAAAAAGTTTTGTATCACTCTTGTCGGTGCTCGCCAACTCTGGGAGTGAGTGTAGAGAAATAAACACTGGCAACGAGATTAAGTACATCGCTGCGTTCAAGCCAAACGCCCACGCTGGTCCAACGGAAACCACTAATAGGCCGCCGAGTGCGGGGCCAACAATTGAAACAGTTGTCATCTTTATGCTGCCAAGAACCGCGGCAGCACTTTGGTGCTCATGACGGACCAAAGACTGATTAAGAGCGGACCAACTTGGACTCTGTAGAGAGGCAGAGGAAACAATGAAGGCGTCTAGAAAATAAATCACCCAGGCGTGAGGGTGACCGCTAAGAGCATTGAACATCAAACCAAGTGCGGCGAACATGAAAGTAACTTCAGTCCAGATAATGATCTTTTTACGATCAAACCGGTCGGCCATAACTCCGCCATAGAGGCCAGCAACAATTAGCGGGATGAGCTCCACGAGTCCGAGTGCCCCAACGGCGAGCGCAGAATGAGTAATTTCCCGGAGCTGAAACGCAGTCGCCACAAATGTTGCTTGGCCGCCGAGGGCGCCAAACGCACCTCCAAAATAAAGGCGCCGATACATCTTGGACTTACGTAGTGGCGCGATGTCAACTAATAGATTCACGCAGGTGCTCCAGCCTGCCAACCATTTGCTTCGCTGTAGTGACGAAGAATTTTTGCGGGCACGCCACCTAGTACAACGTGGTCGGGAAATTCACCTCTCACGACTGCACCAGCAGCGACAACAGTATTTCTTCCGAGTGTTGTGCCTGGGAGGATCACCGCATTTGTGCCAATCCAACTGCCTGAGCCAATTTTCACTGCGGCCTCAACTGGCGTTTGCCAGCCAACAGGAGCGTTCGGATCTTCGTAGCTGTGATTTTGATCCGTGATGTACACATAGGGGCCAGTTTGGATTTCATCGCCCAGCTCAATTGACCAGTGACCAATGATGTGTGATCCACGACCGATAATGCACTTCCTCCCGATGGTTACCGTCGGGGTCAACAACATTTCTTGTTCAGCACTTATTCCCGCGGTGAGGCAAACATTTGGCCCGATAAGCGTTTCGTCACCAATGGAGAGAAACCGCTCGTTATAGACAACACCTTGGGGCGCCATGAGAGCAGCATTGCGTCCGAAGTAATAGAACTTCTTCGAATAAGGATCACTTGGCCCAACGGTCGCCACTTCATTTAAGTACCGACGTGTTGAGCGAACCCTCGCACCTAAAAACTGACGAAATTTAAAACGCAAACTCACTTCGCTAACGCTAGTAGGGGCGAGATGACTCGACCTCAGGGGTTGTGTATCGTCATGACATGACATTAAATGTTGCCATTATTGGTTCAGGTTTCGGTGGGCTTGCTGCTTCAGTGAAGCTGCGAAATGCCGGGATTGACAATTTCGCGATGTTCGAGCGAGCAGACGAGCTTGGCGGCACTTGGCGAGACAATACCTACCCGGGGTGCCGTTGCGACGTGGCGAGCAATCTCTATTCACTTTCATTTGCACGAAATCCAAACTGGTCGAACTCATTTAGCTATCAGCCAGAAATTCAGCAATACCTTCTAGACGTCGCAAAGAAGTTCAAACTTCGTGACCTCATTAAGTTCAATCATGAAGTTCTGGACATTACCTATGACCAGTCAAAGAAACTTTGGAAGTTAAAAACAAATCAGGGCGACTTCGAAGCAAAGAATGTCATCCTCGCCGCTGGTGGTCTCGCAGAAGCCAGACTCCCAAACATTGACGGGATCGAATCATTCGCTGGCCAAACAATGCACACTGCACGTTGGGACAGTTCGATTGACCTCAAGGGTAAGC
>Ga0214205_100216_pt1 | contig 10356 bp, 13 predicted proteins | sample TroBogEpilimnion_12_FD_153043 | JGI IMG/M metagenome (GOLD analysis project Ga0214205, IMG submission 153043) | Freshwater microbial communities from Trout Bog Lake, WI - 29JUN2009 epilimnion | ecosystem: Environmental > Aquatic > Freshwater > Lake > Epilimnion/Euphotic zone | place: Trout Bog... | reverse complement strand
CGTAGAGTTTGAAGAAATTAATGCGACGTTTTCTTAGTTGAGTATGGATGAATTATCAAGACTTCCTGGAAAATCTCTTCTTTTTGCTATAGAGGTGTCTGGTGACGAAATTCTTCATGTCTTCGACGTAAGATTTCAAAACGTTGCTGGAGACATCGAAACAGAAAATGTTGACGATTCATTTGTGCGTTGCGACGATTTTACAAACTTCTTCATTGACGAGACCATTCTGGAGCTTTTCAGTAGTCGTGGAGTCCCTTTGAAGCAGAAGTCGTTGAAGAAAACTCATTCTTCATCCGAAGTGCTTTTCCAGGCTGATCCATTTTTCTGATGGTAAGCTCCAAGTTGACTGTTGACGATTTTTTCTTCTTTTCTTTCTCTTCTGATTGCAAGAAAGAAAATTTCCCGATTTAAATTTTCTTTTTCACCTTCGGTTTGAGATACCTTGAAGATCGTTCAGGTGTAGAAGTCGCGACGAAAATATTTGTAGTTTCGACGTTCGCAAAAAAAAATGTAGACGATTTTCTTTTTCTTCTATCTTCGGTTTCAACAAGAAGGCTTTGAGGATCCTTGTATTGCTTCAGTAAATGTTTTCTGCTCTGGATTCTTGAGTCCAGGAGTTCATAGACTGGATTCTTCTTGATGAGGGTCTCAACTACCTTGTTGAAGTTTTCGATGTCCTTTCACGCTATTCTTTTCGTGACGTCCTTCATCCTGTAGTAGCCTTTTCCGGTTTCCGTCGTAAACAATTTGTGTTCCGGATCTCCCCATGTCGTTGATTGAAGAAAGCGGCTGGTGCGTCGGTCCGACAGATTTCTTTTCTTGATGGTAAGTTCGACGATCCATCTTCGTCCTTGAAAATCCGTGAAGAAATTTCGTAGATCTCTGACTTGACGATCGCACCAACAGGGGTCTTCTGTCCGGAGTTGATGTTGAAGATTTACCGGAGGTAATTGTAGTGTCTTCATGAGAGGATCCTTCGGCTCCTTTCCATCGATGATTTCGATGAACGAGATGTCGTAGAAATGTTTCGGAACCGGCGGTGTAAAACGGTTAAAGGTGTCGACGATGCTTAGGACGATGTGCTGTTGTTGCGCTCTCGAAAGGGTGAAACCTTCAATACGTTTGTCGTCGTGGACTCCCATCAAGATGATTCCTCCTTTTTCGTTGTTTAACATTCCGTTAGCTACTGATGAAATATGTCTCTTCGTTTGTAATCTTTTGGCCTTGACCGGAAGTTGTTCGTAGCTGAAGGCGAGATGTCCTTTAAATTCGACGTCATCATCTTCGTCAACCAGGAATACGTCGTGTCGGTAGAAAGATGGAGTTTTGATGGAAATCCGGAGAGCGTCATGATAAAGCGGCGAATCTTCACGAAGTTGAGGTTCCAGTTCGGAAGACATTTTTTCAACAAAATGGCGGTGCCTTATCTTCTTAGTGGGATTTTTCCGAAGTTTTGGTTCCGGCGACGAAAAAGGAATCGATTTTTACCAAAGAGGGTGTCTTCGGCTGTGATGTTTTCAATCTTCGGTTCTGGAAGTTGCGAAGAAGTACATTATTGCGGGAAGTAGTTGTTTGCGGCAGTGGAGATACGGCGTTTTCTCAGAAGAAGTTTGATCTTCTCAGCGGAAGGGAAAAACAGGTCGATTTTTCTTCGTTATCTCCAAAAGCAGATCGATGTTTTCAAATGGCAAACGGAAACATTCTTTATAATTTTTTTCAGATGTGCCGAAGTTGTTCATCGTCGTTTCTGATCAAGCATTCTCAATCCTCCTGATGATTTTTCTCAGTTGTCCTTCTTGAAGACGTTATTGTCGAGGACTGAGGCGGCTTCACGAATTCTTTTCCTAGGGAAGGACCAGGGATCCGTTACTGTGACCAAATTTTAACCATAGGAGTAGCGAAAATGCTGGAACGGAGGCGGCGTTCTTCGTCTTCCGGCTGGGATGTTGTAGCGGCGCTTTTACATTCTAGGGTCAGCTGGATTTCTTATCCGGATGGTGTCGAATAAGTAGGAGTTGGCGAAAAGTTCCTGGAGAAGTGGAATTGGTTCTTGCTTCAGACGATTCGTAGCCGATGTTCTAAATCTGACAAGCGTCGTTTCGATGAATTCCACAACTGCCGGATGTCTGTAACTTGGTGATAAGCAATTCTGGGCGTCGTTCATGGAGCTGGTGATAAAGGGGTCGTAGTAGAGCTGAAGTAGTTCCAAGTAGACTGCAGGCTGACTTCTGCTGAAGCCGATACCTCTTGGCGAAGTTAGTAGGGCTCTTCCAGTTTGTATCTCGTTGAAAACCTTTGTGATGAAGATGAGCTGATCAATCGGGCTGGTCTTCGTGTCGAAGTAGAGCTCAAACGATCTTCTGGCGCGGGCTTCCCGGGAGTTCATTTTCAACGTGTTGCTCTGAAGGCGTCCAAATCTTGAATGAGCGTCTTCAGTCGTTGAAGTAATCTTCTCGCTATTGGGCCGTCTGCGTCGAGTCGATTGCCTTGAAGAAGTAGAACCTGTAGAAGTTCGGAGAGTTCGACGTCGTAGTAGACGGAAAAATATTCGTTGTACGTTTTTCTGTCTTCACGGCGGAGCGAACTTCCTTCTTCTGATGTTAAGAAAAATCTTCTGGTGACAATCTGATCGACGAGAGCTCTAAACGTTTCCGGCGTCAGTGTTGACATCCTCAGTCGCTATTTGTAGTTTGTCGAGATTCGGAAGGAACGACGGAGGTTGCGGCGGAAGCAGAGGTTGCTGAGGCTGCTGGAGGAAGTGTTGTTGCGGGATGAAATGTTGCGGATGATATAGCGGAAGTCGAACCAATTGAACGGGTTGCTGGAAAATTTGCGGCGGTGGGTGAAACTGTAGAGGTTGAAAGTGCTGTTGAGGTTGAAACGGTGGTTGAAATGGAGGTTGAATCGGGCACGGTCGTTGCTCTGGGATGTTCAGCTGGGGAAGGACCTGTCGAAGCGGATGCTGACTGTTGGCGTGGACGTGTTGGTTCGGAACGTGATGGATGACTTTACCGGTGATGTCGATAAGCGGGATGTCGTGGGCTTGGGCGATGTTGAAGATGGCGTCGCAGGCGCAGTCGGTGAGTCTTCTCATACAGATGTACAAGCAGTGGTCGCAGCCTTTAACGTGATCGATGGTGAACTGGGCGAGCAAGTCGGTGACGTCTGGAGATGTCAGCAAGGTCAGGTGGATCTGTTGAGCCGTCGTCTTCGGGTGCTGGGGCCGGAGAAAAGCGACGATCTTGAACCAGAGCTGAACAATTGTGACGAAGCGAAGCGAAGTGCTTTGATGATCCTTCTCAACCTCGGGCGTGACGACGCTGAACGCTGCCTTGATCAAGGTTGGGAAATCTTCCAGACGAAACGTACCGGCGTAGGCTTGGAAAGCTTGGTCGTATTTAAAGTGCTGCGTCTTGTTGTTTACCATCCACGAAGGCTTCTGATACTTCTTGTCGGTCCGAGGTTTACCAAACGACGTAAACGGGGGAATCTGTGCAGTCGGCTTCGGAGGTGAATAAGCTTGGGGAAGTTGGCCAAGTGTCGGTGGAGGGATGGGCAATGGAGCGATGATCGGGGCAGATGGAGGCGGAGCAGCAAATCGCGGACGCTGGTGAAAAGAAGTTGCAGGAGGAGGAGGCGGAGGCCGAATGAAGCTGGGTCGAAAATTTTGAAGCGGCTGAGGTCGTTGAGTTCCGGCGGCAGTCGAAAGTCTTGGCTGAGGCTGAGGTCCACGTTGGAACGGCGGTCTCTTTCTAGGTTTCTTCTGCGGAGCCGGAGGTCGCGATGTCATTATAGCCAGCGGTTGACGTGAAGGAAAAGCAGATGGTTGAAAATGGAGAGAAGTACCTTGTGGTAGATGGCTGCAGTGGAGGCTGGGAATTCGATGTTAAATCTTCCGATGAGGAAAAGATGAACAATGATGTCCTGAAGCTGTAGAAGGAAGATAGCGTTGGCGTCTTGCTGCGGAAGTATGGAGAGAGCTGTAGGCGGAATGCTTGCAACTTGGGTGAGGATGCGGCGGATGGCGAGTTCCAATCCGTGATAACGATTCAAGTCCGGGTTGAAAGGTGGGGGAACGAATCCTCTTCTTGCTAAGTCCAGGCGAGTTTCGAAGAAGGTCGATGAGTAAGGGTGTTTAGGCCTTGTCGGATCTTCTTCTTCTTTCTCAGTAGGGCTTGGCATTGGTGGCTTCAAAGCTGAAGGTTGAGTATGATTTTGAAAGCGAAGTGTTCAAGTTGGGTGTCGATTGATGACTGACTTTATGATGAAATTCTGTTAACCAAGAAATGTTGTCCTATGAACTGGTGCCGGAGGGGGTGAGAAAATGCGATATCAACTTCAGTTACAGATGTGGGGTCGAGTAAAGAATGTCTCCAAAGAAAATGTTTTTCTTCATTCGTCAAAACTTGTCTTTTTCTTCTTTGACCGATGAAAAGCGGAAAAAGCGGCGATTGATGAAAAGAGAGAACAAAATGATCGAAGCGATGCTATGTTTAGACGAATTGATCCAGTTCCTTCATTTTTCAGCTTTTCGGTAACAAGCTTTACTTCAAGCTGACTTCATCGACGTCTAATGGTTTTCAAATTTTCTAACTTCTGCATCGTCTTCTTCATTTTTCAACGGGTACAATCTTTAAGAGGCTCCAGGAGAGTTGAATGGCTTCATGTCGACGGCTGCTTGTCGAAGATTAAACTTGAATTAGTAATCGATAATCCAATTCCTCTTCGATGGGACATCAAATATGTTTTCCGTCGCTGAAGACGCAATTAACATCCAAACTGACATTCTTTTAACTTCAAAGTTGCTGCTTTTATTCGCAAGTTGAGATTCTCTGTCGTCTTATTTTGCGGGTGAAAAAGTTTGAAGATGCTCTTCTTTTTCTTCTGTCTCATCGTTGGCATGATTTGTAGTGGTAGAATGTAGAGAAAATGTTCGTTCTTTTCGGTGTCTTGGAAAGGCTTTTTCTTTCTTCATGGCTGCTCGATTCGTATACTTCGATTTCTTCTGCCTGACAATGAAATCTCTCTTCTTCCAACGTTGATGCTTTTTCTTTTCCATAGCCAAGGAGGAAATCCGTAATCTTAGTTCTTTGAAAAGTTGCCGATGTCTTCAAGCTCAATGATGAAAAGCGAAGTCACTTCTTGATCGATGAAATCTTCCAAGTGGCGATGTTTCTTCAATGGAATCTAATTGTTGAGCATCCGAAAATTTTCTAAGTGTCGATTAGTTGGAAATTCTTCTAAGTGTCAGGAGAAAAAAAATGATGAAAACGTCTAAGTGTCGACCGAAGGAAGTCTTCGAGTTTTTTTTTTCGTTGTCTTGAGATTTTTCTCAGAAGCTATTTTTCTTCGAACTTCTTCAGGTGACTTTGACGAGATCATGATGATGAAATGTGGCTTCAAATTTAATTGCTGTAGTCGAAACGGAAGTAGAACGCAGAGCTCGATGCATGACGAGGGAAAATTCTTCTAAGTGTCGAAATGTTGAACAAATTTTCTAAGTGTCGACTTCAAGGGCTGTCTTCGATGATGAGAGGAAAGAGATGTTTCTTTTTTTTTTCGAAGTGTCGATTTTCGGAGAATTTTCTAAGTCCCGTGTTGCTCAAAAAAAAACGTAGACGGATCAAAAGTTCATGCGCCAGATGTTTCGAAGCAGCGAAGCTCTTTCTTATCGACGAATTGAAGCTTGAACAGTTTTTCTTCTAAGCGTCGGTGTACCTGATGAAAATTATTCTCAGTCGTCGAAGTTATCGTCTTCCTCAGATATTTTCACACGCAGATAGACATTTTCGAAGTCTTAGAATTAAAGCGGCGAAGTGGAAGTATACAGAAGTCGATGACGAGTTTTTCTTGCAAGAGTTTTTCCTGGTAGAAAATCTTCAAAGATGTTTTCGATGTGTTGAGAAATGAGTATGGCCTAAGTAATCCCTGTAGTTCTCGTACCGATGACTTTTCTTTTCTTCAATTCTTCCATATCGAACGTTGTCGTCTGAGCGTCGATGCTTAGGCGAGGTGTCGATGGAGATGCAGTCTCATCTTTTTCTTTCTTTCTATCTTAAATCTTGTCACTTCTTTCTTCTCCGCGGAAAATTACGTTTTCTTCAGATCTTCATTTCTGTCGCATGGTTGTTACCGATGAACGTCTTCAAGTTAGAAGGCTTCTTATTTTTTTTCAGAATTTTCCTAAAGATGTCTTCAAAAAAAATGTTTTCCCCGGGGAGGAAATGGTGACGCTAAAGTTGTTTTCTTTTTAGCCGGCTCATTCTCAAGAAATCGCGAAGTCTTCGAAAGTGATGGGCTGGTTCGACGATTCTTCTTTTTTTTCAATATTCAGATGTTGATGAGGAAATCAGATGTTTTCGAAGTCGGTCCTGATACTTGAAGATATACGAAGAACAAAGCTCATGTCCATTTTTCGATGTGTAAAAGTCGCTCCGAAGTCTTCTCTTTTTTTTTCTTTTAAAGTTGCGATGTCGGTACTTGTAGAATTTTCTTAAGATGAAACGAAGTTGAAGTCTTCAATTGTTGGCTGCTGAAATCTTCCAAGATGTTTAGAGGGAGAGGTAAATCCAGAGTGGTCGCCATGTTGTGATCAAACCAGAATTTTCTAAGTTTCCGAAGAAAATTAAGGTATGGTCGCTGAGTTCATCTCGATGTAAGTTTTCCGTAAGTGTAGACTTCGTATCTTAGAAGAAAAGTAGGCAGAAGGTGTTCATGTCTTTTATTAAAGGTTCGACGGCGAAGTTAACAGATGATGAAGTTCATTTACGAGATGCGATGAAACTTCTAAGTGTAGAGAAGGACCGGAGTTTCTAAGTGTCTAACCAAGTCTTACTAAGTCCAGACAAAAATGTTTATGAGAGGGGATGCCGTCAATAAACATCTAAGTGTGGGTTTTAGGGACTTAACCAGAATTTGAAGTTTATGAGAGGGAGAGCCATCATAAGCTTCTAAGTCCAGTTTAAACTTAACCAAAAGTCTAAGAGGGAAAACAGTGAGAGGGGATGCCATCAACTGTTCTCCGACTTAGTAGAAAAGTGCAACCGAGAGCCTGGTCATTCGACAAGACCATGGATCAACCCATGTCAGGCTCAGGGCAGGAGAAACTTCTCCTTTCCTACTTGGGGCCGAAGCCCCGGAGTTCTGAAGATTTTGTGGTCGAACACCGGCTTTTATAGTCGGTTTTCGCACACAAAACGGGCTGGCTTATCGGCACAAGTAGGGTAAGCGGAGAGCTTTGAAAATAGTCTAACCCGTTTCAAATCTAATTTGAATAGGGGGGTGGTCAATATAAAATGGTCCATTCTAATCACATTAGAAGAATCATCAATTTTGCATGATGGAACATTTAAACTTTCGCGCGATTCCAATCTCGCGACGGCGCTCAAGGGTTAAGTGCTTGACACACACACTCTTGAGAGTCGTTATGCTTGAGAGCGAATCTTTGATAATCAGAGGGAAACTGAAAGGTTTAACGGTCCTAAGAGCGTTGTCGGTCCGTTTGATAAAATCAGACGCGCCGGCAAAGCTCGCAGGGTCGAATCTTTGAGTTTCCTGAAAATCGATATGAAAACTTTATGAAGTTTTCACAACAGCCGGCTCGAACTGGAGACTAATCCGGTTCAAACAAGCGGATGAGGAAACAGTTCATAAAATCACATGTCGATTTTCTTCAATGGATAAGGCAATCATTACACTTGATTTTGTACATAATTTGTGATAAACAAAATAAACCGTAAAATAGATTTGATGTAATTCCGATGTGAAAAAATAGGTTTAAAATTTTGTAAGGCAAAGGAGGCTTTCTAGTTTTTTTTGGATTTTTTGATTTTTTTTTGATTTCGAGAAATAAAACTGAATCTCGGAGTAAGAGTGAGAATTTTAAAACAATTGGTGTGATAGAAAGCGTTCTCTGTCTAGGTGCGATGTGGATTTCAGTAAAACTCATGTTTTTGTGTTTAGAATAAAATTGAGAAAAATTTGAAAAAGAAATCTGGGAAATTTAGAGCATTCAGTAATGTCTTCTAAATGATATGCACTTTTTCACTTGAAACATTTGTCAATCACTTTTAGAATTGTCAAATACACAAAATTTTGCTCTTATCTTCTTTTTAAGTGTCTCTTTTAAAGTTCTTGTTTCGCAGTTTCTGTCGAGAATAAAGCTGTCGTTTTCGTAGAATGGTCGGTTGACGGAGGGCAAAGCGAGTGATGTCCATGGCGGAGGTCATGTCAATGGCGATGGCAAGGTTGTTGGTTGTCATTTTGAAGGTGAGAAGGCGATACGGCAGGACATATGATAACCCAAAGACGAATTAGAGGAGAATCTTTATCGTAGTGGGGTTGTCGTGTTGGTAATGAAGGTCGTCATGTTGATCAAGGGTCACCATGTTACAGTTGGAGTAGGTGTTCTTCCATGTCGAGAGGGTAGAAGATGTTATTCTGGATTGTGACCTTGATGTCGTTTTCAACAATGATGGCGATGTAGACGTGGTGATGTCGTTTACCGTGAGGTTCAACAGATGGAGTTGATGATGAAGGCGGTCGTCACAGAGTGAACGGTTGTCATGTGGTGAACGGTGTAGGAGGTGGTTGAGTTCGGGGTGATTCGATGAAGAATCGGATTTTGGTGTCGTCGTCGTCGTACTAGGTTTGAACAGTCGAGACTACTTTGCGAAGTTCTTTATAAGGAAAAACTGTGTCCTCGGAGAATGCTTGCGTTTCAATGTCGAATTTGTTAAACGGTTTCGGATTCGGATTTCAAGAAAATTTGATGTTTTGAAATAGTAGACGGATTTTGATGGCGGCAACTGGCGGTGTCGTCATGTTGAAAATGCTTTACGAGATGTGAAGAATCGGTGTTTAAATTAGAGAAACGATGCATCCAATCCTTTGATCCTTCTTCAAGTTTGACGGTGCTTGAAATTTGAAGGTGTAGAAACGCTCGACCAAAGCAGGACTTCGAAGTTAGGCTATCCGGCTGGTTAAGCCATAGCGGCGCCCCGCATATAACCAGTTTGGCGAGTTGAATACTTTTGACGGGTGTCATGACTTGTTGAAGTCGGTAATAAAGTATCTCTTGTTGTCCTTTCTTCGATGTCGTAGCTTGTGGCGTCATCTTCCGGTATTGTCTTGTGCTCAAAATAAAGGTGTGTCGAATCCTTTAGCATTCTTGCATTCCAGTCGAAGATGCATAACAGAAGGTCTTGGCTTGTAGATTATCCGGCATAACTTGAAGCGAAAGATGGCTGGCTAGGCTTGTTCTTTAGTGCTTACAGATGCGTTAAAAACCAATACCGATGCGTGTCTCACATTTAGAGAATGATCTTGATTCCGGCGAAAGTTGGCGTAAACAATCTGATGGAACGCTGGTAACGCTGTCTGTCCAGGAGTCTTCTGCAGAGGCTGAATCTGACGTTCGAAGGCGGATCTTCTCAATGCAGGTAAAACTGTGATGTCTTCGTTGAAGCAGTTGAAGGTGGTGAAGTCTTCTATCTCGGGGAGGGTGGTGGCGGTGATGTCTTGCAGTGCCATGTTGATGTTGTCGACGATGTCGAGGGTGATGCCATGAAGTGAAGTTGTCTTCAAGTTGACGGAAATGTGCCATGATGAGTGGTGCCATATTGAGTGGTCTGTTAAGTTGAAAGGTGCCATGTTAGCTAAGGAGAGAAATTTGATTAAAACTACTTAACAGGCTTTGTCTCTGAGAGTTTGCAAAGGTGTAAGAATTGTTTTTACTTTTGTAAGATGTACTTTTTGCGTTGAAGTGGAAAAAGTATAAAAGGAAGTGTAAGAGGGGTTTTTGTTTGCATGTGAGTTAAATTCAGTGAAGATAAAGTTAAAAATGCTAATATTTCAGAGTTTTTGAATGATCGTAGTGATCCATTTTTTTTGCAATTTTTCTTGAAAAGAAATAGTTCTTCTTCTTATGGTTTTTGTTGATGTACTGTACCGAATTAATAAAGTTCTTATGACTTTAAAGAACTGTCAAATTTGTTATCAAGTTGAATCAGATACTTTAAATTACTTTTACAAGAACAGTTTTTCAAATAAAAAATGATGTTGCTGTTAAATTTGAATTTGAAGTAAAAGAGTTTTTTTTTGGATTTTTGGGTGTTTTTAAGATTTTTTTTGATTTTTGCTTGTTTCATGTGGAAAGGACTTTGTCCTTAAAAGATTTTACGATTTCCATAAAAGGTTTGTAGTAAACAATGAGACGTTTTTAATAGCGTACATTTTTTTTGGTATCTTTTATAATCGCTATGATCTCTCACAGAGATTTCTTTTGAGGATTTTTTTTTGATTTTTTTTTGATTTTTGTAATTTCGGGTTATTCATATTTTTTTTTGATTTTTT
>Ga0214205_100206_pt1 | contig 10530 bp, 3 predicted proteins | sample TroBogEpilimnion_12_FD_153043 | JGI IMG/M metagenome (GOLD analysis project Ga0214205, IMG submission 153043) | Freshwater microbial communities from Trout Bog Lake, WI - 29JUN2009 epilimnion | ecosystem: Environmental > Aquatic > Freshwater > Lake > Epilimnion/Euphotic zone | place: Trout Bog... | reverse complement strand
CTTACATATTCGAACAGTGCATTATTGAAGTAAAATGCCGTGACCGGAATCGCTTCATCAGTTAACATAATTTGATGAAAAGCATTTTTAAAATCTAGCGCAGTTCGAAAGTAAGCTCCGTTTATTTTTTCCATAGCTTCCTCAATCCAATAATTGGGAAAACTATTTGGTACTGTATGCTGATTGACTTGTCTCAAATCAACACATATTCTGTGTGATACCACACCATTCATCGTTTTCTTTTTCACTACAACTAAATTAGTTGCATGTGGGCTACGACTGGGTCGAATAATCCCTTGTTCTAGCAAGTCGTCTATAGCTTTTTGAGCTATTTCTCTATATTTGAACGGAACATGCCTAGGCTTATTGTGCAAAAACCCAGTGCCTGGTTTCAGTGGTAGATCCAATTTGAAGTATCTACAACAACCTACTTCCGTTTTCGTTTTGGAAAAAGCATCTTTGCGACTAAGCAAAAGATTCTTTAATTTCTCCCATTCTTCTTCACTCAAGTGTGAATGTTCTACACTGTTGAGCCATTGTTCAGGATCTTCTGTTTTATCAGATTCACCTTCTTTAATCGACTCTGCTGCGGGTGGAGCTGGTAACCCTTCTCCAGTTCCATCTAAAAGATCTTTCCTTTCTTTCTTGTCATGAATGTAATTGATTTTTATATCAGCTTCATCTTCATGACTAGAGTCAGTAGTAAGTAGCTTTTTACTTCTTACTCTGATATGAGGAGGTAGCAAGTCTTTCAGTTCACCTTCAATTGCTTCCTTTGCCCATAGGCCTTTGTGATTGTAAACATTCACAACTGATGCTACTTGAGCACTATTCGGTATTTTGAGAATATCTTCCGAAACATTCTCTACCATCATTAGTGCATTGCCAGCATCGTCCACTACGGACACTGTTTCTCTGAATGGAGTTATTTCCAATTCGTTACTCAAAGGGGTCAACATTATCTGTTGTCCTATCATTTGAATGTCTTTCGAAACACACACCTTAATGAGTGCTTCACTTTTTGGAGCTACGTAGTATTCATTAGCAACAGTAGCTTTACTGTTTTCAAGTTGATACACGATAGGGATTGGAGGGTGATCTCCTTCCGCTATCATCAAATATTTGCCTCTATCAAATATTAATCTGTCATAGAAGGCATCTGCTCCTAGTAATAAGAAATCTGCTTTATTTTCATAAACCATTACTTTTAGTGGTAGTTCATACTCACCCAAGTATAGGTTTAATTCGATACATCCAAATATTTTAAGTGGATGTCCCGATGCTGATTTTAACCTCGGGGGATTACTGATTTCTTTTACAAAAGTTTTAAGTGCTTTTTCACCAAACTTTTTAATTATGAATACATGAGAACATATTGTCATGTCTGCTCCTGTATCCACACACACCCTGGCATTTACTTTCAGCTCTGGTGCTTCAATGACGCTCATATTAATTAAAATGTAAGCGCTTCCAATTGGCTTTGGATCTGTCCCGATTTCAACTTTATTTATCTTGAAAATAGGTACATCACTGATGCCAATAACTTCATCACTAATTAGTGAATCTAATTTTAACGATGAGAGTCTTTCATCTTCATCGTTTTCTTCTTCCTCATTTTGTTCAAATGATTCAGATTTTTGTTGGTTGGCTTCCAGTCTCGCTTTTTCAGCGGAGCTTTTAGCCTCCCTAGGACTTACATCAATCTTCGATTGATAGCCTACTCGGTGTTTAAATCATCCTCTTCTTCTTCGTGAGCCACATTAGCGGCAGCTGGTTCAGCCTTGCCTCTAAATTGACTCGAGAAGCCTCTTAGACAGTCATCTGCCGAATGCAAACCCTTGCCACACTTGGCACATGGTCGATCCGTCAGTGGCCTATTTCTAAGAGCACAGTCATCTTTGCCTAGCATGTGACCTGGAGTGCCACACTGTATACACTCCCCTCTGTTGACATTAGCCAGTGTCAACAACTCTAGGATGTTTTTCCTTTTTTCTGATTCCAGTTTTTCTGGAGGACCTTTCCAGTTCTGGACTTGAGCAGCAGCTGCTGCTGCTTTGTGACCAAAATTCCTCCTAGGATACCTTTTCCTATCCTGGTTGAACTTTTGAGTCACTTTAGTTCTAAGTTGCTGAGGTGTGAGCTTTTTGCCTTTGTTGGCATAGTACCTTTTGGCTTGTTCCATTCTAAAAATCCAATGGTTAGCCTCCTCATCAACTTCCTCTTCACTAAAATCAGTAGTCACTTCTTCATCGTCCGATGAGAAGGGATCACTGTCTTCAGCTACCATGTTGATTTGAGCTTGTCGAACATATTTTTTAGGAGTCGGATTTGGTTGATTTTTCACCGACTTTTTACCTTTTGCCATACGTTCGTCCCTTAGTCTTTCCATTTCAATGCTCTCTTTCTCTACCTCTCTACATGTAAGCTCCGGCTTACCCATGCTAAGAAGTGTTCTAATCCTTTCATCCAGGGATCTCTGGATTGAAGTTGGCAACACCCTCCTGATGTTACTCTTGATTAGTGTTTCAGTCTGTCTTAATCTCGCGGCTTCATCTGGCTCATTTCTATAAGCCATTTTGGCCATCTTTCTCAGACGGTCAATGAAGTCAGCAAGTTTCTCTTTTTCTTTTCTTTCGAGGCCATTGCAGCGGCTATGAGCCTCGTCTGGGTGACACAGATCTCCATATCTTAGCTCCAGAGCCTGGACCACTTGATATGGGGTTTTGTGTTCATCCCTCATTTGCCGGATATAATCGGCGGCTGTGCCAGTAGCGGCCATTATCATCAGATTAATGACTGCTGCTGCAGACAGATTATGAGCTTGTCCTACGCTGAAGACTCTATCTATCCAGCTCACGACATCGATCGTGTCTGAGCTAGTACCTGAGAAGTTAGGTACGTTGTATAGCCTGATGTTGGCTATTCTATCGTTATCTCCCCAGTTGTTTGGAACAACTGTTAAGGGTTGTAGCTCAGTAGAGACTCTTTCCCTTGTTCTAGTGGCATCACTAGCTGCGACAATTGGCCGGATGTATTCAGCTAAATTGTCAAATTCGGCAACTCTTTGAGGATCATTGGCCATGATATCTCGGAGTATCCTTACTATTTGTAAGTTGATTGCTCCAAGATCTCCTACTTGGCCTGGCACGGTGGCAACCAAGTGATTCGGGGCTGCCACGAAGGCCCTGTTTTGTCCCCAATCATTGACAGGTGCCACTACAGGAGGTGGTAAACCTACTTGTGCGGCTATGTTTCCTGCCAGTGGTACTGGATGGACAACTGGTGCTCCACCAGCGACCAAACCTGCGGCCGGAACGGCTCCAGGTGCTGCTGGTTGTGGAGGAAGTCCTCCCTGAGCTATGTTCTGATTAGCCTGCCCCAACGGGGGTACGACTGGAGGTGGTACACCGCCACCTGGCTGATTAGCATTTTGCGCTGCAGCCGGAGGATTTCTGTTCCTCAGAATTCCTCCTCTAACTAAAGGTGGAGCTGGGTTTCTGGGAAAACGCAAGGGAGGTAATCCGGCTGGATTAGCTGGATTAACAGGCGGTGGCTGCTGTTGAGCCGCAGCTGCTGCCTGCTGCTGCTGCGCTGCCGCTGCTGCTGCTTGTTGCTGCGCTGCTGCTGCTGCTGCTGCTTGTTGTTGCGCTGCCGCTGCTGCTGCTGCTTGTTGTTGCGCTGCTGCAGCTTGCTGCTGATTAGCTAAGTCTTGCAACTGCCTTCTAAGATCAGCCATTTGAGCCTGATGGTGATTATTTTGTTGAGCTAGCTCATGGTGTAGCCTATCATCAGCAGCTTGCTGCTGATCTCTGATCTGCTGATCATAATCATTTGCCATTTGCTCAAATAATCGCCTAGCTTGAGGATCCAATCTTACCCTTGCTTCATCCTGTCCGTCTACTGGATCAACGTCGTTGTCAACGTTGTTGGCACCCGCGGCGCCAGCTCCTCCGACTAGAGCGTCGTCGTCTAGTTCGTTGTTGTGGTTATCCATTTAGGATAATCGTGGGTCGTCTTGCCTAGGGAATACTTAAAGAATTTTTCTTTATGGTTCCCGCGTCCCCTTTCTTTAATTAAGAAGTCAAATTTTTGTTCTTTCAACAAAATTCTAAACTAATGCTCATCCGATTTGGTTCGATTAACTAAATCGATCCCGGACGAGCCCCCAAGTTTGAAGGCTGAGATTCGGGGTTTTGTTGAATCTCAATTTTTCTCAAAATTTTCCGCGCTCTAAATCTATTACTGATCGTTCAAAACTTAACTTTAATTAATAAACCTACTTGGTTCGTTGTCTAGGGTGTAATTTTAGTTACAGAGTCGTTTCTAGTTGTCTAGGGTTAAAGTAAATTTTTATTTGAGGTCTCGTTGCCTTCATTGGTTCATAGTGATCTAGTATTTTTAATCCTATATATGAGGATATAGATTAAACAATCAAAGCAAATCTTTGGTATACAGGCTGCATGGTAAAAATAAAAACACACATTTCAACTTCGTTCCCAGAATATTTAATTATTGTATCTCAACATGTTACATCTTTTCATAATTTGTTCACAATGATATTCACAAGTAATAAAGTAAAGTATGATTAAACGACAATTAGAGCAATATTAATACAACATCTCTTCAATATTTTAAACCAATAAGTTCACATACATCATAATTATCTTCAATTTCGGTGTCATAAATCGTCAATTCGCCATAAAATGATAAAACAAGTTTAAAGGATAAATCAAATTCTTAGTTACATAGTTATATAGCATAAAAATCTCATCTTAAAAACACTTTCAGAAACAACTTTTTTAGTCCAAGGAAATAATGATAAAAATGCTTCGAAAATTCAAACGATCAAGCATATGTCATAAATATTACTTTCTCTTTGTTTTTCAGGTAAGCAGCTTCAAAACCACTACAAAGATGGGCACTTAACTTTATATTATGACGCTTTGATGTTGAAAATAAAATATCAAATTACTGACATTAAATAAATTCAATAATCTCAATGGATCGGAAAGATAGCTTAATGCTCCTATATCTGGGTTAAAGTCTTAATTATTAGGGTAAAAATAGCTTTTTACTGGGGGGGGTACCAAATTTCTATGGTGATTGCCTTATATCAAGGACTTTTATTCCCTACACTTATCAAGGACAGACGACATTCCATACGAGGGCTCCACACTACACGAGATATTTGGGCTATTTTCTACCTAATTACTATTATCCGGGATTGCTCAAGGCTATCTAACGGGATAACATCCTACATGAATGAGAGGAAAATCTTCTCTCACCAGCGCGAGATCCTTCCACTAATGGGTCAATGTTATCATTAGCTTCAGTTTCACTAGGTTAGGCTAGCACAACCTTGACTACAGCACCCCCAGGAAACACTCAGTATAGCTCGGCCGGCTAAACGTAAGCCCCTGACTCCTACTAGTCGACCTTAGGTTAGTAACTGTATGACCCTAATTAACACTAATTAGCTTAATCAACGTGCACGGGAGTAACGATCACTGGATTTGTCTGATGATCGTTCCACAATATCAAGCTTAAGAAAGTCATGAGATTGTTTAACCTCTTAACTAAAATATCCCAAGTAAGACGTATACCTGAATATTCCAGTTTTTAAGTCTTCTTTTAAAGTTTAAATAAACTACTTCTTGAATCGAGATATTAGAACGGAGTCCCAATAATTCACCCGAATTATCTCGTCCGACTAAGTCAAGACCTAAGAAGCTACTCTCCAAACTTATAATTTGATACAGAATCTCGATAATTCTACCGAATTATCTCGCTCACAAAGTATTCAAGACGTTTAGAGAAGCTTTTTCTCCGTCTTTTATCCTAAGTAAGACTTCTGCTCAGATCAAAGCCTGGCGAGAGACTCCTTAGACTCTCAAATTACCTACACAGGTAAACTTGCATCATAGCTAGTCATCTACAGCCCGGCAACCTATCTTGACTGGGATTTCGGCCATTCTACCCCGTCACCGGCTGGCGTTGCCACTCGGCCAAGTGTGAACCCTACGCCCACTCTACAGAGGGTTAAGCGCCATGCATGCTTCTCAGGCATTCTCCTTAGTAGCCGGCTTGTTTCTCACCCCCGGCCGGGATCCGAACCCGTACCTCTGCACAGACTCAGTCTACCGCCTCTAGCTTGAACTAACCAATGATATTAACCCATTCTCTTAACTCCCAAGAATCAATTATGTCTCTGTTCTGTCATTGGCTAAACGCTAGCCATATCATGTCCTTGGGCTTGGGTTTTTACATTTTTCTTTGTTTTCTTTTCTTTTACTTTTAAACATTTACATTTCAATTACATTTTGCTTTCTATCTTCATTTTTAGTTCTTTCTTTCTTCCAAACAATTCCTTATATGGACATAAAACTAGATCAATTCGACCGTGTCCTCGTTCCTTGACCTTTTAAAATGCATTTAACTATTTTGTTGCCTTACTTAAGCAACGGTAGAATTTCGATAACAGTTGACCTTGGTCGCTTGCTAAGCAACGGTAAAATATCGTGAACTTTCCGAGTGCCTTTTCATGTTATTCAACTTAAAAAATGCTCCTTAATCGGTTTCTGTCAAACGTTCATTGCCGCAAATAAATTACTGATTGCGAATTCAATTCAAGACCACTCCCAAACCAAAATTCAACAACTTTTCTCAGTCTTTGCTATTTTAATTTTATTTCTTTTAATTAACTTTCTTACCTCTTACTTTTACTTGTAAAATCCTATTCTAATAAGTTCTACTTTGATTTTACTTAACTCGTAAGAGAAGTTGCGTGTTTCAAGATATCTTCTTTCCGACATACTCCTATATATTTTTCCAGTGAAAAATATTTCAAATACGTCTTCAAGATTACCGATTCTTTATTCCACCAAACTTCCCCCCGAATGAAAATCGTCCGCCCCGGCGATCAGATAAAAAATCCTCTCTGGGGTTTCCGTCATTCGAGATTTGATGAAGCAAAGCTCCGTGTATCGAGAATCTAGCATTAGTTTTTGAATTTTGTTTGTTGCTAATATTCTCTAAAGTTTTTGCTTTTCAATGAACAACTCGGTAGATATTTTAAGATTGCAAATTTAAATAAATTTCGGTCTCTTTTTATTTATGTCTACTTAAATGCACTTCCGATTTTTACTTCCACAATTTTAGATTTTTAGATTTATATGATGTCAATTAATTTGCCACATTTAGCGCGTCTGTCTTAAAGGTAATTAATGAAATTTTTTCAATTATTTTTGACCCCTGTGTCTGTGATCGTTTTAAAGCTGTTGGGTATCTTAAAATTTACATTTAATTAAAATCAAGATTTGTAAAGAGTAACCATTTTACTTTTCACAGGAGGGTATCACATCCGGGATTTATGGGAAATGTATTCTAATTAATCCGGATTTTTGTGAAGGCATTTTCCTTCAACCTATTTACCTATACTTCTTATACTACATATGAGTCTACTCTCTTTTAATGGTTTTTTCAAATCGAGATGTTAATTGGTACTATCTTATTCTATGTACAGAGAATGGAAATATGAAGAAATATAATTCTACCTTATTCTGTATTAATAGTACTTTAAAGGTTCACCTCATACGCAGAAGGGTGACCTGTCATCCTTAATTCTATTGTTAGTAATTACAATATTTGAATTATACTCTTGCACTTTTCTTCTCGAATCTTCTTTTTGTTGATTATTTTTCACCAATTTTTATCTTTGATCTCATTTTAGGTGTTTTGCACTGTTTCTAGTTGGTATTTTTGAAACTTTTTGTTTATACTGAAATATTCTTGAAACCTCTTTTTCTGCACTTATTCTTTTTAGATGGTATTTGTTTGCACTTTCATTTTTAGATGGTATTTGTTTGCACTGTTTCGTTTTTAGATGGTATTTCGAAACTTTGGAGTAACTGTTTTTACTTTTGTAATTTTTGCACTTTTGCACTTACTTTTTAGTAGTCCGGGAATTCAGGTAAACCTCTCTTTTCCCATTTCGGAGACGGATCTCCGGCTGAAGTCGGCAGACCTGGAAACATGCGCTCCGGGGCATGCTTCTGGTTGTACTTCTCGATTGTGGTCTCGATGATCTCGACGACCCTCTCCTTCTCGTCAATCGGGTCCCTCTCGTCCTTCTGGCGCGGGCGTTTGACGAAACCTTGGTTGGCGTATCCTCCTCGACCTCCTCGGAACGATGGAGTGTTATCTCGATCTTGGTTTTGTCGCTTGGTGGCCACCTTGCCTGGGTCTTTGTTTTCGTTGTTAGGAGGTGGCAGCTGACGGAGATAACTACGTCTCCCTTGTTTGTTGGCAAGGTTGACATAGCAGTTGAGGACATGAGTCCAGTCCTGTGGTTGCGACGGATCCCTTGACACGTTGATCGGCTCGATCAAGGTAGGGTAGATTCCGTACCAGATTGGCCCTTCTCCTCTTGATGATGGACTAGCCTTTCTTCCAATGGAAGATAGTGTGCCCCAAGCAATGGTGAGACCAAAGTCTTCATCGCTGAGGGTCTCATGCAAGCCTCCTGGATGATTGGCACGGTTCAGGTGTTCTTCAAGTTGAATCCTGGCATGAGATCTGATGGTGCTCTCGTACTTGTCGATGTAGTTTGGCACCTTCTCAGGATCACTGAGATTGATCCTGACGCCTCCAAAGACTTCACCGGCTCCTTGGGCGAAGGCTCCTTGGGAGTTGATGAACTGGATGATGATTCCAGTTCCATCGACCAGGGTAGAGTGAATGTACTTGCTCTTTTTGAGCTCCCTGTTCTTTTCCATCATGATGTTCCTGTCAACAACAGGGTCCCATTCGTCACCATTGTTGCTGGATGTTGACAAACCTTGCATCATTGGAGTGACTGTTGTTTCTTGCATCATGTCAAGGAAAAATTCTTGTCTTGCTCTCTTTTTACGTCTGTTAGTTAAAGAACTGACTGTTTTAAATGACAAATCTTTTTCTGTTAAAAAGCTGTCAAAATTGTCTTCTAGGGAATCAATTTTGAAGGTTTAAAGTAAGTCCGGGATTGTTAAGAAGATGAGACTAGAATCTCCTTAAAATTTTTGTCCGGGATTTCTTAACTTACTTTTAAGAGCTTTAACTAGTTGTAACTGGAGTAAAGCTTCTTTGAAAAACTTATTTGAATTTAAGAATCCTATTGGGATATTCTTCCATTAATTTACTTCAGAATATCATCCAAAATCGTTCTAAATTTCTTTTAGTTTTTACTTTTTTGAGAAATAGTTTGTCAGTTTCTAGTAAACTCTCTAAGTGTTTTAACTTTGAATAGTTTGCTTACCCTACAAGTTTTTCTTGAAGGTATTAGACCCTTATTGTTTAAATTTGGAGAACTGTATTAGAATATTCTTCCATTGATTTACTTCAGAATATTTTAAAGTTGTTCTAAATTTATTGAAGTCTTTTTCTTTCGCAGTGTCTTCAGTATGAGGCCTCTGAAAATTTTCTAAGTCCTCTGGGTCTTGAAAAAAGTTTGAAGTGTCAGAAAATTGTTTAGATTTTACTGACTTTGTTTCAAAAGACAACCAACTGTCTTGGATGAGATCTGGTGATCAACTGTGTTCTCCTGGAGTCTTCTGTCTTCTTATATACAGAATTTTTGTCCTATTCCGAGATAAATTAGTGCAATTACTGCCTATTTACGCTAAATCTCGGGGACGGAAGAAAATAGTCTACCTAACCCTTTCTTATAATGGCGGTTGACGATTTCTCTTTTGCATTGAAAACGAAGGTTCGCCTAATAGTGTCTTTCGCCGTCGTTTTAAGCATCAACATTTTACTGAAGCAAATCAATTTTACTAAATTTCAATTATTCCCCCAATTGGGTTTAATCTACTATTCTAGTTCATAATTTGCTTGGCGAAAAGAGCCCACTAGGAGGGGAATCTTTGTCTTTTAAATTAGGGACTTTTAACTAGCCAATTTCCATTTTCTCAATGTTGTTGCTAGTTTGCGCAGTGCTCTGTACTGTTTCTTTGCTTGCTCTGTACGCACTGCAAATTTTTGTAATAAGCTTAATAGCTGTTACTTTATCATCTGAGCTCAGTATCGCTAATAAGCTGTCTAGCTGAGTATAAAGGGCTGAAGCATACTTTGCTTCTTCTTTCACTGTGCTCATGGCTAGATGATTTAAATATGATAGTCTACCTCTAATTTTGAATTGAAGTAACTCCTTCAATTTAATTGTATTTATACTTTTAGCGTCTTCGTGTAGAACTATCAGTATATCATTGGAGATCCTTTTAATTAATCTACTTTCTCCAATGTACAGAAAGATGAGCTCTGCCTGGGAAGCTACATTCGAGCTCATGTAATTAATTTTTAATTAATCTGTGTACTTAGATACTTAATATATCAGAACTTTTGTCCCCACATTTGCAGATTATTTGTTCGGTTAACTTGAAATCTAATCGCTATAACTTGCTTTGCCTTGAGGGCTGTGATTAATATTCTAGTTATCATTTCTGTTTTAATTAGAGTTGACTTGCTACTCTTTACTATTTTAATTAACTCTTTCCT
>Ga0214205_100201_pt1 | contig 10659 bp, 17 predicted proteins | sample TroBogEpilimnion_12_FD_153043 | JGI IMG/M metagenome (GOLD analysis project Ga0214205, IMG submission 153043) | Freshwater microbial communities from Trout Bog Lake, WI - 29JUN2009 epilimnion | ecosystem: Environmental > Aquatic > Freshwater > Lake > Epilimnion/Euphotic zone | place: Trout Bog... | reverse complement strand
TCGGAGGCGACTGAGTCGTGTGATGATGAGCTTTCTATATTCCAAGTGCGCAGAGGGGCCAGGGGGAAGAGGGGTGTGCACATACAAGCAGACTGCCAATTCAAGCACGTCTGTGATGTAAGGATAGTCTTTGGTGGGAGTGATTTCGCCCAGTGATAGCTCCAGATCAGGCTCCTTGCGTTGGATGCTTAATGGATCGACAAGCTGCAAATCATTGAGAATGGAAACTAATTTCTTTTCGTGGCCGTTCATGCTTTTTGTTCTTCTTTTGGATTTTGTTCCTGGTGGCCTTATATATCGTGGCTTATACAAACCAAGAAAAAAGGGCCCATTTTTTACTCCAAGTGAGGCACAGGCGGCGCAACGTAGAGCCAGAAGAGGCGCGCCGCCTCGGAATGGCCTGCCTGCTGCAGCCTGGCCGACAGGGTCCGTGCCACAGAAAGGGCCCTTGCGCTGAGGGACGGAGTGTAGAGCAGTCGCTTGAGCGTCGTGCAGCATGAGGCCTTGTTTTGCGTGAGCTCCTTGAGCGGCAAATCCGTCGATGGCTCTTTGCCCTCGTCCGCGCTTAGGATATCCTTCATGCAGGGATGGATGATGTTGGCGATGTAGGCGCATTTGTGGGAGCAGTCGTAGCGGGTCTGAAGCAGGCTGGCGCGCATCTTGGAGAGCCCCCAGTTTTCCAGATCCTGCACACCCAAGGATTTGAATACCACACAGACACACACACACACACGACCAAGAAGACCTGGATAATCTCATCGCCGTATTCGGCAAAGTGCCGTGCCGTTTTCTTGTTGATGGGGCTGGTGCATAAGGAGCAGCCATGGGTGCGAATGGTCTCGGTGGGCGAGGTGAAGCATTTGCAGACGGGTAGCATGTAGAGCGCCTTGCGCCTTGGGAGGAAGCCCACACGGCGTTGGATGGGCGAGGGGATCCAGTAGCGCTTGGGCCGATCGGGAAAACTCACCATACCCGAAGCGCCCATCATGGGATGCCTGTCAAGTCACACTTGCTAGCTTTAATCATCAAATACAGAGGGGACAAGTCAATGGAGGAGACCTGTGAAAGTGGATGCCCGGCAGATCGCGCATATCCCATTCGTTCTGGTTATGAATATTGATCATGATGCCGCTGATGTGACCAAAGGCCTCCTGGATATCCAAAAGGTGCTGCACTGTATCGCGGGTGCGGAAGCTGCGCTCAAAGTCGATGGCATACATGCGACCATCGTCGCAGTAAACGAAATTGCCCAAATGGCTATCGCCGTGAACCCACCCTTCGGCATGCAGGAGACGCAAGAGCTGGAGCACTGCGACGGAGAGCGAGAGGTGGATGGACTGGTTCTTCTTGAAGCGGATGGGGACGCCTCCTCCTTCGGGATGTGCTCCATTTTGGAGGAAGCGATTCCTCTGATCCACCAAGCGCTGGATGGCGTGCTGAAACGGCACCTCATGCTCAAGTTGGTGCTTGTTGTAGAGGAGTTCTCGCAAGGAGTATACCCCCTACCACAGCAGCAGAGCAACGTGATCTTTCAAGAGCACGCGAGGATGCAAAAGGCAGCACCTGCTTCATATAATAGCCTCGCCAGGTATGACCTGCTCATCATCCGATTATCATCATCATCCTTGTTTCAGTACAATGTGTGTGTAGCGAAGGAGGACCTGAGCACCGAAACTCACAAAAAAAGTAAATGGGCAAGAAGAGGCATCGTGCGCTCTCGGATTGCAGCAAGTGCCTGTACGCCTCTTGCTCCATGGCAAACACGGAAGGCTCATGGATCAGCTTGAGGCAGTGCCCCGAGGGCAAGCACTGCAGGATGATAGCGCGCTTGCAGTTTTCAAAGAGCACCTCTGTGGCCTGATCATATATAGGATTGTCATCATGATCATGATCAGCATATCATCATGAGCAAATACCTCTATATGGTCAGGTGGAGCAAACCCAGGAAGGGATAATTCCTGTGCTATGAGCTCAAGGGTGCCATGATGATGATGATCCACCTCCTTCTTCTGTTGTGTCATCCTCTGTATGCATGTCTTTACTTGACATGATAGTGTAAAGGGGATCATCATGCTCAGGACGCTTTGAGTCCCTCGCTTTTATGAAGGAGGGAGTGTCTAGCGTCACGAAAAAGGCCCCCTTTTTAACAAGATTTAATTGGTCTCTTCAAAGTATTGAAGAATGAGCTCAAAGTGCCTCCTCTCCTCCGCATCATGGCAGGGCGAAAGGCGAGACAGCACATACTCCATGGGCGAACTGAAACGGGTCTTGAGGGCGTGCTCCGCGTCATAGTCGATGAGGAGCTTGATAATCTCGACGTCAGAGCACTCCTCCACGGCGTAGCGCAGGGGCGTCCGCACCATGGGATGGACATTGAAATTCGCACAGGCGCCAGCGTCCAGGAGGCACTGGATGCAGTGAACGCATCGGGCCTCCATGGCATAGAGCAGGGCCGAGCGGTCATGGAACGGCGTATCGATGGAGCCGGCCTGGGCAACGAGCTTGACCATGGGCTTCAGGAGCCCCAGATCCCCAAGCCTGGCGGCCGAGTGGAACGGAGGCATGTGGACCATGTACTTGGCCATGAGGAACGGATGCGGTAGGACCAGCGCCCGAGCGTCCCAAAACCTCTTGTGGCCCGCCCAGAAGCCCATCAGACTTGTGGACTTGACCCGTAGCGCCTGGTAGATCCCCTCTGCGTATTGAAATTGGAGCCCTAAACAAAGCTCCATTCGCTTTGCTTTGTGGTGGATTGGTTTGCGCCCGATTTTATAGAAAAAGCTTTATTTTTTATTTATTTTTTGTGGCTATTTTCGGCGAAAATTTCAGGATTTAAGAGCGCAAGGCCCAAGAAGAAGGAGTGATGCGCTGGTATCTTTTTCTCCTTTTCGTCGGCCAGAGCCAAGCGCTGGTGATCACCAAGGCATCCTTCTCGCTCGTGCTGAGCAAAATGCCCTATGCCCAGAGCGTGCATGCGATTCACTCTCCTCAGCGGCTGTACCCCTTGTGCAATATCACAGACGTGCAAGTGCCCAAGTTCTGGCACGACCGGTCGACCATTTCCTTCATGTGCTGCAACCCCTTCACTGGGCACGAGCAAATGCGCGTGCGGATGAGCACCACCCAGCCGAATGAGTCGAGCCTGTACTTTTTTTCAAAGGAGAAGGCCATGTTCAAGGTGAGGCTCCAGGTCGTGCCCACACAGCAGTTTCGGTGCAGCGATATGACGTTGGAGATCACTACATTTGCCGGGGAGAGCAAGCGGGTCATTATGAATGTGCTGGCGACCCTCTGTGAGGAGGAGACCCTCATGATGATGGGTGTGGCGGAAGACCCCCACTTTCAGGCGTACCGTCGTGGGGTGCTCCGAGGCCAAGGGAGCGACGAGTTCTGGATTATGGCGGAGCGAGTCATCCAAGAGTATTCGTCCTTGGCCTGAACCTCATGTGCACCAGTGCGGATGGTTAAAGAGTCCTTGCATGTCCGTGTCCATGGGCACGGTTATCGGCCATGTTCGGTGGGTTGTGGGCATGATATTGAATACTATGCAATAATTCCTTGCATATGTTTAAAGAATGATTCCATTGATCGAATTTGACTCTCTGATATCCACCATCATCGGGTGACGGGTATCTAGGAGGCATGGACTGATCCCATGAATGGATCCACTGAGCAGGATTTGCACCTGAGTTGATTAAATGTCGCATAATGATTTTGATTTTGTGATATTCTTCCGCGGTGTCTTGTCTAGCGTGGATACCAAGGACTGACTCGGCGAACGCCACTGGGATTTCATCGATGTTGGATGGAAACCTGGCTCCATGTTTCTGAAGTAATAGGCGCACACAATAATGGTAGCGATGGCGTATGGCATGGGTCAGGGCTGTCTCACTGGGTAAGCCACCGAGATTGTGGTGAGGAGGGAGGTAAGCGTTGATGGTTTGTTTGTCCAAGCGGCGATTGCCTTGGTGGAACTCTGTACGCATATCGGCATGAGGATCCAGGAGGGCCAAAAGGAAGTGAAATCTCCGTTTCTGTGCTGGCTTATGTTCAGGTGCAAACCGGAGGGATTCTTCCCAAGCACTTGGATGAGTCTGATTTGGATCATGGTCAGTTGGATAGTATGCTAGGGGGTCAGCGCCATTCATCAACAAAACGGCCACAGACTCGTAGTTGCACGCGTGCACTGCACGAGCCAAGTGTCGGTTCCGGGCTTCTTGCGAGAAGGTATGTACGTGTTCCCGCAGGGCCTCGGGGTCGTTCCAGTACTGCATATGTGTTCCAGAGCAACGGCAACAAGTGCAAGTTCCCTGCCTATATATACTCCTAGCAGAGGCTGCGGAGACGGCGAATATGGGCGAAGTGATTGCGGGCCTGGACGGTATGTCCAATGAGGACGTGCTGCTACCCCTCTCGCAGCATGCGCAGGACACGCTCTTGAATCTAGCCAGGCAGGCGCCCTCGATGACGCTGAAAGTCTCGCCCTTTTGTCATGAGAATCCAGAGGGGACGCACGAGGTGAGGGGGTGGGTGCTGAATGTGCCGCCCGAGACACGGGCGAGCGCGCTCCCGATCAGCTGCAGTCTGTTTGACGGGATTAGCGTGGTGGAGTGCGAGTGCACGGAGGCAGAGGTGCTGGCCTTGCTGAGCCAGCCAGAGGACACGCGGCGAAGACTTGGGGAGGCGATCGATCAGATCATGCGGGCTCAGCAGGAGAGGGGGGAGGAGCGTGCGAGCTGGCGGCGATGCAGGCCGACCGCGAATGGGGTGCCTCCCAGCCTGTATTCTGCGTTTATGGGCAAGGACAATAGGGTGACCCTGTGCAGCACGCAAGACTGCGTCGCCATGATCGACAGCGAGCCATGGGTCCCTGAGCTCACTGCGGAGGGATACCTCGGGCTCTTCCACCACTGGAACGCGAGCAAGAATCGGCTTTGCTTGTACATGGTAATTGCTTTTAGCTTTTAGCTTTTAGCTTTTAGCTGTTAGCTTTTAGCTTTTAGCTTTTAGCTTTTAGCTGTTAGCTGTTAGCTATAGACTCTAGGCCTCAAGCTTCAAGCTTTTAGATACAAGCGGAAGGCAATAAGTAACGAGCTGAACACAGGGTTGCCAGAGCTACCTGTCGCGGGCGTGCCTGGAGTTTGCCGATCTGGTGAGGGATCTTGGGGACAGGTGCACCGCGTGGGATGTGTATCACTCGGAGGAGATGCAGTGGCTCAGGCATGCGTGCAGCCGCAACCGCGCGCGCATCATTGCCAAGGCATGCACGGCCATGAAGATTAGGTTTCCTGCCATGATGGACTACTCCAACGCGACCCCCGGGGAGATGATGGCGATAGTATGCACAGAGAGCATCCACCACGATCTGAAAACGCCCCGTCAGCATCATAATAGCGACATTCAGGTGTTGAACTATTGTGCATGCACAGGGTACCATCCCAATGGGATCGTGTGCGGCATGGCCCCGTGGGAAGGGCTGTGGATCTTCCATGGCATCAAGAGCTACAACAATGTATGCGATGAGGAGGGCTTCGGGAGACCATACGGCGCCCTATTTCTTCCTACAGCCGCGCCTCAGATCCCCCTAGCCGTAGCCTCAACAGAGGACGAGCAGAGGAAGCGGGGGGCGTGTGGAAAGGCGAATCATCATCATTACGAGACGCATTATCGGAGCAGCGTGCCTCGATTAGAACTTTTGAATTTATGGGGAAATGATCAAGCCATTGGCCTATCCTCGGTTATGATGGAATGTTTACAGATCCTGGATCATCCGTGCGACCTTGTAGTGGCGCAGATCAACAAAACCAACGAGGACGACGATGATTTGAGTGTGGCCTACAAGCGGAGCATCGCAAGGCTGACGACCGCGCCAGCCTCCGTGAGGACGGGGCAGACGACGACGCTCACGAGCAGCAACAAGCAGCGATATTTGCGCTTCGATGAGCCATTGCTGCAAAGCATGAGCAAGAAAGGGTGGAACCGAGCGCTAGGGTATACGCCGCTCATCACGCTGGCGTGCGGCCTGGCGCGCGACTGGTTTCAGTACAAGCTCTACGCTGATGCGGAAAGGCACGGGCAGGAGGAGCATGCCAAGGATTTGAACGGCAGCTTGTAGTTGCATGATGCAATCAATGCAATGATTTTCCAGGACAGCCAGAGGACGAATAACCAGAGGGTTTGGCTGTGGCTGTCGTCATGGTAGGTGCAATGCGTGCGGGTGGTGGAGGCGGAGCAGCCCGTTGTTTGGGCTGTTGAGGAGGAGCCTTATTATTATTTTGAGATGGAGGAGGTGGCGGAGCCTTATGTTGTGGCTGTGCCTTATTTGGAGCGATGTTGCTGTTGCTGAACTTGGCCATCTTCGAGTCAAAGACCTCCTTTCTTATGAGCCCAGCATTCAGCAGTCTATTGTAGCTGCTCACTGGATTTTTAGCAAGGGCTGGCTTTGGTGTTTTCATAATAAGACTAATAATAGGCAGCTCAAGCCTGTGCGTTTTTATATGCTGGGCGTTGGATGCGGCACAAGGCATGTGCACCCCAAAAACCAGGACTTTTTAGGCATCGAGTAGGTCATAATATACCCACCCTTGTTCTCCTTTTCATAAAATGGAGCCCTCTACCGCTGCGGCTGCTAACAGCACTGCCAAAGAAAGGGAGCGGAAATGCTTCATCGATGGCGCATTTGCCAGCATGAACGACAAAATGCTTACCATGATCAAAAGCCAGCAGAGCGAGACTGTGAGCCTTGTTTTCATCATCTTTACCACTAGTAGTACTACTACCAATCCTAGCTCATTATTTTTTGTTTTTTTCTGTGGGCCAGGAGGTTCAAAATATCCTGCGTTTATTGAGGGAAATGAGCCGCATTCGGCAAGCGTTCCTCGCTGAACACTCGGAGGACAATGAGGAGGAGCGGGTGCGGGTGATGGATGAGATCCAGGGCCTGCTTTGTGAAGATCACCCTCGCATGCCCTGAACGATCATGGTGCTGGCTGCCGCGTGTCCAAGGAGCATCTGAGAGACGAAGGCGTTGCTTGGAAAAAAGCTGACCCTCTGAAGCCTGGTGGAGGAGGAGGCCATATTCGACGGATAAGGATCCATGTAAAAAGAGGTGCCTGAGGGCTCGATCCCTATTAAATTTTGCATGGTATTGGCGGGTGATACCCTCACAAAAGGAATCTCGGCAATCTCATTGGCCCTATCCAGCATGCTTGAGGGATTACCACCTCTCCTCCAGTTTTGTGCGTTTTGAATTTGCCGTCTCAAGCCTGTTCGAGAGCCCAGGAGCAGCATCATATTGACATCGGCCGTTGTGACATAGCCAGAGAGCGCAGTGGCAGAGAAGCTGACTATATGTGCATTGAGAGTCCTGCCATGACGATTAGTGGTGGTAGTCTTACGAGGGAAGCAGGCTGTACCTCAGGGAGTCCTCGTCCAGCTGATATTCAATGAGAATATCATTCACAGGGAGCACCCCCAATTCGTTCAGGGCGACCAGGACACCCTCAGGTCCGACAGCAGCAGGGTCGTGATGCCTTCGGGCAATGGGCTCCAAAAACATCTGAAACTGCATCCCGTGCACCGGCTCCTGGCCCTCGTCCTCGAGCGTGTCATAGAGAAAGAGGGACACGACGACAACCGAGGAGCGCAGCACGCTGTCGTGGATGATGACCCTCGAGACTTCGGGCTGGTTCTGACGCTTGATTTGCTTTTCAATGGAGAGGAGCCACTCCTCGCGCGGAAAGGTGGCGGACGCGCTCATCACGATGGAGGGATCCCCCGCTCTACAGAGGGGGCAGGTCATGGAGTTTCGCAGGAAATGAATCATGAGGGCCCTTGCGTCGAAGCTGTGCTTGCACTCGACAATCTGTGCACATTGCAAGTGCGGGTGCTTCGATAGGACGGGGGGGCATCCCTCCTCCTCGGCCTGCTTCTTCCTCCTCTTTTTGCTGCCTTGGTAATAGGGGACAGTATAGGAAGGGGAGCCCATGGGCTCGTGGGTGATGGGGCATACCTCGCTCTCGCCTGCAGGGGAGGTGGGCAAAAAAAGGATTGGCATGTGAAACGCGCCCTCCCTCACGCTCTGCACTGTGAGCTGATAAAACTTCACGTCGTTTAGCATAGCGGTGGCAGCCCCCATCATATTAGGAGGTCACATGGATCCTATTCATTTATAGGCCACGCGTGCCAATAAGGGTCCCTTTTAGCCTCCTTCTTTTTTTATTTTTTTTTTTACTTTTTCGGATGGCCTTTGCCTGTGGATATACTAGCGTAAGGGACCAATCCATGGTTTAACGAAGAGCAGCAGCAGCAGGCAAGCCATGAACAGATGCTGTCAAAGAGGCTACTCGTGCCTCCAGATCATGTATGCGTGCCATCAAAACACTTGACTGACTGTGATTATCCTCGAGCACTTCTACACGCTGCTCAATTGCATTTGAGCGATGGTGTAGTTCTGTGATATAGTGCTTTAGCAGCCTCCAAATGTAGTTTGTAAATGCGAAAAACCTTTCCTTGATAATAGTCTCTCCAGTAAACGTGTGGGTAAGCATTGAACCATACGTGTTTTCCTCAAGTTCAGAAAAATTAGTACGGTTGGACAAATAGCGGGCTTCCTGCGTTTCCCTCAAATTTCGTTCTGCAACCGTTTCACGGAGTCTCTTTCCGCTTTCTCCTTCGATGCTACCAGACCGAAGCATTCTTGCAAATCGAACTTTCAAGGCCATTTATATACTATCTGCTACACTAATAGCCATATTTTTAAGTTTGCAGCGGAGCGACCTTGACGTATTTTGCAAAGTCGTTCCATGAGGGCACATAGACTATATCCTGCAGCGGGACCTCCAATCGAATGCTGGCGCGCTGATAATCTATGGCATGGAACATGAGCACAAAGAGGGACATGAGAAACACGAGGGGCATCAGAGGGATGCAGTTCATTGTCAGGGCGGAGAAGACGGCGATCGCCAGGACACACCAAATGCACTGGTGATACGTGAGGATCAGAACAATAGCCACAGTGGCCGAGAGCGCCACCCCGCGCAAAAACTTGATGAGCCAGCTGCTACTAGTGCTACTACTAGTGCTGTTGGCCAGGGAGTCCTGCTGCGCCTGCAGAGGTACAGGAGCGTAATGATTGTAGGACATATTGGAAAAGGGAAATTGAGGGCGTGTATATAGGAAATTAAGGGCGTGTATATAGCGAAGCCATCACCTTCGCTGCCACCGCCGCGCTGCTGCTGCTGCTGCTCGATGCTGAGTTTTTTGAAGCGTGTGTAATGCGTCTGCGAAAGCTCAAGCCATCGAACACTGATTTGCGAGAGCTGCGAATAGTGCTGCTCGCACTTGGACGAAAAGCAGCGCACAAACAGGCGCATGGCCTCGATGGGCGCTCCCGACTTGTGTACTTGAAAACTGTCCATGAGGCATATGGCCACGACCTTATCATCGCCCCTATGATGATGAATCTTGCCCCCCAGCACCAAGTGCCTGGCAGTGCACAGACCTTAAAAAAAGTGGAAAACCACAAAAAAAACGCAACGGACCTAGGGCAAAGAAGGGCATGCTCCACATTGGCGTAAAAGACGATCCTGCCTCGATTCGAGTTGATGCTCTCAAAGACGACCCTTGGCATGAGGAGTTCGTCACGCATGCAGGGCAGAACCGACAGAGTGCATGTGGACCCGCCGTCTAGGAGTCCACGGACCCAAAAGCTTTCCTTGGAAGGAATGCACGACCAATCCGCCAGGGAATCCACCTTTGGCCTGTTAGTACTAGTACCTTCGCCTTGATGTACTTTGGCCCTCTTTCCCTTGTTGGGCTCCCCGCCCTGTCGTTCCTCAGGCCGCTTCCTTGCTATTGTGGTCGCATTGTGCGAGGCCACCACACAAGACTTGAATTTCTCCGAGTGAAACGTCGCAGGAATGGACCATGGATCCTGTATCCATGCCTAGGGTAAGGTACCCCCTCAATTTTTGAGGTGTAGGGCCAACGCACCGGAAGGGCCATACTGGACGCAAGGATGGCCAGGATATTGGGCTCATGCATCGTTGCGAGGTTCAGCCTTTGGCCTAAAGGATCATAAATGCCCTCAAGGGTAAAGCGTTGGCCCGAGGGCGGAACCCCCGCCTCCACCTTTTCGCTGCCAAGGGTCTGGATGAATTGCCCCTGTCACAATACGCGTGTTCAGGGCGAACCGAGGGCCATGGGTCAGGAGCCACCTCACCTTGCTGTTGTTGGTGATGTGCCCATCGTTGAGCAGTGCAATGGTGGAGGCCCCTGAAGACTGTTTCAGCCTTGGAAAGACCTGTGGTGGGGTACAGATAAATATATCAGAGGGCCTTGTTGATAGTATCATAGGAGATGGATGCGTGCCTCCTTTTCAATATACTGCATCGCCATCCGCCACTCCTGGTAAGGCGCTCTGGCAAGAAAGGTCACATGCCAGGAAAGCTTTTGGTATGATGGCTCCGCCCTCTTTTTCGTGTGCCTGCAGCATATCTCATCACGTCTCTGCCTCATGATGATGGTGATGCCATAACAAGAACCTGGACTTGATGACAAAATGGCACGGTGCTCCCAAGAACCCGCAGGTGGTGTGCAGGGCCTGCGAGACCGTCCTTGCCAAAACAATAACTTGGGCCTGAAGAGTCGCCCTATGCT
>Ga0214205_100198_pt1 | contig 10751 bp, 5 predicted proteins | sample TroBogEpilimnion_12_FD_153043 | JGI IMG/M metagenome (GOLD analysis project Ga0214205, IMG submission 153043) | Freshwater microbial communities from Trout Bog Lake, WI - 29JUN2009 epilimnion | ecosystem: Environmental > Aquatic > Freshwater > Lake > Epilimnion/Euphotic zone | place: Trout Bog... | reverse complement strand
TCATCACCAGCAGCAGCTGGCGATGGCGCAGTTCCTGGCGTAGCGGCAGCACCACTTGCTCCTGATGCATCTACCAACGTTGCTCCTCCAGTTGAAGCTGGCCGCGCACTCGGTGGCCACTGGACAACACCATTGTGGAACACACTTGGTCTTGGTCAGCTTGGTTACGACGGACTCTTCGTTGAGGCAAAGGCTGCAAACGAATTCACCAACAATCTCTTTGTTGATGTTCTTCCAACACTTACTGATGCCAACAACAAGGTAACTCTTGCATCACAGCCTGGAACAAAGGGCTATGCAGTTAACCTCGATCCAGATATCACTATTCAGGTAAACGTACGTACCGGTGATATGAAGACTGGTGTCACAGTTGCTGTCGGTGTTGATACAACAGTCCAGACTCAGAACCGTGGCGATTACACATTAGTCTCTGTTGAAGGTTCTGCTGTCACAGTTCCACTTGCCAAGGATCCTGCAAAGGATTGCACCGGCGAAGCTGGTGTAGCAAAGGCGAATGTTCGTCAGTTCCAGACTTTGATCATTCCACAGAATGATCAGACCGGTTTCGGAGTTGATGGCACCACTGGAAACCTTTATGTAGGTTCTAACGGTGTCTGCTCACTCTCAACACCAACATGGGATGCGACAAACAAGGCATTCACATGGGAAGCAGCAGCTCCTCACTTTGCTCCAGATGGAACAACAGTGAACAAGGGCTTCTATAAGGCAGTCATTCCATTCAAGGATGCTGCTCTTCTCTGGGGACTTACAAACCCAGCAGATGCTGCTACGGCGCTCAAGGTCTCTTTGACTACTGAAGCTGGCGGCACAACTGCAGCGATTGCGGTCGTATCAGCCAAGAACAACAACATCATCATCGATGTATCTGGCTTCAACTTCTCACGTCCGAAGTTGTCGATCACAATCAAGAAGGGTTACAAGCCTTCAAAGGCCAAGGTCACTTCATTGCCAGCACCAAAGGTCACAGTCACTTGTGCACTTGGCGCATCAACGAAGAAGATCACTGGAACCAATCCTGTCTGCCCTAAGGGCTTCAAGCAGGTTGGACCAAAGGTCTGATCCACTGAGCTAACGCTCAGCACGTAGTACTACCAATCGAGGGACGACTCCCTGGTGCTCTTCAAGGCACCAGGGAGATCCTCATATCTCAGCCATATCCAATGATTTTCAAGGAGGCGACATGAAGAAGCTCATCTCAGCTATCTCGGTCGCACTCCTTTTCTCTTTTGTACCAGTGCTCTCTAGTTCATGGGCAGCTGATACGACAACTTTGCTCCAAGATGGCTACCCACCAGGTGCAGCACCTAATCGGGATTGCGGGAACGCTGCCGGTGACAAGGCGATGCTAGGGGATAAGGAACTTACCTGTACCCCAATTCCAGATTTAGGTCCCGGTGTTAACGAGTGGCAATTTAGTGACGGTACCAAAGTTGCACGCAGCGGTGGACCACACACACCACTTACAAATTCAACAAACGATGAAGCATTTACTGAGCCAGCTGCACCCGGGCTTCAAAATTATCAAGGTCTCTATCACAACGACCTGGTAGGCCTCACGAGATTTACCTCGGCACTTCTAGATATGCAACCAAGTGATCAAAGTCCGTCAACAGTGACTTCATGTTCAAGTGCAACAGACTCTAAGTGTCCAACAACAGGAGTTTTCCATTACTACGCAGTTCTTCCCGGATGTGATGGCGCAAACCCAACAAACTGTTTCTCTCATTTCACTGCAACTAAGCCAGATGGAACAGTAGTTCAAGGCGTAGTGCAAGGCATCTTCAACCATGACAACCCTCAGGACTTCACCGGTGACGCCGCGACGGGACTTCCTACGGGAACAGAACCAACTCTCGTCACCTTCCCTGGAATTAGTCATAGCGGTGGCGATACCTTCTTGGTGAAGCCTGAGATGACCGGATCGAAAAAGCCAGGGGATTCACAGTGGACGACGAGCAGCTTCAAAGTAAGTCTCTACGCCGTAAAGATGGTCAATGGAATTTTTGGATTCAGCCAACTTTCGACTGATCCAGTGAACTATCAGAATGGGATTAATGAAGCTGGTGGAAAGGTAATCGGAGCAAATCCTGCAGAAGGTTGCGCCGCAGCTTCGACAACTCAATGCGCCGAGATTTACCCGCTGCCACTTGACCTCTCATTTGGCATCTCAGTGAAATTTAGTAAAAACTTGACTGGCTGGCTCCACGGGCGAATCACCAAACCGACCATTACTCTTCAAAACGAGACCAATGGTGGGGCCACTCTCACAATTAATGCAAAGGCTATTAAGACTCCAGATAATGCTGTCTGGGCTACAAATGACAAGCTTCCATCTGCTTTAACTTCCTTCTACGGGGATGACCACAGCGGAAATATCGTCAATGGCCCTGGAAACCTAAGCGCCCCATTTTCTCAAATTGCGATTATGCGTGACGGAAATATGTATCACACCGCTAACACGTTACAAGAGTACGTTTATTGGTTGCCTCTACTTGGCGAAAAAGCACAGGCGTTGCCAACGATGTGGGCGGTCGAAACAATGAGTAACGGTGACCCAAATTCTCCGGTCGCAAAGTGCATCAATCAAACAAATAGCCTTGCAGGTCTCGTTACGACAAATGCAGCGGAATACGTTGATGGTCCTCCTGTCTTTGCCAACAACACATTGGATTACAAAGTCGCAGCGACGCATTTTGAAAAGGATGGTTCAACACCCTTTCAAGGAACTTATGACTTACTTATGAGCTCAAAAGTGGCCCGTTGCATCTATGGATTTACCAATGCACCAATCAAGGCCACTATCTCAGTCACCAATGACACCGGTGGTGCAAGCGTTGCATCAACTGTGATCAATGAAGCCAATGGCTGGCTCACACTTGGTGCTTATGGATTTACATATTCCAATCCAACAATCAAGGTGAAGCTCACTCAGGATGCACCGGTTGTTGCGGCGCCAGCTCCAGCAGTTTCTCCTGCACCGGCTACAACTGCTGCGACAGTGGCGAAGAAGATAACGATCACTTGTGTTAAAGGTAAGACTTCTAAAACTGTCTCAGGTGTTAAGCCAATCTGTCCTAGTGGATTCAAGAAGAAGTAATGATGAAGATCTCGAAATCAAAGATTTTAGGGGCGATCCTTGTCCCGGTAATTGGCCTCATCTCACTGAATTCCACTATGGCGGCTACGACTTATGCCCCAGGAGATCCCTATAACCTTGTTCAAAACCAAGAGCCTGGCGTTCACAACATTTTCTTCCAAGATGAATCAGGTAGCCATGGAAATGGTGGCGGAGGAAATCACAGCTACCTCATCGATATCGATAAGGTCAGCGCCAATCCTCGGAGCCTGACAACAGATCCAACCTGTACATCCTTAGATGATGCTAAGTGCTCGAGCGTCACAAACTTCTTGTGGAATGCAGCTCTTCCTTTATGTACTGGCGCATCCGATATCAACTGCCTTGAAACTTTTGGCGCAGTTAATGCCGATTCCACTCAGACACAAGGAACTTTCCAAAAGAACTTCCCAAGCAAGTCTCAGAACGCCTTCACAGGAGATGTTGCTCGCAAGTTGCCAAATGGTGGAACATCAAGCGTCTTCACCTTGCCGAACTCAGATGGCTCTACCACCACATATCTGGTGACCGGATTCCTCTCAGGTGGATACCGCCGTGGTGATGCAACAACAAATGTTCGTGGGTTTAATCTTGAAGTTCTTCCTGTGAAAATCACACCAGCGTTGAATCCTGGTCCGTGCGTGCTCAATGAGACAAACTCTGGTTTCAGAGGATCTCCGTGTACAGACTCCGGGTATCAAAAGATCTATACCTCGGTTGCCACTGATCAATATTTCTGGGGTGAAGGTGGTCCACAAGGTGCAGACTGCGGTAATGGTGCTACCCATATTGCCGCTGTTGCTTCCTTCGACAAATTATGCGCAACTCAAATCGCTTTCCCGGCGGGCAAGAAATACTTTGTAAAGTTGCGACTCAATGCAACGCCAAGCGGCTGGATGCATGGACGTTTAACTGATCCTCTTATTACCGTCAGCAGCGTCAGTGGCGGAAGCGAATACACCTTTATCGGAGCCCCAGTACTAGTCCCAGTGCTCTACAAGGACAACTATTGGAAGGATATTCCAGCTGATATTCAATCTCATTACGATCCAGCAACTGGTCGCTTTGAAAACACCTCATGTGATGGTTTCACAACTGGAAAGATTGTCTCTCAGGCGGACTATTCAAATCCTTTAATTCGCAATTACACCGAGAAGCCATGTGCCTCAGGTGCTGCTGGAATCAAAGAGCTCAATATCTGGTTGCCTCAATTCAATAACACCGCAACTGCAACTCCATCGGTCTGGAACGTTCGGACGATCAGCCAGCAGGAGACTGAAGGCGCGAACAAGTGCTTCAGCGATCCATCGCAGATCACTGGAATCGTGACAACAAACTCGACTGAATACTCATCTGGTCCACCAACATTCTCCGCTTCAACGGGCAATCTTGATTATCAAGTCGCCTCACCACACTTTATGCAGGATGGAACGACGCTCTTCAAAGGTGTTTATAACCTTGTGATGCGTTCAGATGTCGCGCGTTGCCTTTATGGATTTTCAAAGGCGCCAGTTAAAGCAACTGTCTCAGTTATTGGTGCATCAGGAAGCCCAGAGGTTGCCACAGTTATTGTTGGCGAAAAGGATGGATGGCTTTACCTCAGTGCAAATAACTTTGAGTTCTCATCGCCAACAGTTCAGGTGAAGTTGACTCAAGATGCGCCAGCTCCTGTTCCAACGCCAACCGCGAGCGAGAGCGCTGCGCCAGCGAATCCTGCTCCTTCAGCACCAGCTACTCCGACTGCGGCTCCATTGAAGAAGATCACCATTACTTGCGTTAAGGGTAAAACTTCTAAGACCGTCTCAGGTGTTAAGCCAATCTGTCCTAGTGGATTTAAGAAGAAGTAAAGGAACCCAGTACTAAATGCGCCTTCGTAAGCTAACAATTGGTTTAGTCGGATCAGTCTTGGCACTGGCTGGTGTAACCGGAATCCATGCTGCGGCGGCAACAAATGACAATGGGTGGGCAGTTCCAAACGATGTATCCCCTGGAACCGAAAGCGTTCTATTCCAAGATGCCAGCAGTGGTGAGCAGTACTCATATCTAGCTTTAGATAGCGCTATAAACGATAAAACCCAAGATCCAACGTGTGCAAACGCGGTCAGTACTCCCTGTGCAACTAATACTTATCAATGGAGTGCACTTTTGCCACAATGTCTAACTTCTTCAGATAACAATTGCATTTCAGCATTTGGGGCAATAAAGGCAGATGGAACAAAAATTGAGGGAAAGTTTTCAAATTATTTTCCTCTAAAGGCTCAAAATGAATATACAGGCTTTGACATGCTGCCCTCAGGAGTTTCAGGAAGTTTGTATACGATACCTGGCGTTACTCATCAAGGCGGCGACAAGTTCTACGTCTCTGTTCATATGAACGGTAATTCCGGCCTGGGATTCACACAGGGTCAAACCCCTTCACCAATGCTTGATGCATTTAGTGCGCAAATTGTTCCTGTTGATTTAGAACAAGTCAGCTTTGTCGGACATGGGTGTGGAGATACATCTTGTCCAAACGCTGGATTCGCCAAGATTAAAGATCTAAAGGGTGGAACCTTCTGGGGTCAACAATCCCCAGGTTGGGATGGACTCCATAATTGCGTGGCAACATCAGCAGTTGACTCGATGTGTGGTCAGAAATTTGGATTTCCTGCGGATACTCGTTTCTATTTGGAAATCCGCACGAACATTCCACCATATGGCTGGCTCCACGGAAGACTTAGTGACCCAACAGTAAAAATTGACTACAAGCTTGCCCCAGCAGGTCTGTCTCGTGGTTCAGATGTGGACACAATCTATATAGAAGCAGCTCCTGTACAAACACCAATCGTTTACAAAACCTACAACTGGGCAGATATGCCAGCTCCACTCAAATCTCTATACAACAGTTCAACTGGAGACTGGTTGGCAGGGGGATCTGGCGGGGGATATTCTCGAATTCCTTCGAGCGGCGGAATAACTGATCCACTGCTCAGAAATTACACAACTGCTCCTTACCCAGATGGAAGCACTTCTTTAGACCAGCTCAAGGCCTGGCTCCCATATGTAAACGATAAGGCAACTGCTTCTCCAACTGTTTGGTCCATTCGATCTTTGTCTCGCTCGCAGCTCGGCGCATCGTTACCTTGCTATGGTGACAAGACCAAGTTATCAGGAGTTGTAACAACCAACTCAACTGTCTATTCACCAGGACCACCTTCTTATAACGCAGCACTTGGTTCTCTCGATTACCAAGTAGGTGCACCCCACTACACATCAAGCGGTGATGTCTTTAAAGGCAATTACGACCTGCTCATGGCTTCATCAGTTGCTCGCTGTATCTACGGCTTTTCCGCCGCACCAATCAAGGCAACTGTTTCAGTCATTAGCTCAGATGGATCACCACAAGTGGCAACAACAGTTGTGAATGAGAACAATGGTTGGCTTCACATGCGTGCGGCAAACTTTGAGTTCTCCACACCAAAGATTGAGGTCAAACTTTCTCAGGATGCCCCCGCACCGACTGCAACCCCTTCTACGACTCCGGCTTCAACCATCGCGTCTGCAACAGCACAGGCGTCAGCCCCGGTAGTTGCCAAAAAGATCACCATCACATGCATCAAAGGAAAGACGTCAAAGTCAGTCACTGCTGTGAAGCCAACTTGCCCAGCCGGATATAAGAAGAAGTAAGGAAATCTTACAATCATGCAGCTTCGAAAAATTGCGGTGGCAATCATTGGTTCGGTATTACTGGTATCCGGTGTTTCGAGTGGTCCTGTCCAGGCTGGGGCTAAGATTTCGCCAAATGTGAATGAGTTAGGACTTGATCTACGCGAAAATAGTGAACTCGGAAGAATGCCATCCATTCTTTTCGGAACTACCAACCCAAATGATCAGCGGACATATCTCTATTGCCAAGATCTGAATGATCCAATTTGTACTAAGGCTTCTGATATTTCGGGTCGAATAAACTTAGATATTTGCACTCCAAGTTCGCAGGTTGCATGCATATCAGATGTGTGGGCGGTAGATCCTTCGGGAAATAAAATAAAAGGTGTATTTGGTAAATCAGTTCCAGAAGATCCACGTTACAACCTGGCCGAGAATCCAAGTATTAACCTTCCAAGGAGCCATGGAGTAGGAGCTGTTTGGAGATTCCCGGGCGTCATGAATAGCGCAGGGTTAGATACCTATTTCGTAAGCGTCCAAGTTCAAGCGAATATGCAGAAAAATCCAGGTACGCCTATTACTTCCAGCGGAAAATTGAATCTGGGGAACTACATAGCTGGAATCATTCCCGTTCAAGAACAATCTGGAAACTTCCAACTATTGACGGCAACAGATGCTGCCCATGGAGGTACTGCTTGGGGATCGAATGGAACCCAATATGCACAAGATAAGTCAGTCTGTGCCGCTGTTGATTTAACCTCTTGCCAAGCAATCAGAGGTTTTCCAGCTAATTACAGATTTGGAATCACAATCAACTTCGGTGAGAAACTCAATGGTTGGTTCCACGGTCGACTCCACACGCCAAGCATTTTGACTTCAAGTTGGAACCAGGGCGAATCAGTTTCGATAGAAGCAAATCCAGTTCTAGTTCCTTCACTCGTCTTTATGGTTCCAAACTCTCAAATTCCTGACCCGGTACGGACGATCCTCGCAAGTGGAACCGAGATAGGCCTCCGCGGTGATGGTGTCACAACAGCTCAAATTTCTGAAGATTTATCAGGACCATTAACTATGGACCTTGTAAGTGGTTTCGCTCCTGCTTATAAAAATACGGCAACGAGCACCGACTCTTTTTGGTCATTTAGAACTCTTAATTCGAATTCGGATGCCATTCAGAAGTGTTCGGACAACTCTGGCAACCTCGCTGGTCTTGTAACAACGAATGCACTTTCATATGCTGCTGGCCCCCCAACATTTGATGCGAAGTCTGGATCACTCGTATACAAAGTAGCTTCGCCGCATTTTCAAGCAGATGGAATTCCAGCAGTGGGTACTTATGACCTGTCGATTCGAAGCGACGTTGCTCGATGTATTTATAAGTTCTCAAAAGCCCCAATTCATGCTGAGGTATCTGTCGTAAGCCAGGATGGAGTGGAACAAGTTGCTACAACCACGCTTACGGAGAAAGACGGTTGGCTCTATTTGAGCGCTAACGGTTTCGGCTATTCAAACCCAACCATTACTGTGAAGTTGACTCAGGATGCACCCGCTCCGATGGCTACTCCAACCCCAACTCCATCGGAGAGTCCTTCTGATGCTGCAAGCGTGGTAGCCATAACAAAGCCAGCAACTTCGCCTAAGAAGATCACCATCACGTGCGTAAAGGCTAAGGCGACTAAATCAGTCACTGGCGTCAAGCCAACCTGTCCAGCGGGGTATAAAAAGAAATGAAGAAATTCATAACCCCAGTTTTATCTTTGGTGTTGGTCTTTGCTGTGGCTGGGATCAGTCAGGCGGCATCTCTTGAAGATGAGCAATGGGTTCGGCCATCTCATGTTGAAGCGGGCTACCACCAAGTCTTCTTTGAAGAGTCAGTCCCCACCCTAGACACATACCCACATATGTTCGGGACTAAGTACAACAACGATGCTTCTAATAGTTTTGATCGATACGTCTGCACCACAACATCTGATCCTCATTGTGCCCAATCGGATTCCATTGATTTCAGTTCAATACTCCCTGTTTGTACCGACGCGGCTCAACAAGATTGTGTCGAGTCCTTTAAAAGTATTTCCCCTTTAGGGATCATCGATAATGGTGTTTTCCAGCGATACACGGTCCCAAACCATGTAAATCTATTTACAGGGGATCATAGTTTAAATATTCCAACTACCCAGACTCCAGGAATTTGGACACTCCCCGGCACTCCCAATTCTGGGGGTAATTCATATGGGGTGGTTGTTGCTGTAAATGGTTCAATCAATATGCATGGCAATAACGATTACACCAAACAGCAAATCAATTCATTTGTAGTACCAGTGTCACTCACTTCTGACGGATTTGGTTCGTCGGATATCCCAGCGTCGTGTGATCCTAAAATGGACAATGGCGGCCCAAATCACTTTGGATGTCAATCTTCGGTTCCAAAAGATGTAACTTGTGCATTGACTACGGATCAAACTGGACAGTGTTATGTGCGACGAGCTTTTCCAGTCGATTATAAATTCCAACTTGTCGCACGGCTATCTCATGAGCCTGCAGCGTGGCTGCACGGAAGAATGTCGGATCCTCAGATCTCGATAACCCCTGGCGCAGGAAAAGGTGTGATTCTTACCGTCACCGCAAACCCAGTAAAAGTTCCTGTTCTGTACTACGGCGATTTCTATAACAATATGCCTAAGGCAGCTAAAGATTTCATTGTCTATTGTGATGGGGCGGACAAAGTACAGGTTAATTGCGGTCTAGGGAGCACTCGCTCTACGCCTGGCGAGTATTGGAATACGCCGCACGACATTCGCAATTTCCAATTGGCTATGTACGGGTACGGGGATGAATCCATTCTCGGAATCAAGGCGCTAGCTCCGTTAGTTGGCGATAAAGCATCGGTCGCACCTTCGGCCTGGAGCTTCCATACCTTGCCAACTACCGTTATGAATGGTGCGAATAGTTGCTTCACTTCAGGAGCTGGCTTGAAGGGAATCGTCACGACCAATTCAACGGCATATTCGGAGGGCCCACCGGCTTTTCGAGATGGATCCCTGCAATACACGGTCGCTTCACCACACTTTAATCCTGATAGCTCGGTATTCAAAGGCTCGTATAACCTGGTCATGAGATCAGATGTCGCTCGTTGCATATATAAGTTCTCTAATGCCCCAATAAAGGCTTCGATTTCCGTTGTTACCGCTGATGGCAATAATGATGTTGCGACAACAGTTTCGAATGAAACTGGTGGATGGCTCTATCTCTCCGCAAATAACTTCACATTTTCAGCTCCAACAATTCAGGTGAAGTTGAGTCAAGATGCGCCTGCAAAAACTTCTGGATCAACATCAGCAGCAACGCCAGCGCCGGGAGTTCCCATGAAATCAACAATCACTTGTAGCAAAGGCAAGACCACCAAAACTGTGACCGGTATTAAGCCGGTCTGTCCGACGGGATATAAGAAGAAATGAGAATCATGAGGAAACTAGTTGGCGCTCTTGCCATTGCGCTTATTGGCATGAGTGCGCCTGCGCATGCAGGTAATGACACCAGCTGGATTCCTACAGATGTGAACTACTCTGAACCAACGGTTCATTCACTTGCTTTCACGGACAAATTGCCGCTCCCTGAGGAATTCTCACTCTTAACCTCTTGGAAGAATCCAGATGCACACGTATGTAAGTCATCTTCTGATGCCTATTGTGCGACTGCAGACCAGATTATCTACACATCAATCCTTAAAGTATGTGCCACAACGGCAGATTCGGATTGTGTAAGCGAGGTCAATGCCATTGATTCCAATGGAAACTCGACCCCAGCGACATTCTCCAAATACACAATTGCTAGTCACCTGAACGCCTTCCCGGCAGATCCAAAGCTAGGCATCCCAGAGGGATCTATGCCGAGCATCTGGTCGATTCCCAGCGCCCCACATGCCTCTGGTAACGACTATGCAGTCTTCGCTGGAATTAAAGGTGGGGTCGAC
>Ga0214205_100197_pt1 | contig 10754 bp, 1 predicted proteins | sample TroBogEpilimnion_12_FD_153043 | JGI IMG/M metagenome (GOLD analysis project Ga0214205, IMG submission 153043) | Freshwater microbial communities from Trout Bog Lake, WI - 29JUN2009 epilimnion | ecosystem: Environmental > Aquatic > Freshwater > Lake > Epilimnion/Euphotic zone | place: Trout Bog... | reverse complement strand
CTTTACAAGGAGGATAAGGAAGGCCATGTCAAGGTAGACACACGTCATTCGGCAGCGAGGCATAGTCAAAGCAGGATATGTGTGACACAGTATGATGAGGCAGCAGGAAGTAAGAGAAAACGAGAGGAACTTGTAGCTAAGGCAGAAGCGAAGGAGACACTGAGGCACTGTGTGCAGGTGAGGAGTGATTATATAGGTGGCGGCACAGGAAAGGATCCCAACAGCTCTTCTAAGCAGCAGATGGTCAGGAGCACCCAGGACAGACAAAGTATGGCTAAGGCTCAAGCGTATCCAGAGGATGGTAAGAAGATAAGTGGGATGACCGCCCAGAAGTCGAGATTAGAAAGTGCATTGGGAGCTGAGGCAAACCATTCTACGGGAAAGGCTAAGGTGGCTTCAGAGGATTGCTCTAGGGAGGGTAAGAAAGCGCTTGTGAAGGTAGCAACTGAGACGACGGAACGCAAGGTGATTGAGCAGCTACGGAAAGGTAAACGAAAGAGAGTAGCGTGGGAGACTAAACCGACGGAAGGTACGAACAATGGGGCTAAGGAATGCTCAGAGACTACAGCCAAACACATGAATGAGGTGGCAGGCACGGACAAAATGTGTAATGACAAGCATCGACAAGCTAAGGCGGGCACAGAGGGCACAATGAAGACATCTACCTCAAATGGACCCATGGACAAATACCTGAAGGGTAAGGGCAGTGTCACTAGACCGCCGCATACACAGTCAGAGACTCCGGGAACGTCCAGCAAACGAGAGAGAATAGTAGACCCAAAAAATCCCAGAAGGAGACCGAATAGGAGGACACGGCGACTGCACTTACAACTGCACAAAGTACAGGCTCAACCAACACTGAACTGGTACGGTTTCAGACGAGAGATTGAGGAGAAGCAGATACATAGTGCTGACTTTGCGGAAGAGATCACCTATGCAATGATGGAATCGCTGTACAAGGTAGAGGACTTCACAATCATTGGGGTGAATAGAGACAACGCAACAGATACAGGAACTCAAGCGAACATGGAGAGGCTGGCTGAAGGAGTCCGAATTGTAAGCTTAAACATTCGCACACTAACGAAGCACAAGTTACCTATACTTGCTTGGTACATGCAGAAATACGAGGTAGACTGTCTGATGCTTCAAGATGTAGGGTGCACTGAACTCGAGCTGAGGTACCATCGTGTAGAGCTCAAAAGCTTGCTTGGTGAGGAAACAGTGATTACAATTAGCCCAGCGGGACAGCAAGGAGGAGACGAGGGACAAGTTGGCGGTTTGATGACAGTAGTGCAAACGCGGTTAGGACTACGGTTTTCAAATCACAAGATGGACAAGCTCAATCTGGGGCTGACTCAAACCACTTCGTGCACGATCAATGGACAGACACTACACCTGATTAACACGTACTGGCCAGTGGAGAACAAGGAGGGACCCAACTCATTATGGAACACTACTATACGGGAGATGCGGAAGAGGGACATAAGAGGGACACCGTTGCAGTATGTACAGGACACGATTCTTCGCGAGAGGGACAAACTAGTTATAGAGACCCCAGGAAGTTTGGTATTGATTGGAGGAGACTTGAACTCAACCATACGCAAAGAGGAGAGAGGAGGTAGAGCGACGCCACTGGACAAATGGATCATAGACGCAAAACTGGTCAGCGTACGTGAGTGCTTGACAGGGGATGATACGGAAGCAAGACGCATAGAGAATTGGGCGACCCACTATGTAGGACTGGAGCCACGCAGTATAATAGATCACTTCATGCTACACGGCAATGGATGGGAAGATCAAATTACGGGATACGGAGTAGATCAGAATCTAGAATTCAGCAATTACACGGATCATCGACCAATCATGTGTGTAGTCGCGGTAGGACCAAAGCTCGGGAAGGGGACAGAGGACAAGAGGGAACGGAGACCATGGGCACCAGTGATCAAGCACAAGGACTTGGTGGAACGATTTCAAAAGAAGATGGACAGATGGCACACTAAGAACGCGACGCACCTGGGAACACTACAAGTGGAGGAAAGATACACAGAAGTAGTGAAAGCGATACGGGAGCTAGGCATACCACTAGCCAACAAAAGCCGCAAGAGACTGGAGGAGAAAAGAGCAGCGTACAAGCACGGTTGGTCACCGGAGTTTATTGCTACAAAAGCCAAACTAGATTTCCTCTTGGAGGTACGACGAATCCTCAGACGTAAAGATTTATGTGAAGCGTCAATACTGGAGCACATACGAGAGGCGGCATGCAACTGGGAAAGAACGGTCAAGCACCATATGCATGATGCAGAGGATCAGGGCAAACTGCTGGGAGGAGACCATGGACTTCGGTATTGGAGGACAGCCACACTTCTTCAGGTCACCAGTCGCTACATAAAGGAATATGAAGAGGTCAAGAAGATGTTGCATGGGAAACGAAGAGAAGCTATGCGTATGGAGATGGGAGGCCATATACAGAGACGGGAAGAGCGAAGAGCGGAGGGTAAACTCAAAAAGGTGATAGATTCGATACTCAAGAAGGCCAGAGTAAACATGGATCTCAGCTGCTTCATTGATGCAGAGGGAGTCTTACAATCTGACCTAGCTCAGGGACACATCAAACTGACACAAGATTTTGCTGCTTGGTATAAAACGCCGCTGGGACATGTGGACAACGAAGCACTTTTCACCAAGCCATGGGAAACGATTTGTCACGGGAGGCAGGAGTATATGAACAACTTAGCAGGAACATCCATACCGAATGACGTACAAGAACTGTTCTGGGAGGCACTTATGCACACTCCACGCAGAGGTGAAATCAGTATCAAGATACAAGAAGCGCTGGCACACCCTCCCACCTACGAGGACTTCACATCTGCTTTGCAATCGACTAAAGACTCATCAGCACCAGGCCCCTCCAATGTCACGTACGGACTGATCAAGCAACTACCGCCTGTCATACTTCAAGAAGTCTATCAGCTGCTCTGCGAAATCTGGGAAGGCAGACTGACACCGGAGGAATGGAAATTGAAGTGGCAACAGCCTATTCCAAAGAAAGTAGACATAGGCACGGGAATATGTCGGGTGGAGGACTTTCGGCCATTAGGACTCGTTGATACGTTTCGAAAACTATGGAGCAAAATCATAATACGACGTATACAGATGGTATGGGAGACGGCAGGAGTTGCACGGTCGGAACAGGAAGAAGATCATATACAGCCGGCACAGCATGGATTTCGAGCACATAGGGGCACGGACACAGCTCTCTCTCAGTTGGTTAACGCAATGGAACAAGCGGAACAGATGGACACCACAATAGGGGTATCCTCATTTGACATACGCCGCGCTTTCGACTCTGTCTCAAAAGGGCTAATACATCTTGGATGGGTGAGACTAGGCGTACCAGAAGATGTGGTGAGATGGCTACAAGCGATGGATGAGGACGCACTTACGATTGTTCGGACACCCTTTGCGCTGGAAATACATAACAAGGAGGGACTGGATGGACTCTGGAAAGCAATAAGAGAAGGCACACTAGCGAGCTTCATGGCAGAACGCGGTACTGCTCAAGGAGACGTGACCAGCCCAGCAACATGGATGTGCATATTTGATATTCTCCTTACGATGTTGGACCTTGCCAAACTCACCCACAGATTCTATATTCGACACGGTTCAGAGCTATCTCCGGTGAAACCTATTGCGTACGCAGATGACCTTGTGGCGATAATGGCAGATGTTTCAGGACTACAACAAGTCAGTCGAGTAGTTTCGGGATTCTGTGTGATATGTAATCTAACAATTCTTCCAGCCAAGCTAAGAACGTACTATCACAACTTTGGCGCGACGGAGAGTGAAGCGGACAGGGTACTGATCACATACCATGGAAAACAATGGAGTCCGGCAGAAACCACAGTGAGAGGACATATACTAGAAGATGGGCCGCTTAAATACCTAGGGGTTCTGGCCAACATAAACAACAGCTATGACGACCTATACCAAGCACTAGAGGGTCGAGTCGCACAGCACTGTGGGTTAGTTAATCGAGCGAGGGCGTCAGGAGTAACCAAAGCAACGGTGGCACAGGCATCGGTACTACGCAGCATAGAGTATGCGGCAGTGTGGGCAAACTGGTCTCTAGAGAAATATAGGAAACTAGATGGATTATTCACAGAGCTTCTCAAGACGGCAGCAAGGAATATGCGTAGCCACCCAGCTTTAGCGCTCTACATGTCCAGAGAAACAATGGGACAAGGATTTCTACGTTTTTCTGATGAGGTGCAATTCAGAAAGTGGACCTTTTTGCAACGGGCGGCGATGGGGCATAAGGACATACGGCATACTGGACAGAGCCTGTTGGATCATGTGGCGGCACGGGTACAAGTAGACACAGTCACGGGCAGATCCAGATACATTGTCAGACAGCACAGAGACGTAACAGAGGTATGGGGAGGCAGTCTGATGGAATGGCTAAAAGAAGCGGGATACGGCATCTATGTACATGGGGCTAGAGTGGAGACAGGGTCAAATGAACCAATACATGACGGAATGATGAGACTGGAGCAATCAGTACGTCACTTCTTGGAAACCTACAACATTCAAGTGTGGGGAGACCTAGTGGGTTTTGATGCAGAAAATAAGCCAAGATGGAAGCCACCCTCCGAAGTGCCTGAGAAACTGAGGGAGCTCATGAGTCGCAAAACGCCACCAGAAAATGGACTACATCTACGAGCGGGACAATACTGGTGTGTCAAATCAGTTGGAGCGGAAAGCTGGACCATCGTGGAAATAATGGGCGCAGATGCGGACAAATCATACTTAATTCACTGCAGATACTGGCAAACCCTAGACATGTCACGGCTTCCAGAACTTGAGGAGGTAATATATCCTATGGAAAATTTATATGGCGCAGGGACCGGCACGGCAATCTCATGGGACCAAATATTCACATCTACAGAATGCAGGCAGCTCATAACGGGAGATGATGTTATATGTGGAGACCTTCTCACTCGCCCGATTCAACAAGTACTATGCAAGCCGCCTCCACAAGCAGTTTGGATCAGACCACTCCCTCCACCAGCCACGGAACAAAGACTGAGACACTGGATGCAAAAGGAGGAATATTGTATAAGTGGAATGAACAAGAAACGCGCTGCGGACTGCATACTCCTACGAGACAATCCAAAGATGAGCAGATGTACAATAGCCACCGTCACTACAACTGAACGACAGAGACCTGAGCACGCCATTCGCATTACGGCCACCTCTGGAGAGGATGTCTCAAATCAGGACATGGAGATACTCGGAGCCTGTCTGGTCATACGTTTTCATCAAGGCACCAACACCAGCATCAACTGTTCAATGAAGACCACAGGACAGTACCTCAGCCAACGACAACAAATCAAGAAGGGCAAACGGAACGCACTCACGGCGATGATGGAAGGATGGCTCCCAGCGATAGCAAGAGTGGTGTGGACCCCAGCGCTCAAAGGCAACATCAGCCCCTGGAAGAAGCAAATGACTGACAAAGGTATGCACATAGTCAGACACATGGCTGACGGAGGCACCATACGCAGCTGCAACACACTGGAGATGGATATGCAAGATGTACTCATGCAACTACTACAGCCAGGACAGCCTATGCTAATACAGGCAGACAAAGGTACACTCGTGCTGGGAAATCTCCATCAGATCATGGATGATCATCGACAGCGACAGTATCAGATTACGAGGGATAACTATGCAGAGAAAGCGGGTCGCAGACGCAAATTCACAGATGCAAATTTTAGACTGGCATCAAAGCTACATCAGCTCCCGACGCTCACAATGCAAAGGGCGGCCACGGTGATCAGACTGGCACTACAGAAGCGATGGCAAGGAGAGAACTTAGTGAAAGGTGGACGCACACCAACTGAACCACGCAGCCAATGGTACTGTGATGATTGTGACTGTGTTGACTCTCAGGAACATTGGTTAACACAATGCAGGCGAGGAAAACTGGCAAAGATTAGGGAAGACTGTCTGTGCAGAATCAAGGAATTAGGGGCGCTATACCCTAGACAAATCCGCAAGGGCATACAAGCTATACAAGAATACCTATGTGGAGGATTAGACTGCGGTATGCTCTGGACTGGCATCATTCTAAGACATCATCTGGTAAAATTCCGACGATTCACGACGCAAATGGAAATCTCCTATGAGCAACAAGGGAAATGGGAGGAAGCAATTGTAACGATCCTCGCACATACAGTACATGCGTCTTGGACTATGCTGGCTGAGCACGAAAGGCTTATCAACACGGGAGGAGGAGATACTGGACACCATGGACTGAGACCGGGATCGCCACCCAGACTGCAGGAAAACGGAACTGTGCATGAGGCCACCTGGATGGACAAGTATCTTAGCCGCGCAGGCAATATGACGACTCAAAACTCTAGGAAACGCACGAGGACACCATGCTCCAAGCAGCAAGAGAGAGTAGCACAACAAAACCAGACCATCGGGACGCGAGAGGACACAGTACCTCTTTGCCCTGAACACAGGAAAGATGCCCCTACACTGGAGGATGAGCAAACGTTTGTACGAATGCACTATGGAGATGACTTCATCTGCGCAGGGGACACATGGACTGAGCGTACGGCGATGCGCCTGTGCACAGGTCACTGGTATAGCACATACAACATTGCGGCTGTAGTAGAGACTCTGGAAAACCAACAAGCGCCGGACCACATGTACTGCATCACGAGATGGGAACTGGAGAAATGGACTGAAGGACGACGTCTCTGCCGCAGGACCTTGACACAGCTACGACAAGCAACGTTTGTTAACTATGTGGTAAATCACGATAACACCCACTGGGGACTACTCATAGCGATGCGATCAGAGCAGACGATAGACATAATCTATGCAGACTCGCTCAGCTGGCCAGGGAGGGAATGGAAAGAAAGATTCAAGCGATGGTGGACACAAGTGGGCAGGCAAGAACAAACGATACTACAACTGGTTGAGCACAATATGCAGTTACCCCAACAGGAGGATACAGTGGAGTGTGGAGTTTTCACTACGTGTTATCACCAAGTAGTATTTGAGCTTTCACAACAGGAACTATGGCGCAACCAGGACAGAGAAACACGATTGACGCAGCTGCAAGAAGCACTATCTAGGATCACGGCGACAGTGGCAGCGCAGAAACGGAGACTCACGCGTGAGACCTTGTATTTGCATGGACACCGGATCTCGACAAGGGTAGAGGAGCAAATGGGACAGTTGCTGACAGATATCGCTAAGAAGCCTGAGCCAACAACACAACACCTGCTACGTAGGGGGCGAAAGAGAAAGGTGGAGACAAACGGCGGCGAGGTAAAGGACAATCTCAAACGACAACAGACTGAGGCAACCAAGGAGGAAAGAGAAGACGAGCTACGACAAGGCCGGCGAGTGTACGAAATACAGGGCACGAGGCAGGCAGGCTACAATATCACTCTACGAGGTTCACACAAGCTTGGAGCAGGTATGATACGGATAACGGAACCAGACGAGATTCAAAGTCACGGAAATTGGGACCTGGACGAGCATACACCGAACGGTCACGCAAATATGGAAGGCGAACAAGACTTCTGGGGAGCGCCAGTAGACTACTGGGCAGGATCACCGCAAGACGTGGAGCAGGAAGACAATACAGACACAGCAATTGATCTCACTCAGGAAGACACTACGGAACCTACAGCAGGAACCCTGGAGACAACGCCAAGCCAGACATTCAATCAGGATAGCACTACCGCTCAGACAGAGAAGGTCACGGAGGACAAAACACCGAGGGAGGAAGAGACGCACACATGGCCAGTAGAGGGACAGGAGGAAAGTAAGGAGGAGCAAGTACCCACAGTGGTAGGCAAGAAACGCATCAGACGTCGAAGATCGCAACTTGATGACCTCATCACAGGAGCTCCCAGCGCACCACTAGGAAAACGCTCGCGCTCAGCGGTTGACTACACTCAAACACTGGACAAGGAGGAGACCAAAGTTACTGCGAAAGAGATACGGACCCTCCCGGGAGCGCGGCATCAACAATGGCGAGTAGGATACGCACGGTCAACCATTAACAAAGTATTAGCACCTGGACAAGATGCGGGATACGGGCTATTCGCGACCTCACGTATAGAATGCAACGAGATTATCTGCACCTACGAGGGAGCGTCTGTAGACTATGACGAGGCTATTTCCAACCAATATCGCTCACATTACCTGATGACCTGTCCCACTACAAGGAGAGCAGTGGATGCTGCGGAATTCAATTCCTGCTATGGAAGATTTGCCTGCGACCCGCTAGACAAAGCGCTATACAACGCCATTTGTTGGTCTCACACTACTCCGATGATACTTCGAGCGATAGCAGTAATAGACACTTGTTATGAAGTTTTCTGGTTTTACGGAGACTCATTCCCCTGGCCTTCAGAGCTTCTACAACTTCGTGCACGTCAAATGGTAATAGAGCAAGGTTGGACTATACAGGATGCTGCAGAGGATGAGGACGAGGCAACAGAGGTGGCTAACCCCTTGGACATCTCAGGACAATTAGGAACTGACTTCGTACTGCTACCCATAACAGAAATGCGGCACACATATCAAGACCCGGATATGAGCACAGAACAACTGCACGCTTGGAGCGACACTGCAACCTACGCGAATACTGCTGGACCAAGACAGGTGATGGAGGCCAACAAAGGTAAAAAGAGACGCAAACCGGAGACGATAAATGACACACCGACCATGCAATCGCCTACGGATGCCAGAGCATGGGCTAGCCAGATGACCGCACGCCTTCGAAAACAACTGATAGGCCCATGGATACGCATTCCTACGGAAACGCAAAAGAGATGGCCGGTAGCCTTTGCTTCGGATTCAGATGCCCTGGAAGCCCAGATAGGAGTGGTAGTTACTAAGGATGTCAAAAGGTTTGAGATAATCTGCGACTGGGAAGGTACAAGTACACAAGGAGCAGCTCCCTTGCTAGCGTATGATCCAGAACAAATATATGATGTGCAAACTGCAACGTCACTTCGACTGGATGGACTCAGCTATGGCCCATGGATTGGAGACACGCTAAGATTTGATCAGTACAATGCAGTGCATGTATGGCTTCCAGAACTCTTGAGATATGTCACGGTCATTCTATTTGATCTCCCTGCGGGCACGGGAGTTTATGCCCCAAAAGGCTACCTACACTGGCAACATCACGACACCAAGGCACGAGAAGCCAAGCAGCTCTACCAGACACCGGAACTGGACCTTCGCACGATGGAAGAGGCACTACGTACAGCGAATCTGGCGGCTAAGTTTCAAAGCAACAGAGGTCCCATCGATGACATTGGCATGATTACCTTAGCATGGACGATGTCGCAACTGCAAACTGAAGAGGTCTCACAGTACAACAATGCTACTCACTTGGAGGAATACGACTGGGAAAGACTGCTAAGATGGCGAGGACGAGGACCAGAAACACCAGGTGTCATAATATCTACCCCGCGAATTGTCTCCCTCACTGATGCGTGGATTTGGCTACTATGCTACCCCCCCTGCGACAAAGACCCATACAGACACTGGGGCTGGATACTAGAACTTCCAATGCGATTCGGAACATCGCCCATAGGGATTGGACTGGATGAACACGAAGAGATCTGTGCGTGCTTTGCCACTGATGTTCATTGTGGTACTGTTTTAGAGCAATTAGATGGGGACTGCCTTAATAGCTCACAAAGCGACTTGGACACATATCACCCGTATCAATACCCAGACATCAACCTTGGACTGACTCTAGATGTGACAACACCAGGCAGCTGCTTGTTACGGTACGCACAAGACACGAAACAATGGAATCGGTACAATGCGTGCTACATATACAGACAAAACCAACTACACTTGATCACGATTAGGGATGTGGAGAAAGGAGAGAAGCTTATCCTACCGAAAGGAGCGGCGCACTGGCAAGGACATGAGGATGGCCTGATCTATGAGCACGGATACACAGCGGAACACCAAGAGGGAGGCCACACTATCAAAATTGCGGAGCGCTTCAAAGCCATTCGAGATTATAAGCTGGAAATGGGAATGGACTCTGCACTGGCGTCATATGAAGACTGGACAACAAGACTCAAGGGACACTTAAGAACAACAGGAGAGCTCTCCTCCGAGTGCATAAATTTTGATATGAAATGTTATATGTATTTTCGAATAGAGAAGGGGCAGGGCTTTTACATAGAAGGGAGCCAGGGTGTTTATGATGTAGATAAAGAAGAACAGCAAGACTTTCCTCCATTTGGACCAGACTAGAGCTTACATAAATCCCCGGAACCCTTGCGAAAGGGCTGGCTGGCGCTCATTTCGGGGAAAAGGACCAGATGAAGCTAAAGAACGAGACAGTAGGATGATAGAGGAGACCAGTGCTTGACTGCTGTGTTTTTCTTTTTGTGACGTTTGCGTTTTTGCTAAGATTTCGTTTTTCTTTCTTTCTTTCTTTCTTTCTTTTCTTTCTTTCTTTCTTCAACAGAATGGGGAGTGCTGATTTCCCTCAAACTGGAGAGGTGATTATCATTATTAGTAGTCGCCTTCTGCTGCCTATGATCCCTAGTGTCAGTATATTGATGACTTGGCTGATCAGTATTGGCTAGATTATTATTATTATTATTATTATTATTATTATTATTATTATTATTATTATTATTATTATTATTATTATTATTATTATTATTATTATTATTATTATTATT
>Ga0214205_100190_pt1 | contig 10950 bp, 15 predicted proteins | sample TroBogEpilimnion_12_FD_153043 | JGI IMG/M metagenome (GOLD analysis project Ga0214205, IMG submission 153043) | Freshwater microbial communities from Trout Bog Lake, WI - 29JUN2009 epilimnion | ecosystem: Environmental > Aquatic > Freshwater > Lake > Epilimnion/Euphotic zone | place: Trout Bog... | reverse complement strand
ACGGCTCGGTAGCAACTAGCCACAACTCTGGCGTTATCATCTACATCAATCCTCGTTACAGCCGTTACGACATTGGTGTGGCAATCAACGACGACCTTCGTTCCCTTTCTAGCCCAACCAACGGACTGTTCCGTGTGGGTGTGGCTCAGATTACCTACAACCCAGTGTTTGCTGGTTACGACCTAGGTGACTTGCCAGACAACTTCATTGACATTCTTGAAGTCAGGTACCGCATTGCACCGCCATACCGTACATTTCCAGCAATCAAATCTTGGAAAGTAATACGTTGGCAACAGAACAGCACTGACCCAGTGTTCCCTTCTGGCCGTGGGCTTATCATTCGTGAACCAGGTTGGCCAGGTCTACCTATTTACATAACCTACTCCGCTCCATTCATCAAGTTTGTTGCGGCATCTGACTCGGTTATAAACACTCCTGCAACTAACGATGAAGCCCCACCTTTCAACGGTTACGGTGTTAACGCTGCGGTGAACTTTACTGCTACGACTACCAACGGATCAGCCACGCTTACCTCTGTTTCGAGCACCGTTGGTCTTTACATTGGCATGCTTCTAGGTGGAACTGGTATCCCTAGTGGAACCACTATCTCGTCTATCAACGTCGGTGCGGCCACTGTAACTATGAGTGCTGTCGCTACTGCTAACGGAACAGCCGTGGCTATTGGTGGTGCTAACTCACCTAACATTCCAAACCTCACTTCTACCATGCTTGACTTGCCACCACTCGGCGCCGAGATTGACCTTACACTTCCTCGTGAAATCAGCCGTAACTTTATAGAGTCTCAACCCGACCCACGTAAGGCAACTGAAATTGTTGCTGGTGCTGTTGCTGGTTCTGTTAACGCTCTCATCAACCGTCGCATGCAGAGAATTAGTGAAGAAGCAGACCGTCTACAACGTCAGTACACAAAGGTGCGTAGCTGGTAATGGCAAGCACAAGTGGCAATCAATTTAGTGCTGTAACCATCTACAACCCTGCCACGGCAGAAACTAAAGGTTATGCAGTAGACACTTCATTTGAGCCGTATCGTCGAGAAGCCTTCCGTCACAAGACAATTCCTGCACAGCGTCAATCAATTATGATGACGAACATTGTTGGTGAGGGCACCGTCAACACCGAAGGACTATGGCGACGTGAGCAAGTTGAATGGTCAATGGGTGCTGGACAGTTCTCACTTGACCGCAAGGGTGATGCACAAGAGACACGCTTTCTAAACTCCAAAGGCGTTGACGTATTCTCTTATCCACTTCAGGCAACGTTGCTTCCAGATACTCAGCAACTTTACGCTTCTTCTTCTAGCAGTCTTTTTATGAGTCGCTGTGGTGACTATGTTGTAATCGTTGAAGGTGCTTCAGTTTCATACTTTCAGAGTGGTTCTTGGTCATCTAAGACAACATGCAGTTTTGGTAGCTCGTATGGTGGATCATCACCAAGTGCCATCTATGACATTTCCACCGAGGACACTTACGTTTACTTGGCTACAAACACAGGCATCTGGTTTTGCCAGATAGGTACTTCTTCTACATTCCAGTTGTACGTTGCGCCTGACCTGACCTCTGGCTACACGGGTGGCTACACAATGTTGAAGTGGGCGAACGACCAGTTGGTTGCTTCATACAAGAACCGCCTCTACGCCTTTCAACCACGTTCTGCAACTTCATCTCCTGCGTTTGGCAATCCACCCAGCGTTGGAGAGAACACCGAGAACATTAAGTACATTTACACCAGTGGTGGAACAACAACTGTTTATTGCACCAATACAGTTAATTTTTCTGTAGGTCAGCAAATTAACATTGCTAATGCAGAGAAGTACGGTAATGGTAGTTGTAGTTTTTCCGGCGGTTACTTAACTATTAGTTTATTTGAAAATAGTTACTTTAATCAGGGAGATACCATCACTGTTACATACAGCATGGGTTCAGGCAACGGTTTAAGTGAAACAGCAGTTGTAACTTCTGCAACGGCCAATACAGTTACCTTTGTTTCTACTCAAATCACCAGTACAAACGTTTCGTCTGTTGCTGCTTTAGAAGTATTTAGCCCAGGTGTAAGTCCTTACAACGGTATTCAGACAGTTCTATCTGTTAGCGGTAGCACCTTTACTATTGACACAATTAGTGGCGTTGGTGAAATTTCATGGAACGGTACTGCAACGCTCTCGTTACCACCAGACGTGCTGATGACTCACGGCAATCCTAACTGGGTTTGGTCAGATGCTACGGGTGGAGAAACACAAGTGTACTTTGCTGGATACGTCAGCTCACCACTCGGCAACAAAGGAAGCGGTTGCGTCTACAGGTCTAACATGCTTGGTTCTTCAACCTCTACTGCTTCTGGTGTTCAGACAATTACTTCTGCATCAACCAGCCTTCCTTGGAACTTGGACTTTCCAGTTCAGGCATTGCCAATGTCACCTGACGAATACCCAACTTGTATTCAGTCGTACCTAAACTTTGTATTTATCGGTACTAATCGTGGTATTCGTATGACTCAGACGCTAAGTATTTACGACCCTACTGCTACTGCTACTGGTGACCTTAAGGCTGGCCCACTTATTCCTAACATTCTTCAGCCAGTCAACTTACCTGTTACTGCAATAGTTGGTGACGGACGCTACGTATGGTTTACTTGGAACAATTACGACAGTGTAAGCACTGGTCTAGGAAAGTTAGACCTTGGTAACTTTATTGCTGGCGACCCACTAACTCCTTCATACGCATCAGACCTTATGGTGACTGGTCAGGGAATTATTACATGTCTTGACTGGGACCCATCTACGAATACGCCACTCATGGCGGTTACTGGTAAAGGAATCTACGGGCCATACGCTACTAACAATGGTGGTGTTCCCGTAGTTTCTAAATACGTTTCAAGCGGTTCTATTACCTCTGGAACATTTGACTACGGTATTCCTGACAAGAAAATTCCAGTTCTGTTTGACTACGGCGCCGTAGCAACCGGCGGTTCTTCTGTGAGTGCTCTTGTTATTCTTGATCCTAACGACCCAACAATAACTACTAGTCAAACAATTACAACATTTACATCTGGCTCGGCTACTGAGTACCAACTGCCAACCATCACAACCAAAGCTGAACAATTCCAAGTAACGGTGACACTTACTTCTGGTTCCTCACAAACCGTATCGCCAGTGCTTCACCGATGGACACTCAAATCATGGCCTACTGTTGTTCAAGGAACAATGATTTCTGCTGTGCTACAATTATTCTCAGTCAATGTTGTTGACGGTCTTGAAGTTTACTCAGACCCTTACGGTGAATTTAACTGGCTTGAGACTCGTCGCCAAAACCAAGACATTATTACCTACACCGAAGGTGCTCTTTCAGTGACAGCGATTGTTGAAGGTATGGACTGGATTCCTCACAAGCGCCGTGACAACTTTGAAAATGGTTTTGAAGGAGACTTAGTTCTTACCCTAAAAACTATTGGAACCTACAATTACAACCCAGTTTCAACAACATGAAAATAACCCCACAACCAGTATGGTTGCCACCGTCAACGTCAACGCCTAATCTTCCACTCATTTCTACCGGCAACGGTAGCGGTGTTAAGTGGGGATACAGTTTAACTGGTGGCGCTGGTAGTATGGGGTCACAGGGACCACAGGGGCCACAAGGCGCATCTGGTTCTGTTTCAGGCAACGACGCTGGGCGCGTGTACGCCACGTCAGCGACAACTTTAATTGACGCAACGGCAACAGCAATAACTTTTTCTTCTGCGTCGTACACAAAAGGAGCTATGGGCGCTTCTGGTTCTGGACTGACAACTGGAACTGCTGGTGTTTATCACGTTTCAGGTTGTGTATCAATAACCCCATCATCATCTATTACCGATTTTCAAGTTCAAATAAACTTGAACGGAAGTGCCGAGGCACTTGTCTCTGCACTACCAAGTCTCACCGCAAGTCAGCAGTCATCAATTATTGTTTCAGGAGATTTCTACATCGGTTCTGGAGTAACGATTGAATTGTTTTGCCAACAAACTTCAGGATCAAACCGCACCAACACAACTGGTTCAGTGTTTACCTGGCTTTCAGCACACCTCGTATCAATTTAAGGAGAAACATGACAGACGTAAGACAAAACATTGTAGGTTGGGCTAAGTACTTTGCAGCTCATCACAAGCAGTTCCACTACACCGAAGGTGGACAACGCATGGAAGCCATCAACCAAAACCCAATCAAGTGGCCTGTGTTTGCTGACTGCTCAGCGTTTGTAACTCTTTGCTACAACCACGCTGGCGCACCAGACCCTAACGGTCTTGGCTATGACGGCGAAGGCTACACCGGCACACTGCTGGGTCACGGTACAAAGATTCCACTTGCTCAGGTACAGCCTGGCGACGTTATCGTGTACGGTCCTGGAACTGGCTGGCACACAGCACTTGTTGTTGACGTGTCTGGTGCTAACGCTCAGAACCCTTTAACAATTAGTCACGGTCAAGAAGGCGACCCTTCGTACTGTCACGTATCACAAGACGGACGACTCCCACAGACCTACCTACGCTTTAACACCAACCAACTGAACGCAACTTCAGCGCACCCCGTTCCGACCGCATGAACTGGAATAGCCTTGCCAGCGTTTCACAAGTACTGGCAGTATTTGTTTTCCCCATTATCTTTTTTGTTGGCCGTATTGTTTGGAAGAAAGTGAAATCTGAGTTGTCGCCAAATCACGGTAGTTCACTGAGGGATGCCGTGGATCGCATCGAGAAAGCAGTTTTTGAAATCATTGACGAGCAGAAAAAAAACAAGAAAGCCATTAAGCGTGTCGCTAAAGAACTTGAAACCCACCTTAATGACCTTGAATACGAATAAAAAACGCACGTTTGGGGAGAAGTGTGCTGACCTAATGCGTCATGGCATGGGTACCTGGACATTTCTTATTGTGTTCTGCACCGCTATGGTGCTGTGGATTCTCTCTGCTGGTTTCGGCATTGACCCTGCGCCATTCTTCAGACTGAACCTAGTGCTCTCTATGGTGGCTGGTTTACAAGGATCAGTGCTACTTATCTCAGCCAAACGAGCTGACCGTTTATCTGACGAAATGCAGAAATTTGATACTGAGCACTCGGTTAAGGATTACAACCTAGACCTAGAGACACACGCTCTGGTAAAAGAAATACACGAATTACTAAAGGACAAAGAATGAAGATAGCATTACTCGCAGCCTTATCGCTTGGCGTTGCCAACGTATTCTCTGTGCTTATGGTTCAGGCTGAAGCTCGTGGTCGTCCACACGTTGCTGGCATGACCGAGGTGGGCTACTGGCTTGCCAACATCTTTTGCATTAAGACCGCAGTTAGTCACTTCACATGGCAGTTAGTTGTCTTTTGTCTCATCTCTGCGTACATCAGCACGTACTTCGCCACTCGTCACGGACATGAGAACATCGAGGACGTAACAGACGTTCGTCAAGACAATGAATTATCATTGTTAGAGGAAAGAATTGAAATCTTAGAGGGTGATGATGCAGCAGGGTGATTTAGTCTTTTGTAAATCTAAGGGCATTATCGGAGCCAGTATTCGCTGGGCACAGAAGCGGTTTGAAAAGACTCACTTCTCCCAGTTCAACCACGTTGCTGTCCTGCACGAGCAGGTAGGCAACGACTGGACCATTATTCAGGCTGAAGGCAAGGGCGTTACCAGCGACAAATTGTTGTCCTCGGTGGCTCCAGGTGGCACCTACGAAGTTGTCCCTTTCCCTGCTGACCTAGATCGAGTCAGGTTCATGAACTTTCTTTTGACCCAGGTGGGGTCTAAATACGGATTCTTGTCAATCTTTTCGTGTGCCCTAGACATGGCCCTACCCGACGCCGTTTGCCTCAGAAAAGACGATACGTGGATTTGCTCCGGCCTAGTGGCTGGCGCTTTGTGGTTCTGTGGGTTTGCTAAAGCGTGCGACTGGGGCGACCTCTACACCACCACACCGGCTGAAGTTGCTGCTGCAATAATTTCCAACAAGTAATCCACCATTTTTTGCACAACCTGATGTAGAATGATTCTTACCTAGCAAGGATGGAATCATGAGGCCGACTACACACGTGGTAATTCCAGATACACAAGCAAAAGCAGGAGTCCCACAAGACCACCTGCGCTGGATTGGGCAATACATTGTTGACCAATTCAGAGATAAGCCAGTAAAGATTATTCACCTAGGCGACCACGCTGACATGCCTTCGCTTTCGTCGTATGACAAGGGCAAGAAGTCAATGGAAGGGCGTCGTTACACTCAAGACATTGAGGCGGCAAACTCAGCATGGTTAATACTAAATGAAGCGTTTGAAGCGTACAACAAACACAAGAAGAAACTCAAACACCGTCCTTGGCAGCCGGAGCGACATATACTTCTTGGAAACCATGAGGATCGTATTAACAGAGCGGTGGAATCGGACGCACAGCTTGAAGGCGTCATTTCGACGGATGACCTCATTTATGCGGAAACTGGTTGGGAAGTTCACCCGTTTTTAAAGCCTGTACCTATAGACGGAGTGTACTACGCTCACTTTTGGGCTAACACCATGACTGGTAAGCCACTTGGCGGTTCAGCCTTGGCGCGACTAAACAAACTGGGACACTCATTTACTATGGGACACCAGCAAACACTTGACTACGGCATTAAGTTTGTCAGTGGACGCTCACAGCACGGCCTAGTTGCCGGTGCATGCTATCTTCACGACGAAGATTACAAGGGATACCAAGGCAACGCTCACTGGCGCGGCATCATTGTGTGCCACGAGGTAGAAGAAGGTTCCTATGACCCAATGTTTATTTCCTTGGACTACCTATGCCGACGTTACGAAGGCATGCGACTCACACAGTTCATGATGAAGAAGTACAAGACGGTGTGGAATTCCTGATGTGGTCATGGGTCTTAGCCGCTATTGGCTCCTGTGGCCTGTTCTACGTAGGTAGCAAGAAACTCTGGGGTTGGTTCATACTTATCCTCAATGAAGGTGTATGGGTTGTGTATGCCATACACACACATCAGTACGGATTCATTCTGTACAGCTTCCTTTACGTCATCATGTACATCCGTGCAATTATGAACTGGAAGGAGAAGCCATGAGAACCACTGTCGGTGTGCTATTCTGCATTTTGTTATTTATCGCATCAATAATTATGGGGAGCATTAAAGATGGAGAGTGAATTAGACGCAGTAGAAATGATGGTAGACCTGTGGGCTGTGGGAGAATCACTAGACCGCTTGACTAACATCTTGAAGCAGTTAAACGAAGCATTAGATAATTGGGAGATAAAATGATTTCAGTATTCACGCCAAGCCACGATACAAAGTATTTGAACGAGTGCTATGCCTCACTCAACGAACAAACCTATGAGGATTGGGAGTGGATAGTTCTACTCAACAACGGCGCTGAGTGGAATGGTCCCAAAGATGACCGTGTAAAGATTCAGCGTTCTACTGCTGAAGGCAAGGGCGTTGGCTACTACAAAGGTCAGGCTATCTTGCAGTGCCGTGGCGACATCTTTGTTGAACTAGATCACGACGACAAACTTATGCCTGAAGCCTTGGAAGAAGTCAAGGAAGTCTTTGACACTTACGAGGACGTGGTGTTTTGCTACTCACAGTTTGCTCAGATTAACGCTGACGGTACGCCTAACGGAGACAGGTTTGATTCTAACCACGGCTGGACATACAAGGACATTGACGGCTATAACGTCGCTGCTGGCTTTGCACCGTACCCACACAACGTTTCATACATCTGGTACGCGCCGAACCACCTACGTGCTTTCCGTGCTGACGCCTACAAGAAGATTAATGGCTACGATCCAACACGCTACATTTTGGACGACCAAGACCTTATGGCTCAGTTCTTTCAAGTAGGTGAGTTCTATTACATTCGTGAGAACCTGTATCTACAGCGTGTCCACCAAGACCAAACACAATCACAAACTGAAACTAACGCCAAGATTCAGGTGGAAACTGTTGAGTTGTATCACAAGTACATTGAACGCAACACTATGGCTTGGTCACGTCGACGTGGACTGCACTGCTTAGACCTAGGCGCGGCACACGACAAGCCCGAAGGCTACCTAGGCGTGGACATCCACGGTGGACCCAACGTTAACTACATCGGTGACTTCCTAGAGCTAGACCTACCAGACAACTCGTGTGGTCTTATTCGTGCCTATGATTTCCTAGAGCACATCCCTGACAAGGTGGCGCTGATGAACAAGATTTGGAAACTACTTGCTCACGGTGGCATGCTACTAACTATGACTCCAGACAGCAGTGGCCGTGGCGCTCACCAAGACCCGACTCACGTAGCCTTCTGGAACGAAAACTCATTTTGGTACTTCACTGAGGACAACTACCGTAAGTACGTGCCTGAGATCGAAGCAAAGTTCCAGCCTTCATGGGTCAAGACGTTCTACCCTAGCCCGTGGCATCAGGAGAAGCAGATTTCCTATGTACACGCAAACCTCGTTGCAGTAAAGAACAATGGCCGAGACTTTGGTGGTCTTACCTGGGTTTAAGAAACAATGCTTGACACGGGTGTTACACCCCGTTAGTATCATAAGTGACTTGAAAGGGGGTTCCAAATGGAGCCAGTCAAACAACCAGTATTAACTCATCTTTTGGTGAAAGAGCTGTGGGAGAAATCGCAGACACCAAAGCCAACCGCATTAAACACACCGCTACGGTACTCGTCAGCATGGTCGTGTGGGAGACAGCAAGGCTACGCAGCCTTTGATGCCGTGCCTACTGAACCAATGGACGAAGCTGGTGCTTGGGTAACAGGTATTGGTACGCTCGTACACGAAGCACTACAAAACGCCATCTTGCGTCAGTTCCCTACCGCACAGTTTGAAGTAGCCAGTGGCTCTGACTTTGTGAGTGGATCGTGTGACGCATTTATTCCAGTTGCAGACTTGGGGCTGGACTACGGCTACATCGGTGGCACTCACGTACTGTACGAACTAAAGACCATGGGTTCCTATGGCTTTGACAAGCAGGTGGGTTGGAAGCGTATGAAGGGTGAGTTCTCCTACCCTGAAGGGCCAGCGAAGAAGGCTATTGCCCAGGCTGGTATGAACGCCCTAGGCATTGAAGGTGGCGACGACAGCGTACACATTGAGACAGTCATCATGGGTTCTATTACCTTTGAAGCTCTGTCCAAGCAGAAGGCTGAGCGCATGAACCTAAGCGGCTATGACCGTGTACTCGCTGAGTTTCACATAGATCGAGCCATTTGGGAGCCATTAGCAATGGCTGAGTTGGAGCGCATGAACGGTATGCATTACAACATTGAGAACGGTTACTTACCAGAACGTATTGCCCTGAATGATGATGGGCGACTAGAAGAACTTGACCCGAACGGTAGGGCATGGCAGTGCGAGTATTGCGCTTTTCGCACAGTCTGTTTAGAGGATGGTCCAGGTCAGGTATACATAAACCAAAGTAACCTAGAAAAGAGGAGTGACTCATGATGGCCGAACCTACAGGAGTTAAGCGGTACCGTGCAGTAATTGAATTTGATTGTGACCATGACAACCAGTTAGGTGGATTTACTAGCACTTGGCCAGAGGATTGGCATTGGGAGCATGTATTACATAATGGCGTACACAGTGTTGGGTACGTTAAATTAGTCTCAGCCAGAGAAATAGGAGAAGAAGAATGAACAGTCCAGAGATAAACGAACTAGCCGCGGCTCTTGTAGCAGCACAAGCTGAGTTCTCAGCAGTACCGAAGGGGTCAACCAACCCTTTCTTTAAGAGCAAGTATGCAGCGTTGCCCGATGTTGTGCAACACGCCGGTCCAGTTCTAGCAAAGAATGGTCTAGCAATTAGTCAACACATCACCTACTCAGATGATGGTAGCGACCAGTTGCTTACTTACCTGCTTCACAAGTCAGGTCAATACATTGCTTACGCTATGAAGTTGCACATGACTAAGGACGACCCACAGGCACAAGGATCAGCGGTTACATACGCTCGACGTTATGCCTACATGTCTGCCCTTGGTCTAGTGGCTGACGATGACGACGACGGCAACAAGGCTGCTCAGGCTTCATTCACGAAGTCTGCAAAGCCAGCGTTTACCAAGTCTGCGCCATCAGCTCCAGTTGATGCAAGCGACGCTCCACCGGACGTTGCTGACATCATCAAGGCAGCGAACATGTCACCTGACAATGAGTTCCTAGCGAGCCTTGCTCAGCAGTGGGCATCAAAGGGTTCACTGAGCGAGAAGCAGATTGCATCAGGCAAGAAGATTGCTTACGGCGTGCTGAAGAACAGTGACACAAAGGCAGCAATGCTGGACGTACTCACTAGCGCGTTTGATGCTACTGAGGAACCTTTTTAATGTTTAAGACCGTGGCAGTAGCCACGTTCGCAGTTGTTGGGCTGGTGCCAACCGTAAGTAGCCATGTAGGGATACACGCTACTCAGGCACCACCATCAACGATTGTAAATAATGTTGTGATAGCCAGAGATGTACCGCCAGAGCCAGTCATACCGCCAGATGTTATGCACGCTTGGGCGCTTGTGAACATCTGCGAGACGGGTGGCGACTGGCACACTAAGGGTCCTATTTATTCTGGTGGACTTGGAATCTTGGAAGTGAACTGGATGAAATACGGCGGTTGGATGTACGGTGCGGAGTACGCAGCAACACCAGCCGAACAAGTGTTTATAGCAATAAAGATTCAAGCAACACACGGATACGCTGGCTATGTGCCGGATCAATACGGTTGTGGAAACGGATGGTAAAAATACTAAAGGGGAATGAAATGACAGAACAGACAAGGCATACATTTGGGCCTAACGCAGGATCAAAAGCAAAAGGAAGCGGTCATCCAGTTATGTTTGGAAAACCAAAACCTGCAATGGATTTTGGAAGATTTCCAGAAGGTGGTGGTTATCCTCATCGATTCTTAGGTTATGCATAC
>Ga0214205_100188_pt1 | contig 11170 bp, 7 predicted proteins | sample TroBogEpilimnion_12_FD_153043 | JGI IMG/M metagenome (GOLD analysis project Ga0214205, IMG submission 153043) | Freshwater microbial communities from Trout Bog Lake, WI - 29JUN2009 epilimnion | ecosystem: Environmental > Aquatic > Freshwater > Lake > Epilimnion/Euphotic zone | place: Trout Bog... | reverse complement strand
AGCACAAGGAGGAGGGCCAAGACCTCACAGCCGTTCATGGCAATCCAGCCCGTGGCCACAATCTGTATTATATATACTGCGACAGGGAGACATGCCCAGGATGCACTGCAGGGCCAGGGTCCACATGCATCCATCCGATGGGGGGCACGATTTGGAGGTGGAGGAGGCCGAGGTGGACCCCATCACCCTTGACGATTTCACTCGCGACAGGCCCTACTGCTGGATCGAGCCGTGCCACCACGCGTTTCTCCTCACTGAGCACGGCGGCATCATGGCGCATATCCGGGACTATCAGGCATTGCTGTGCCCCCTATGCCGCACGCCCATCGACTGCATCAAGGACAGGACGGGCCATATCATCTGGAAGAAAGGGCTTATTTTGGACGTTCGGGCGCCCCTGCATCCGGACCAACTGCCGTTCGACCCTTGGCCTCCTCCCCCGCCGCCCAGGAGGCCCAGACGCAAGATGATCCTGTGCTCCATCTCGTAGCTTATCGCTCATTGACCATAGCTCACAGACCAGCTCATAGCTCATAGCTCATCGCTCATAGCTCATAGCTCACACGCAGAGAAAATGCAGCAAATAGAGGAGGAGGACGAGCCCCACGACCCCGCCCACCACCCCCGCGATGAGGGGGACCAGATTCTGTGACGCCGCCGCTGCCGGAGCGGCCCCAATCTGCGTCACGCAGGCGGATGCGCCCAGCGCGTTGGAGGCCGTGCCCAGGGGGCACGGCGCGCAGGCTCCAGGCCCGGGGGCGGCTTTGAACGTGTTGGCGGCGCAGGGCGCGCATTGCTGCGCGCTGGTCTCGTAGCCGGGAGCACACACGCAGGCCGAGGCCACGGGAAGGGAGGGCACCTTGCCCGTGAGGCACCGCGTGGGAGGGTTGATGCTGACGCTCTGGACGGGCATCAGCGTCCAGCTGCTGGGCAGCATCGTGACGGCGGTGGTATTCATGGCCTGGACCACCTGCGCCCACGCCCTCCCCGTGGTGGCGTCCGGGAGCTGTACCAACACCACAAGGCCCTGCGGCGTCCTGGGCGTGGGGGGGATCCACTCCACATGCGCGGCAAAGGCCGAGACGGACCCGGGCGTCGAAAAGTAGGTGGTCAGGACGGCCTGGACGGCAGACCCCATGCCCTCGTCCGCGCCGATAAAGTAGCCCGCCATATTGAAGGCCGTCGCGCCCGTGCCGCTGGGGCAGTAGAACCCGGCAGGGCAGGGGGCGCAGCTCGGGCCCGTGAAGCCGGCCTGGCACGCGCACTGCGTCGGGAGCTGGTTCCCCGCGCTGTTCACGAACCCGGAGCCGGGGCACTGGACGCTGAGCCATTGATTGGGGCAGTAGGTGTTGGGCAGGCAGGTCTGGCACGACGAGAGCGACTGCGAGTAAAACTGCCCCGTGGACGCGCATATGCAGTCGTTGACGGACTTGCCGCCCACGGCCGCCGACAGCAGCGTCGAGGGGCACGCCGTCTGCACGCCCGCAGCACAGTAGGCGTTTTTGGGGCACGGGCTGCACAGCAGGTTGGGCAGCTGGTACGTGCCGTCCATGCACACGCACGCCGAGTTCACAAACACCTTGTTGCTGGGGCAGTGCGGAATGCTCACGCAGGTCTGCGGCATGCACGCCGTCCCGTCCCAGTAGTAGTGCCCCCCGCAGATGCTGGCGCGCAGGCTGAAAAGCGTCGTACCAAACGCCGAGACCAGGAGCGTGCTGCTGGGCGTCAGCCCCGTCGCCGACAGCAGCCAGGGCGCCGTGTGGGCGGGCATCCCGGGGATGTCGGTAATCCAGGTCCATTCGAGAGTGTCCGCCAGCTGGATCTGATGGTTGGCATTCAGGATGGATAGGAAGATGCCTTGCGAAAGGACCCTCAGGCTCGCAGCAGAAGAGGCCGAGGTCAGCAGGGGGGTATCGGGCAGCTGCCCCGTCGGCAGGTCCAGCTGGAAGAGCGCCCCCGCCTGATTCATGACGTAGACGGAGGGGTACCCGCTCAACCTGTCCATGCTCACCGCCACGGATGCCAGGGGCGTGTTGAGGCGGTCGCACACCGTGTACGGCGCGGGCAGCACCTGCATGGCGATGGGGCTCACGAGCGCGATGCCCCCGCACTGCTGCGTGCTGGCCAGGTTGTACGCGACGTAATAGAAGCCCCCTTGGGGAGCGCTGGTGGACCCAATCGCATTGGGTGCATGGGTGATGCTTGCAATGGCCTGCGATGGAGGGAGGGAGGCGTTGAGGACGGGGGCCGCGTCGGACCACCGGCCGCTCTGCCCATAGAAGCCGCGCACCTTGAGGGTCCGCATCGACACCACCGCCGCCACATAAACCAGATCGTGCGTGGCGTCCCACCTCGAAACCGCCACGTGGCTGAGCGTATACGTGTTGCCAGCCCAGTCGATGGGGTTGCTGTACACCTCCCACGTGCTCGGCGTAGACTGAGCCACCAGCAGGTTCTGGGCAAACACCAGGGGCCACTGCGCGTACTGGACGGTCCAGAACACGTACTCGGGGCGATACACATACTGTGGACTGAGCTGTGAATCGTCCGTCCCGCCCGTCGTGGCCATGGTGGTGACGGCATAGTCCCCACTGCTCACAACCTGCCATCCCCCTCCAGCCACGTACAGGGGGCTCCCCGACACGACGGCGGAGCCCTGGTTCACCCGAGGAGAGCCCATCGTCATGTAGCCGGCCTTGCACGACGACTGGGCGCACAGGCTCGCGCCCGACTGCTGCTGGGCGCTGAGCGCGGAGAAGGGCGCGAGGGCGCATTGGCAGTCTGGGGCCACCAGGGACCGGGGGCACGGAGCCGGCGGCAGCTGATGCAGCGGGTCCTGGCATACAGACGGAGGCGGCGCCAAGGCGCAGGGCAGGCATTGCACCTTGGCTGTACCGTTGAGGGCGGCGTAAAAGCTCAGAGGGCACGTGCACGAGCCCAGCTCAAGGCCGTCGCCCTGCGTCAAGGCCGTGCTTCCGCATGGGAGGCACACCGTGCTTCTCTGCGACACGGCATTCAGCGTCATGTAGTAGGGGGATACCAGAGAGAGCCCTGGCACCAGGGGATCCTGCACCGTGCCTGGGCATTGCATGGGCACGCAGACGCCCCGCACGTCCTCCAAGCTGCCGACCTTGCAGTAGCAATCGGAAGCTTGGCTGGCCCCCCGCGCCGAGGTGCGATTGACGGGGCACGCCACCGCCAGGCCCGCGCCGTCACAGTAAAAGCCAGCGCCGCAGACTTGCCACCCGCTGTCCATCGCCAGGCTGCAGTTGTAGGTCTTGTAGTAGCCTGGCCTCGTCTGCGTGCAGTCTGTGCACTGCACATCCGCGTACGTGGTGCAGGCGGAGGCGCTGTACTGCCCCGCAGGACAGTTGGTCGTCCGGCAGGGCATCTGCGTCCCGCCCACATCGCCCGCGCACGCCACACTCCAAAAGTAGTTGCGCTGCAGGGACGCGCAGTTCTGGATGGCACAGATCCCATTCGCGCCGCTGTTGTAGTTGAGAAACGTCTGCCCCCGAATCGACGGGTCCGGCATCCTGAGCGGGCATTGGACACACTCCATCGAGGCCTGGTAATTGCCAAGGCACCCCATGCCGCGCAGCCTCGTGGTGTTGCTGCACATCTGCAGCTCCTTGTCCTTGCATGACTGGCAGGCCCATGCCGTGCCGTTGAAGTAGTAGCCGTCCTGGATGCACGCCACCTGCGGCTGGTGGCACGTGTCGAAGTTGTTGTTCTTGAGGGCTATAAGCTGCGAGCCCACGGGGAGCAGCGGCAGCCTTGGGCACCGGGTGCAGTTGACGGAGGCCGTGAGGCCGTACCACGGCCTCTGCGGGTCGATGATGATGGACGCGGTGGCATTGGCGGCGTAGCAAAGCTGCAGCGCGGGCTGCGACGGATCGCACAGTCCGATGCAGGAGTCGGGCTGCTCCGTCCACGCCGAGGGCGAGAGCTCGGCAAGCGTACTCGTGAAGCTGAGCACGGGGGTGCACGAGACCGTGGACACCACAAACGAGTCCAACGGCAGGCTCACCCCGGTCTTGGCGCGGTCGTAGTACACATACTTGCCCCCGGAAGACATGGGCAGGGCCGTAGGCGGGACGCAGGCAAACGTGTAGGAGCAGATGCCGGACGGGCCCGCACTAGAGTGGAGCTGGTACCCGCTGTTGCACTGAAAGGAGCAGATGCCCCCAAGGGGCAAGAGCTCCACGCCGCTGCCGAGAATCCCCAGCGCGTTCGCGCCAGGTATGTTGGTGCACGGCAGGCACGCCCCGTCCGCGACGGCCCCGTTCTTGTTCATGCACTGGCTCAGGGGGAGGTATTGACCCGACAGCGCGCAGGACGAGGTGCACGGCACGCAGCCGCCCGTGGCGGCAGACAGGTAGGTGCCCATGGCGCAGGTGCAGTTGGAGAGGAACGCGCTGTTGGGCGGCGACCACGGTTTCCCCGAGGGACACGCTGTTTCCGTAAAGGCGTCGGGGCAGTAGTACCCGGACCTGCACCCGCGCGTCTGCAGTATCTTGGAGAAGACCATGGCCTCATTGAAGGCGTCAGGTAAGCTCCCTGCCGACCCATAGTCAGTACGTTGATCCTAGCAAGAAAAGCGAGCTGAAACGGACCTGCCATGCCGTTTTCGGCGCACTGGACGCAGTGCGACGGCAGGTACCCGCACTCCAGCTCCCTGAAGCTCTGCGCCTCATTCAGGATATCGCGATTTCCCCAAAGGTTGGGGATGACGGCGAGCGGCTGAAACGTGAAGATATTGCCCAGCGGCGGCTGGCAGTACCACTGGCCCGTCTGCCCCGCCGTGTGGTATCCCGAGGGGCAGGGCGTGCAGTTGTAGCTCGAGCGCAGCGCGGGCGTCTGGTAGTAGTAGGCCTTGGTGTGCGCGCACACGCGGTTGTAGGTGTTGACGGGGCAGGGGGCAGAGGCGACCACGTACTCGTACATGGGGAACAGCACGCCATCGGCGGTGGCGTTGCTGTGCACAATCGTCCGCGACTGCATCTGCCGTGTGCTGCTCGACATGGCAGGGACGGCCCCGAACCACGGATAGCACTGCGTGGCGAAGATGTTGACGCGCGGATCAAACGGCTGCGCGAGGTCCAGGTTCCACTCGTACGACGCGGCGTACCGCGGGCAGGCGGCGCACTTGACGAGGTCGTTCATCGCATCGTTCTGGAGGTAGTAGGTCAGGTACGAGAGCTCGGGGCCTCCCTTGGCCACGTCCGACGGGTTGACCTGCACCTGCGGTCATCCTATTCAAAACGCTATTATATGCTGCTGAAAAAGGTCCTACGGGTATGCACCTGCGTATACCGCGCGTCCTTATGACACGAGGGGTTGCACCAGAACTGCGCCCACTTGATCCACTGCTCCACGCCATTCACGGTCTGGAACGGCTTGAGGAAGGCATCCGTGGTCTTTTGATCAATCGTGTGGCTCGTGGTGTTGGTGAATTGGATGCTGTTCAGCGAGGTGGTGATCGCCCCTTTTCCCAGCCCGTAATTGGTCGGCGAAATCGCATTCTGATTCAGAAGATCGCTGTAGGCGTTGGACGAGGTGGACCCCGTGGACAGGAACTGGTGGATCGTGACCTCGTCCAGGTAGCTGGCTTCGTAGTTGCTGTTGCTGGATACCGCGGCGGGAAAGGGCCTCTGCAGGGCGTAATGGTATGTGCCCACAAAGGCAGAGGGGAATAGCGCAGGGTGCTGCACGCAGACGGTCTGCAGGGACGGCTGCCCGTCAAAGCAAGGCCCAAACATGGGGTTGAACTCGCCCGTGCCGGAGATGGGCGAGGTGGTCAGCCACCACCTGTCCACGTGGTAGGGGCACGTCAGGCACTGCGGGGCGAGCGGGCCGTCATTGGTGATCCGCACCGCCTCCAGCCTGTACTGGTTCTGGGCGCACTTGGCCACGTTGGCGGCGGGGTCGCACAGCTCGTACGTCGTCAAGGACCACCCGGACCCAGCGTTAAAGCTCACATTGTTCATGTTGATGATGCCCACGAAATCGTTGTAGGGGATGCCTGGCGTGTTGGACATGGTACAGATGCCTGGGTACGGGAACGCGGGGAGCTGCAACTCGTCCGTGATCAGGCCCCTCACAGCCACCCCCACGCTAACCAAGGTCCATACGAGTGCGCGAACCATCATCTCTGCTCCTCTTCTCTTCTCATCTCATCTCATATATACTATCTCCATGTGCTCCTCATCTCCTCTATCTCCATGTGCTACCTCCTCATCTCATCTCATATATACTGCCCTTCGATTCCTCTTCCATCCCGCGTTGGGTACCTTCATCATCGTCAACGAGCTATTCAGGGCAGGGCATTTGATTGTCCCCTCATGCCTTCTCCGCCCGCTAGGCTCCACCATCAGCAGCAGGGCACCCATGATCAACACCCTCCATAACAACCACATATGTTGTGATATCTGCATACTCTATATATACATTTCACACCATCCAAATTCATTTCATTTTCTCCAATCGCGCACTGGGCTCCAATCGCGCATTGGGCCCCAATCGCACATTGAGCCCGAATCGCGCATTGAGCGGCACTAGGCCTCAAACTGGCCCCTGCAAATCATTTGGATGCTGTCGGAATCCAAAAAGAGGCCTATCTCGGATTCCTGGCCAAGCCGCCAATGAAGCCCCATGGCAAACGCAAGGTCACGCTCCGGCGCCTCGCACACCTCCTCCAGCATCTTGATGCCCTTCTGCAGTTCCTCGCGGGCATCTTTTTTAAAATATTTAATGTTTGCTTTTCCGTCCCCAAAGATCGTTTTGTCAAAGAGCGCCTCGTCTGCGTGCAACTCGCGCATCAGCTTCAACGGAGACTTGTACCTGGGATCGCAGCCGAACTCGAGGAGCTTCTCGATCACACAGTGCGAATTGGCCAGGTTCCTGATGCAATGGTGAAAGAGGACGCCCTTGTTTGGCCCATAATTCAGCCAATCCTCCATCTTGAGCTCACAGCCCGACTGAAACTCGGCCGTCATAAACAGAATCTGTTTCACTATGGCGTGTGAAAAGGACTGCCCTTGCATCGCAAACGCCATCTGAAGCACCTCCACCATGACAAAACGCATCCTCGAGCTTTTCTTTGGACCATTCTCGCGCGACATCATCCAACGCACCATGGCACGCACTGCCTCGTAGTTGGACATGTTGATCATATGCCCAAAGGTGAGGCGCATATCGCCAAAGAAATCCGCCTCCTCCGCATGCAGATATTCCTTGTCCAGGTATGGCAGCAGGATCTCCACGACTTGGCTGATCCGCGGGTTTCCACAGCATTCAAGTGTGCTTTTGAGGACCACTGAACCCTGGATACATTGCAGCACACTCTTTGCCTTGAAATCCGACACCGCCGCCAAACGCTTGACCACCTCCAGTCGGTTTACACACCTCGCCCCCTTATGGACGTGATAGGCAATCGCCATTTGCAGCGGCGTCCCGTTCCTCTCATAGCCCTCCAGCGCCGTCAGCACGGGTGCCATCATCCTCTTGCTGAACAGCGCCGTGAGCCCCTTGTGAGTATACATGTCAAACCACTGCAGGTCCGCATGCACTATGGCCCCCCTCAACTCCTCCATGGTGAACGCCTGCGTTTTCTGCTTCTTTCTCTTTGCCTCCGGCTCCATTGGTTGGATTCCGTTTTCCTTTCCGTGTTTCCCTTTATGATGGCTGGATCCTGAAATAGATTTTTTTTATAAAATGAATTGGCCAGAAATAGCTTTTTAAAAAAAGCCCTTCATTTTATTTTTATTTTTTGAAAATTTCACTATTCCCAAAGACTGTGCATAAGTGCGCTGGGTCCTATATATGTGTGTGTCTGTGCCTCTGATTTATGCCATCTGAGAAGCGCGAGAAGTGCGAAGTGTTTGATTTGCTGTCGGGGGATCCTGGCGTTTTGGATGAAATACAGGCCTTTTATGGGAAGAATGGCTTTGTGGTGATGAGGGCCTTGTCGGATACGACCTGCAAGGATTGCATTAAGGAGCAAGTCGGCAAAATCCTTTTGAAGCAGCCCATGAAGGATGAGTACAGACTCAAGGTCCATAAGATGCGCTTTGACTCTAGAGAGCGCGTTTATCGATCAACGGATGAGATGATTGATTTCGATACGCATCCCGACGACTATATCAAAAACCTGCTGGTATCTCCCATAGATCCAGCCACTAGGGAGAGGTACAAGAATAGTTGGACCTTGCACAGGGGGTTTGGCGCCTGCTGCGACAATGTCGTCTTTCATCTGCCCCATGTGTGGGAAATCCGACAGAATCCTCAGCTGTTTCAGGTTGCATGCAGGCTGATGGGAGGCAGGGACGACCTGTGGGTGGATATCAATCGATCCATCCATAAACTACCAGAGGAGGGCGAGAATGAGTTTTTGCACTGGGATATCAGCAACATCTTTGGGGACTTCATTGGGGATCAGGGAGTCCAGGGCAAGGGGGTGTACACGGATTCCCAGTTTTTCTGTGTCCCAGGGACCCACACCAAGGAGTTTCACACTCGGTTTGTCAAGTCTTATAGGCCCTTATATACTGACAAACCGAATGCGCCCAAGTTTAAGCTGGATAAGAGCAAGGACCCTTTTCACCTATGTGAGCAGGCAAAGACCTATCTGCTTCCTGGAGGGTGTGTTCTCTTCTGGTCTAGCAGGCTGCTGCATGGTCAAAAAAAGACCCCCAAGGATGCCCCCATTGAATTCGGGACCTATCTAGGATACATGGTTGCCCAGGACAGGCCACAATACGCCAAGGCTGCGCTGAAATGGCAGGAGCATATAGATCAGAGGTTTGGAGGTGAAGGGAAGGGCTATCTCGCAGGACGACCCCTCTCTGAACTGGCCGACCGTCTCTACTCGTATGAGCACGGCGTGGCGCCTATTCTATGGCCCAGCCTGGACCCCATTCACTTTTATCCTTACAGATTCGAAAATCTGCATAATCATTTATTGAGCATACTGAAGAAGATGTCGGTTAGGGGACGGGAAAGGTACGAATGTACGGAATATCTCATAAAAGATGCAACCCCCATCCCATCGATCAGGCCATGGAAAAACAAGCACTATGTCGCCCCACACCTCACAGAGCTGGGCCGAAAGCTACTGGGCCTTGACTTTGTGCCCAAGAACGAGGTAATGCCTTCAATTTGGGTCATGAGTTTTCAGCACGCCTGACCTTCAGTGGGCGCAGGGCCCCAGCAGTGCTGATGGGGCTTTCAAGGTCAAGGTACTTTTTCGTTTTATTCTTTCGCATGCATGTACTACTACTCACATGGTTTGATGTAGGCCAAAAACCAAAAACGGGCCATATCGGAGGGAGGGCCGTCCAAGGTATCATTTCGTTGATGATGCTGTGCTGCTAGTGGATTTAACCTGTTGTCACGCAGCCTCCTTCTGTGAAAAGGCAAAGAGAACATGGTGGGGGCCCGCGCTTAGGGGATATCTTTGACACAATACCCGATGATCTCAGGCTTGAGCCTCCCAAGGACACCACCCTCCATTTCTTGGGCCTGATGATCGAAAAGGCACTGCATCTTCACAAATAGCACCCTTGGCTTCTATATAAAACACCTCAAAGAGGAATGAAAATGAATCGTGGCCTCTTCATTGGAGCCGCTCTTGCGGGGGGGAGTGCGGCTACAGCCATGGTGATGATGATGATGCACAGCAGCGCGGAGATGCCTGCCTCCGAGACCATCCACGAAATGGCCATTGTCGAAAAGATGCGTAATGATTTGCTTTCGAAAAAAGAGGAAATAACGAGACTTCAGACTCAACTTGATGTGCTGAGTGCAAATCAAGAAAGGCGTATCGCCCAAGAGGCAGTGCGCCAAGCACGCGTGATGAGTGAGAAAAGGTTCAGCGAGGGCGAGGCCCAAGGCTTCGAGTCTGGCTTACTGCATGCTCAGGCCCACGGATGGATAGACGAGACTGGGAGAGTATATAAGGCGCAATGGAACAAGTTTGCAAATGGTTCACCAGGAAGAGCAGCACCCTGAGCCCACCAGCAGCAGCAATAATGACAATACAGACAAGGGATTGTTCATGGGACTGGTCCTTGGCATGGGCGCCGCTGCCTTGGGCTTCACAACGGCTGCTGGGGTCATGGTTTGGAAGACTCGTGTAGAAAACAAATTAAAGGCTGATCTGGAGAGTAGGCAAGAGAAAATTCTTGAAAACGAAATGGAGCTTACCGAGTTGAAATTGAAAATGGAGCAGATAGAGTATAATTATAACGCTTTATCTGACACATTACGTAGCGAAACAGAAGAAAAAATAAGATTGGAAAATCAAGTGCGTAAGAAAGGGCTTGATTTGGAAACTTGGGAAGCTAAAAAAGACGAAGCGCTAGCAGCACAGCTAGCACACTTTGAAAGTGAGCAAATAAAATGGGGAAGTCGCTCTGAGGAATATGAGCGCATGCAAAGGAAAACACTCATTGAGATGGAGGCCCTCAGGAATCAGCTTGAAGAACTTCGCTATAATAGCGGGATGCTATCTCACATGGACAAGCAATCAACAGCAAAGGAGGTGAGCCGCCTCGAGGGCGATCTACGGAGTTTACACCAAGAGCTTCATGCTTTAGTACAAGCACAGCCACACATGCATCAGTCTATCCTTCGACTTGACAAGGAACTACAGGTAGACATGCAAGATTTGTCAGCCTTGCAGCATTCTGCTACTGAAGGTGCTCCACAGCTGAATCATGACATTCAACTAATGACTGATGACTTAGAGCAGTTACAAGATGAGATGAAAGGGCTAATGGATGCTACAAATTCTAGGCGTAGAGAGGAGCGCCACCAACATGCAGCTGCTATAGGAAACATACATAACTTGTACGAGGCTAAATTGAAGCATCAGCGCCAACAACACGTCCAACAGATGGCAAAGGAGGTCACATCCCTTCAGCGCGAGCACGCAGGCATGATAAGAGATTTTCGTATGGTGAGTGCTGAATTAGCGGAACTATATGCTAAAAATACAGAAACTGAGAAACAGCTTCGCAAGTTACAGCAGGAAAAGAGGCCGATAGAAGTCAAAAGACATGCTGCCAGCGAACCCCCCCAGGACAGCTCAGAAAAAACAGTAGCTGAGGACACCACAGCGAGCGAGGCCCCCAACACAATCTCAAAGCATACAACTGAACAAAAATCG
>Ga0214205_100181_pt1 | contig 11530 bp, 9 predicted proteins | sample TroBogEpilimnion_12_FD_153043 | JGI IMG/M metagenome (GOLD analysis project Ga0214205, IMG submission 153043) | Freshwater microbial communities from Trout Bog Lake, WI - 29JUN2009 epilimnion | ecosystem: Environmental > Aquatic > Freshwater > Lake > Epilimnion/Euphotic zone | place: Trout Bog... | reverse complement strand
TGGCCGATCGCAAAGTTCACAGCATCGCCAGCACGAAGTTTATTTCCATCGAGACAGTTCTCATGAGCGATTGCAATGAGATATGGAGTTAAATCAGATGGCTTCGCACGCTTTGTGTAGTCGCAGAAGAAGGCCTTATTTGCATCGTAATAATTCTGTTTCCACTGTCGATCTGGAAGTCGTCCTGATAGTTCGCCAGGGAGATCAATACCTGTCTTCTTCCCCAGACCAAAGCCTCGTGCAGCGGTGAAGAAGTAGTCGTTCACATGTGAATGTGGATTAAGCCCGCCATCTTTAAGCCACTGATCAAAGGCGATCTGGTACCAGATCGTGTCGCATGAGACTGCGATCGCCTCTGTCATATTGATGTGCCCTTGGGATTTTGTCTCAAAGTTCTTGAAGATCTGATTACCGACTTTTAGTTCCGCTGGACAGTTGTAGAGCGAGTTCATGTTGTAGCCGGCTGCAGTCGCCGCAACGATCGAGATCGACTTAAAGGTTGATGCGGGGGCATATTCACCTTGAATCGCTCGAGATAGCGCAGGTACACCTGTTGACTCACTGAAGAGATCCTTCGCCTGTTGTGGCGTTAATCCCTTCTGCCACATGTTCGGGTCATAAGTTGGATAAGAAGCCATCGCAAGAATTGCGCCATTCTTCACATCCATCACGATCGCAGCACCAGAGTCTGCATGGTAACCCTGCGCCCGAGAAGCGAGCACAGAGTGAGCAAGAGCCGCTTCTGTTGCTGATTGAAGCCTGGCATCAATATTGGTGACGAGATTATTTCCCGGAGTCGGCTTTGTATTTTGAGAGACCGATGTAATCGCCTCTTTGCGATCCACAATCAGAGTCTTTACACCTGGAGTGCCACGCAGGTAATTATCGTAAACAAACTCAAGTCCAGATTTTCCAACAATCTCATTGCGGTAATAGTGGTTATTAGGATCTGCCAGATCTGTCTCTGTGACGACACCTGTATAACCCAAGACGTGAGCAGCATTCTCACCTGCAAGTGCTGGATAACTTCGGATCGGTACCGGTGCGGCATCTACGCCAGAGAAGAGCGTTGGATTCTCGAGCACCTTGAGCGCTTGCGCTTCAGTAGCAAGCTTTGTGATTGGAATAGGTTGCTGGCGCGTTCCATTCCAACAACCTGTGCGCTGACCGAGTGGCAGCTCGCCACATAGTCGAGTCTTTGTGTAGACCACATCAGGTGTCAATGAGAGCAACTTTGCCAAGCGAGCGAATACTTCAATTCCCTTATCTGGAAGGGCATCTGTTGCGCTTCGATTCACAGTGATCTGCATACCTGGACGGTCCATCGCCAGCGGTAAGCCAGAGCTATCGGTAATTGCACCACGAATCGCTGGATTCACAATGTCGCGGCTTTGAATACTGATCGCCGCGTTCTGATACTTCAGGCCACTAGCTACCTGCAGGAAGAAGAGACGCCCAAAGAGGGCAAGCATGAGCGATAAGACGAGAGTTTGAGTGACGAGCAGGCTGAGCCGAGAACGTTGATTCATATCCGCTCGCGCGATCCGATCGTTGCCTCGCGAAAGGCAGTAAAGATAGGCATCAAGAATGGCGCGATCAGCATGGTCCAGAAGAGATTTCCAGCAATCACGATCACATCTCGACCGAACGTTCCGGTTGGTTGCCCAAGCAATGAATCCATAATCAAATATGCAATAAGTGCGAGTGAGGCGCCGAGCGCCACAAATAACCCGAGGCCAACTGGGCGGCTAATGATTTCATCGACACTCTCCGCATTGACGGCGATGATGTACGAGATCGCAGTCAAGATCAGCGCCCACTGCCCGAAAGGTGATTGCGATGATGGCGAGAGATCGAGAACTAGTCCCCCGACAAAACCAAGAATGACTGCACCTGTTCTATTCTCAAGAATGACCATCAAAACCAGTGCTGCTAAATACAGTGAGAAGCCGGTGATGGGGAGATGAATTCGAGAGATCACGGTCTCTTGAATGGTAAAGATGAAGAGCAGGAGCGCCGCATTGATACCAATGCGAATCGGACTCACTTCTTCGCCTTCTTTGTTGGACTGCTAGAGAGAGATGGAGCAGGTGAAGGTGCTGGGGCACCAGGCGTCAACGACGGAGATGGTGTCGGTGTAGGTGTTACGTAAACAATAACGGTCGGTGCTGGAGTTGGGTTGATCGCCTGCTTAGGTGCAGTCGATGGTGCACTGATAACAACTGAGACGACACCAATATTTCCTAGATCGCTATAACTCTTCACAGTCGCAGTCTGGGTGAGCGTTGCAGATGTGTGATCAACAGAGGTGACTACACCGACAGGTACGCCTGGAATAAATGGACGGTTGCTATCACTGCCATTTGAGAAGAGAACGTCACCATTCTGGATATCACCAGCTGGGTCGAGCAATTGGAGCGAAAATGAATTCCCACCGTTGCCTGTGAGGACGCCAATGCTCTGATTTCGAGCAATACGAACGCCGACCTTAAAGGCTGGATCGCTCATCAAGAGAACAATTGCGGAGTGTGCTTCAACGCTCTTTACGACTCCTACAAGACCATGCTCTGAGATAACTGTCTTATCGACAGTGATGTGATCGGCTGAACCAGCATCAATAGTGATTGTCTGTGAGAAGGCAGATGCAGATCCATGGCCGATGACACGGGCGGAAACAGTCTGGTATCCCCCGCGACCGGCAAGATCGAGAACACCTTTGAGTTGCTTCAGTTGACCTGCAACATCTTTATTGATGAGCGCTTGGTTCTTCAGCTTTGCATTCTCACTCTCGAGAGCGGCAACCTTGTTCTTCTCGCCCGGGAAATTCTTAATATCGCTAAAGAAACGACCGACCGGTGAAAAGATATCGGCAACGCCCTTTTGAATGGGGGCAAGAATTGTTTGTGTCAGTAAGCGAGAACTCTTCGTTGCACCTGATCCGCGGAGATCGAGCGTAATGAAGAAGAGCGAAGTGACAAGCAGAATGACGAGCAACAACCGAGATCGATTACCTCCGCCGCGTGCCAAAGAGCGCTCCTAGCGATCGCTATTAACGACGTGGCTCTGAGATCAAAACCTTTTCCAAGGCTTCGAACTCTTCTACGCACTTACCTGAACCCTCAGCAACAGCCATCAATGGGCGTTCACTGATATGAATTGGCATTCCTGTTTCAACACGAAGTCGCTCATCGAGTCCACGGAGAAGCGCTCCGCCACCTGTGAGAACAATTCCGCGATCCATAAGATCTGATGCAAGCTCTGGTGGGCACTTATCGAGTGTGCTCTTCACTGCATTCACGATCTGGTTAACAGGCTCTTCAAGCGCCTTACGGATATCTTCAGCAGAGACGAGGATGGTCTTTGGAAGTCCTGTTGCAAGATCACGGCCTCGAATCTCTGCATCAGGCTCACCTGGAAGCTTGTAAGCAGAACCAATAGCCATCTTGATCTCTTCGGCAGTGCGCTCACCAAGTAGGAGTGAGTATTCACGCTTTACCCAGTCGATAATTGCCTGATCAAGCTCATCTCCACCAACACGGATAGAGAGCGCCGTAACGATTCCGCCGAGGGAGATAACTGCAACTTCGGTTGTTCCGCCACCGATATCGACGACCATATTTCCCGTTGGTTCGTGGATAGGAAGTCCAGCACCAATCGCAGCAGCCATTGGCTCTTCAATGATGTAGACCTTGCGAGCGCCAGCGGCATAACCAGCATCTTTTACCGCACGCTGTTCAACGCCGGTGATACCAGATGGAACGCAGACGACGATACGTGGCTTAGCAAGATAGCGACGACGGTGAACCTTCTGAATAAAGTAACGGAGCATTCGCTCTGTTGTATCAAAGTCTGCGATCACGCCATCCTTTAACGGACGGATAGCGATGATATTTCCAGGGGTACGCCCAATCATGCGTTTCGCTTCAAGTCCAACAGCGAGGATCGCACCAGTATCTTGGTTAACAGCAACTACTGATGGCTCATTCAAAACGATGCCACGACCACGAACATAGACGAGAGTGTTTGCAGTACCGAGATCTACCGCCATATCGCGTCCAATGAAGGACATGCGGCTGGTCTTCTGGCCCTTTCCAGACTTTTGGAGATCTTCTTCGGTCACGACCTTGTTGCTGTTCATGCGAGTCCCTTCACATCTGCGGCGAACCAGATACCAATTTCACGTGCTGCTGATTCGGCTGAATCAGAACCGTGAACGATATTTTGAACGACCTTTGTACCTTGATCGCGGGCAAGATCGCCGCGAATTGTTCCTGGCTCAGCAACAGTTGGATCTGTTGCACCTGCTAATTTTCTAAATCCTTCGATGACTCGATTACCTTCAGCGATGATCGCAACAACCGGTCCTGACAACATAAATTCAACGAGCGGCTCGTAGAAAGGTTTACCTTCGTGCTCTGCATAGTGAGCTGCAAGGATTGAACGATCTGCTTGAACCATTTTCAACGCAACAACGTTGTAGCCCTTTGTCTCAACGCGACGAATTACCTCGCCGATGAGTTGGCGACGGACGCCATCAGGCTTTACCAGAATTAGGGTTCTCTCTACGCTCACTGCGGCAGTCTACTTTGTAAACCCCGTAGCCTTAAATTGGGTCGGAATCCTGAGATTTCTCAGGGGAACCTTCCGCCTGCGCTATCAACGCTGCCCTTATGGCCTCACCCTTTCGACCCACCACATAGGCGCTCGCCCACAAGAATGCGAATAAGGCGCCCATGAAATACATCAGTGGGATCACCGTTCCATATGCAATGAGAGCAACTTGTACGAGTGTTCCGAGATACCAGCCGCGGATATTGCGCATCATGCCAGCGGTCACCAAACAGAGAAGGGCAATCACGCCGCCGATCCACAGTGCAGTCGCACTGTGGTTATCCATTGCAAGCAGAAGTGCAAAGCCCATTAAGAAAAATTCCATCGTTATTACTGCAGAACCTAAAACTCTCATGCTTCTGTGAACTTTCGAATGATCGCGCGCGTTTCACCTGCGGTCACCACGGAACCGGTGACGACAACTGCCGAGACACCTTCACTTACTTGATTGACGAGAGTGCACTGCTCTACTGCATATGTGATGGCAGAGCGAAGATCGTTCTCTTTAAAGACTCGCTCAGCGCCAAATACTTTGACTGCTTCCGCAAAAAGAGCATCGACAGGAAGTGCGCGTGGTGAGGAATTCTGCGTAACAACTAGGCGATCGATGACCGGCTCTAGTTCAAGGAGGACGCCATGGACATCTTTCTCGCCCAAGATCGCGAGAACTCCGAAGATCGACTCAAAATCAAACTCTGTTTGCAGTGTGCGAGCAAGTGAACTTGCGCCATGAGGATTGTGCGCAGCATCCACAATCACAGTTGGATCACGATGGAGTACTTCAATACGACCTGGCGATTCGACTGAGGCAAACGCCTGACGAACGAGATCATCATCGAGTTTTACTCCGGCAAAGGCCTCAACTGCCGCCAGGGCGACCGCTGCATTACTTGCCTGGTGAGCGCCATAGAGTGGCAAGAAGATATTGGTGTATTCCCCGTAAATTCCGTTGATAGCTAATACCTGTCCACCAACAGCGAGATCGCGACGAGCAACTGAAAATTCAACACCTTCACGGTGCGGAATTGCAGACTCTGCGATGATCTTTGCGGTGAGTACGGTTGCAGCTTCTGCAGGTTGGGCGGCGAGAACAACGTGAGATTCATGCTTGATAATGCCTGATTTTGTTAGCGCAATCTCTTCAATCGTGTCTCCGAGATACTCCATGTGGTCAAGACCAATTGGTGTGACAACTGAGACTTGGCTCTGGACAACATTTGTCGCATCCCATTCCCCACCCATACCGACTTCGATAATGCCGATATCAACTGGGAATTCAGCAAAGGCGACAAAGGCGAGAGCGGTAATTGCCTCAAAGAATGAGATCGGATGCGGCTGCTTTGAATCAACGAGATCCAAATAGAGTGCGATGTCGTTGTAAGCAGCGATCATTCCTTCAGGAGAAATTGGTTCACCGTTCAATGAGATTCGCTCTGTGAATGATTCAAGATGCGGACTTGTGAAACGACCAGTGCGATAACCAAGGGTATGCATCAAGGCATCGATCATCCGCGAAGTTGTTGTCTTGCCATTAGTACCTGTGATGTGAATGGTTGGATACGTCAGGTGCGGATCGCCCAGCGCGTAGGTAAGTGCTCTGATTCGATCAAGTGAAGGTTCAAGTCGAGTCTCAGGCCAACGCTTTAAGAGCGCAGCTTCAATGAGATCAAGTGCTTGAAGATCTTCTGGAGTGCTCATTATTCAGCCGGTAGCGCAGCGAGTGCTGCAGTCATGCGTTCGATATCAGCAGTTGTCTGGGCAAGGCGTTCACGAATCTCCGTCACGACTTCAAGTGGCGCCTTCGCCATGAAGCCCTCATTATCGAGTTTGACCTTTGCGGTTGCGCGATCTTTTTCAGCTTGTGCCAAGTCCTTTGTTAAACGAGCACGCTCAGCCTTCACATCGATCGCACCTGATAGGTCGAACTCAATGGTGACGCTGCCGACTTCAATCTTCGATGAGAAGTTACCTTCTCCAGCATCGCAACGAACGATATGGCGAATAGCTCCTTCATAATCTGCGAGTGAACCAAGGTTTGTGAAGCGAGCGAGAATCTTTGCTGATCCCTTGATTCCTTGATCATTTCGGAAGCGGCGGATCTCGGTAATGATCTCTTGGATCTTTCCGATATTTGCCTTTGCGCTCTCATCTGCATGAGCTGCAATGGCCTCTGGCCAGGTGGCGGTAACGAGCGTCTCTTGACCAGTGAGGTTGCACCAGAGCGCTTCGGTAATGAATGGCATCGCTGGATGCATCAATCGGAGCAAGTTATCGAGAACATAACCAAGGACGCGAGCAGAGCGAGCAGCGCTCTCTCCCCCAGCAGCAAATGAGGACTTCGATAGCTCTAAGTACCAGTCGCAGAGGTCATCCCACGCGAAGTGGTAGATAAGTTCCATCGCCTTCGAAAATTCATACTTCTCAAGAAGTGCATCGGCCTCTACCAGAGTCTCGTTAAAACGAGTAAGGATCCACTTGTTGATATCGTCGAGTGAATCAAACGCTGGAAGTGCTCCTTCAACGGTTGCGCCATTCATCAGCGCAAAACGAGATGCGTTCCAGAGCTTTGTTGCAAAGTTACGAGCGCCAGCGATCCACTCTTCGGCGAGTGCCTGATCGCTACCAGGGTTCGCTCCGCGAGCGAGTGTGAAGCGAAGTGCATCGGAACCGTACTTATCCATGAACTCAATTGGATCAACGGTATTTCCACGAGACTTCGACATCTTCTTGCCAAAGCGATCGCGAACTAATCCATGGAGAGCGATTGTGTGGAATGGCTGAACGCCATCCATCGCAAAGAGACCAAAGAGCATCATGCGAGCAACCCAGAAGAAGAGGATGTCGTAACCAGTAACGAGAACGCTCGTTGGATAGAACTTCTTTAAATCATCAGTCTCTGTTGGCCAGCCGAGTGTGGAGAATGGCCAGAGTGCGGAAGAGAACCACGTATCTAGAACATCGGGGTCTTGTGTGTACCCGGCAGGTGGTTCTTCATCAGGACCACAAACAACGATCTCATCATTAGGACCATAGAAGACTGGAATGCGATGACCCCACCACAACTGACGTGAGATACACCAGTCGTGCATATTGTCGACCCATTCAAAGTAGCGTGGTTCGAGTTCTGCAGGTTCGATCTTTACGCGTCCATCGCGGACTGCATCTCCAGCAGCCTTTGCTAATGGTCCAACCTTGACGAACCATTGCTTTGAAAGGCGTGGCTCAACAGTTGTATCGCAGCGTGAACAGTGCCCGACAGAGTGAATATATGGGCGCTTCTCAGATGGAACGCGGCCCATCTCCTTTAACTTGGCAACGACAGCGACTCGAGCATCGAAGCGATCCATGCCATCGAATTCAGTACCAGTTCCGCGCATAACGCCATGTTCATCCATAATGATGATGAACGGCACGTTATGACGAACGCCCATCTCAAAGTCATTGGGATCGTGCGCAGCAGTCACTTTGACTGCACCAGTTCCAAACTCTGGATCGACAAGCTCATCGGCGATGATCGGAATCATGCGGTTTACCAGTGGCAACCAAACTTCTTTACCGATCATGTGCTTATAACGTGGATCATCTGGATGCACTGCTACCGCACCATCACCAAGCATCGTCTCGGGACGTGTTGTTGCAACGGTGATCTGCATATCGCCTTCACCATAGGTGACTTGAACGAATTCGCCGGCATCATCCTGATGTTCGACTTCAATATCTGAGAGCGCTGTTAAACAACGCGGACACCAGTTAATAATGCGCTCCGCGCGATAGATCAGACCAGCATCGTAAAGTCGCTTAAAAATTGTGAGGACAGACTTTGAAAGTCCCTCATCCATAGTGAAGCGTTCGCGGCTCCAGTCAACTGAATCACCAAGGCGCTTCATCTGAGCAAGGATTGAACCGCCAGATTCGGCCTTCCACTCCCAAACTTTCTTTACAAAATCTTCACGACCGAGATCATGTCGAGAGAGTCCTTGTGCAGCGAGTTGCTTCTCAACAACGTTCTGCGTCGCAATACCTGCGTGATCCATTCCCGGAAGCCAGAGAGCTTCAAAGCCCTTCATACGCTTCATGCGAGTCAGAATGTCTTGGAGAGTGTGATCGAGTGCGTGCCCGATATGGAGAACACCTGTCACATTCGGTGGCGGAATAACGATCGTAAAGGGTGGCTTCTCTGACTTTGGATTCGCCGTGAAGTATCCAGCATCGAGCCACTTTTGATAGAGAGGGGCTTCGATATCCGCAGGATTAAAACTGGGGGCTAATTCAGGGCGTTCGCTCATAAGGTGGGTAAGTCTAGAGCACGAGAAAGCGGGAGTTACGCGCTCTTCTCTTGGGTTGGCTTCTCAGCGACCTTGTCAGCCTTGCTTCGCTTTGGTCCAGATCCACGCAAGATATAGGTAGGAGCTGCTTCCTTCGCGACAGATTCAGGGGTGACAACGACGCGCTCAACATCCTTGCGGGATGGAACTTCATACATCACAGCGAGAAGTGTCTCTTCCATGATTGCGCGAAGTCCACGTGCACCAGTTCCGCGCTTGATTGCAAGATCTGCGATCTTCTCAAGTGCATCTGGGGTGAATTCGAGTTCGATGCCATCAAGGTCAAAGAGCTTCTCGTATTGCTTGATGAGTGCATTCTTTGGCTCAGTAAGGATCTCAATAAGCGCTGGACGATCAAGGTTCTCAACTGATGTGATAATCGGAAGACGACCAATGAATTCAGGGATCATTCCAAACTTCAAGAGGTCTTCTGGCATTACTTCGCCGAAGTAATCCTTGTTCTCTTTTTCAGCAGCTGATTGAAGTGTTGCATTGAAGCCAACTCCAGCTTTGCCCTTGCGGTTCTCGATCAACTTCTCTAGGCCAGCGAATGCGCCGCCAACGATGAAGAGAATGTTCGTTGTATCAATCTGAAGGAACTCTTGATGTGGGTGCTTACGTCCACCTTGAGGTGGAACAGATGCAGTTGTGCCTTCAAGAATCTTCAAGAGCGCTTGCTGAACGCCTTCGCCAGATACATCGCGAGTAATAGAAGGATTCTCGGCCTTGCGGGCGACCTTATCGATTTCGTCGATATAGATGATTCCGGTTTCAGCCTTCTTCACATCGAAATCTGCAGCCTGAATCAACTTCAGAAGAATGTTCTCGACATCTTCTCCGACATAACCAGCTTCGGTTAGCGCCGTTGCATCAGCGATTGCAAATGGAACATTGAGCATGCGAGCCAGAGTCTGAGCGAGAAGAGTCTTACCGCAACCAGTTGGGCCAAGGATGAGGATGTTCGACTTTGCGAGTTCGACGCCATCTTCCTTTTTGATTCCACCTGATTGAACGCGCTTGTAATGGTTGTAGACAGCGACTGAGAGAGATTTCTTCGCGCGATCTTGACCAACAACATATTGATCGAGGAATTCATAAATCTCTTGAGGCTTTGGAACTTCAGTGAGGCCAAGGGTGGTGTTCTCTTGGAGCTCTTCGATGATGATCTCATTACAGAGATCGATACATTCGTCGCAGATATATACGCCAGGACCGGCGATGAGCTTCTTAACCTGCTTCTGCGTCTTTCCGCAGAAGGAGCACTTAAGAAGGTCTCCTGATTCACCGATACGCGTTGTCATGTGTAAAGCCTAGATCTTTTCCATCTTCTGCGCGTGAAAAAGGCCCGCTTTTTAGGCGGGCCTTTGTTCGCTTATAGGCGAATTCTTCTTTGGATCTTTATCAGACCTTCTGAATCTTTCGTGATGCAAGAACCTGATCGATGATTCCGTATTCGACAGCTTCTGCTGCTGTCAAAATCTTGTCACGTTCGATATCGCGAGAGACTTCTTCAACGCTCTTCTTGCTGTGCTTAGAGAGCATGACCTCAAGGAGTGATCGCATACGCATGATCTCAGCGGCTTGAATCTCGATATCAGATGCCTGTCCGCCGCCCTCTGAATAAGGCTGGTGGATGAGAACACGTGCATGCTCGAGCGCCATGCGCTTTCCAGGTGCGCCACCCGCAAGCAAGATCGCAGCTGCTGAAGCAGCCTGACCTAAGCAGACAGTCATGACATCTGGACGAACAAATTGCATCGTGTCATAAATCGCCGTGAGCGCAGTAAATGAGCCACCAGGTGAGTTGATGTACATCATGATGTCGCGATCTGGATCCATGGATTCGAGAGTCAAAAGTTGAGCCATAACATCGTTTGCAACGGTGTCATCGATTCCCTGACCCAAGAAGATAATGCGCTCTTCAAAGAGCTTTGTATACGGATCAAGGCGCTTGTAACCGTATGACGTCTTCTCTTCGATTGTCGGAAGAACGTAGCGAGAAGTTATCTCTTGAACGCGATCGATTGGGAAGTTGTTCATGCTGTTCCACCGCTTCCTGCTACCTGTGATGCCGACGATACGACGTGATCGACGAGGCCGTACTTCTGCGCTTCTTCAGATGTGAACCAACGGTCGCGATCTGAATCTGCAGTGATCTGCTCAAATGTCTGGCCTGAGTGGTGAGCGATGAGCTCAGCCATACGGCGCTTTGTGAACATGGTCTGCTCCGCCTGAATCTTGATCTCAGTCGCTGTGCCACCGATGCCGCTCAAAGGCTGGTGCATCAAGATGCGAGAGTTAGGAAGCGCGTAACGCTTTCCTGGTGCTCCGGCAGTGAGAAGGAATTGACCCATCGATGCGGCGAGGCCCATTGAGACAGTTGCAACATCGTTCTTGATGTATTGCATCGTGTCATAGATCGCCATTCCGGCAGAGACAGAACCTCCGGGTGAATTGATGTACAGGAAAATATCTTTCTCTGGATCTTCAGCGGCAAGGAGAAGCATCTGGGCAGCAATAGCGTTAGCCATGTTGTCCTCTACTTGTCCCACCATGAAAATGATGCGCTCACGAAGTAGGCGCTGATAGACCTG
>Ga0214205_100166_pt1 | contig 11927 bp, 8 predicted proteins | sample TroBogEpilimnion_12_FD_153043 | JGI IMG/M metagenome (GOLD analysis project Ga0214205, IMG submission 153043) | Freshwater microbial communities from Trout Bog Lake, WI - 29JUN2009 epilimnion | ecosystem: Environmental > Aquatic > Freshwater > Lake > Epilimnion/Euphotic zone | place: Trout Bog... | reverse complement strand
GTGGCATGCACTACATCCATTCCCCAGAGACCTTTCTCCAAGCCCAAAATCTGTGCGGACCGGTGTTTGTGATGGAGCGCACAGAGCCACCCGTGATGAAGGGCGATTATGCGTATGTGACCATGACCTACAGGACCCTTTTGGAGGGGAGAATGCACGCTAGTGTCTTCTCGAACAACGCCAACTACAGCTTCTTCCTGCTCTCAGACGACAAGGGGAGGGAATGTATGATGGGGCACATGCGCATTACGCGCGTTGGGGGCGGCTTTGGGTTGAGGTGCTTTGCATCCAGGATGCGCATGAGCGTCTGGGACATGATCCTGACACCTCCCAACCCCAGGCCAGAGTGGGTGGAGTCGGCTGTGCACGCTGTGGCCAGCGCGTTGCATGAGGACACAAACCTGAAGATGTATAGGTCCATGGCCATGAAGCCAGCAGAGGATGGTAAGTAATGATTTAATCGTATTCACTCGAGGAAGCAGTGGGGAAATTTTTTCCTCGCAAAGGCTTGCAGATCCTCTGTACAGTTGCCAATAGGGAGCCATCCTGGATCATAGCGCTTCCCTGTGCTGTCTTCTGCATACTTTAGCAGCAGCCAAACGCCCTTGCTCCCCCTGTTCCAAGCAGCCAATATGTCTTCTATAGTAAAGAGGTCTTTGTTCAAACTTTCCTCCTTTGCTTGCCTTATTGCATCCCTGCGTTCAGCACACCTCCTGATTTGTGCGACTCTCCTGGCTTCAGCCGATTTCTCAGGCTTGGATTTTTTTAAGGGAATCTTTCTAGTGCTCTTTAATTCCGCAAGAATATGAGCTGCATGGGTGTGTGTCGTTGGATCGCTGGTTTTATCAACTTTTAGCGATAAGAGCGCCTGGGCAGCACACAGTTCGTCAGTGGGCGGGGCAGTTGTAGTATGAGTGGTCATGTTAAAATGAATAGGTTGTGTGTGAAAGGCTGGGCTTTAAATACCTGCAGCTTGCCTGTCAAACTCACTGGGTCATGGTAGTATTAAAGAGGATAGACTCGAACAGCAATGTAGAACTTTTAAATGTCTGACAATCTTAACATGAGAAGGAGTGTAAATGCATACACTAAAGAGTGCTTAGAAGCAGCATCCCTGACCAGTATAGCAGCTGCTGAGATCATGGCCAACATTGAGTACCAGGAGAAGGTGTCTCAAAACGCCACCCCTGAACTGAGGGAACAAGCACTGGACAAACAGAGTGCCCTAGTTGTGGTCATGATTTTGACCATGATTGATTATGTGTTTTGGATCATCAAGGCAAAACAAGACGACAATGGCTGTATTTCCACTGCTGAGTCTGAGGGTATGCGCCAGGCTGGAGATAATATTTGTGCAAGTGTCATTGAGTTGATGGGGCGTCCAAATTTCTTGCAATTCATTCAGGACGACGATAAGACAAGCGCGCTATGGACACGGTTAAACAAAGCATGCGTCAAACTGCTTGAGTTTCGTGGATTGATTGAAAGTATCGCATTAAACGAGGCCCCTGTGGATGCTGGAGACGCAGTGACTGCATTATCTATATTGGATGACATACACCAACACTCTTCAGAATACCTGGACTATACCATAATGGACCTCTTGGAGACAGACAGACCCATCCCACCCACATCCCTCAGGGCTGATTTCCGTGTGCTAGAGGTGGCAGAAGTAGAATACACGCCTTTTGGCTATGATTATGTTGTAATCTGGTCAGAGGTAAACTTCTGACCATAATGGATTCTCCAAGTTTAGTGGCGCAGCTATTTTGAGTCATCTTGTTTTTAAAATTAAAATACAGTACTCAAAACGATTATTGGGGACTTTAGAATTTGACTAGGGATTTAGGATTTGACCAGAGACTCATAATTTGACCCCAAATAACCTGACTGTGGCAGTATTAAAGAGGATAGACGCAAACAGCAATGTAGAACTTTAACATGTCCAACAATCAGATTCAGAACGATGCAGATGGTCAATCAAGTGCATACACCAGTTGGTGTTTAGTGAACGCCTCTACAGCGTGCAGGGCGCTTGGCGTTTTCTTCTCTAATATAGAGTTCTGGGGGCCCTTGTCAGATACGAGAACCCCTGCCTGGAGAGAGCGGGTAGTGCAACATCAGAATGCCCTGGTCATGCTTATATTGGTGGCGTACATTGATTATGTATTTTGGCTCATGAAGGCAATGGCCCAAAGCAGAGACTGTATTCCCACTGCTCAGTTTGATAGCATGCTTCTGGCTGCAGATTATGTCAAGGATCATGCTAAAAGGTGCCTAACGAGTTTGCAGGGGTTGAGTATGGACAGGTATGTTGCCAGTCATAACAAATTGGGGATACTATTGAGAAGCCTTATATCAGAGCTCAACCAGGTGAAACGAGTTCCAGGGTTGCTTCGTATTCTCAGGGATGGTGAGTTGACTCTTGAAATGCAAGAGGACTTTGAGGCAGTGCTACACACGTTCAAAAACGTCCATGTTCTCTCTGGATGGTACCTGGAGGGCATGTCCGTACGGGACATGGTGGTGACAGACCGGGACCTCCCAACAAGCATCATAGAGGCTAAACTCCGTGTGATGGAGTGCGTGCCCCTGCCTGAGGACGGCAATTACGCTGATCTCTGGGCCCAGACCAACTTCAGGGGAGAGTCCTAAATGATAGACCGCCCCTTGGTGCCTGTCCCGCTGTGGGTGAATGCAGAGCTGTATTTTAATACATATTTTCTTCATAAGTTGAGTTTGAGTGTGTTTTTCTTACGGATATACTGCCGTTCATCAATCAAACGAGTGCTTAACTGTCAAAGGGCAACAACTTCTTTGTAAATAGGGGTATCTGTATCATAATGTACCAACCCAGAGACACACTGGATCCACATACAAATGCAGCACTGTTATTTTTCAGTGAGTTGGCCACCAGGTGTTCGTAGAGTAGACAGGAGGCCTCGAGAAAGTAGGTGAGAGCGCCGATTCCATAGCCATCAGATACCCCACAAGCTATCCTAACACATCCGTATGTAAAGATCCAGTATGCCATCAGCTGTCTGAAGGCAGGAACTTTCTGTAACTCTGTGTCAAGATACATATCTAGATGTAGTCTGGAAAGGGTGTACACAGGTCCATATGTTTCAGGATAACAGAGTATACTAACAGCACATGCCAAGTCATATACCCCGTTAACAACAAGGATGGCTGCAGCGAGATTAATTTTCATGCTTACATGAGACATTCAGAGCATAAATAGCAGGTCAGTCCTAGGTGGGCTTAGGGCACCTATGAACAGGTTCAACAGACAAAATCTAATACACTCTTGAGGCCCTTGCTTCATGCAGGTCGACTCAAATCAAGTAAACTATTTAATTAGAGGAAAAACAAAACAGGAGCACTAATAAGGGTGAGCATGGCCCCTGTAGCAAATATGCTGAGCATTGTGATGATTTCTATCACTAATTTTGCACTTGTGTTCACAAATGCATAAAGAAGGGACAAGTGGTTCTTCGTTGCAGGACGATGTTCAGTCATGTTGATGTCTGATTGATGTTCAATCATGTTGGCAGTGGTTTCTTCATAGCAGTAGTCATGGAGAGATTGCATGTCTGTGATCTCAAAACAAACAGGTTCTTTTTTAAAGACTCTCAACGGCTGTTCTATTACTGGGAACTTTCAAATTTGACCAGGGAGCTCTAGGATTTGACCAGGGAGCTCTAGGATTTGACCAGGGAACTCTAGGATTTGACCAGGGAACTCTAGGATTTGACCAGCGGGCTTTGGGATTTTAATTTAAAGTAGTTTGCCACCTGTCGAATCAAATTGGAGCATTGCTCCTTGCTCAAAATCACCTGAGCGTGATAATATATAAAGGGATGGATATTGCCTGTCGATGTAGAACTTTTAAATGTCCAACAATCAAAACAGCAACGCAAACAGCAACGTAAGCGCGTACACGAAGGAGTGTTTAGTAAACTCCTCCATTGCATGCAGGGCTCTCGTAGTTTTATTATCCAATATAGAGTACTGGATGAGCATGGAAGTCACAACTGTCGACGCCTGGAGCGAGAGGGCTGCACATAATAGGGAAACTTCGGTGGTTGTTGCTGCGATAGCATTCCTAGATTATGCTTACTGGCTGTTTAAGGCCTCGGGTGATGAGAATATGCGAATCACTGGGGATGAAGCCAAGGCATGTGCTGTAATGGCTATGTACAATCACATACTTGGGTTCTGGAGTTCTGCACCTACTTGGAGCGGCGTGGGAGGCCTTGGACGCTACCTGGAAGGCATTAAAGAGGAGAGAAGGATGCTGATGAGGAGTTGTAATACGCTATTAGATAATCTGCGCAACGGTTCTGTACAGACATTGGATGGAGTGGACTTGGAGGCAGTGCACAGTGCTGCGGACACCTGCCGTGGCGCCTTCGCCAAGTACCTGGAAAACTTACCTGTATTGGATGTCATAGTAACAGATCAAGACATTCCTGATACTAGTATCAAGGCCGACATCCTTAAACTGCAATGGACCCCCTTGCCTGAGGAGGGTGATTATGTCCATCTCTGGCTTCAGAGGATGGGAAAACCTCATATCATATTGAACACAGAGGAAGACGGAGGCAGTACAGAGTCTGGCAATAATATTGGTATTGGGGTGGGGGGCGCAAAGTCCAGCAGGAAGAGGCGCGCTGCCACGTTGGAGACAGAGGAGGATGGAGACAGTACAGAACCCGAGCCTGAGCCTGCCTGATTCTGGCATCTGAGTCGCTGGCTCTGCTGAGTCATTGCTCATTTTAAAAAATATATACTGAATCGAATTCACGCGCGTAGTATTAAAGCCCATCCACGCTATCTAGGATAGAATCGTGATTAATAAGTGATCCTCAATTCAAAGGGATTTTTTGGGCGACAGGGGCCAGTGTGTGGTATGATGATTGAATATGCCATGGAAGGCCTGACAAAGAAACCTTTGAAAGCCTCAGATTGGAGGTTCTAGGTTTTAAACCGTAAACAGGTCCCACACAGACCACGCCCCCGTCAGCACACACTCCCACCTCTGGGCCACCCCAGCTGGCATGGGGGCGTAGGTGGAGGTGTAGCCATCCACACACCCCCACGTGCACCCAATGTTTGGCCCGTCAGGGTAGGACGGAGTGTAGGCCCACTCTGCGAAGTTGAGCGGCATGGTGTCATTTGTGCAGGCCACGCATCCAGAGTCTGCATAGCTTGTGCAAGGAATGTACAGGCTGCCAGCAGGGCAGGTGGTTGCGTTGAACTGGGTGCAGGGGGAGCAAAGGTAGTCCAACTCGTAGAAGCCGTCCAGGCAGGCCGTGGCGCAGTCCAGTCCCTGCTGGATCGAGTTGGCCCTTGGGGGTGCGCACTCAGAGCAGACCAGCAGGGAGGGGTCTGTGGGGCACGCCTCCTCCTTTAGCCCGTCACAGCCGGACACGCAGGGCGCACAGTTGGCCACAGAGGGATCAGGGGCGTAGGATCCAGCTGGGCAGGCCTGGCAGGTATCTTCGTCAACCCTGAACTCTCCAAAGGCGCAGGCGCTGCAGGCCGTCGCCCCAGCCAGGGAAAAGGTCCCAGCCGGGCACGGCAGGCAGTCCAGGGCGCTCCCCTGAAGGGCCTGGACCACCAGGCCGCCAAACGTGTTGGCAGGACACGCTGTGCACCCCCCTCCGTCCAGCATCATCCCTGGCCCGCACATGCACTGGGGGACAGCATTGGAGGCTGCAGAATCCCAGGTCCCCGCTGAGCACCTGCACGTGGACTGGTCCAGGGACGGCTCCATGATGTAGGGGCAGTTCTGGCAGCCCCTGCCCAACGGGCTGAACAGGCCAGGCGGGCAGGTGGAGCAGATCTTAGGGTAGATCTGCTGGATGTACTCTCCTGATGGGCACGGGCACACGTAGAGCGGGGAGTCTGCAGGAATGTACTGACAGGAGGAGAGCAGAGGGAAGGGAAAGGCCGGCTCAGTGTAGGTGGGGCAGTCCGAGAGCGCCCCGCACACGGTTGGGGTTCTGGAGAAGGGCGAAGGGATCACGCAGCTCCCAGCAGTCCCAGTCCCTCCCGCCATACAAGTGCACTGCGACACGGACGTGGCCCCTGTAAATGCAGTGGTGGACCACTGGGGGCAGGGCATGCAGATGCTGGATGCCTTGTAGTACCCAGGCGGGCAAGGCGGGAGGTAGGTCCAGGGGCAGTCCCCGCCCCACCCGCTGGCGTTGGCTGGCACTGTGGAGGGACCCGTGTAGACCGTGTTTGTGCCCGGCTTGTTGCTGCAGGTGCTGCAGTAGGCGTCCCTGTCCAGCTGGCACGGGGTGAGGACCTGCCCTGCCCCCGAGCAGGAGGGGGATGAGCACTGCATGCAGGCCCCTGAGGAGGTGTTGGAATAGGAGCCAGCCCCGCACGGGAGGCAGCCCCCTGCGATCAGTGCGTTCCCGGGCAGCGCGCTGTAGCCTGGCGGACAGGAGGAGCTGGATGCTGTGACTTGGAAGTAGTAGTTGGACCACCCAGCTAAAATCCTGTCCTGGTAGCCCACCAGGTAGTTGTAGCTGGCAGCGCCCAGGGAGTTCAGTGGTGGTGTGGCGATGCTCTGGACCACTCCACTGGCCGGGTGGAACTGCCTAGCCGTGGGGCTCCGCTCGGACGGATACTGGTCAAAAAAGAGGAGGAAGCCGTCGTAGGCGCTGGATGTCAGGTTGGCTGGGTAGGCCAGGCCCGCCAGCGCCCCTTCCACCCGCTGGCAGAACCCCTGTGTGCCTGCCACTGTCCTCACGCTGCCCCTGTAGGGGTCCACTTCGCGTATGACGCAGTTGCGCGTGTCTGCCACATACAGCCTGCCAGAGTAGGAGGCCATGCTGGACGGGGAGTTGAAGGCTGCTTGGAGGAGTGGTCCGTCCGCGTAGCCCGCCTTCAACCCCCCTGCGAGTGGGGACACCACTGATTGAGGGGAGAGCTGGGCGATATAGTGCTGGCTGCAGAAGATCAGGTAGACGTAGCCACTTGATCCGTACGCAACCGAGCACACGGAGGCGCCTAGGGTCCAGATCGATGCCTGGGCGAGCCTAAGCCCTGTGACGTTGAGGCTCCACAGGCAGTTGGTGTTGGAGGGGAGGGCGTTGAAAGCGACCAACAGCCTTCCACCCTGTGCTTGGAGAAGATAGTAGGCATTGTTGGCGCTTGTGGCGCAGATGGAACCAGTGGAGGGAACTGTGAGGGTCATGCGGGTGGGGATGTAGGAGGTATTGTAGGCCACGTAGAGGCTGCCAGAGACGGCCAGGTACGTCGTGGATTGGACAGCCGTTACAAGGTAAGGGGGCGCGCTCCCCACCTTCCAGTTGGACTGTGAGGACACGGTCAGCCCTGTTAGGTACTTCCCTGCAGGCGCCCAGGGCTGAGTAGCAGGTAAGCACCCCTGCTGTGTGTAGTATGCAGGGCATGGGGAGTACAGGGGGGCCACACACAGGCTGCCATACTGGGTATACCCCTGGCTGCATCGCCACTCGCAGGTGGCGCTGCCCACAACAATGAAGGCGTTGTCGGGCGGGGCTGGGCAGGGGGTGCAGAGCGCGGAGGAGTTGGCGTAGATGGCTGGGCTCGTCTGGGCGTACCCGCAGACCTGCTGCAGCGCGTCCAGGGTGGTGGTGGTCCCTCCCTGCATGAGCATGATCTGGGTGTAGCCATCGGAGATGTCCATTGAGCAGGAGGATGCGCTGGGGAGGCTAAGCAGGGACAGCGTCTGCATGGTGGCTAGGTTCACCTGCACCAGCCCGTTGCCGCTCTTGTAGACCAGGACATTGAGGGCCCTGTCCACCGCTGAGCAGAAGATGGAGGAGGTATCCTGGACGGCAGTGGAGACTAAGGTTGTGTTGGTGAGCTTGAGCAGCTTGGTGGTGAACGTGATGTACACGGAGACTGGGCAGTCGATCCCACAAAGGATGGAGGTCGCGCCGTTGTAGGTGGCCCACGCAACGCATTTCCCGTTGGGGTAGCAGGCCAGCAGGTTGTAGGCAGCGTTTATGATGAACACGGTCGCAAGGCCCTTGTCAAGGGAGACCTCCAAGAGCAGGGCCTGCGAGGATATCCCCATCAGCCGCTGGCCTGCTGATGTGATCACGTCGTACGTGGAGCCCTGGGATCGAGCGAGGTAGGCCACTCCTCCCCTGACGACGAGGGCGTCCAGGGTGGTCCCTGAGGGCGCCTGGAGGATGGGGGTGACGGTGCCAGCGCTGTAGGACACCTGCATTAGGGCGCTGTTCTGGTACCTTGGGTTTAAGAGCCCCAGGATGAGGTTGCTGCCTGGGATGAACTGCGCCTGGTACAGGGAGGAGACGGACAGGGAGGTCAGGGTGCGGAAGATGGGTGGGCCTGCCAGGAAGTAGCCCGCCTGGTTCCAAGGGCCCGCTGGGGGAGGGATGGGCATGGATTGGCAGAACTCGCCGTAGAAGGAGGAGCTGCACAGGGTGGTGCATGGATCGGTCAGGTTGTACAGGCCCAGCTGTGCCTGAGTGAGGTACTGGTAGTTGGAGTACTGCAAAACTGTTGTGCAGTTCAGGGCAGAGCCCAGCGCGAGAAGGGATGCAAAAACCAATTTATTCAACATGTTTATACAGTTCAAGTTTTTTTAATTTTTCAATCTTTAAGCCTATAAATAAGCTCGGGGCGTCCGACATGCTCATTCAATCCATGCCTCCTCTCCCCTGGGTAGACAGGCACGGACTTCCTGCCCATCAGCTTGCCGTCCTCACTGAGCTTGGAAGCTATAGTGGAACCCCTCATGTTCCAGTTGAACTGGGCATTGGCTTTGGGAGAGGCCCTATTGTGGAGCACGATGAAGACTGTCACGCCTGCAGCGATTAGAACAACCCCTCCAGCAGCGCATCCTATGATCAGGGCGATGCTGGGACCGCTGGCATCCGTTAGGATGGACTCCAGCATCAGCATGAAAGGGGATTGGATGTAGACCACATGGGGGCCCAGGATCAGGGAGATGGCCTGCTTGGACGCTGTGGTGTTCAGTATAGTAACAAGATCTGAGGCAGTGATTGGGTCAAGCACGTGAATGGTGGTGGTGATTGTAGCAGTGGAGGCCAGGAGCCGCCTGGCATTGGAGTATGATATGTCATTGTGGATCTGACAGTAGGGGCATTGAAGGGTCAATGAGTCGATGGGCGTGCATACCCCACATAGGCTCAATGCTAGGGTTGAAACTGTCTGCATGTACTGTGTTGAATTAAGCGTGCCTACCACTGGCACGCTTATCATGAATTGGACAGCGTAGCTGGTGGTGTTGTCTGGCTTGGAGGGTGTAGAGGTAGTAATGGCAGTAGTAGCAGCATCTGTAGTATCTACAGCAGTGCCAAGATTTGTGGATTCAGTGGTTGTAGGCGCTGGCGTAGCTGACAGCCTGTTTGTGGTGAGACGAGCTGTTGACGGTTTGGGAGTGGTGGGCTGTGCAGCTGTAGACAATCTGGGGGTAGTAGGCTGTACAGACAATTTGGGAGTGGGCTGTGCGGACTGCTGGGCTATGGTGGACTGTATGGACGGCTGGGCAGTGGTTGATGGTGTGGACGGCTGGGAAGTGGTTGATGGTGTGGACTGTTGGGAGGTGGTTGATGGTGTGGACTGTTGGGAGGTGGTTGACAGCTTGAGGGACGTGGATTGTACACCAGTGGTTGAGGCTTTGGATGATGTTGTAGGGATGTATGGGGGCGTGGTGACCAGCACTGTAACCACTGTTGGTCCTACCTGCTGGCAGGAGTTGTTGAGGTAGCCCTGGGTCACCCATGAATTCCCAGCCACAAGGCCAGTGCAGGCAGTACAAGCACCAGCAAAGGCGTTGGCGCATCCTGACCTGTACATGCCAATTCCACAGTCTGTGGTGCACTGGGAGATAGGGCAGCTGTTGTTAAAGTACCCCTGCCCTGAGTAGTACTGCCCCTGTCCAAGCGCCTGGGCCAGACCTATCACTGCAAAAGTAAGCCATATGTACTCAAATCTATGCATTTTTTTGGGCGGTCAACAACTCTTATATACAATATAATCCAGTACAAAGACACAAAAATGATGCTGGGTGCTTGTTTTGATTGGCTTACTCCATTCAGTATGTATATAAATGTATATAAAGAGGACAAAGTAAATACACACATCGGAAATGCTCCCAGCGTGCTTTATCCTATTATTGCTAGTCGACTCCAGTACAGGGACGCGTGTAGTGGCCACGTTTGACACCCAGCAGGCAGCGCAGGCTGTTACCTCCGTGCCCAACGGGACGATTATCAAGCAGTACGGGAGGCGTATTGTGATAGACCTGGGAGACAACCTGTCCCTGGACGATGCCACGTGGATCAAGGACGAGCTAGGGGCAGTGGACATCGAGTTGGACACCCTCATCACGCCCACCCAGTTGGATGACCTGGTATTTGCAGAGTATATCTCCTTGTCTGTGGATAACGCCACCTTTGTATCAGAGGCTTCTATACCAAGCAACGAGGACTGGAATCTACTGGACTCAGAGCCGTACAGTATACACGCAGAGTCCGCCTGGAAAATCACAAACAGCACGCCCAACATAGTTGTGGCGGTGCTGGACACTGGGATGCCAAGCGTGGCCTATTCCCAATTCAGGAACATCGTGCAGGGCTACGACTTCATATCGGATCCCAGCATCTCCCTGGATGGCAACGGGAGGGACTCAGACACCACAGATCCTGGCACGGCAGGCCCCTCCTGCCCTGTCTCCAGCTGGCATGGGCTCAAGACAGCCTCCATCCTTGCAGCTGACCATGCAAGCGGGGTGAGGGGAGTGGCCCAGAACTGCTCGCTCATGATGATGCGGGTGCTTGGCATGTGCAGTTCGGGGTACGCCAGCGACGTCTCGGACGCCATAGTATGGTCTGCTGGGGGTGTGATCGATGGGCTTGGGTCCAATCCAGCCCCTGCCCAGGTGATCAGCATGTCGTTTGCAGGGAAGGGGGGATGCCCTAGTTACCTCCAGTCGTCCATTAATCACGCTGTAGGACTGGGGGCCCTGCTGATTTCGGCTGCAGGCAACCAGGGGCTCAACACAACAGATTACTTCCCTGCAAACTGTAGAGGGGTCATGGCCATCACAGCCACCACCAGGGAGGGTAAACTGGCAGGGTACAGCAATTACGGGCTTGATATAGCCCTGTCTGCACCTGGAGGTGATGGGATAGATCCTATACTAATGCTTTCGCTGGATGACACGGGGAGTAGCCTCCTAAAGGACTTTGGCATGGGGACCAGCTTTGCAGTCCCTCATGTGGCGGGGGTGGCTGCGCTGGTCCTGGGCCTGCGTGAATTGACTGGAACACAAGTGTGGAACTTTCTACTGCAAACGAGTACTCAGTCGCAAAATATCCTCTCAGCGTCTAGGTTGTTATACTTAATGGATAGTCAATCCCATAGAAACAGTAATCCAAACATAAGTGTCTATTATGCAACATATAACAGCAGCCAAAACGTCTACAAAAATGACGCATACAATTATTCCCAGGCAGTTGTCCAATCATCAGGTGGAGGAGGGTGTGGCACCACAGGGGCATCAAATTCATGGACATTCTTCAACGGGCAGAATACTGCAGGATATTCATATTGGGCCTCATCATGTGCTTCAGGTTGTTTTGTAACAGAAGTATACGTGGAGTGGACGCCAGGAAATGGAATCACTTCCTTCTATTTTGTTTGCAGTGATGGCTCCCGTTCTGCACTGATTGGATGTTCTACCTCTTTGGGTTGTGGAGGGACTAAGTCTGGTATAACGTCAACCATGTATGGTGGACTGACAAACATGTATGTATTTGCTGGTGGTAATGTGAATGGGTGGTTGATAGGAAACTTTTTGGCTGGTTGCAGTAACTGCCAATCTGCCTATGATATTGATTGCAGTAGTTATGGAGGTGTTATCTCAGGTT
>Ga0214205_100146_pt1 | contig 13323 bp, 5 predicted proteins | sample TroBogEpilimnion_12_FD_153043 | JGI IMG/M metagenome (GOLD analysis project Ga0214205, IMG submission 153043) | Freshwater microbial communities from Trout Bog Lake, WI - 29JUN2009 epilimnion | ecosystem: Environmental > Aquatic > Freshwater > Lake > Epilimnion/Euphotic zone | place: Trout Bog... | reverse complement strand
GGGGGGGGGGGGGGGGGGGGGGGGGGGGGACGTGTGGGAACGCGAATGCAGTACAACGAAGTACAAGCTGGTGTGGTGGATGTTCCTCCCATCGCCCCCCCGAGGTGAAAAAACCCGTCATCAGGAAAAACCTCGGGGTTCTGCAGGAGGTGTGACGAGGTGGGTGAGGTGCAGAGTGAGAGGGGTTGGTTGGTTGCTTGTGGGGAGGGGGGGGTGGGTATGTTCGGCGGCGTTGGCAGCAGCCCAGGAGCCTCCGGATCTCGTCGGGCGGTCTGGTATGACAACTGCGGCGGCGGCGGTGGCAGCTGCGGCGGCGGCGGCGGCGGAAGCAATCGCGGCGGCGGCGGCGGCGGCGGAAGCAGCAGCGGCGGCGGCGGCGGCGGCGGCGGCGAAAGCGGCGGCGGCGGCGGCGGCGGCGGAAGCAGTCGCGGCGGCGGCGGCGGCGGCGGCGGCGGCGGCGGCGGCGGAAGCAAAGGCGACGGCGGCGTCGGCGGCGACGGCAGAGGAGGAAACAGCGGCGGCGGCGGCGGCGGCGGCGGCGGCGGCGGCGGCGACGGCGGCGGCGGGGCGCAGCAGCAGCAGCAGCAGCAACATAGGCAGCAGTAGCAGTGGCAGCAACATGGTCGGCCATGGCAGCAGCAGCCACAGCAATCACAGCTCAGGCAGCGGCAAGGGAAGCAGCAGCAGCGACATGAGCAGCTCCAACATCCGCATTGGCAGCAACTGCCGCAGTGGCAGCACCGCACACAGCAAGAGCAGCAGCTTTTGTCTAAACAGCGAGCGCGCAGCAGCAGCAGCAGTGATGGCTGCGGCGGCGGCGGCAGCAGCAACACAGGCAGCAGGGGCACGCGCAACAGAGACAGCAGCATAGGCAGCGATGGCAGCAACAGGAGCAGCAATTGCAGCAGGGACAGTGGGGGTGGGAACACACGCAGCAATAGCAGCACACGCCACAGGAACAGCAACACCGGCAGCCGTGGTGGTGCAGATGGAAGCGAGGCAGCAGTGGTAGCAACGCTGCAGGCAACGATGGTAGAACAGCAGCAAGGACAGCAACAAGGGCAGCAGTGGCGACAACAAAGGCGGTGGCAGCAACACAGCTTCTGCACAAGCAACGAGCGCAACGCAGCAGCAGCAGCGGCGGCGGCAGCATAAGCAAAAGCAGCAAAGCAGGCGGCAGGGGCATAAATAGCAGTGAGCTGTAGCAAGAGGCACCGTGAGGGTTGGTCCACGTCTTGCAGCCAGCCCCCCCGCCGCCATCCACGGGACGGCCCGGGAGCGACGGTAAGAGGCATGTAGTGCGGAAGCTCACGTCCCGCCGCCCGTCCCCCCGGTCCGAGCCAGCGCGTCAGAGTCACCGTCCGCTCCTTCGCGGCCCACAGCCATCCACGTGCCGACCAACCACTGCTACCAGTAACCAGTTCAGCCCACTGCTCGTGTCCGGAGTCGCCTGAAAATTCCAAGCCCATTACGCCAGAAGCAACGGCTAGAGACACCAAGAGGAGTAGACCGGCCGCTGTCGGCCGCGTCAGTGCCCGCGGCGTGGTCCAGAGTCCCCTGCCGGGCCACTCCGGGCCTGACTCGGAAGCACCTATACAATCTTTGTTGCGGGCCGTGTGCCTTTTTTTTTTTTAATTCCCATGATGGCCTTCCCAGCAAGAGTTGCCTTCTGTGAATTCGTTCCTCCGTCGCCAGTTTCAGGCCCCATTGCGCGCGCAGACCACCCTTCAGCAGCCTCTCCCCTGCCAGCTGGTGTGGTATCATCTCCTTCCCGACAACTGCCAAGCACCCCGGTGACAGACACGACAACAACCCTACAAGAACTCTTGCGCTCCGAAGAAACGATCCCTGCCAACAGTGATGGCCTGACATCAGAGTCAAGTGCTGCTGCAGTGGGACTCCCCCCTGCAGCTTATCCGCCTCGACCTGTCCACCCCGGGGTCGCAGAAACCCCTGAAGCAGTTCACTTCCCACTTGCATGACGAGCCTGTAGAGCTGCAGATCTGCACCTGAAGAGCCCCTCCAGCTCCTGTAGACACAGGGTCACCAGATCCCGCATTAGAACAGCTGACTCCGCCTGCGACAGGCCCAGGCGCTTCAGGTTGGCCTGCCATACGGGCTCCGAGTAGGAGCCCCTGGTCCCGATTGTGAAGGTCAGTGTTTCAACTGACCATCCGGGGAGGTGCCGAGCCAGGGTCCCCTGCACAGATTGATAACGTTGTAGTTTGTAGGTGTCAGTTATAGTGTGCCAGTCCTCTCTCCCGTCGCCTGCCCTGGTAAATTCGAGAAGGAGTAGTACTCTACCTGACCAGTGCACTGCCATCGCGTCAGGACGCTTGCGCAGCAGGCCTGCAAGAAAAACTGGGTCTCCTGTGACGTCGAGATCCTCCTCCGTCAGCATATCCCAGACCCTGCACCACTCATCGCGCCGGTCCACAGGCGCAGAAAGGCCCAGCAGGCCGGACACAGTTAGCTCCCGAACCACCTGCCACTTGGACTGCAGCCGTTCCACGCGCTGCCACAGCATGTCGGCCAGGTTATGGTGCGCGCGGATTCTCGCCTCCTTGAGTGCAGGACACATGCACTGTATGTGCGCCACCGTCTCTGCTGGGTGTCCGCAGAGAAGGCAGCCCGCCGACGTGGTCCGCTGCCACCTGTGCAGCACAGCATTGCAGGGAAACGTGTTCCCTACGGTCTGAAGGATCCGCCGCTTCACGGCCCAGGGCTTCAGGGCATGCAGCACCGCCCCCAGCGTGCCCCGGCCCTGGAGCGGCCGTAGCATCCAGGAGGCGGTGAGTGACAATGACCCAGAGGCTGATGACTGACGCAGTGCCTCTCTTCTCTGCGAGGCAGCTACCTGCACTAGATGCGCCTTCAGACGTGCATCCCACTCTACCGGCGTGTCACGAAAGTAGAAATACACGGCCTCCGGGTCAAGGTCAACCGGCCGAGTAGGGTCCAGCTCAGCTGCTGCAGACGCGCTCGCATCTGCCGCAGTGTTGAGCGGCTCCGCTCTGTGCGACTTGACCTTCAGGAACCTAGTTACTGATCCCACTGCTACACGCCCGTTAAGCAGCTGCACGGCATAGATCAAGAGCTGTCTCACCGGGTGCCGGTAGAGCGATAGAGGGAAATCTTTCCTCTGAAGGTTCTTCAACAGCAACATGGCGCTGAGACTGTCCGTGAGAATGTTGAGGTCCTCACCTTCCGGACACTCCTCCAGCGCCATGGTGATACCCGTAAGTTCAGGTCGGATCGATGACGCCGAACCAAAGACTGCAGCACTCCTTGCCTGTATCCTATTCCCCATGGGTACCATCGCTGCCCCCATGGCACCATCTCCTTTGCAGCTGCCATCTACGCCAACTGTTATACCAGAGAGCCCGTAGGCGGCGCCGGCAGGACCCAAGGTCGCCTCCTTCGCCGAGGGACTGAGAGGGTCGAGCGGCGTCACACCGTCCCTCGTGAGCAGTATCATGTCTAACTGACGCTGGAGCTCCCTCCGCAGCTGTGGGGAGCCAGCAGCATTGCGGCTGCCCCACAGCGTCCATCCTGCTCTAAGCTTCGTTGCCCGCAGTTCCCCTGTCCTCCAGCTACCTTTGCAGGCAGCCGCTAGGGTACCCCTGCGGAAGACTTTCACCACGCTTCCCAAGCTGCGGAGCCGGTCCGCGAGCGCAGTGTCAAGGTTGGACTTGCAGGTGAGTGCAAACCACACACCATCGCTGGAAAGCCCTCGACACAACTCGAGCTGCTCCTGCGGTGTCAGAGCCAGCAGCACATACAGCACTCTTTTCAGTGTCGGGCCCAACAGCTCCTGTCCCCAGCCCTCAAGACCAGTCCAGTTCCGAAATGACGCAGGGAAGACCGCCGGTGCCACCAGCGGGTGGCAGCCCACAACTATCTCCGCCTGCAAGACACCCTGTAGCCCATTGTAGAATTGCTGGGAGCCTACTCCCTGCCGTCGCTCGTCCGACTCCACCTGCGGTATCCATCCCTGCAGCGTGCAGCACACCGCCTCCGCCCCATAAGCACCTGCAAGCAGGGCCCAGCGGCCCTGGTGCACCGTGCCCACCTGATATCCATCGGACCTCACGACCTGCACGAGACCATCTTTCGTGCGCGCAATGTAGTCGCCAACCACCACCACTCCTGCCGTCTGATCATCAAGGGTGAATGTTATTCTTTCCGTGCTTAGCCGAACAGGCGCCCAGGTTAGAGGGCCACCGTCCGGTATGTCCGTCGCAACAGAGCACAGGCTCGGGGCCAGCCAGCGGCATAGCCGCCGGAGCAGGGCCACAGAAGTGTCTGTGCACCTACCAAGGGTCAGCAAATCTTCGACAGGAGCTCTGCTCCGTCGTGGACATGCCGCGCCCTCAGGACGAGGCACAACCACACCCAGGCGACCCAGCTGCTGCTGCCAGCACGCCAGAGGACAGGAGCTGCGCACCGAGTCCCACCGAGGGTCATTAAAGAGGGCCGCTCGCGTGGCATGTCCGGCTCCCAGGCCGGCAAGCGTCGCCTGCACCAGCGCTTGGTCGTTCGAGACTGCCCTGACCCCCTCTCCACGATCAAGTCGAGGGAAGATGGGGCCAGGGTCTAGTCGGGCGAGGGCTCGCCTAAAAGCACCCAACCAGCGCGGGTTCCGACTGAGGGACTCTGGCACAGTCCAGGTAGCAGGTCGGTTGCTGAGAGCTGCAACGACGAGTTGCCTTGGCATGCGAACACCTCTACGTCGGAAGCGGCGCCGTATGGCCCCCCAGGACGCAGCCACGCACGCGACGTCCTGTCTCAGTTGATCATCCGCCTCTGCAGACGAGGCCAGCTGGCGCAAGTGGGACAAAAGACAGTGCCAGCTCGTCTCCCGCTCAGTCTTTCCCAAGGAAAGGCACGTTGGGAGGCGGATCCGCACCCCAAGTTGACCACAAGCGCGCAAGAAGCGCGCGATGGGGCACTTACGCGGAGATCCCTCCTCCGCAAGTGCCGCTGCGAGTTCTCTTGGGGTGTGACACCCGCAGGAGTCGCACAGCTTGTGGTATCGAGCAATGGTGTCCGCCCGAAGCTGATCGGGCAGGGCCACCAGCTGCTCAATATGTGTCGCCAGCGCCTGTATGAGCAGCACCCGAGGGTGCGCGGTGGCACAGCCCCCATTCTCCTCAGGGAGCAGGAGCGGGGCCGAGGGGTATCCTGGCGGAAGGCGCCACGACGCACGATCGACCCGCAGCCACGCGCGGTGCACTTCATTCAGCTCAGCGTCAGTCCAAGGGACCAACGGAGCAGAGTATCTGAATCGGGCGGTAGCAACCATGTGCATGGCTGGCACCATCTGACTCAGCAAGTACCGGCTAGAGTGCTCTCTAGCTATCTCAGCCAGCTCCTTGGTGGCGGCAAGGACATGCTCCTTCTCCGCTGCCAGGATTGGTCCCGCCCGCCTCTTACTACCGCTCGAGACGAGGCTCGCCCGGACACCAAGATACGGGAAGCTCTTGTCCGCCGGGAGGTGGACAAGAGGACTTCCCCGATACAGTATGGTGTCAGTAGGCAGCTCACGCCTCTGCTGGTAGTCGTAGGCAGTAATGACTGACTTGCTAAGTTTGACTCTTGCACCGGTCCACGCACAGAAGGCAGCCACCACCTCAAGAAGGCGTGACATGCCCGATGCGAGCTCAGTGGTCAGGGCCAAGTCATCTGCGAATCCACGGGATGGAGCACGCAACCCCGAGATGGTGTTGTGCCCCACCCCAGTGGCCAGCAGCGCTAATAGAAGACAATTAAAGATCAGACCAAAGAGCAGGGGAGAGGGTTTATCCCCCTGCTTTTTGCCCCGGAGAAGGAAGATGGGAGCTGACCTACCATAAGGAAGATCCGCCTCATAATACGCCCCAGCATAAAGCCTCCGGAGCAGATCCACATCTGGGACATTCAACTCCTCCAACCACCGCCACAAGGCCTCAAGGTCGATAGAGTTGAAAGCCCACTCAAAATCGAGGTACGCCACATACAGCGATTTCTTCTGCTCTGCCGCCTCCTCCCACGCCCAGTGGAGCGACTGCACTTGTCTCTGCGTGCTGTGCAGCCGTCGAAACCCCTCCTGTGAGGGGTCGAGCAGGCCGTGCCGCTCGCAAAGGCGGTACAGGCGGTCCGTCAGGACCGCAGACAGGATCTTGTAGATCGTGTCGAGGAGGCAGACGGGTCGGTAACAAGCGATGTCTTGAACATCGCCCTTCTTGAAAAGGAAGCGAATGAGCCCCCCTTTCCACGACGCGGGCAGCGCAGCCCCTTCAACCAAGATACGATTCAGGCAGAGCAGAATCGTCTCTTTGAACTCCTCTGGCGCATGACGGACAAGCTCATTACAGAGCATGTCCGGAGACGCCTTGTTGTTGGGCAGCTGTCCAACAAAATACTGAAAATCATCTTCTGTGATGGGACCCCTCAGTGTCTCGCCCGAATCCGGCGGGACGCGAGGGATACCGCTCAGGCAGAAGGGGATGTCGGCCCACAGCAGCGGGTCAATGACCGGCTCCCTGTATGCAGAGCAGGTTCTGCACCAGGTGCTCACCGTGCGGGAGCCCGCACGCAGCGTGGGCACCGGCAAGAAGCAACCAGAGCCAAGACACCGGGGGCATCTAGCCTTGGTTGCCGCCGCCTCTGCCGCGAGAGCCACTTCAAACGCACCGAGCCGATCCTCCACGCTAGTGACAACGCGGGTTCGGCAAGATAGCTCGATAGTAAGGTCCTTGTCGGAAACCAGATCCAAGACCCTATAAAGGCTCGATGGGCCAAGCCCTTGAACCGATAGAGTCCCAGCTGACGCCCGGACAGGAAATGGGAGCAAACTAAGCTCGCTCGCCAGGTGCCGAAGCACGGACGCAGCCCCAGAAATGAGCACAGCCTCCGGATATGCTGTGCTGATCTGCGGCGTGTGGAGGCCCGGCGGATTAGGATGCAACATCCGCTTTAGCTCTCCGTTCGTCCAGAACCGGCTGATCGCCGCACTGCGGGCCCGCGCCATTTGTTGAGTTAGTTCGTCTTTTCGAAGTTCCTGCAGCTGCTCAGTCAGAGTGTGAATCCGTTGTCGCAGGTACCTGCACCATGATTCTGTCCACGCTGCAAACTGCGGTGTCCACAGCGCCGACAGCGCCGCAAACGTCGCCGGCTCAGGGTACAAGCCCCTGTCCCATGCCTTACGCATTGCCCTGGACGGCCGGCCCTGCTCCGCTCCAGCCAGCTGCCGCTGGTAGATCTCCCTGCGCACCACTTGGAGCAGGGAGAGCTGTGCACGCAGTTTCCTGAACTCTGGAGACTGACGCGGGGCAATAGGCCGGATGTCGCCACCCGTCACCCCCAGGACAGTTCTTGCGCAGTTAACCGACACCCTGCGCATACGTTCTAGCTGACCAAAGCAGTCTTCGTCCGCCACCGGCCCGGCAGTCTGGAGCGCCTGCGTCACTCTCTCCCGCCACTCGTCCCGGCGCGACACCCAGTTCTTCATTTTGAGGCGAAGAGGCCTGCGGAGCGCCTCCAACGAGGGCATGGGTCCTATTCCAGCCACACTCAGCGTAGCCCTCACGCCACAGTGATCATGGCGCGGATCTGCGCTGAGAAACGTGGACGCGCCTTCTAAACACGGTCGGTTGGCCCTCGACTTGTGAAAGAAGCAGTCGAGGACCGCACGGCGCGTATCATTGAAGCTGTGCCAGGTCGGAGCCTCCGGTGCACAGCACTCAAGGCCCGACGCAGCGCTCCAGGCTCGTAAGCGACCATCCGCATGACGGATCCGCTCCGAGTCGGCGTAGCCAACTCTTGGGCAGACAGAGGCGTTCCAGTCCCCACCCGCCAGGGTGCAATCAGATTGCTCCTGCCACCGGGTGAAGACTGCTGTAATTAGGCTCAAGCAGGCTGCCTGCTGAAGAGGCTCCCCTGCTTGATACTGATACACGTTGGCAAGTAGAAGCGAGACATTTGTGCGCGGTTCTACCAGCCGGATGAAATGCGTTCTGAGCAGCACGTCTGGTGCCGTGTCGGCAACCGAGGCGTACTGCTGCTTCACGTCCAAGAGCGATGCTCTAGTACCTAAATGGACGTGAACCATCGTCACCACCTGAATGAGAGCCGTGCGGTCATCCGGCCGAACGGACTCCCGACGCACTGCCATGACGCAGTAAGCAGGGAGCAGGCGATGCGCCTCTCGCTTCAGCGCAGCGAGGGAGTGTCGCGGTAGGCGGCACTCCTGAAGCATCACTACCGCTGGCAGGTCCTTGAAATGACCAACTAGCTGTGGCAAAGCCTCCACTAGGCCGATTGGCCCAACATTCAAACACACTACAGTTGAGAAGAGGGTAGGGGCGGATTGGTGAGTGGAAGCGGGAGGAGAAGGTCCCCCTCCTCCCACCTCTTCCCTCCCTGCGGCCTCTCCAGCCGCCGCCCCTCCTCGTATGCTAGTCTCCCTGCGTGTCTCCCTGCTGGCCTCCATCTCCTGCACCTTACCTGCTGGTTCCTCCACTCTCGGGGAGCCAAGAGAGGAGGGTTCAGGATCGAATGGAATGGGGCGGTTGAGAGCAGAAAAGTAGTGGGCAAGAGGTCGCTGTCGGAAGGAGGGGAGGGAGGGGAGGGAGGAAGGCGGAAGGGGGGGCAGAGAGGAGGTGGAGGGGAGAGAGGGGGAGTGCGGGGGAGGGAGAGGGGGACAGAGCGGAGGAGGGGACGAAGGGGACAGAGGGGAAAGGTGTAGTGGGGAAGGAGGGCGTGAAGGGAGCCCCTTCGCCTCCGCACGGCATCGCTTCCGTGTCTGTCGTCGCTCATTACGTGCTAGCTTATTTGGACAAGCGGCTGGCGCCTGGCAGAGGCACCGCACCCGTGTCCATCCGCGTGCGGGAGGCGGCAAACTCGATTCTTCCCGCCAGAATGACGTCGCCGACACTCTGAGCTGGTAGGAAAAGAGAAGCTCCTCCCCCGCTCGGATGACTCGAGCTGTGCGGAGAACTATCAGTGGGAGTCCTGAGAGTACGCATGTGAGGTCGGCCGCGTCGTCCACCAGGCAGTTAGCCCGTGGCAGACTCATCGGGATGGACCACTCCTGCACCAGGCAGGCGTGGTTCACCAACTGCATGAGCCCAGGTGGCGGTGCGTCCTCTGCCTTCAACGGAGGGGCCCCATCGATCACCAGAGGGACAGACGCGAAGTGTTCACCTAAAGCTATGTCGTGATCTCCCAAGCGGGTGTCAGCCCGCTTGATCGTTCCCGTATATACTGCGATTCTAGTGTTGGCAGGGATTTCGCAGCTGGCCTTGTACCCACTGCCAAGACCAGAGGTCTTGGTATGAGTCAGGAACCGCGCTGCATTCTCCATCACCTGCCGACACTCCCGCTGTATGATCGAGTTACTGTGAAATAACTCCACCGCTTCGCTGACACGCGCACTGTCCTCCCTAGAGAGGCTGCCTAGGCAGTAGACCAGGATGGTATCAACCGTCCTGGGTCCAGTAGCAGGGGCTGACAGCGAGGCAGATGCGCGAATGCGCAAGGAGCGACGAAGGACAGGGGGAGGAGCGGGTGAAGACGGGTTGGGATGCAGGGGGAGGGGTTGGGAGGGAGGCTGGTATGAGGTGTGATGGGGGTCGGCGGCAGGGGAGGGGAAAGGGAGGCCTGGGGGCGAAGAAGGAGGAAGGGCTGACTCAGCCTGGGCCCCCCTCCCGTCGGAGGAAGCTGCGACGGGAGGAGGGGTAGAGCGCAAGGGCGCCGGCATGCGAGAAGAAGAAGGGGGTTTGCTAAACTTTGACTTGAGCCGAGTCTTTGCGAGACGACGGCTGCATCAACCGGGAAATGTGGTTGATGCTAAGCCTGGGGCGGGTTATCCGGCCCCGACTGACGAGCCTTAGCCAGCAACGCTTTGAGGTCCTTTTCACCGAGTCGAGTCAGAGCCTCGTGGGGTACCAAGCAGCTGTACACCATGTCCCGTGTTATCACACCAGCAAAGACTCTCTGGAAGACGGCGATTACGTCTGCATGGAACGCTTCCCCGCCAGGGCTGAGAGCCGTATAAAATTGTCTAGCCTGGTCAACAACTCGAAATTCCAGCACTAGGGCGAAGGCGTCCTGACTCTTCTCCCGCTTGCCAACAAAGCCAACATCCAACACCCCCAGATGCTGCTGACAGCATCTTTTAATAGCCAACAGTTCGTCGAACCTCTTGGCCTTGTTCCGACCCACTAACTTAGCCAACCAGTCCTTCGGAAGTGGTGCAAACATAATCATGGGACTCTGCGGTCCACCCTGCCCGATCTGAAGGAACGGGGGTTCGGCACCTGGACCCACCAGCTCCTTCAGGACGTGGTGCGGACATTGCGAACAGTCGATGCTAATTTCGACCGGACCCAGCGCCAGTGTTACTCGTGCTGCCGACCGACCAGTCATGATGATCGCCAGCACCGACAGACCAACTCTCAAGCTCGATTCCTCCGCCTCGGGCCCAAAAGACTGCACCACCCTGTCCTTGCCTTTCCCTGTAGACTTAGAGGTAGTGTACCGGACCAACGAAAATTGGGTGTTATAGGCCCTGCTGAAGGCAGTGTTAAGGAGCTTCAGAAAACAGAGATAGGGCACGTCCAGCGCTACACCGATTGCTTTAACAAGGATGTTGTCGCGAGCAGATGGTGTGATCTCCGCGAAGGGGCCAACAGGGTCCAATGTAACATATGAGCCCGGCCAGATCTGCAACTTACCCGTGAGAAGATCTGTAACCCAGCTTCTCGAGTCACTCGAGCCAGTCGGAATAACTACCGTGACACTCAGGAGCCCGACAAGCTCCTTCGTGTTCCCATCGATCTGTATCTCACTATCCATTAAGCTCCTATCATAAGCATGATCCTGTGCCAGCCCCGGGACGGCAGCCACTATGCCACGAATGATCGCGTCCTTCACCACTGACTGGTTGACGAACTCCGGAGATCCGGATGGGAACAGGGCCTTGGGTGCCACGTCATTGACTCTGATCCCAACAACGTTCCCCTCATTTACCCATTTTGGAACTGCCATATCTGGTAGCAGCCCTAGAGTCCCTCCATTTTCATAAGCTCTCAACGCGGTATACCGCAAGACTGCAAGACGAGACGGGGACACCTTCCCGACCAGCCCGTGCTCGCGAATGACGGCGGCTAGATGCTCCCACTGACCAAGAGTGTAGTCGTCCAGGAGAGCCTGTGCCAGGCGGTACTCTGGCGGAGGTGACTCCGGAACTTGCACATTCGATCGGATGTCATGCATTAACGTGTCCAGACGGTCATACGGCGTGTTTTCATCAAAGGACTGTCCCTTGAGCATCTCCTCACGAGCCTCTCGGTCCATACCGCCGCACAGCCTAGCGCCTGTCCGGCACGAGCCACCGCGGCTCACAAAGAATCGCAGCTGTTCAAAATCTTCCGGCACGAGCTCCTCGTACAAGACAGTTCCCTGCAGAATGTAGTCTAAGCGTAGCAAGATCCTCGTCAGACTGTCGAAGCCCAAAACATCCCGCAGGCAGGTACTAATCGCCCGTCGGACCGTGCCTGCAGCAGTTCCGGGATAGTGTCCCGCCTCCTCCACAGCCTTGCGGGATACCGGGACCGATAGCTCGGACCCACCAACACGCACCGTGACTGTCACCTTTTCCGATATATCCGGCTGGCAATCCACCTGCTCCACTCTTCTCTTGAACCGGGGCGAGACTGCACCCTCCCGCTTCGGCCCTGCCTGACTTTTCACCGCCTGCCCCATCAAGGAAACTGCACTAACCACGGGTCGCAGAGCTCCGCCGCCGCTTGCACGGCCAGTCACCGGTTCAGCCCGAGCCGACGTGGGATCGATCCGCACTCCTGCGCCAGCCACGAGTCTGGACACCTTCAGAGCAGAGGCAGAGAACATGTCCCTGCGCGCACCGCCCAACTCCAAAGACCCGGGTCGAGCAGGTGTTGGTAGAATCCCTTCCACCTCACGGGCACCGTCCTGGGACACTACGGTGACAAGCTGTGGTCCGGCCGATACGCCTTTCCCTCCAACTCTACCTATCGGGGAAGTTCCGGCCCTCGTCGCCACCTCAGCTCTCCTCGCCATCTCTGCATCCCTCACTCTCCTCGCGCGGTCCTCAGTCGCTACCCGCCACGCTCTCTCCTCCTCAACCCGTCCGTTGCCGGCCCCCACAACACGCGTTTGCTCACGTATCACCTCCTGCGCTGCCACCTGCACACGTATCTGCGCCTGCACCGACAATTGTCCCCGCGTCAGATCCTGCGCCGCTCCCTGCACACCTGCCCCTTCCTGCAACCTCGCCGGTTTCTGCATCGCCTCCTGCAAACTCGTCAACTCCTGCATACGCGCGCCTGTCTGACTCTGCGCCTGAACGCGACCTGCCACCTGTTCTGCTGCCTGCCCGTACTCCGTCGCTGCCAACGTAGGCCGCAGGGTCATCCCGTGACCCGCCGCCCGAGTAAGCATCTCCATACGCACTTTCCCTGCTTCTCCTCCTGCAATCCTCTTACGGACCCCCAAGCCCTTCGCGAGTTCAGCGTCCCGCGCAGCCAGTATCTGCCGCAGTGTCTGCTTACCCGATTTGGTCCCACTCGCTGTCCCCCTCTCCACCGCACTCTCCCTGCCTCCAACCATCACTCGGCTACACGCTGACATACCTGCCGCAAGCGCCTGCGCCATCCCGCTCGCCGTTGTTTGCCGACTCGAATGCCTCTCACCACGCGCCGATACTCTCTGAAATGCCAACAACCCTCCCATACTCGTCCGCTCTGTCTCACCCGCAATTACCTGCCCAATCACCCCCATTTCGCCATGTGCCGGCCCACGCATCCCCACTGACGCGCCCTCCAACACCGGCTCTTGTTCGCTCACCGCTACCAACGCACCCGCCACCGCTTCGTCGTGCATCGTCTCACGCACACCCTCTGACACACCCTGCGGCACTGACCCTACCCCGCTAACCTCGACCGGCCTCTCCGCCACCATCTTGGCGTGCACCGTCTCGCGCACACCCGCCGTCTCGCCCTCCAACACCGACTTGTTCCCGCCCGTCGCTACCAACCCACCCGCCATCGTTTTGCCATGTACCGTCTCACGAACACCCTCCGACACGCCCCTCAACACTGGCTCCTTCCCGCGCGCCGCTACAAGCCCCCCTACAACAGTCTCACTGTGCACTGGCCCACGCACACCCACCGGCGCGCCCTCATCATGGTCCGACGCCTTCCCACTCACTGCTGTCGTCCCTCTCGCCGACTCCCCACCACGCACCGGGCCCCGTGCACAAGCCATCGCACCTTCTGTCCGCGCCCACGCTTTCCCACT
>Ga0214205_100139_pt1 | contig 13842 bp, 4 predicted proteins | sample TroBogEpilimnion_12_FD_153043 | JGI IMG/M metagenome (GOLD analysis project Ga0214205, IMG submission 153043) | Freshwater microbial communities from Trout Bog Lake, WI - 29JUN2009 epilimnion | ecosystem: Environmental > Aquatic > Freshwater > Lake > Epilimnion/Euphotic zone | place: Trout Bog... | reverse complement strand
CTGACTTACGACCATGCTGTTTGGAGTCAGGCTTTAAAAAAAGAGCTGCAGCTGGATTCAAGAAAGGAGGCTCAAAGCGGTCAACCTGGTCCGCCAAATCAGCATCCCATTTTATGCTGTTGAAGAATTCGATATTTTCTTTGTATGCTTCCGGTCGAGTAGTCTTGGGTAAATCATGCGCATAACAGAGTACCCATTCCAAAGCATGCAGGAAGACCAGGTTTGGGAGCTCCTTGTTTTCCACCACCACATACTTGCTACGTTCCACAACGTAAACAAGCCTTTTTGCCGTGCATAACTTCAAGCGATCTTTCCTAATAGACTTCACAAAATCTGCAGACCACGTTGGTGAGAGTGGAAGGCCTTTTCGGAGCTGTTTTACAAGCAGGTCCTTGACCTCCCTGCACATTGCTTTCAGCCTGGGCGTCATATGGATGTTGAGGAAGGTCACCAGGTCACTCTGTTTTTCAGGCGAGTAATCATTCAACTCTGCTGCTTCTGTGTCGTTGGGATACCCCCAAAATTCGCCCGCAATCCTTTTTGGAAGCTTTTCCCTTTCTTCCTCTGTTGTGAATAACAAAAAGCCACTGATGCTATTTTCATCATCTTCCTCTTGATCCGCATAATCCAGCCAGCTATTGGTGTCCTCTCTAGCCTTCTCATAGAGTGTCACCAGCTGAAGCAAAAAGGGACTAAATGTTGTGAAGTTATAGTCTGAATGTGAAAGACACACAAGAACGATTTGCACCCCCTTGAACACCACCCTATCATAAGAATTCTCAGTGATGAGGCTAGGTGTATCACCATCCTCATCTTCTTTGAACATAGTGTCCCAAGTAGGCGTCATGAATTTGTATAGGTTCTTGAAAAGCGTTTTGGGGTACTTTGGTGTGACCACATCCACAATGTCCTTGATCATCTTCACAACCACTTGATTGTCCTCTTCACAGTTATTTATCCTCTTGACAAGTTCGTTCTGTATGGTGATGAGGCATGTCTTTTCCTCAAGCGTGAGAAATAACCTGAGATGATCAGAGACTTGCTCTGCGTTTTCCATGTTCACTTCCTCCCATGATCGAGAAGAATCATCCTCCTCTTCGTCCTCATCTGAACCACTGGCGTCAGAGCCCTCCTCCTCCTCCTCCTCCGACTCTGAAGATGATTGACCCTCACCTACTGCATCAAACGTAAGCAAAAGAGTCTGATAACTTTCAAGGCCCTGAGTCCATGGTTTCTTCACGTCTAGACCTGTCACGTATTTCACATGTTCCTCCATATCGACCTTCATCATTGTAGGATTTGTTCTGTATTTTGCCATGCACCCCACCCACTTCAAAGCATGCAGAATTGCCATATTCTTCTCATCCTCCTTGTTTTTAGTGAGCAGTTTCCAACCTACCATAATAACCAAGAACAACCTGATGGTGGTATATAATTTCAGCTTATCCGTTTCCAGGGAGTCCGTAAACTCGTCGCACCACTGCCTGCTAAGGCGCCTGACGGTGGATTTAGAAACTTGGCGGACAAACAAGTCCTGAATCTCACGACATACAGATTGTATCCTGGGCGTCATCTGGAACTTCAAGTACTCTATCAGCTCTTTTCGTGTTTTTGGAGAATAATCTATGTTCCTAAGCGCTTCATTGTCGTTAGGGGCCCCCCAATATTCTCCAATTACATATTTTGGAAATGTGTCGCGGTCATCATCATCAGAAAGGAACCGCAGAAACCCAGCCAATATACGGTCGTCTGTCTCATACATGGCCCATTCGTTACCAAACCCCATACCCTTTTCATACAAGGTCATAATCTGATTCAGGCGAACTGCGCCTACTTTGAACTCATGATCTTGAGTACAGTCCAGTATACTTTGAACTCCAATGGCAATTACCTGTTCATTAGGATCCTCATCGAATATGCCATTTTCTTCGGACACAATGATGCTCCAAGCTGGGCTCATGAACTCGTAGAGACGTTTGAGTGTCCATGAAGGGTACGCAACCTTTACACGACGGCTAACCCCCTTAATCATCTCCAAGACCCCCTTCCTATCATCCTCGCAGTGCTTGATTACCATGATGAGTTCGTTCTGCATCGTGATCAGGCACGCCTTCTCCTCATGTGTAAGAGTTTTTTCCAAATGCTCCAGGACCTCCGTACTATCCTTCAAGTTCACACCATCCCAAGACCGTCCTTCTTCTATTTTTGCCAGTTTGGATGATTGTTGGCTTGCAGGAGCACCAGCGTAGCGCTTTTTTGAGGTATTTCCTCCATCACGTAAGCCTCCTCCTTGGGCTGCTTGGTCCTTATCCTTAACAATTTGCATGCCATCTTCGTCCTCGCTTTCAGTGTCATTAGCATTAGCCTGACCTCTATCTATTTTTGGCCTACTATCCAAGGGATATGCAGGGCCTTCCAATGTCATACCAGCTTCGTGCTCACGCCCCATTTCATCAGCTTTAGCGTGATCTTTGTCAAATTTTGGCCTACTATGCAAGGGATATGCAGGGCCTTCCAATGTCATACCAGCTTCGTGCTCACGCCCCATTTCATCAGCTTCAGCGTGATCTTTGTCAATTTTTGGCCTACCATGCAAGGGATCAGCAACGTCTTCCACTTCCATGCCATGTTCAGAACTCTTTGGAGCGGGATTTTTGCGGGGCTTGGGCTCTGATGGCGTGTATGGACAAAGCTTAAGGTCGTAATCGCTAACATAGGGGAAAATGGTGAAAATTCCCAACTTCTGCTTAAACTTGCCCTCTGATGTCAAATAGTCTGGAAGGAGTAACTTGTTTAAAAAGTAAGTCTTTCCTGATGTTTGTTGATTTATGTATTCAACATATCCTTGAGGAAGCTTAGCTGTCTTGACACTTTTGTTGAAATCACCAGCATCTTCTCCTATCCTGATCATATCTTTCATATCCTGCATGGTTGGGAGCTTTACTTTGAACGAGGAAAGTGGTACCCCATCAGCGATGAGTTGTAATGTGAGACGAATGCAAAGAAAAGAAATCAGGGTCAAAGGGTCTTTGGGGAACTCTATGATATATTTTTTGTAAAGCATGGAATCCCAATAGGGCCTCAGAGTCTCCAGCAAATTTATGGCAAATTCTTTACATTCTTCTTCACGAATATGAGTATCATGATGATAAACCCTTGAGTATGCTAACTTGGTGTAATCTACAATCACCTTCATTTTTTCAAAGTTGATAGTTGCACCTTTAGCAAAGATGCTCATAGTCACTTTTTGCATTTGTACCCAGATCAGGCATTGTATATTCGTTAGAATTTTTCTCTGTTCTTCTGATAGGACTCGTAGAAATTCAGTATGAACAAATGGCATGGGACGGATCCCGAGGGGAAGTTCTTGCATTTCATCCTCATCCACCAGCTCCATCCTGATCACCAGCGCCGCAAAGCCCGACCTAAATACTTGCAGCGGTTCCAACGGCAGTCTGTTTTGAGGGACGAATCTCGCGCCAGGAGTGATGGGGGACCTTGTGCTGGTTCAGATGGAACCCCAGGTTCACCACCCCCTTGCTGGAGCCCTTGACCTCGGATAGCACATCCAAACGGGGCCTGGGGATGAGCACCTGCATCCCGTACGAGATCACGTGCTCCTTGTTATGGTGGTGCATGATGAAGTGGTGGTGGTCCGCCGTGGTATCCCCGCCATGCTCCACGCTCAACATTCTCCGCCTCGCGGTCCCGGTGTGCACGGAGGCGTTCACGAAAACGACTTGCGAGATGGAGACGTTGGCGGCGGCGGCGATGGCCGCCTTGAGGATGTTGGTGATGTTGTTGGCGTTGCTGTTCCAGGCGGAGAGCGTCACGTTGCTCAGGGTGACGACTACAGAGATGGTCTTGGTGTAGGTGCACTGAAACCCAGGCTGGCAGGTGCACTGCAGGAGGGAGGTGCTCCCCGCGTTGGAAACGGTGCTGGTGGGACACACGGCAATGCTGATCGCAGAGGTGCAATACGATCCGGCAGGGCACACGGGACAATTTTGGGTCTGGGCTGTGCTCAAGGAGTAGGTGCCAACCGAGCAGGCCGCGCAATCCTGCAGGCTTCCTCCGCCGCTCGTGGCGCGAAACGTGCCTGCGGGGCAGTTGCTCGGCGCTGTTGCGCCGCTCGGGCAGTATTGGCCCCCTGGACAGGGAGCGCAATCGCCCGGCGCGGTACCCAAGGTGGTCCCTCGATACGTTCCCGCCAAGCAGTTCAAGGGCGCCGTGCTCGTCGTGCTGCTGCAAAACTGGCCCGCAGGACAGGCCAGGCACACCGTCTGGTTTGCGCTGGGCTGGTAGTAGCCCAGGCCACAGGGGATGGGCTGAGAGAGGCCGCTGATGTTGCACAGGTTGCCTGCTGGGCATGGCGTCACAGCGGAGGCGTTGGAGGGGCAGTAGCCGCCCTTGGGACAGACCAGGCACTGGCTTGAGGTGGTGGCCCCCGTCACCGGTTGGTAATACCCACCGCCACAGGCGGTTTGGGAGGCAGCATTGGAAGGGCAGTAGCCGCCGCTGGGACACACCAAGCACTGACTCGATGTAGTGGCCCCCGTCACCGGTTGGTAATACCCAGCGCCACAGGCAGTTTGGGAGGAGGCGTTGGAAGGGCAGTACCCTCCACTAGGACAGACCAAGCACTGACTTGATGTAGTGGCTCCCGTCACCGGTTGGTAATACCCGGCGCCACAGGCGGTTTGGGAGGAGGCGTTGGAAGGGCAATAGCCGCCGCTGGGACACAGCAAGCACTGGCTTAAGCTGGCGGCTCCCGTCACCGGTTGGTAATACCCAGCGCCACAGGCTGTTTGGGAGGAGGCATTGGATGGGCAGTAGCCGCCGCTGGGACATACCAAGCACTGACTTGAGGAGATGGCTCCCGTCAACGGTTGGTAATAGCCTGCGCCACAGGCGGTTTGGGAGGCAGCATTCGAAGGGCAGTAGCCGCCGCTGGGACATACCAAGCACTGGCTCAAGCTGGTGGCCCCCGTCAACGGTTGGTAATAGCCTGCTCCACAGACCGTTGGTGACGAGGCATTGGAAGGGCAATACCCTCCACTCGGACAGACCAAGCACTGGCTCGAGCTGGTGGCCCCTGTCACCGGTTGGTAATACCCAGCGCCACAGGCAGTTTGGGAGGAAGCATTGGAAGGGCAGTACCCTCCACTAGGACACACCAAGCACTGGGTGACGCTGGTCATATTGGGATAGGGCTGGTACGTCCCAGCCCCACATGGGGTATACATGGACGAGCCTGACGCACAGTAGGCGCCTGTGGGACAGCCCAGGCACTGAAAAGCAGAGCTTGCCGTCGACGTGGGCTGGTAGGTCCCTGCAGGGCACGGGACAGGACTGCTCACGTCCCCTGCACAGTAGTACCCCGCGGGGCATGCCACGACCCCCGCTGAGGCCTGGGATTCAGCATAGCTTCCCGAATTCACACTTACGCCCTGCGCACTCAGTGACCCGGAAATGCCGCTCAGGGTGTCGGTCCCGGGGGCTCCCTGGATCACCACGTTCACGTCTAGATTGTTGCTCTGGGCACACGCATGCTCCACTAGTACACTAACAAGGCTAAAGATGCAGCATAAATAAAGGTTGCGCATCGTCGCTCCACCAACTTTTCATTGCTTTATATACACGCGGCTGCCCGTCACGCAGCTTTGTAGTGGCCCCATGTTTTGGAGGCAATCATTCAAAGAGGAAGGCTCTCCTCCTCGCTCGCATCGGGACTGTCGCTGACAGTGAAGACCACACTGTCTGCCTGCTTCATGGATGAGTCGCTCAGAAGGCTCCTCTTCCAGGTAAAAAACCAGTAGCCTGCGTCCCACAGTACGCCGTGCTGTATCCAAATGGCGTTGAGCACATGCAGCCACACCTCATCGCGAAAAATAGTCCAGCAGCACCACTCCACCCAAATGGTGCACCCCACTGTGACCCATAGCGTGGCGCATACCCCGCCCACGTGCCTTTGCACCACCAAGAAGTTGTATAGACACTGGGATAGGATGATGAGGGGGAAGGGGAAGATGTAGCTGGAGTCCCAGTTTGATTGCTTGGTGGTGTCCTGGCTCTGGAAGCAGAAGAGCAGCGTCCAGGTGCCCACGGCGGCTATGCACGATAGCAGGGCAGAGATACACCACATGTGGTAAATGCGCCCCTGCAGTCCCCCCCATATGATATTTTGATCCTGATAGGTCATGTCGCGGGTGTACTTGTCCACCAGCCAAACGAATGACAGGAGCCATACCCCGCCAAGCAAAAAGCAGGGCAGGAACATGGGCAGAAAAAACTCGGCCTGCATTCAACTGTCTCTTGCTGTTTGTTTTTATTTTATATAGATTTTCTCACACAAGGCGAGAAAAGCCCCTAGCCATCTGATTCCGAATCGCTAGAGGGGCTCCTGGACCTCGTAGGCTCCTTTTCTTCTGAGAGGACAAGGGGCCTTCTCGGAATGCTTGGTGCTTGCTCTCCTTCTTCGCTTAAATCATTCTCTAAACTGCCTTCTTCTCCTCCATCATTGTCTTGTCTAGGCTTGTTGCTGCTAGGATTTTTTCCTGATGATAAACGTTTTGTCGCCTGACTCTCCGACTCTGAAGGAGCAGATGGCCTTTTCCCTCTTGAGGATCCTCCTCCTCCTCCTACAGCACCTTGCTTATTTTGTCCAGAGCCCTTGTTTCCTTTGATATTGGACTCAGAGGCTGAACGTTTTTTCACAGGCCCTCGGGCTTCATCCTCCTCAGAATCACTTTCAGTTATTCCATCAGACCCCCCCATCCCACCATCACCTCGAGGAGCTTTCCTTTTTTTCTGCTGAGGATCTCCTTGATTGGAGCCCCTCGCTGCAGCAGACGGTTTTGCTTGAGATTGTGGCCTTCCTGAGTCTACTACCTGTCCCCTACGCATCTTCGTTCGACTGCTTCCTGCTGCATCTGCAGGTACCCCCCCAGCATCATCATCCTCATCCTCATCCTCATCCTCATCCTCATCCTCATCATCATCATCAGCAGCAGCAGCAGCAGCAGCATCTTGTTTGGAGCCTCCTGCTGCAGGCCCCCCTCCATCTGCAGGTCCTTCCCCAACATCATCATCATCATCATCATCATCATCATCATCATCATCAGCAGCAGCAGCAGCAGCAGCAGCAGCATCTCGTTTGGAGCCTCCTGTTGCAGGCCCCCCTCCATCTGCAGGTCCTCCCCCAACATCATCATCCTCATCCTCATCCTCATCATTTCGTTTGGAGCCTCCTGCTGCAGGCCCTGCTGCTCTTCCTCGACGTCCCTCCCTTTGACTGGGCCCCCCTCTATCAGCAGATCCTCCCCCAACATCATCATCCTCATCTCGATTGGAACCTCCCTTTCGTCGACGCCCAGACGGTTGACTGGCTCCTCCTCTATCCGCAGGTCCCCAACCTCCTCCTCCGGAAGCCACTGGCCCAGGGCCTCCCCCCATACCATCATCATCACCATCACCGTCAACCAGAATAGGGTTTTCAGATTGACCCTTCCCACGACCCACATTCTTACCCATTTCTTGCCTTCGGGCATGGTATAGCTCCTTCCTTCTTTCTTTCCTTGCAATACCAAGAGCCTCCCTGGCAGCCTCTATCGCTCTCTGACGTTCTGCTATAGAAGCTACTCTACTCTCCTCCTCGGCCAACGCTCGCTGATATGCAGCATCCGTGGGATTTGTTTGGGAAGGAGGTTCAGCTGAATACTTATCAATTAGCTTCTGCTTGTACTTAGAAGAAGAAATGCTTAAGTCATAAGTACTTTGAATCTCGTTGTGAATTTTAACAGCTCCCTGGAATAAGGTAAAGTATTTTTTGGTTTCCTCGTTATCCCAGTCATTGGGTATCCAGAACATCCATGACTCTGAAAAGACCCCCTCCTTCATCTGTACCATGATCTCGTTGCTTGTTGTGTCTGGAATGGTCTTGATCAGACTTGTATACTTTTCCTTTGGAAAGGGTACCTGCTGACACCACGTGTACGGCGTGAGGGACATCAGCTTGAAGAAATTCCAATATTTTTGAATATGGGGATCCCCTTGTGCATTCTTTTCCTTAAACTTGTCGGCAGAGATGAACTCTGACTCCTTGATGGCATTGACAAAACCTGCATTGTGAACCCTGGGGAACTCCAGAATCATGGCCACGTTCCGTCTGCGCCCCTCCGGGTTTCCATTTCCAAAAAGCCGCCTCTGCAATCTTACATCGTTGTAAAGCTGCTCCTGCAGCTTCTTGAAAATGATGGGAAAGTAGCTCAACAAAGGAGACAGGGTATAGACTTCCAGCACGTAAATGAAGGGTTCCATGTCCTTACTCATAAATTCCCTGGTGAGAATGAATCCTACGGGCATTCCAGGGGAACAGCCAGGATATTGCACTGCGTCCTCCTCTTTCGAGAAATAAAGGATGCGCATCACGTCCTTGATGGTGTAGGGGGACTTCTCCATGACTACTCGCAGAATGTATTGATCAGGGCTCATAAAGCTATCCCAATTCTCTGTTGTCCTGGGTGCAACGGTGACCTCCCTGATCTGAGAGTATGCTGTCTCTATGTTCTTCATTAGGCTCCTCTGATACTTGTCCCTGTTACCTTGGCTTTGACAAAACTCGACCCACTCTTTATAATTTTTGCTGAGCGTTAGCGCTTCTTCAGGCAGGCGAAGGATCGCTACGGGTCTAGCCTCCTCCACCTGACGTGCCGATTCGGAGTACGCCGTGATCCTTTGCCTCGTCTTTATCCATGACTCACTGGGAAACCATTCATAGAATTGGGGCGGGGCATGCATGTCCTCTATTCTTGGGAACCCCCAGTAAATGAGCCAGGTATTATTGTCCAGCGGGTGATTGGTATGGTCCCAAGGCGTCTCTCGCTTTCCAAGGGGCGAAATGTACTGTATTTTCCTGTCATTACTCACAGCATCCGTCATAAACGTCTCGATCTTGCCTCCAATGTTTGAAACCATTGTTTTTGTTCTCTGTTTTTTGCCTCCATAAAAGAAGCCATTCTGAGTCATAATATCCCCATAGAGCCTTTTAAACTCTGCATTGGTTCGCAAGAGTATGATGGATTGCCATTGCCTGGAGTATTCCATGAGATGGTAAATCATTTCCTCGAAAAAGAGTTCCCCTGGCTCAGTGGACTCAGTGTCCAGAACCTTTGAGCCCATGTTTTGGATGACTATGAAGTCGGGATCTCCCTGCAAACCTCGCTTATTGGCTGCTACTGGATGGTCGAGGGCGTAGCTATTTTCAGTGGAGACCATGTGATTGAAAAAACAAAATCCACATATTTCCCCAGCCACCAGCTTAGCTACCTCATCTCCTTTTTGGGAAACAAGTGTGCCTTGGATGGGAGAAACTAGCACATACATCTTGGAGTGGGTATCATAACGGCTCCCCTCGGACAGTCTGCCTTCGTAGACGTTTGCAAAGTTTCTGTTCATAGCCCATTCTCGTAAAAACGTTTCATCCAGAAGAAGGTGTGTGGGAGCCTCCTCCTCTCCAGCAGACCTTCGGCCCTTTTTCGCCACCTTGGTAATGTCTAGATGCAAAATATCTTTGAAATACCTGATCACTATATAAGTGTACTTCATCCACAACTCGTTTTTTTCTCCCCTATCTCTTCGCTTCTTTGAGAGTGTTACTGGATAGAATAGCTTAAACCACCTGTTCATGCTCATCATCAGCAGATCAGACCCATGGAGCCGCCGTGTTTGGTCCGTCAAGGGCTGGGCTGCCAGCTTAGGAAGGCATGACAGGTCCTCAAAGGCGAGTTTGGCCAGATCCTGGACTCCTCCTCCTTCTCCAAGCGCTGGCGCAGGCGGGGGCGGCGGTGGCTGGTCCACCAGCGGCCAATCCTGCAAGTAGGCCATCCATAGGTTTTTGTCCGGACGGAGCATATCCTTGTGCAGCGTGTTCTCGATCTTGTACTCCGAAACTGTGGCGCTCCACGCGTGTTTGGATGCCTTCTCGAGAAAGTGCTTCCAGGGCCTCCATACGTCATCTTGGGAGTCTCTCATCTCGGGCGTGTTGTGAAATCCCAATCTTGTATACACTTCTCGCAGCCCCTCCATTTCATCTGTTTCATCCAGCTCCAGTAACAGGAGTTTGTCCCTCACCTTATTGTCCATTATATCCTTGAGAAAGAAGCTCCCAGGTCGTGCCTTGGTCCGCTTCAATTTCAGGGCAGACGCAAAATGGGCAAGATAAAAAAACTCTCTGGCCCTCTCTTCTGGAGGCTTTGCAACTCCTTCCACAGGATAGAGATGGAAGAGAAAGGCCACTGCAATAGGCTCGCCCCTGAGCAGCTTCTGACTAGGGGCATCCATATGTTCACTGACCGTAACGTCCTCCGTGACGACCAGCACGTGATATTCCATGTACCCCGTGTAAAAGTTTACCTTGACGATGTGATCGCTTGGATCTGAGGCCTCGGCTTCTTCGATGCCTTCAGCAAAACTGCTGATAGGATTCGTGGACAGGTGCATCACCAATCGGTGCAGCAACAACTCCTTCGCCTTCAGCTTTGTAATCCCTGGGATCCTGGGATCCTTCTCCTCGCCATCTCCCACAACACGTTTACTCTTGCCCCTTTTCCCCCCACCACTGGCCTCAGCCGCTTGTTTTCTCTCATCCTCGATTCTTGCCCTTTCGCTTATTTTCCAATCCGTATCCAAACTTTGGTAAAAGTTTTCTATCCTGTCAAACATGGGCACCTCCCTTAAATTTTCATCGGATCTCCTGATCCTCATCTCCGTCACCCATTGACGCTCATCTTGTAGGGGATATTTCGCCTCGAGATCCCCGTCCTTTTTGCTAGAGGCAGGCCCATCGCCTTGGAACACACCCTCCTTGTAAAACCTTGCGTAGACCTCCCGAAATTTGTGGTACAATATGTGGCCTGCCGTCACCTTATATGTATTGGCCCATTCAGATGAGGTCATACGAGTGGTCTTTGTCCTGAGAATGTCTTCCATTTTCATGGTTGGTGGTTCCGACATCTCTCTGTATTGGATTTCAAGTGTATTTATATATACTATGAATCCTTCAAAGAGCACATAATTTCGGGTCAAGTTTTTTGTTTCTGACCTGACATCATTATCATGCGTGGTGGTGTCCTCCTCCATCTTCTGCTGCCTGTCGCGGCGACGGCCATGACATGCCGCCTGGGCTATCACAGCAATCTCACGGCCCTGCAAAACTGGGGATATTCGCGGCTGAGGGTTCTGATCCCCAGCCCCTGGAACTGCGCCCGGCTCACCAACACAAGCCACACATGCCCCGCACCCAGCGTCCAGGGCTGCACCATCTGCCCTCCCGGCACCTTTGGGAAGATGGGCTCCACGTGCGCCCCGTGCACCGCGGGCTACTATTGCGTGGGCGGGCTCCAGATCCTCTGCCCCGCAGGGAATCTGTCGCTGGCGGGCGCGTCCGAGTGCACCCTCCCGTGCCCTGCTGGCTTCTACTGCCCTGGGGTGGGGTACGCCAAGCCCTGCTCCCCTCCTGGCACCTACAGTCTGGGGGGCGCCGCCACCAACTGCACGCCCTGCAGGGCTGGCTACCAATGCCCCACCCCCTTCTCGCAGGACTTCTGCCCTGTCAACACCTGGTCTGCCCCAGGCGCCACGAGCTGCACGCTCCCGTGCCCCGCGGGCGTGACGTGCCCTGGCAACGGCGGGATGAGCTGCACCATCTGCGCGCCCAACACCTTTATCGTGCGGGAGTGCTCCGCGACCGTGGGCGATACCATCTGCAATACCACGTGCCCCCCGGGCATGTTTGGGGCCTTTTACACCAACGGCCATTGCCAGAGCTGCGATGTGGGCACCTACAACGCCGACTACGGAGTGACCACCTGTAAGGCATGCACCGACGGCTACTTTGCCAACGCCTCGGGGAGCTCGCAGTGCCAGCGGTGCCCCGAGCACTCCAACACCAACGCCTTCACTGGATTTGTGAATTGTCAAAAGGTAAGCCGTCCTTAAGACCTCCCACCTTTATTTAAGTGTGCTGCGGTTTCATGGGGGCCATGCAGTCCTCTCTCCTTATTACGCTGCTGCTGTTGCTGCTGTCTGATGACGTATCTGCCCAACAGAGCTGCGTGCCGAGCGCCGGCTTTTACTGTCCGTCCACCACGGGGCTCGCCATCAGCTGTCCCTCGGGCTACTATTGCACGGGCGACCCGACCAACGACCACATCCCATGCCCCATCAACACCTTTAACCCCGCTCTGGGCGGCGCGAGCCTGGGCTCCGCGTGCCAATACTGCCCCCGCTTTTTCATCGCAGGCTCCGTGGGGCTCACCACCTGCAGCCTGTGCCCCCCCGGGTCCTACTATCAGGACCACGGGCCTGCCAGCGGCCCCAACTATGGAGGGGTCTGCCTGGCGTGCGCTGCCGGCACCTCCTCCAACGCCAACAGCACCGATTGCAGCAGCTGTCTCCCCGGGACATACTCCAACACCCTCACGCAGACCTGCTCCACATGCCGGCCGGGCTTCTACCAGGACAAGCCGGGGGCCTCGGGGTGCCTGCCGTGCCCGTCAGGGACGTACACCTATATTACCGGCAACGCCAGCAGCGCGGCCCTCTTCACGCCCGTGTGGGGGGCTAGCGACCCGGCCCAGTGCATCAACCTCCCCGCCTTTGGCGCGCCCTTGGTGTGCCTGCCGGGGACGTACATGGTGTCGGGGGCGTGCCTGCCGTGCCCCCTGGGCTATTACTGCCCCTCCATGCAGGTCTCCGCCTCGGACCCGACGGCCGTGCGCGTCTGCCCAGGGGGGACCATGTCGGCCAAGGGCGGGGCCATCAGCCCGAGCGATTGCTCCATGCCCAGCATTCTCCAGCCCTTCATTTTTGATGCATGTAGCGTGGCCCCTGGAGGCAGCGGAGCCATGCATGGGCTCCAGGTCACGGCCTCCGTCACCTCGCTCAGCACAGGCACCCTCTTCTTCAGCACGGCCACGGCCGTGTACCGCGTCCTGCTGCAGGTCCTTTTTTTGTTTTGCCTGTAGTATGCTTCGGCACGCTCACTCTTCTTACGAGAAGCAGGAGACCAGGCTGGATATGCTGGGCAACGCCATCTTCACCGCCATCACCGCCATCGGTGTTGACTACGACGCCCCAGAGGCCACCGTGGTGGTGGTGGGGGACGGCAATGCCGTGCGCATGATCAATGTCTTCTCCCGACAGGTCCCCCTCCTTTTTCTTTTTGGAGCCTGTGAGCTTTGCCTGATAAACCAAGCAGGTCACGCTCCTGGGCGCCGTCGGCGACGTGGCCCAAGTCGGGGGCATCGCCCTCCGGAGGGATGGCCAGGGCTCCAGGAAGGCGTACGCCAGCGACGTGGTGCGAAACCGCATCATGGTCTTTGACCTCGACAATTGGCAGAGCAACCTGCTCTCCGGCGACCTGATGGGCAACCCCGGCAGCACGGATGGCCCATTCCCGGGGGCGTCGTTCCGCGCCCCCATGGGCCTGGCCTTCATCGAAAAGAGCATGAACTCCAGCAAGATGCTGCTGGTGGCCGACTCGGGCAACGGGCTGATCCGCATGGTGGACACGGACACGCGCGTCGTCTCCACGTGGTTCTCCCCCCTGGACAAGATCGTCCCCGAGATGGTCGCGCCCACCTCCGTCACCGTGGCCCTGAGCGCGTCCAACGCCCTGCCCATGGTCTACGTCGCGGACAGCGGCCACATCAATGTGATCCAGTACCCCACCCCCAGCGACACAAGCGTCAAGGTCCTCTCCCACATCGCCCTGGCCGCAGGCGCGCCCTCGATGAGCATCGTCAACGCCATGCCCTACGGCAGCGCCAGCGCGGGGGTGGG
>Ga0214205_100133_pt1 | contig 14272 bp, 9 predicted proteins | sample TroBogEpilimnion_12_FD_153043 | JGI IMG/M metagenome (GOLD analysis project Ga0214205, IMG submission 153043) | Freshwater microbial communities from Trout Bog Lake, WI - 29JUN2009 epilimnion | ecosystem: Environmental > Aquatic > Freshwater > Lake > Epilimnion/Euphotic zone | place: Trout Bog... | reverse complement strand
GGGGGGGAGAAGGAATAATGTGTGCGCGCTGCGGGGGGCAGTCTTTTCAGTCCGAGTTGAGCGCTCAGGCCAGCCGGCTAGCCATGGAGGAACGCAATTGGGGAAGTTTTGAAACCCTCCATCTGGACTGGGAGATTTTTCATGTGGTCCGGCAGATGCAAAGTTTGTCTGAGCGAGAGAGGTGGTGTGGCGTGACTCGACCGTGTTTGGATCTGATTGTGAGACATCTTAGCTTTCCTCAAAGCAAACATCGTGTCTACCCTCTTTTGAGTCGGTACCTCCAAGTCGTTTTCGGTTTCGACGTTTTCGAGCACGACGCGGAGTTCAACATTGTCATCTTGAAGTGGATGTTTTTGTTGGATCGGTTGGCGTCTGAATCTCAGCCCATCTCGTTTCCCGTCGCCAACCACCTTCTCTACGGAGACGATCAGTGGCTTCCGGGTCGTGAGCAACGGAAATGTCTCCTTCCTCCTTGGGAACTTCTTCCTCGCGACTTTTTGTTTGACCACGAGATTCCTCTCGGGTCGTTGGACGTGGAGTTTCGCGTGAAGGAAATTGAATCCTTTTTGGAATCTTTTGTCAAGGACGAGATTGAAGACGAGAGATTCGATTTTTTGCCCTTGCTTTTGGGTTGGATTCTTTGTCCCAATACTCGGGGTTGGCACGATTACGAGTGGGGGGCACCTCATCCCGACAGCGGGGAGGCTCGAACGGCTCGTCTTTGGCAGGTGTTGGTGCATTTGCAAAAGATTGTTCATCGCAACCGTGTTCCTTCTTCGGGATGCGCGGCCGACGACTCTTTGGAGATTATCAAATGGGCCTCTAGCCTCCACGATCTCACGAGTTCACATTGGGATCGCGGTTCCGAGAGTTGGTTCGAATTTCTCGGTGTGCCTCAGATCTGAAAGAGAAGAAAAAAATGTGCATCAGACATACTTATTTTTGTCACAGTTGTCGTCATTGTTTTGAAATTCCGAAATTGAGTTCGTTTTGTCTCAAGTTTGACAAATTCACTCACAAGTATCTTTGTTGTTACGTTCAGCGAGCCAACATTGTGGTGGAGCGGTTGTGTTTCGACGACAATTGTTTGCGCCGGACCGAGGAGGGAGCGCTCGTCGGAGTGGGCGGTTCTCCTTTGGGCTGGGGAAGGTGCTGCGACGATTGCCAAGCCAAGTGGTGCCGGGTGGAAACTTTGTGCATGCCTTGCGTGAGTTGCTGGCGGAAAGATTCCGTTGTCTTGCACACTCGCAGTTTGGGTTACTTTCGTCCTCACCGTCGCGTCGTTCAATCTGACCTTCCGTTTCTGTCTAGCGCGCCCACTTGCGCTTTGAGGAAGGGGAGCAGATTCTGCTCTCCTGGCTTGGCGTCGGCGCTTGCTGCAAACATTGAAATAGAGAGGGAGAAGAAGGTGTCTTTTGCAGTTTCTTCTGAAACGTCTCAGTAGCAGCAACCATCATCATGTCGTTTTTGAATCCTCAGGAGGAGGTGGTGAATCCTCAGGGAGGAATCAGGTTTCGTGCTCCTCCTCCTGACGCGGACCCCTGGAATGGGTTTGCCGATTGGAAAGATTATGACGAGTTCGCTTGGGAGGTTATGAAAAGAGTGGTCAAAAGTGTCTTTGACGTGGAGACGGCGGGACGTCTGGATCTTGTTCGAGACGCCTATCGCATGTCCTATCGGATCATGAAAATGCAAAGCGAGTTTCCTCTGGGCGAAGATGCGTTGAATGTCCTCCGGGAAGAGATGTATTTCAGGACGCAAGAATTGCGTGAATCTGACGATCGTGGTCTCGGTATCGACCATTCCGTGGACATTTCGGACGACGAAGTGAAAAAGGCGGATTGCCAAGTGGATCACGATCGCTTCGCCCTCTTGGCCGAGTGGCGATCTCTCGAGAAATTTGTCTCTGCCAAAGAGGATCTCGTGAGGATGATTGAAAAGGTTTACGACGACGCGTATCAGCGCTTGGAGTCGGACGAATTGGACGAGGACTTTGTCTTGTTTGAATTCAGGCGAATGTTGGTTCGTCAGAAGGCCGAAATCCTGGCCGCTCGGCGTTACTTGGACATGTCGCCATCGTCATCGACTCTGCCTCCGTCGCAGCCGCAGGAGTGATCCTTTTTTGTCAGTCTTGTGTCAGACGTTCTCGCCATCACACGCACGTGGTGAAAATTGTCAACTGCAACAACGATGGACGATGGACAGGAGCAGGAGATGGCCGTCGGGAGGCTGGAACGCGGGAAAAGGAAGCTGCAGCGTGTCATGAACAAGTCTGTTCGTCGATGGATGATTGTCATTTACAAACAGGCTTTGGTCTTGATTCGTCAAGCTTTCAAGATGGTGACCGATCTGGAAAAAAACGGGGGAGATGTTGTCGGCAACAGCAACAACTATGTTATACGAGACTTGATTGAAAAAACCAAAAATTGGCTCGTCCAACAGATGGGAAAAAAATTTCCTTCGCTTTCCGCCGATCCGCCGCCGCCGGTCGTCGGCCGCAGAGGAAGAGGAAAGAAGGTTCGTTCGTCTTCTTCCGCGGTCGTCGCGGCGGCCGACACGTCGTCTTCTTCTTCTCCTCCTCCGTCTCCCCCTCAGTAATTGTTCTCTCCTCAGTTTGAAATGAGCGCTCAAAGCGACTGGAACCACTTGGTGGTTGATTTGCGAAATAACATCTTCAAGTTGGTCTTTTTCGCCTTTGATTGTTCCAAGTCAGCAGCCGATGACGTCCTTCCGGCAGCCTCCGGAAATGTGGAAACATCTCGCAGCGGCAGCAGCAGCGGCGGCAGCAGCAGCAGCAGCGATTCTTCCGTTCGCCGACGACAAAAGAAGAAGAAGAAGAAGACAAAGTTGTCGCTCCGCAAACAGGTGAAGCGGGTTCCGCCGCCGCCGCCGCCGCCGCCGCCGTCCAAGTCTCGACGTTTGTCGCCGTCCGTCAAGAGGAAGAAATCTGCCGCGTCGCCTCCCCCGGTCGAGGATGCCGGAGCCGTTCGTCGTCTTGTTGAAGATGCCAATTTTCAAAATATGTTGTATTGATGATATTATGCTGAAAAAAAAATAATAACGAAACATGTTGCACACCATCTGGTTGTTTTTTATTTTCGGGTGGGCGGGTTGCGCTAGCGCACGGCGGGGAACGGGGAACGTTTCGGCCGTCGCGGTCGTCAGTTGTTGGACCATGTCGCTCCGAGTCGGGACGTTGGTTGCAGCTGGCGGCCGCGGCGGCCGAAAGTCAAAGAAAAAGAAAGCACGTGATGGGGAGGGGAGGGGGAAAGAGGAGGCGGAAAAGCAATTGGTTGAGCTCATGAGTTGGGTCACTGATCGAATTGATCAGGCGGGTCGCGTCCCTCGTTTGAGCGATGTCGTGGAGCAGGCGGGAAAGGGATTTGGATTTCGCGGGTTGAGTCGTCGCGCCATTTCGGCGGCTCTCAGGCGACACCCCTATTATCACTTGAGTTCTCACCAGGTGAAGGGTCCTCGTCGTCTCGGTCGTCACCGACCCATCGTTTGCAATCAGTTGGGGGTTTTGCACGCAGACATTGCGTTCTATTCTAAGCGAAGAGAGTTTGAGACGCCCAAGACTTTTCAGTCTGGTTTTCTGATTGCCAAAGATGTGTTGTCCCGTTTCGTTTACTTTGTCATCTTGAGGGGAAATCGAACGGCTAAGGAAATGGAGCGGGCCTTTCGTGTTTTGCTGCAGCAACACGAGGAAGCGTTTGGTTCCGACGGTCACAAGATTGTCAGCATTTCCTTTGACAAAGAGCCCAGCGTCATGTCGCATCGAGTGCAGTCGTTTTTTCGCGACCACTTTATTTCCTTTCACGGTTTTGAAATGAGCGACAGCAAATCTAAAATGGCCGAAAACGTGATTCGGCTTTTGAGAACTACTCTGGCTCGATTGATGGCTGCCAAGCCGCCTTCCGAAAGAAAGTGGTGGCATCACATTGGCGAGGGGATCGCCTCTCTGAATTCTCTTCCGATCGAGATTGACGGACAGCGCTTTCACCGATGGACTCCGGCTGACGTCAACAAGCGCACCCTCTCGTCCTTTCTCCGGGTCCTTCACCGAAAGGTCCCGGTCTTTTATTTCGCTCAGTTTGAAATTGCACCTCAACTGGTCAAGTTCAAATATTCCGTGGGCAGCGTGGTCAGACCGAAGCTGTTGGCGACCTCGTCGGCTCTCATCGGCACCAAGAGATCTGAGGAAAACTTGAAGAAAGATCGGTTTCGAATTGAAGAACTCGTTCCGTACGTGGCTCGAAATTATTCTGTCGGTCGGGCTTATCGCTGCGTCAATTTGCGTACTCGCCAATCGGAAGTGTTTGACGAGTGGGATTTGGCTGTCAGCAATTGAACATGTCGTCGTCGTTGTCGCCAAATTTCGCCATCCCCTTCCGAACTTTTCTTCCCGCCGAATCGTCCACTTTTGAGGTGCCCGTTCCTCTGCGATATTTGGACGGCCGGAAATTTCATTTCGAACATTTGTCGCTCAATCCCCAGCTTTTGAATAGGGCAGCGGCCGGCTACGGGGTGGAAGCCGAAGAAGAAGGACTGGTGTTTTACAGGTCCGACGTTCGATTGGTTTGCGATTATGTCGGCGATAAGAAAAACTTTTTCCCCTCGAGTTTCAAGCCGTCTTCGACCGTCACGAAGGCTCGCAATTTCGTGCAGGAATTCAACGCCTTCTTTGAAAGCGAAAAACCCGATTTCATGAAAAGGTGTCCTCTCTTTTTCGACTGGACCGACTTGCGCATCGACGATTCCTCGACCGACTACGCCGTGGCGGCGGCCAAAGGTTACGACGCCGTTTGGTTCAACGAGACCTTTTCGTTGGAAGAGCACGGGAACGGTCTGCCCGATTCTCTCGAGACCATGCGCGGCATCAATCATCTCCAATACCCCGAAAAGGGGGCGTTCAGCGTGGCCCAAATGAACGAAGAAAAATTTAGGGTTCGCTTGTTTGTGGCTCCTTTTGTCAAGGTGACCTTTTCCGTGCTCGGTCCTTTGCAAGACTTGGGTTTCACGGCCTCCCAATTTGGAGAGCAGAGCGCTAAACGCCAAATTACCATCGTCAACTCTGAAGCGTTTTACACCGAATTCACGGCTCTCGCGGCTCCCAAAGTTGAGCTGACTTCTGCCGTCTGCACGGTCAACCTCTATCCCGCCGAGACGTCGGCCAATTCCTTTTCTCGGACCTTGGAAATTTCGGCTAAAGATTTCAAAAACAACGCAACGCTCGCTACTCTGCTCAACGCGAAAATTCAAGAGTGCGCCGAGGAGCTCAACGTCAACTTTTCGCTGAAATACGACGAAGGGGAAAAGAAGTTTCTCTTTTCCTTTCCTTCCAGCACAGATCACATCGTTTTGTCGTTGTTTTTGCAAAAGCCCGAATTGCCTTTGCGAATGGGTTACTTTCACACTAACCTCATTCAAAAAGAGTCCGAGGCTCGGGAAATGAAGGACGGCGGCGGCGGCGTCGCCAGCGAAACCGAAGCCTTCAACAAATGCAAGGCGTTGGTTTACGACACCGGCATGGTTCTGTGCACTTTGGATCAGATGAGTTCCAACACGACCTGCGGAGTCCTGGACGTTTGTCTGGCTTCGCTGTTTCCTCGCAAGAGCGGCGTCATGAAGATGGCCAAGTACTTGTCGTGTCCGCCTCCCGGGGTTGTCTTGACGTCGTTCTCGGGATCGTCGGCCATGGTGCCTTTCACATTTCGACTCTTGCGAATTTACGACAATCAAGAAATTGGCAAATTTGCCTGGAAGGAGGGGGCGTTTGTCGACGGCGTGTTGATGGGAATTCGGGACCCATTGTTTCGTTAATTTTCTTTTTTGTCCAACAGAGGGCAGCTCTCGCAGGGTCCTTTTGATTTCCGTTCCCTTTCGTTTTTGAGTCAGTATGTCGTTGACCTCGGTCGAGGACGGTGGGGAATGAATTATTCCTCTCAGCAGCGCAAACCTCCGCTAGTTCGATATTCCGCCCAGAATCGGGCCGTTCTGTTGTCTTCTTCCATGCCTCGAGCCAGAAGGGCGAGAGCGACGTCGAGACCTGGGCGAAGAAGATCTGTCGCGACTGCCAGGAAGGTGAGAATTGTCAAGGGTCGCGTGGTGCTCAATAAGGTCAGCGGACATCCGGGAACTCATCGTTTCGGTGCCGGCCAGCTGATTCGTTTCGTGCCTCTCAACAAGGTCAAGCTCGCGGCCAAGCGAATTTTGGGGTCGTCGTCGGGTCGCCTTCGAGGAGTGAGTCGTCGTCGTCGCGGTCGTCGCGGTGGGCGTCGTCGTCGGCGAAAGACCAAGAAGCGGTCGAAAAGGAAGAAGGTAGCCGGCGGCAGTCGTCGTCGTCGAGTTCGAAAGGCGTAGAGAGGAGACGATGGCACCTCCCAGTCGAAAAAGGGCCAGGGGGAACGGCAGCGGCGGTGGCGGCGGGGGAGCGTCGGACAGGCATTTGCCTTGGCTCAACGCTCGCAACCAAGATGTCTTGAGCACCGATTACGTTGAAATCGATCCCATCAACAAGGCCGATTTGGACGGAGAGAAGGCTCCTTCTCAGGTCGACTTTGAGTATTCAGCCACCAAGCCGGTTCTGTTTGGTCCCATGACTAAATTTGCCGTCAAGGGTTGTTTCTACGTCAAGAAAGATGCCGCGAGCGATTGGAAGGAGGCCGAGGCTGCGGACATTGCCGACGTTGTGCTGCAATACAATTGGTTCGAAATGCTCATCAAATCGGTGGACGTGTTTCACAACAACCAGCGCATCACCAGCTCCAACGAGCAGAGATTCATCTCGGCCTATCTGAACACGATGCTCTACGCGTACATGGATCCGGACACCAAAAAATTTCTTTGCCCGCAAGCGGCTCATCCGGCCAATTGCCTTCCGAAGGAGAAAAATAAGTGGAGCACGGCCTCCCAATCTTGGAAAGACTACGCCGCTCACGTTTTCAAGGGAGCCTCCTTCTACTTTGATTTTTTCCCCATGTTTCAATTTCCCTTCTATCTCGGCAGCAACTTTGTGAACGATCCCAACGTTCCCAGGCTCCTCCCGCTGGATCGTCTGGGCAAAATGCACGTTCGTTTCACCTTTTTCGACAAGCAAGATCACATTTTTCGAAAACCCGGCGCGGGAGTCGCCGCCGCCAACAAGATGTACCGGTTCGCCTTTGAGGAATTCAAAATGTGTCTGGAGGAAGTTCGGCTTTCTCCCGCGTTGGAGAGACAGCTGGCGACCAAATCCAGGATGGAATTTCCCGGGGTCACTCGCCTGCAACTGGTCGACACCGTGCCCGACGCGTCGCCCACTCACAAGATTGTGTTTCAAGACATTTATCTTCCCGAGGCCATTTTGATCTTTTGCCTCGACAAACAAGTGTCCTCGGGCACTTTTAATTTTGGCACCGCCACCGATCAAAACGTTTTCAAGGATCATCGCATTCGCTATCTGGACTTTAGCTTTGACAACAAAAAATTTTGTCTCAAGGAGCCCAATTTTGGAAAATTTCGAGAAGATCGTTTGGTTCTCAAGCAGCTAGCCGATTATCTCATGTTTCCCATGTTTGGAATCTATCCCGATCCGGCAAAGCTCAATCTAAGCGCCATTCAAGATGGCGGAGCCCAGTCGCCCTTCCCGCACGTTTACGTTCCTCTGTGCGGCAATTTTGCCAAAAAGGAACGTCTCGTGCCCGCCACCGACGACGGTTCGTGCATTTCCCGCAAGAGCGATTTGGAAATTGCCATTCAATTTGAATTGGCCAATTCTCAACCCAGCGCCGTTTACGTCTGCTACGCCATCTACACCGACGTGGGCAACATTTTGGATGTCAAAAGTCAATATTTTTCGTCTCCCTATCTGAGATACATGTAGGGCGTGCGCTCAATAAAATGTGCATCTGTTTCTCTCTTTTAGTCTAGTTTCAACATGTGTCTGGTAAAGACGGCTATTTGTTTCAAATGCAATAACGCTTTTCTCGTGCCGGAAAGAAAAACTTGGAAATTGAGAAGCTGTCAAAATCCATCTTGTCTGAGACGGACTCGGTCAGGAGCTGCAGCCCATTCTCTACTCTCTAGCCCGTGCAGCTCTCTCTGCGATTCTGAACCCTGCGGAAATGTTCTCTTTTATACTCATATCCCTTGTAATGCATGTTGTTTAATTAAAACACAGGAATGAATGCTGAATCATTTATTGTAAAAAAGAAATGAAAAAAAAATAAAACAAAGGTTTCTCCACCAAAAAAAAATGTGTTTTTTTATTTTTAAACTTAATACTAAAGATAGGTTTGGCTTAAATCTAAAACAAGACGTAGAAAAAAAGTAAGAGAAAGGAAAAAAAGGGGGGTGCTTGCGCGCGCGCTACTAATAAGCTAAGTAAAAAAAGGGTGTTGAAAGAGGTGAAAAAAAATCATGATAAATGAAAAAAATGGGGAAAAAAAACATTTTTCGCTCGCTCTCTCTCTCTCTCGTCATTTCCTTTTCCGGGTCGGGTCGGGGGGGTCAGGCAGATTGCGCGTGGCGACTCAGCGAGGGATGGCGATGCATTCGCGAGCCCACGTCATGATGGTCTTTGGGTTGTCCACGTCTCGGTCCAGCTGAACGCAGCACCCCTTCGAGGGGACGAAGCCTTCGGCGTCGGGCGTGATGGTCGGACCAGTGTAGGGCGGTCTTTTGGTCGCTTGAAATTGGGGCAATTTCCTGATGGCTTCCGGCTTGCTCATCCTTTTGAAAAAGATGTACAGGCTATTTTGGAAGTAGGAAATTTCCACCACAATCTTGAAGCAATCATTTTTGCTCACCGTCTTGCAAAACAGGGTGCCTTCGTCGTATTCTTCCGCGTCTCTGAGCATGGCGTCGTACGCCTCGTAAGCTTCGGGCAAGACCTTGTTGAGCAGATTCGCCATGGCCTGGCGAAAAAGCAGAATGGGTTTTCCCAAGCTGTCGTTGAGAAATTCAAAGACGTGATCTCGAGTTTCTTCGTGGAGGCGGACTTTGATGTCTCCGTGTCGGAGGAGGAATTTCATCTGGGACAGATCCCTCGGAAATTCCGTCTGGGCGGGAGCGACGGGGCCTGGGTCTTGGCTGAGAATTCCGACTTGGACCGCTTTCGTTTCCCATTCTTCGTCTTCGGGGAACAGGTTTTGGGAGGCTTGTTGGCTGTCGCCATTCCGTTCATGGCGTTTGGAGGCGTTTTTTCTGGGCTTTTTGACGGGAGTAGCGGGGACGAGAGGGACTTTTTTTCGTTTGACGGCGGCGGCTTCGGCGGCTTCCTGGGAAGCCAAAAAGTCTTCGGCTTGTTGTTGTTGGATGGCCTCGTTGCGAGCGTCCTCGTCGTCGTCGGCGTCACTGATGTTTGGCGGAGTCAGGGGAGCCGCAAATTGTGTCTGTTGAGACATGACACTCTCGGTCGTGGAGCAGAAGAGCAGAGGTGAGATGTTGAAATCTCAATGATTTGTCTGGATTCTTGGACTGCTTCTTTTATAGTCATTTCAGTTGCGCTCGAGGCTGGCTTTTTTCAAAGACAAGCGCAGGGCAGGCTGGATGGCTGGTGGGCTAGGAGGCAGGCTTGCTTCAAGGTGATTGGTGGATCTGGCTTCTTTCTTGTTGTTGATTGGGCTGGCTCTGGCGCGCGCGGCAGTGAGGAAAAGGGTGACTGGGGAGGGGGGGAGAGGGAGGAGTCAGTCTTGAGATTCTGTTTGAATTGAATGGTAGTCTGATGATGAGAGGAGATGTTGATGGAAGATGATGACAGCAGCAGCAGCAGCAGCAGCAGCAGCAGCAGCAGCAATCACGAGGACAGACTTGAGCCGAGTCCGGATGTTTTAGATCAATTCAAAGTAGACATTCTTTCTCTCGAGGACGGACCCGCCGCTAGAATTGTTTTGTACAACGTCAATCTTCCTCGTCGACTCTGGCAAGACGAGTCTTCCTTGATTCGGATCCGCGATCTAGTGACGCGAGATTTTCACAATGTTTCTGGCATTTATTTTCAAATGTCGGCAACGTACACTTTGGTAAATCGCGAGAACGGCGAAATTCGTACCTGGTCGGGCAGCTTCAATCCTCGAAATCGGGTCATTAGCGAATTGACGTCTCACTCGTCTTTTCAGTCCGATTCTTTTGTTCCTTTTGTGTTGGCTCATTCTTCGCCGGATTGGGTTTTCGACAAGTTGACGACCGGAGGAGGACAGCTGACGGCCGGAAAAACGTCGGTGTGGGTTTTGGACGAGGTGAAAAGCATTGTCATTTCTTTTCAGGCTCGAGTAGGGGTTTCTCATTCTTTTTTCAGTCGTTATCCTTCCCTGAATTGGCGGACGAGACGGTCCAGTCGGAGGAGACATGGCGGCGCCGCAGCGCCCGGCGGCGGCGGAAACAAAAGAGGTTTCGGGTTTCAGCTTGACTGAGGCCCACGCTCTCGCTTTTCGAGCAGCCCGTGTTCCTCGCCGTTGGCGTCCCGAAGCAAAGTGGCCTTGGTGGAAACGTCTCGAAGGTCTTTCTTTGGTTCGATTCGTCTTGCATCATTTGGATCTCGCGCTTCAATGGCAAGCCAGCCTTCCCGTTGCTCTCCTCGTTTTGATGGATCGACAGAAAGGAAAAAAAGTTCTCTTGTTTGACGGTCGACTTTGGGCCAAAGCTGCCGGCGAAAGACCCGAACCCATCGGTTGGCTGATTTCTCGACGCAGCGAAAGATTGGTGTGCCAATACGACGACGCCTCTCAATTTCCCAGGATCACTTTGCCGTCGTCGTCGTCGTCGTTGCCCCCTCCCACGGAGCGACCTAGTTTGCGCCGATTGCTCGGATTCGACGACGACGTTTCTTTTTCGGATCCTCAAAATCTGTCGGATTTGCAGCAATGTTTGAAAGCCCATCGCAGCGGCGGCGGCGGTTGGGACGCCCGGGACGGAGGAGTGACGGTCGTGCAAGGAGAAGACGGAGACGTTTGTTTTTCCAACGGGCGTCAATTTGTCGTGGAGGCCAAGACGGACGAAAGCTGTCGAATTTTTTATCAAGACCTCGTGAGTCGACCTGTGAAACCTCTGCGGTCGCCCGCGACGTCGAGCGAGGAGGAGGAGGAGGACGACGACGAGAACGGCAGTGACTGTTTGAACGACCTCGAGGACGGAAGAAGGATGGCGGAAATTTTGCGAGCCAATCGATCGGCCGCCACCTCCGTTTGTCATTCGGGTCTCAATCTGGCCTTTCGTTTGGGAGTCATTTCTCTCCAAGAGTTTCATTTTCTGTCTCTGGAATTGGGAAAAACCGCCGCCAGCTTGGCCCTGCACCTGGACGAACGAGGTCATTTGAGGCACATCTTTTACAGAGACGCAGAAAGTTCGTTCGGTCAGGAAGTGACGTGTTTCGAAGAGAAATCCGAGGACAAAAAAGAAGACGAGTGTCGAGAAAAGGCTGTTTTGAACATGAACGCCTTTTGGAACGACGTTTGGAATCGTCGCCGAATCTGGGGGGTGCCAGCTCGCGCGCAAATATTGCGAGACGTGCTGGCCCGACTGGAGCGTTTGACCGTGTCCTCTCACTCTTCTCCTTTCGACAAATGTTTGCGAGACCTCAAGAGGTGCGTCAATCTCCAATGCCTCGTTTTTTTTTCTTCGCAGGAAGATCAGATTCACAGCATCAAATTCTATTTGGCTCATTACGCGTGCAAAGTGATTGGAAATCAGAGAGGTTTGCAGTTGAAGACGAGCAGCGACAACAACATTTACGCTCTCGTGGTGGCCGGTCAGGTGTCCGTCTTCAATGTGCAAGCTTACGTCAACGCCAAAGAGGACGCTGAATTTTTCGACCGAAATTCCTGGATTCCTCCCCCCGCCATTTCGCACTCTGCGCGCAATTTGCAACATCAGTCCGCGCCCCACCAAACGAGGAGATCGATGGTTTCTGCAGTCGTGTCGCGGGCTCGCGCGGTGGCGTTTGCTCACTTGGAATTTTGGACTCGTTTTGGCCGAGACTCTGTTTCTTTTTTCGGCGTCGATTTGCACGGAAACGGACAGGCTTTTCGATCCGCTTCTCTTTTGGCATTTGAAAGTGTTTGGACGCGTTTCATTCATTTGGGAGGTCCCCTCGTTCAGGGCCCGGAAAAGATGAAACCTCATTACGCCAAGATGTTGCGTTCGGCATCTCGAGGAGGATTCGCTTTCAGCGCCCGGAAATTTCTCGACGCGGGATCGCGAGGCAGTCGTCGCAGCATCATGGAATTTGATCTTTCGTCGGCCTACGGTTATTCCGCTTCGAACGCCCTGATGCCTTCGGGGTTTTGCACGGGCTTTTTTCGAAAGACGGAAGAAGAAGAAGAAGAAGAAGAAGAAGAAGAAGAAGAAGAAGAAGAGGTCATCGCGGCTGGTCCGTTGATCAAGACAGACGTGGTGCGACGGCATCAAACGTTTGAATTCAAGGCCGTCTATTTCACGTTGCGAAAGCTGATGTCTCAAACCGACGACGACGACGGGATTCGCACCGTTTACAGCAATTTTTCTCCGTCTGGTTTGTTTCACCTCGACCAATATCCGGCGGATTTGGTAGTCATTTTTGACAAAGGTCCGATGAAGGTGTATCAATTTGACGGTCATTTCGTTCACGGCTGCGACGTTTGCGCCTCGTCGACGACGAGGTGGAGAAAATTTTTTGCCCACGGTCAGACGCACGAGGAGGTCCGAGCCAAAACGATCCGACGAGATGGAATCTTTCGAGAGTGGGCGTCGTCATTGAATTCGTCGTCGTCGTCGTCCGTGGTGGAATACGCGGTCATTTCAGATTGTCACTCTCCGGGCTATTCGCCTTGGAGTTTGGACAAGGCCTTTCAAACGGATCCCGTTTTAGCTCAATTGGTGACTTCTTACCAAACGGTCGGCAGATTGGAGAGGAGAAAACAGGGAGGGCGAAAGCGAAAGAGAGAAGAAGAAGAAGAAGAGAGCCGAGGTCGGAGGCGGATCCTCTCTTTGTCCGAGGTGACGCTGGAATCGTGGTTGAATTTCATGAAGAAAGAAGAAGAAAACAATTCTTTCACGTGCATCGCTTGGGTCAAGGGATTTTGCCCGTCGTCGTCGTCGTCGTCGCCCAATCCAGCCGCCGACGGTTGTCTCATTTCTCATTCGTCGTCGTCGTCGTCGCCTTCCGGCAGCGGCGGTTGCCGCCTGTCGACCAGCGCACTGGCCGAACCCGTCGTGTTGATTCGAGATTATTTCAGATATCTAGTGTCTCATCGCGGCTTTGTCGTCACGGACCTGGAAGCTGTGTTGTTTTTCAAAACAGAACCCATCTTCAATCAAATTTTTCGAGAATTGATTGAAAGACGTCGTTCCAGTCAAGACTTCAAAGAAAAGAATTGGATCAAACGTCTAGTCAATTTGTCTTGCGGATTTTTCGGCTTTCAGGTGAACGGCCGCAGCGGTTTTCGTCATTTTTCCATTCGTTCCCGCATCCCCCGGACGTTCAACGTTTCCCGTCACCAAATCGACTTTCGCCAAGGCGCCGTTTGTTTGGACAGCACTCAATACTACGTCGTGTCCCTGGGTCGCCGTCCTCGTCGTCGTCGTCGCTGCGGGCCTTCCAACAACGCTCTGGCTCTTTTCTTCACGGTGGTCGAAATGGGCAAGCTCCGTTTGGTGCAGGCTCTGCAGTTTTTTTCCAGACATCTTCCTCCCGCCAGTTGGTCTTTGCTCTATTCCAACGTCGACAACCTCATCATCGCCTTGGAAGGAGCCGGCAATCTCGAGGAAGCCGTTTTTTTGGCTGCCGGCAGCGACGGTTTGGCCCGATATCTCGCAGAAAAACCTCTCTACTTGGCTGCTTCCAGCCAGGAGGCTGAACCGGGACAACTCAAATTGGAATGGTTGTGCAATTCGCCCTCTTGGAGGTTCATCACTCTGGGGATCATGCACTACGTTTTGAGAGACAACGGCAATCACGACGACGACGACGACAACGGCGGCGACCGCAGACTGCAGCGACAAAAAACGGCGGGTTTGTCCCGTCTTTCGAACCGACGGGCATTTCGTTACGCTCTCAGTCTCATGTTTGGCAAAGAGTCGTCGGTCGTCATTCCCCAAGATCGCCGCATCAGCAAGTTGCACTCGACAGCAACCGTGCGTCAAAACATGGTGTGTCGCCGTCGCGAAAGTTCTCCTCCCCCCTCCTGATTATTTTCATTTTATTGTTGTTGGTCGCGAATAAATTATTTTTTGACATTCACGTGTAATTATTTTTATTCTCTCTCTCTCTCTCAGCAGAGCGTGGAAAAAAAATGACCCTGGCCGAGATTCGAAC
>Ga0214205_100130_pt1 | contig 14372 bp, 13 predicted proteins | sample TroBogEpilimnion_12_FD_153043 | JGI IMG/M metagenome (GOLD analysis project Ga0214205, IMG submission 153043) | Freshwater microbial communities from Trout Bog Lake, WI - 29JUN2009 epilimnion | ecosystem: Environmental > Aquatic > Freshwater > Lake > Epilimnion/Euphotic zone | place: Trout Bog... | reverse complement strand
CAGCTCCTTGCAACCAGCGACTCCAAGATCGAGAAGTTGATTCAGTAATGTGCGGTTAAAAGGCACACCCTCAGCAGTTCCCTGTACCTCAACAAAATTTCCATCACCGGTACAAACGATATTCATATCGGTATCGGCATCGACATCCTCAACGTAGCAAAGGTCGAGCATTGGTACGCCTTTGATAATGCCGACACTTACTGCGGCGACCGACTGTCGAAGCGGTTGACGATCAGGAAGGATGTGTCCTTGGCTCTTTGCCCACGTAATTGCATCTGCAAGTGCAACATATGCACCGGTGATTGCCGCGGTTCGGGTTCCGCCATCAGCTTGGAGAACATCGCAATCGATGACGATGGTGTTCTCGCCAAGGGCATGAGTATCTACTACTGCACGAAGTGAACGCCCAACAAGGCGTGAGATCTCTTGTGTTCGACCACCAAGTTTTCCTTTGACGCTCTCTCGATCAGAGCGGGTGTGAGTTGCACGTGGAAGCATCGCATACTCACTTGTGACCCAACCAGTTCCCTTTCCCGTTAACCAGCGTGGAACTCCAGGTGTGAAAGAAGCGACACAGAGAACGCGGGTATTTCCGAACTCAACAAGTACAGAGCCTTCTGCATTCTTTAACCAATTTCGTTGAAACGAGATCGGGCGAAGTTGATCAGCGGTACGACCATCAGAACGTTTTGACACTGTGACTCTCTTCTACGTTGGGGGGTTTTAAAGGTGACTTTCAACTGCAGTAACTTCAGGTCCAAGGAATCTGCGTGCCAATTGTGAAAATGCCTTCGCATCTCCGGTAGAGATGAAGCGATAGGTAGGAGCTCCACCATCGTTGAGAAGGTCGTGTTCGACCAAGGTGCGATAAAGATCTTTTGCCGTCTCTTCTGCACTAGAGACCAAGGTGACGTAATCGCCCATCACATAGGAGATAACACCGGTGAGAAGTGGGTAGTGGGTACATCCCAAGACCAAGGTATCGACGCCTTCATCGAGGAGTGGGCGAAGGTACTCTTGCGCGACCTGCGTGATTGCTCCTCCTGAAGTCTCGCCGCGTTCCACAAAATCAACGAATTTCGGACAGGCGATGGCTGTAATCTCTAATTGCGGGGCCGCGGTAAAGGCGTCGAGATATGCACCAGAATCAATCGTCGCTTGGGTACCAATGACACCAATCTTTCCAGAGCGAGTTGCAGAGACTGCGCGACGTGCTGCTGGCTGAATGACTTCAATGACCGGAATTTCATAACGTTCGCGGGCATCGCGCAACATAGCGGCGCTTGCGGTATTGCATGCGATAACAAGGGCCTTTGCGCCAGCTTCAACAAGTTGGTCTAAACATTCGAGTGCAAAGCTACGGACTTCAGCGAGCGGCCGTGGGCCGTAGGGACCGCGAGCGCTATCTCCGAGATAGAGAATGGATTCGTGTGGCAGTTGATCGATAATTGCGCGGGCAACTGTTAGGCCGCCGACACCAGAATCAAAGATTCCGATGGGAGCGCTATTCATAGCCCTAGTTTAGAGCAAGTTGAGAAGGTTCTCCTGCAGCCATCCAAGCCAGTAATAGACGGCGTAAAGTGATTTTTGCGGATCTTCATCTGGAAGCGATTCAAAATGCTCAAAGCTCTCTTCTGTTATCTCTAGTCGAACGCTCAACGCTAATCGGAGATCATTGAGCGCCATCAACCAGGTATCGGCAGCAAGATCTTCAACAGTGCCCGCTTTGTCCTCATCGACCAAGATCGAGAGATGGGCGCGAACTTCTCGGAGCACTCGTTGCTTGCTCGAACGAATCGTGGATTCAGTAAATCGCCGAAAGTCGCTTGCTGCTTCTGGATCTGCGTAGGCATTTGGAAGAAGACGCATGAGGACTGGATCATCTGGCGCGACGACCTCGTGCTGCATCGACATAAGTTGGGCAAAGGGGTCGTTCTGATCGTAATGGTGGAAGAAGTCGCCCTCACCTAAGAGTTCAAGAAGTTGCTCGACCAAATTAATGAGTATGTGAGCTTCATCCAGAGTGAGATCGAGTGAAAAGGTATCTCCGGTGCGCTCAAAGTTCGACATTAAATCTTGTCATCTCTCTGCAAAGTAGCCCAGAGGCCATGTTCATGGAGAAGCTGGACATTTCGCTCCATCTCTTCCCGACTGCCACTTGCAACTACTGCCCGGCCTTCATTATGAACTTGCATCATTAACTCATTTGCTCGTTCCTTCGAGAAGCCAAAGAGCTTCTGGAAGACAAAAACGACGTAACTCATCAAATTAACGGGATCGTCCCAGACGATACAGATCCATGGGCGATCAAGAAGTTCATGGAGCGCTGCATCGATATCGGTGAGAGTGCTGACTCCCCCTTGTGTCGAATTCTCTGATTCCTGGCTCATCGCACAAGAACTGTAACAAAATCTGTTTGAGTTGTAACGAATTGGCTATCGCTGTCGGAGATAACTCTGAAGGAATTAGTGCCCGGTTGGGCTACCGATAGGGAGAATGAGAACGATCCAGTTGAATCGGTTACTGCGCTCAATTGACCTTCAACACCGCGAGCACTTCCGGCATCAAGATGTACCAGTACTCCTGCAGCCCGTGGTTGCACGGTTCCATTCACGGTATAGGTAATTCCGCGTTTCATCGATGCTGGTGGGTTCCACGAAATAACTCGGGAAGCACCCACAGAAAATCCGGGTGAAAGCGCTGCTAATCGATCCCACGAACCATCTGCTTTGACGCGCAATTGCGTTCCTTCAGCGACGATCAATGGAATCGAGAGAGATCCATCAGCTGCAGTATTCGCCGAGTAGATCTTCGTCCAATCTGTATTCGCAGTCTTCATCTCTACCTGCGTCAAAATTCCGGCGAAGGGAGTTGTATCTTTCTTCGTGAGCAGCGCAGTTAATGTGATCCAATCGCCGACATGCACCGAAGATGCAGTGCTCGTGAGGTTTGCAAGAACCGGATCTGGCGCGATCGAGGTCGCAACCTGACGGATTGCAATAACTGCGGTCGGATCTTCCATCCCAAAGGTCCACTCTGCGATTCCACCCAGGTGATACTTCGCCACAAGCGCTGCGCGCAGCGAAAATCCCTGAGCATCTTGGTACCACACTGTACGAGTTGCGGTGCAGGTGGTCAGGCTGCCATCTGCCGTTGTTCCGTTGTAAACCTTTTGATAGGTAAAAGTACTTTCACCATATTTATCTACATAGGTTGGCTTTGCACCATATGTCATTGCAAGATTTGCAGCATCGTGCATAACGAATGTCGCTGCTCCTGCTGAGGTGCTCACTGTTTTGAGGTAGTTGATAGGTAGTGATGGGCATGTTCCATCAACCTTTGTCACCCAATCTCGTCCATAGCCAGGTATTCCGACAAAGACTTTAGATGCTGGCATCACGGATATTGCATATTGGACTGCGCTCTCGGTCCAAGTAATCGGCCCAATCGGTCCCGGGGATGATGTCGAATAGTCATAGGCCATGATTCTTAACCGATCGATGGCGCTACCAATTTGCGACCATCCATAAAGGTAATAGCCTTTTTTTCCCGTCGCTGGATCGAAGAGTGGTGGCGTTGTCACAGATAAGAGTTTGCCTTGAGCGTGCAGCGCGGCTGATAAATCTTTGATGAAGGCGACCCATCTGCCTTGGGTCGTTGGCCATGTTGTATTCGAGTCAACATAAGCAAAGTTCTCCCAATCGAGATCAATGCCATCATATTTATTAGTAGTAACAAGGTTGATAATGCTGGAAATGATTTGGTTCTCAGTTGTGGGATTCGCTAAGAAATTTGAGAGAGCAAGCTGGACATATTTTCCGGTTTTGGGATCGATAGCTGTTCCATCGGTAATGGTTGGCAGAATCAAGTAGCCAGCTTGTTGAAGTTGAGTGATAGTTCCGGCGATTGGAATACTTGGATTTGCCGGAGTGTAGTTATCTTGAATCGTTTGGGGATCTTTGAGGGTGTACCAAAAAGGTGTGACTTCGCTAATTAAGTCGGCATTGGTTAGAGCCGAAGGGAGAGCAGTCTTCGTGGAGTAATAAGGAATCCATCCGGAGAGAATCTTTCGTGGTGGATTGTCAGCGAGCGCAGTAGGAGTTACGGCTACAAGAGAGAGGACCGCCACCACGAGAGAGGTCAGGCGGCGCCAGTTCACGTTCCGCACTTATTCCTTCTTGAGGGTTGCGTAGATCTCTTTACATGTTGGGCAGATAGGGAACTTCTCGGGATCGCGGTTTGGGACCCACTTCTTGCCACAGAGAGCTCGAACCGGCTTGCCGGTCACGGCAGATTCCACAATCTTCTCTTTGCGTACGTAGTGAGAGAAACGTTCGTGGTCGCCATCATCGGTGGAGAGGGGTGAGGTCGACTCCTCCACCTTCTCTTGAACTCCACCGCGAGTAAGAAGGCCAGGTAGATCAGAAATACCTATGCGCATGGGCTCGATTCTATCGCCTAAGATTCTCTAATGAAGGATCTCCTGCGTACCGCCGACTTAAGTCGCGCCGATGTTGACCTGCTCCTCGATACTGCTGCCGAATTTGCACGTAATCCTCTTCGATCAACCGATGTACTTGCTCATCGTACTGTTGGCATCTACATGACAAAGCCTTCAACCCGCACTCGCCTGGCATCTGAGACCGCAGTTGCACACTTGGGTGGAACGCCTATCTTTATTCGTGGCGATGACCTACAGATTGGTCGGGGTGAAACAATCGCAGATACCGCAAAAGTTATTAGCGGATTTTGTTCAGCTCTGATTATCAGAACCTTTGCGCAGAGCGATGTTGATGAATTAGGTACTCACTCATCAATTCCAATTATTAATGGCCTCACCGATCTCGATCACCCGACCCAGCTCTTAGCGGATTGGGCAACTATTCGTGAAGTTTTCGGAAACGATATTGCTGGACGCAAATTCACTTATGTCGGAGATGGCAACAATATGGCCCATGCTTGGCTTGCGATGGGTGCAATTCTTGGAGCTCATGTCGTTGTCTCATCGCCTACTGGACAATGGGCGCCAGATTCCGATGCCGTTGCTACTGCACGAAAGATCGCTGAATCAACAGGTGCAAAGGTTGAGATCGACCACGATCCAGAATCAGCTGCGAAGGGTTCGTCCGTTCTCTATACCGATGTCTGGATGTCGATGGGAGATCCCGAAAGCGAACGGAGAGAGAAACTCGCTGCGTTAGCTCCATACCAAGTCAATGGCCACCTCATGGGCTTAGCTGAAAAAGATGCCATCTTTATGCACTGCCTTCCTGCCCACCGCGGAGAAGAAGTGACTGCTGATGTGATTGATGGCGAGCGCTCCTATATCTGGCGCGAGGCCTATCACCGCCGCACCACGATTCAATCGATCCTCTATCACCTTGTCCGGGGCGAGCTCACGGGGCGCAACTAACTCTCTTGAGCGTATGGCAACCAAGTTGCCACCTTGTTTCCAGGTATTTCCAGAGATTAGCCACTGACAAATGGGCTGGTGGCCTATAGCGTTTCGCCATGCGAGTAGCTGTTCCCAAAGAGAGCCGGTCCGGCGAGAAGCGCGTTGCGCTCGTGCCCGACATCATCAATAAATTAACGAGAGCAGGGCTTGAGGTCATTATTGAATCAGGTGCTGGTGTTAGCGCCGAGTTCTCTGATGATCAATATGCCGCTGCTGGTGCCACCATTAAAAGTGGAGATGTCATATCGGGCGCTGATGTGATCGCATCTGTTCAACCACTCACTCCTGATCAGATGAAATCCTTGAAGAAGGGTGCCATCACCATCTCGTTCCTCTCCCCCACTACCGCTGTCGATTCGATCGAAGCTGCCGCAAGTGCGGGAGTCACTGCGATCTCGTTGGAGCTCGTCCCAAGAATTTCCCGTGCCCAATCGATGGATGCTCTGACTTCACAAGCGCTCTGTGCCGGATATAAAGCGGCACTTGTGGGTGCCGAACTCTCGCCTCGATTCTTTCCATTACTTATGACTGCTGCTGGAACTGTTACTCCAGCAAAGGTTGTCGTTCTCGGTGCTGGTGTCGCCGGGTTGCAAGCGATTGCAACTGCGAAGCGCCTTGGTGCTGTTGTAAGCGCATATGACGTCCGCCCAGCATCAGCAGATGAAGTGAAATCGATGGGTGCAAAGTTCATTACCCTTGAATTAGAAGCGCTCGAAGGCGCAGGTGGTTATGCCCGCGAGATGACGGAAGAGCGCGCTGCGAAACAGCGTGAACTTCTCACACCATATATATCTGAAGCTGATGTGCTCATCACGACTGCAGCCGTACCAGGGCGAGCAGCTCCTCGACTTGTTACTGCCGAGATGGTTGCAAACATGGCGCCTGGATCGGTCGTCGTTGATCTCGCTGCCGAGACCGGTGGCAACGTTGAAGGCACTAAGCCTGGCGAAATAGTTGTCACGTCAAATGGAGTACGCATGTGGGGCGGCAAAGATGTTCCAAGTCAGCTCGCAACGCATGCATCGATGCTCTTCTCTCGCAATGTCGTCAATCTTCTCTTACTAATGGCCTCATCCGTGGACGGTAAGCCAACCGGTGAGATCACCCCAGATTTCAGCGATGAGATCATCGATTCAGCAACGCTCACATTTAATGGATCGCGCCGCACACCAGAAGGAGCTAAGAAATGAGTAATGGCCTCGCACTCCTCTCGATCTTTGTTCTCTCTGTCTTTGTGGGTTTTGAAGTCGTCGCAAAGGTCTCAACGACCTTGCATACACCCCTTATGTCAGGTGCAAATGCCATCCACGGAATCATCCTGGTTGGTGCGATCGCAGTAGCGAACAACGCAACCAGCAATCTCCAACTCATTCTCTCGATCCTCGCAGTTGTTCTTGCGACCATCAATATGGTCGGTGGATTTGTCGTAACGGACCGAATGCTCGAAATGTTTAAGGGCAAGAAGAAGGAGGTGAAATAAGTGAATCGCAATCTCTATGACTTACTCGGCCTCGTTGCTGCCATCTGCTTCATCATGGCGCTTAAGGGTCTCTCATCACCAAAATCTGCCCGTCGTGGAAATATCATCGGCGCTGTCGGCGCGACCTTGGGAACTGTTCTCGTCTTCTGGGCGCCAGGAAGTTCACATAAGCATCTACCTTTGATTCTCGGAGCTATTGCCTTTGGCGTTCTCGTCGGAGTTCCAGCTGCTCGTCGAATTCAAATGACACAGATGCCACAACTCGTTGCTCTCTTTAATGGTGTTGGTGGCGGTGCAGCTGCACTCGTATCAACTGTTGAGTACCTCAAACTCGGCAACGGTGCGACGACTGCCGAGATCCTCGCGACTGTCTTCACAGTCGTCGTTGGTTGTATCTCATTCTCAGGTTCGATCATTACCTTCTTAAAGTTGCAGGAGTTAATGACAACGCGTCCCGTCGTCTTCCCTGGCGGTCGCTTTGTTATTGCTGCGACCCTTGCAGGAGTAGTTGGAACTGCCGGTTGGGTCATCAACGCTGGTGGCACATCACCGCTTCTCATTATGGGTGGGCTCTCCCTCGCATTTGGTGTGCTCTTTGTGCTCCCTGTCGGCGGCGCCGATGTGCCAATCGTTATCTCATTGCTCAATGCCTTTACAGGTCTGACTGTTGCCGCCAGCGGTTACGTTCTTCAAGCAACGCTCTTGATCGTCGCCGGAACACTGGTTGGTGCATCTGGAACGATTCTCACTCGATTGATGGCCGCAGCAATGGGTCGCTCACTCTTTGGCACCCTCTTCGGCGCATTTACTGCAAAGCCACAAGAGAGCTCGGGCGCCGCTGAAGTTCGTCCGGTGAAATCTGGCTCGGCCGATGACGTTGCCATTCTTCTTAACTACGCCCAGCGCGTTGTAATCGTTCCTGGCTTTGGTCTCGCCGTTGCGCAAGCTCAACACACAGTGCGCGAACTCGCTGACTTGTTAAGCGGAAAAGGTATCGATGTTGCTTACGGAATCCATCCTGTGGCCGGTCGCATGCCTGGACATATGAATGTCTTGCTCGCGGAGGCAAATGTTCCTTACGAACAACTCGTCGAGATGGAGGAAGTGAATCCAACCTTCCCTCAGACCGATGTCGTTCTCGTTGTTGGTGCAAATGACGTTGTTAACCCAGCGGCAAAGACCACTCCTGGTTGCCCAATTTATGGAATGCCAATTCTGGATGTTGCTCAAGCTGGCAATGTGATCTTCTTAAAGAGATCGATGCGCCCAGGCTTTGCTGGTATCGAGAATGAACTTCTCTACGATGCGAAGACAACACTTCTCTTTGGTGATGCGAAAGAGTCATTAACGAAGGTTGTCTCTGCTCTCAAAGCGCTGTAGTTCGTTTATCGTGAACGATCACAGCGTTCACGTTACCTACATGTAAAAGGCTAAGCGCGCTTGCCACGTACGATCTGAATCGGCCACTTCACTTCTTGACCAAGTTTTGCGGCTGCCTCTAGTGGCCAGCGTGGATTGCGGAGGAATTCCCGAGCCATCATGACGGCATCTGCCTGACCCGTTGCAACAATCTCTTCCGCCTGAGCTGGTTCGGTAATCATGCCGACCGCTGAAGTTGTTGCCCCGCCAGCGCTCTTTACTGCATGTGCGAAGTGAACCTGATAGCCGGGTCCCACAGTGATATTTGCCTTCGCAACATTTCCACCGCTTGAGACATCTATGAGATCGACACCGAGTGCGGTCAGTTCAGGAGCAAGTGCAACGCTCTCCTGTTCACTCCATCCGCCTTCGGTCCAATCGGATGCCGAGATTCGAACAAAGAGCGGCATTGAATCGGGAATGACTGAGCGAACCTGTGCGGTAACTTCTTTGAGGAATCGGGTCCGATTCTCATACGAGCCGCCATATTCATCTGTGCGAGTGTTTGAAAGTGGTGAATAGAACTCATGGATCAAATAACCGTGCGCTGCATGAATTTCTACAAGATCGAATCCGGCAGCAACGGCACGTTTTGCAGCCTCTCCAAATTCTTGGACGAGTGATTTCACTTCTGCGTTAGTCAGCTCTCGTGGCTCCGGGTAGCCAGGGAATGCGATTGGTGAAGGTGCAACTGTCTGCCATCCACCTTCTTCTGGTGTTGCAAAGGGATGATCGGAACCAAGCGCGGCCGCTCCACCTTTACGGCCAGCATGCGCGAGTTGTATTCCAATTTTTACACCTTGAGAGTGAACAAAATCAGTAACCCGTTTCCAAGCAGCTACTTGGGCATCGTTGTAAAGACCAGGACAGCCAATCGAAATTCTTCCTTCTGGAACGACAGCGGTCGCCTCAGCAACTATTAAGCCTGTTCCACCGGTAGCAAAGGATCCGAGATGAACAAGATGCCAATCGCCGATGATTCCATCGTGTGCGGAGTACTGACACATCGGACTTACCCAGATGCGGTTCGCGATAGTAGTTCCGCGCAGCGTGATGGAATCAAAAAGGTGCGGCACTACTTCTCCTGAATTCCATCAGGAGTGTTGTGAACATTCTTGATATCGCCACCGAGCTTTGCACCTTCGCCACCACGATTAAGTGGCTTCTTATCGTGCTGATGTTCAGCGGGGACCGTGCCTAGGAGACCCTTTTGGAAATCCTCAAAGGCTTGGAGTACTTCGCGCTTGGTATTCATAACGAATGGACCCATCCACGCTACAGGTTCGCTAATGGGTTGACCGCCGAGAATAAGAACATCCATCTGCGGGCTACGTGACTCTTGAACATTGTTTGCTTGAATAACGAGAGTATCGCCATCGGTCATCACTGCGAGTTGACCCATCTGAACTGGTTGGCGATTTTCGCCGACGGTGCCCTTGCCATTGAGTGTGTAGACAAGTGCGTTGTAATCGGGACGCCATGGAAGGCGAAGTTCGGCTCCTGGTGCGATAGTTGCATGGACAAGAGTGATGGGTGTTTGCGTTGAACCTGGGCCTTGATGGCCATCGACTTCTCCAGCAATCACGCGGATGAGAGATGTACCGTCAGCGCTTGTTAGAAGAGCGACATCTTTCGCACGCAGATCTTGGTAAGCAGGTGCTGACCATTTCTTTGCAGCTGGGAGATTTACCCAGAGTTGAAAGCCGTGGAAAAGGCCACCGGACATTACGAGATGTTCTGGTGGAGTTTCAATATGGAGAATGCCAGCGCCGGCGGTCATCCATTGAGTATCGCCATCAGTGATCGTTCCGCCGCCGCCGTGATTATCTTTGTGGTCGAAGATGCCATCGATAATGTAGGTAACAGTTTCAAATCCGCGGTGTGGGTGCCATGGGGTTCCCTTTGGCTCACCTGGTGCATATTCAACTTCGCCCATTTGATCGAGATGGATAAATGGATCGAGATCGGCGAGATCAACACCGGCGAATGCGCGGCGAACCGGAAAGCCTTCGCCTTCAAATCCTTGCGGAGCAGTGGTAACAGATTTCACGCGGCGTGGGCGTGCAGCAGGGTTCGCTACAACGCGCGGTAGGACGGTGAGATCACTGACGGTTACTGCTGGCATGGAGCTGCTCCTCGCTTGGATTCTTCATAGTTCAAGTAGTTGAATATTGAACTAATCTGACAATGATAGAACGCAAAACCTTAGGGCGCTATTCCAGAGTTCGAGCAGGTTTTTTCCTCGAATACCTCGCTTTTCAGGCGAGGGTAGACGTGCTGAGGCGCAGATTTAAGAATCATAGTAAATATTGAGACTGACGTGACTGACGTGACTGACGTGACTGACGTGACTGACGTGACTGACGTGACTGACGTGAGGGAAGTGATCGTGGAAGCACTGGATATTTTCTCAATTATCAAATTTTCGTGGCTGTGAATATCTCTTAATCTCGCTTCGCCGATGTCAGTGGTGAGTTAGAAGATCTCGCCATGTTCATGAGCCGCGAAATCATCGCTACCGCCGAGGAGCGCGTCGCTGCGATTCTTGGCGAAGTTGCAGGTATCAAGGTTCTCCAAGAACTCGTTGATATCGACCCGTTCTCACTCAGCACATCTGGTCGCATCGACTACCTTGCCGCTCTCGAGCGTCAGGCTGGTTGGTTACAAGCTCTCATGCAGAGCGCCATCGTCGCAGTGGCCGGTTCAGAGCCAACTCAAGGTACTGAACTCTTCTCAACTGTCGATGATGCTGAACGTGAAGATGTCGCTCTTGCCCTTCGCCTCTCGGGTGCGAATGCCCAGCAACGGATTGATGTAGCGCGAGTTATCACTCAACATCTCCCTGCAACTTCCGCCGCTCTTGCCACCGGTGAAATCTCACTTGGACATGCAAATGCGATCGCAAAAGAGAGTGCCGAGATTATTCGTGCCGGTGCAACTCCTGATCAGATCGCTGAAGTTGAACGGATCGCCTTAACACATGCAGAATTTCACACCCCCACTCAAGTAGTTTCAAAGATGAAGGCTGCTATCGCGAAGTTAGCTCCCGTAGAATTTGAAGAGGCGGTTGCCGTTGCCCAGGAGCGACGGAGTGTTGATTGCTATCCGCAGGCGAATGGGATGGCTCAGATCGTGGCTTTACTCCCTGCAGCAGATGCTCAGATGGTGATGCTTGCCATCGATAAGCTGGCTCGACTCAATAAGGAACATGCCATTGAAGAGAAGAATCTTCGCGAGCGCCAGATGGCGAGATTCACAAGTGGCGCAAAGGTAGCGGGCAAGGCCGCATTGATTGATCGCGAGGCGATCGCAATCGCACAGCGGATTGACGCCTTCCGTGCCGATGCCCTTACCCAACTTGCAAATAATTATTTACAGTCAACCCTTGATCAAGGGGTTACTCACGGTCGTCCTGTGACTCTTAATCTCACGATGGATCTGCCAACTCTCTTGGGATTGGCTGAAAATCCTGGAAACCTCAAAGGCTACGGTCCCATCCCCGCGAGTGTCGCTCGCCAGTTGGCAGCCGATGCGAAATGGCGAAAATTTATTACCGATCCAGTGACCGGTGAACTACTCGATGTGGGTCGAAGTAGTTATGAACCTCCGCAGGCTCTGAAAGATTTTCTGACCTCGCGGGATCAAATTTGTAGATTCCCACATTGCAGACAACCGGCGCGAGTTTCTGATATTGATCATGCCCAGGCTTGGGAAGATGGTGGCGAAACCTCAAAGGTGAACATGGGAATGCTTTGCCGGCGACATCACAGAATGAAGACACACGGTGGATGGAAGTTGGAGAGTTTTGCAGATGGCTCATGCGAATGGGAGTCGCCATCTGGAAAGAGGTACTTCGTCCCATCGAGAAAGATGGATGAGGCGATGTGATTGATTGTGGAAGTTTCGTGGAGGTTTCATGCTGACGCGTTCAACCTTCCACTCCAAGTAATTCGCAGTACTGGTGGAAATGGACCGAATCACCTAAGTGCAGGTGTCGTGGAGGTTTCACGCTTACGCGTTCAACCTTCCACTCCTCGCTCGCGAATCTTCGAAGCGAGCTTCGCGATTCGCTCGCTCGTCGTGGAGGTGCCGGGAATCGAACCCGGGTCCTCTAGCACTGACATAAAGCTTCTACGGGCGTAGTGCGCTAAACGTCTTCTCAGCCCTGACTCTCACGCGCACATGTAGTCAACGAACTCATTTAGGGAGTGGTTTCCCCGCTCACATCCCTAACACTGTGAGTAGGTAAGCTCTCTAGCGACGCTAGGTTCCGTGACGAGAGCGCGCACGGGCTAACGGATCACTATCGCTTATGCAGCGAGAGTTAGATCAGCGGCAGTTGTACTGGCGCTTATAGTTTTGTCACGGTTATTGGTTAACGAGATCATCCGGACTTCCTCGGCCCGCTTCCTTTATCCCAACGACTAAAGTCGAGACCGTTCACCCCCGTGGTTTAACACGAGAATTAGAAAGCATTCTTCTATTTCCCTATGTAATTGTTATGAATGATTGATTTTCACTCAGGCGACGGAACTATCTTTCTGGTCGCCGATCCGCTTATCCCCTTGAAAAACAAGAGGTAAAGGTACGGAACAGGTGAAGAGATGATCTTTCGATCAGATGGTGCGTCGCTTGAAGTAAGTGTAAAGAGTTCTCGTTGGAAAGCCAACTAGGGGCTGAACTCCCTATCTAGAGTAGTTCCACAAGAGAACGTTGGGTTCAGATGTGGATTCGCCAGAGCGACGTAAATACTTGCTGAAACGGTCTGTGTGCAAACTTGTCAGAGTGCAGTCAGGCTCTTACTAATCCTTACCGGATGTCCTGCGTGAAAGCTCACGCGTGACTTCACGATTGGCTTGCTTCTCCATGAGCGCATTGCGCTTATCGTGCGCCTTCTTACCCTTTGCAAGAGCGATCTCAACCTTCGCTTTGCCATCTTTAAAGTAGAGCGAAAGCGGTACAACTGTGAGACCTCCCTGCTTGAGCACGGAAGCCAACTTATTAATTTCACGAGCATGCAAAAGCAGCTTGCGATCACGTCGTGGCTGGTGGTTAGTCCATGACCCCTCGTTGTATTCAGGAATGTGAACACCACTTAACCAGAGTTCGCCATTATTAATCATTGCAAAGCCGTCGACGAGTGATGCGCGACCAGCACGAAGTGACTTCACTTCGGTACCCGTGAGCACGAGGCCCGCCTCATAGACATCCTCGATGAAGTAATCATGGCGCGCCGATTTGTTCTGCGCGATCAACTTCTTACCTAGCTCTTTTACCATTTCGACTCACCTCGATTCCCATTGATACGTGCCAAATAGCACTCATTCACTAGGGAAGGTTACTCGCTAAATCTGTGGAGAGTCTGTGGAGTTGAAGCCCTCGCCCACTAAACCCTCAAATACCCACTAGACCTTCAGATATTTGCGGAGCGTGATGAGCGATGCGAGCGCTGAGATAAAGAGACCTACGCCAAAGAGTTCAGCGCTGCCGACCCAGACATCGCCCCATGTGAAGAAGCGGGTGAAGCTCAGAAGCGGTGCGACCTTTGAGTCGATCAGTAACTTAAAGAGTGAGAGAAGTCCGGTTGATATTCCCCAACCGATGAAGGCGGAGAAGATTCCTTCGAGAAGGAATGGGAGCTGGATAGAGAATGAGGATGCGCCGACAAGCTTCATCACACCGGTTTCGCGTCGGCGGTTGAAGGCGGCAATCTTTAAGGTATTGCTGATTAAGAGCATTGCAGTGATAACACTTGCGATACCGATCAGGAGTGCACCGTTACGCAGTACGTTCAAGAGTTTGAAGAATTTATCGAGAATCGTGCGCTGGTCTTGGACAGTATCGATACCCGGGCGACCTGCAAATGCACTCTGCACTACTGGGAACTGGGTTGGATCCTTGAGCTTCACACGGAAAGATTCAGGAAGCTGATCAGGAGTTACATTCTGAGCAATTGCAGAGCCTTTAAAGCGCTCTTGGAAGTGCTGATAAGCCTGAGCTTGAGACTCATAAAAAACC
>Ga0214205_100120_pt1 | contig 15299 bp, 11 predicted proteins | sample TroBogEpilimnion_12_FD_153043 | JGI IMG/M metagenome (GOLD analysis project Ga0214205, IMG submission 153043) | Freshwater microbial communities from Trout Bog Lake, WI - 29JUN2009 epilimnion | ecosystem: Environmental > Aquatic > Freshwater > Lake > Epilimnion/Euphotic zone | place: Trout Bog... | reverse complement strand
CCGCCTCCTGCGCCGCCATTTCCGCCTCCTGCGCCGCCACCAACGGATGGCTGACCTGATGTTGCACCCGTTGCTGGTGCAGTACCAGAAGTAGTGCCACCAGCTGCAGCAGTTCCACGAGTTCGCTTAGTTCCAGTTGGTGCTGTGCCACCTGCCGCAGCACCAGCGGGTGCGCCATTACTTGCTGCACCAGTTGCGCCTGTAGCAGCACCTGCAGCACCAGTATCGCGGACGCTTACTGCATCGCCAGCAGCGATAGGTGTTGATGGTGCCGCATCTAATGTAATTGTGACGGTGTTGCCGTTGACCTTAGCGATAGTTCCGCTCAAACGTGAGCCGCCACCAAATCCACCACCAGCAAATCCTGAAGCACCACCTGCTGCTCCAGCTCCGGCAAATGCACCAGCACCAGCTGCACTAGCGGCACCTGCAGCACCAGTGAATGCACCACCTGCTGCTGCACCACGAATTCGTGAGGCAAAGTTAGAGAGCGCATTGGTAGTTGCAGATGCTGCGTGGCTATTGCCATACCAAATACCACCAGAGACTGATGCGGTGATCACCACAAGTGCGCCGAGGATCGCGGTGTACTTGTTAGTCCACTTGTAAGTGCCCTTTGCGATCTGCTCTTGCAAATTATCTTCTACCTCAGTTGCAAAGAGATCGAAATCATCCGATGGATTGGTATTGATATTACTCATGGCGGAGTGCCTCGATTGGTCGTAGGGATGCTGCGCGTGAAGCTGGGTAGCCACCGAAGAAGAGTCCGATCAGGACCGATACTCCGAAAGCTAAAAGAACTGATGCGGGAACGATCACTGGTTGAATTCCAATGATCTTAAAGTGCGAACCAATATAGCCACCGATGACACCGATGCCACCACCGACGAGCGACAAGATCGTTGCCTCGATCAAGAACTGAGACAAGATCGCACCCTTTGGAGCACCGATCGCTTTGCGGATACCGATCTCGCGCGTACGTTCAATAACGGTGACGAGCATGATGTTGGTGATACCGATTCCACCGACGAGAAGTGAGATCGCTGCAACAACTCCCAAAAGCACCGTAAAGACGCTGCTATTTGATGATGAGGTCGCAAGCAATGAGGCCTGGTTGAGCGTGCGGTAATCGCGGTTATTAGTGTTCTTTACCTTGTGCTGGGCATCCATGATGGTGTTGATCTCAGTCTGAGCGAGATCTTGCACGCCAGCAGATTTTGCCTCAACCACGATTGATTGGAGTGAGTTATAGCCAGTGAGTGAACGCTGTACCGCAGTAAGAGGAGCAACTACAAGTGAGTCACCATCCTGGAATCCATTGGAACCCTTGACCGTGGTAGTACCAATAACGGTGAACGGAATTCCACCACAACGAATAACTTGACCGATTGGGCTCTGAGTTCCGAAGAGATCGGTAGCGGTTGTGTTTCCGATAACTGCTACGCGACGGCCCTGAACTACATCGTCGTTGGTGAAATATGAACCCTTGGCGATCGAGGTATTAGATGCCTCAAACCACGCTGGCCAGGTTCCATTGAAAGTTCCTGGTGTAGATGTATTTGTTCCATTGGTACAGGTCGCATTTGCGGATGCCACAGGAGCAACCTGCTTGATATCAGGAGCCTTAATTGCACTTGAGAGAGCAAGCGCATCGGCAACGGTGAGTGGCTTCGAAGATGCAGATCTGGAGGCAGCTTGGCGACCGAATCCACCACGGTTTGCCTGAATAGTGATGGTATTGGTGCCGAGGCGATCAATTGACGATTGGATCTGCTTAGAAGATCCATTTCCGACGGCGATCAAGATGATCACTGATGCAACGCCGATGGCGATACCTAAAGTGGTAAGCGCGGTACGAAGTTTGTTGGTGCCCAAACCGCGAATCGCGAAGCGAACGATCTCAAGGATATTCATGCCACACGACCTTTGTTGAGGGTATCGGAGATGATCTTGCCGTCGCGCATGCGGACCACACGCTTGGCACGAGCTGCAACATCATCTTCGTGAGTAATCACGACGACGGTGCGACCAGCAGCATTGATCTGATCGAAGAGATCTAAGAGATCGCCCGTTGATTTAGAGTCGAGCGCACCGGTTGGTTCATCAGCTAAAAGCAGTGCTGGACGGGTTGCGAGAGCCCGGGCAACTGCTACACGTTGCTGTTGACCACCAGATAACTCAGTTGGTTCGTGATCGACGCGATCGGCAAGACCAACTACCTCAAGAGCCTTGAGAGCACGCTTGCGACGTTCATCCTTCTTGATGCCCTGATAGGCCATCGGAAGTTCAACATTTGCGACAGCTGTGGTGCGAGCAATGAGGTTAAAGGATTGGAAGATAAAACCAATCTTGCGGCCACGTACGATAGATAGAGCATTTTCATCCATCGAATCGATCTCAATGCCGTCAAGGAAGTACTTTCCTTTGGTCATGACATCGAGTGCGCCCAAGATATTCATGAGCGTCGATTTTCCTGAGCCCGATGGGCCCATGATCGCGACATATTCACCGGGCATGATCGTGAGATCTACACCAGCGAGTGCATAGATCGCAGCATCGCCTTCGCCATAGCGCTTGATCGCACCACGGACGTCGATGATTGGCTGCAACGCAGTATCAGTGGTCATGTGTGAGATCAACCGCCGTTACGTCCGCCGCCGCCGCCGAATCCGCCGCCACCGAATGCCGCTGCACCACCGCCAAGTCCACCAGGGACACCGCCTACAGCAAATCCATTTGTTGAGGTAGTGCGGACTACAGAAGGAAGTGCAACGACATCGCCGACTTTGAGGCCAGATTGAATCTCATCAGCGCTATCGCCTTTGAGTCCAACCACGACACGAGTTGGTGTGAGGACTTGCTTGCCCTTCACTTTTGTCACAATGTTCACGGTAGCTCGAGTGCCACGAGTTGTGACAGCTTGAGCGGTGACATTGATGACTCCAGTAGCGACACCGACTTCAACAGTAGGGGTTGCTGTCATGCCCGGCTTAAGGCCGGGGACAGTGCCGTCGATCGAGAAGGTTGCGTTGTAAGAAGTCACGCCACCAGATGTTGTTGGAAGAAGATCAACGCCGATCACCTTTCCTGTGGCATTTACTCCAGAGAGCGCGTCAAAAGTGTAGGTAGCTGGTTGGCCAGCCTTGATCTTTGCCGCATCTGCTTCAGAGAATGAGCCAGTTACTTCAAGAGATGAAACATTGGTAAGCACGATAAAACCAGTGGCATTCGCAGATGTTGTGGCTGGCGCTGAGGTTGTTGGCACATTGCCACCCACCGCTGTGGAGATCGAGGCGACATCCCCGGCGACTGGAGCCTTGATAGTTGCAGCATCGAGATTGCGCTTCGCTTGATCGTAGGCTGCCTGCGCATTGGCAAGTTGAGCCTGAGCGCTATCTATTGCGCTCTGCTTTGCAGGTTGCATCGCAACATTGGTAGAAGCGATGAGGTTATCGAGAGCATTCTGAGCAGATTGAACGCTGCTCGCATATCCCGCGATCGTCACTGCATCCTTGGCAAGATTGTTCTTCTGGGTCAAGAGAGCATTGTTATAGGTAGTCGTGAGGTTATCGAGATTCTGCTTATCTTTGAGAAGAGATGAAGTTTGAGTAGTTAAAGCATTCTGCCAGGTAGACCAATAGCTAATGAGCTGGGTGCAGTTTCCGTTGATGGTGTCAATGCTCTGACAGAAAGGAACTGTGATTCCGCTAGGTCCATAGAGACCCTCGTAGTTGTTGTAGTTCAGAGCAGCAGCATCAACTGATGTCTGATAGGTCTTGGCAGCGAGCGCAGCATTCGCAGTCGCATCATCGAGCGCCTTTTTGGCTGAATCAACACTCTGTTGGTAAGAAGCGGAATTTGCTTGAGTGAGCGCGGTGTTATCTGCCTGATTCTTCTTAGCAAGTGCTAATGCAGCTTGTGCTTGAGACAGTTGAAGATCAGCTTGAGCTTGCTCTGCCTTGGTCTTTGTTGGAACAAGTGCAGCGACTGCCGCCTTCGCGTTGACGAGTGATGCATTTGCTGAGGTGAGTGCTGTAACAAGATTTGTCGTATCGATCTGTGCGAGTTCTTCACCTGCAGTGACGTGATCGCCGACCTTTACATTCAATTTCATCAGTGTGCCGGCAACGAGTGGCGCAAGACCAACATCAGATGGGCTAATGACCTTTCCGGTTGCTGACACAGTCGCGATGACATCACCACGGCTGACGGTCGCAGTCTGGGTTGCAACTGGCGCTGCCTTTGGGTGAAGTACCGAGTACCCCCAGAAGCCAGCCCCAAGAACTGCCAGGAGAAGGACGAGATTGATCGAAAGGATTCGCACGCGCGCTTTATTCATGGGTAGAAGATAGAGGGCTAATCCCTAACCAATGGGTCTAAAAGGCTGAATAGTGCCTGAGAATTAAATCGCCCAGGCCTCATCGTTATGACGATCAATGACCCAGCAGTGATACTCAGAGAGCTCGGGCTTCTGGAACAAATAGGCGCCATCTTTGCCGGCGACGATCAAAGCTGTTGCCAAGGCATCCGCTACCCCGCCATTTGGGCCATAGACCGTCGCTGATCTCGCTCCAAGAGCAATCAATCCGGTGTGTGGATCTTTGATATGTGATCCCCGCTCATAAGTGCCAGATGTTGCTATTGCACCATCAGTGATTTCGAAGACCTTCACGATTGTCAGGGCATCCTCAGGGTGCCTAATCCCGATCGACCATGGCTTACCGGGTTCATGGCCACCAGCCAGTGAGAGGTCGCCGGCGGAGTTGATCTGAATATGTTCGACCCCATCGGCTTTCATCATGGAGATGGCACGATCCGAAGCCCAGCCCTTTACATAGCCTGAAGGATCAAAGCCGCCTTCAACGCACCATGGATCGAAGTAGCCATCGCTCAATAACTTTGCTTCATGGCATAACTGCCAAACTTCTTGGAGATCAGGTGTGCAATCGACGATCTTTATCTCGCCACGACGCAATCGCGAGACTTGAGATTGATCTTTATAGGTCGAGAAGACCTCATCGACTTCGTAGAGAAAGTCACGAACTCGATCGATCGAAGATTGAATCGCACACTCATTGATTGTGGAACTTGAGGCATCGATAAAGATGATGGTTCCCCAGGTTTCAATCTCGGCTCGAACTCGAGCCAACGTCATTACATGCCAGCCTTTGCGAGTGCGCTGACGAGTGAGTCATACCAACCTTGGGATGTGTAGGAAGCTCCACCAACGCCTTGGATATTTGCAGACTGGGCAGCGAGTGTCTCTTGTACCAAGTATGGAATCGCTTGCTGTGAGATCGATTGAGAACGGAAATCATTGTTGGGATATTGAAGCGCTCTGGCAGCAGTGATCTTGCCGTTAGAGATTGTGATCTCAACTTGTACTGGGCCAAAGCGAGTTTGCTGTGTTGAGCCAGTAAATGTTCCAGATGGCTTCGCCTTTGCCGGAGCAGCTGGTGCGGTTGTTGCCGGTGCCGCCGGTGTAGTCGCAGCTGTCGTTGATTGAGTGCTCTTCTTTGTGGACTTCTTCGTCGCAGCTGGTGCAGGAGTTGCTGCTGCAGCGGTATCAGTCGGAGCAGGTGCAGCTTGAGTTTGAGTAGGTGCTGGCGCGGTCGCCGTTGATGTTCCGCCACCCAACGACTTACCACCGAGTGTGCCGGTGCTCGCTGAACCGAACTGTGGTGGGGTGATCGATAGCACTGCTCCGAGACCGCCGACAGTTCCGCCTGCGATCAAGAGAAATCTCTTTGCGCCCATTTTTTATACTCCTTTATACCGCGTGGAATTCGAAGGCTTCGTCGTGGAAGCGATTTTTAGGGATACCGCAGGATTCTGCTGCTTCACGGACTGCTTCGACCAATGGTGTTGGTCCACAGACATAGACATCAGAGTCCCGGAATGCTGGAACAAATTTCATGATGTAACGATGGTTCATTGGGTGGATCTTTCGCGATCCGACTAAATAGTGAACACGGGCGCCACGGGCATCGGCCAAGGTATCAAGCTCTTTACGAAGCACCAGATCTTCCTCAGTAGAAGCACGGAAAATAACATCGATCTCCATGGTGGGATCGAACTCTTCCATTAGGGCGCGAAGTGGAGTGATTCCAACGCCGCCACCGATCAAGGTCACATGGCCACGGGTCGCCTTTGCGGCAACGAATGTGCCATATGGACCTTCGAAGAAAACGCGAGTACCTGGCTTCAAGTTAATAACATCTGATGATGCATCGCCGAGATCTTTCACGGTAACGCGCATGTACTTCTTCGTTGGTGCTGCAGATAATGAATAAGGGTGCGAGATCCACCATTGGCCTGGTGCCATAAAGCGCCAGCTGAAGAATTGGCCACCTTGTGCACGGAGGCGATCGAGGTTGCGACCCTTCATGATGATCGAGACAACTCCAGGGCCTTCGACCACAACTTGCTCGACGCGAAGATTATGTTGGAATGATCTAAAGGTAGGAATCGCAATACGCCACAAGATAATGACGACTGCGGCGGCGATATAGAGCCCAGTCCAATATGCCTTGTTTAAAGGATGGCCGATAAACATTGGGCCGGTAAGTACTTGGTGCATAAATGAAAGTGCGATACCGAGATATGTGTAGAGATGGATCGTCCACCAGGTCTCGTAGGACATCTTGGCGCGAGCCTTCTTGTACGACGTAACACCTGCCGCTGCGAAGAAGATAAAGGCAACGAGTGCTGGAAGCATCCATGGATATTTCACCGTGATACGCCAGATCTCGACACCAATCCGAGCATGATCATTTGCAGCATAGCCGACAGATACCAAGAAGACGTGAAAGGTAATGAGATAGAGCGAATATGGACCGAGCTTGCGGTGCCAGATAACGAGTCGATCATGTCCGATCGAGCGTTCGATAAATGAGATACGTGAGACGAGAACTAAGCCAACGATGGCGAAGTAAGAGCCAAGGAGTGCGCAGATTCGGCTGACCGATGTGATGATCGGATAGACGCCATTCCAATCTGAGTGTGAGGTGCTCTCGATATAGAGAGCGGCGGTGAGGCCAAGGCCCAGCCCCAAGATGATCGAGGCCCAGTCGGCGTTGTAGCGCTTGCCCACACTTAAAGTGCTCATAAGCGCATCAAACCTTCCTTACCTGAGAGAAAATTGTGAACCGTCTATATGGCTGGTCTGAATAATGCCAGATATAGCTCGCCATGTGTGGCGATCATCGCCTCTGGGCTAAAGACCCGGAGTGCTCGCTCTCGAGCAGCCTGACCCATCTGGGTCCGCAGCTGCGAATCAGTCGCTAATTGTGAGATCGCCATTGCAATTGAGGCCGCGTTCTTCTCAACAACCAATCCGGTCTGCCCAGATGCAATAACTTCACTATTGGATCCCACATCAGTAGCAACAACAGGGATCCCAGCAAGTTGCGCCTCGATCAACGCGATCGGCATTCCTTCATTATCGGACGTGCTCAATGCGACCGATACAGAAGACCAGAACTGGGCAGCATCTGCCCAACCGATCACAGAGAGATTGCCAGGTGCAGAAGCCTTAACTTCATCCAACAAATCTCCGCCACCAGCCATCACAAAGTTCACCGAAGGCAATAACCGAGCAACTTCCACCGCAAGCATTGGATTCTTTACCGATGTCACACGGGCCATCCAGCCCACAACGAACTCTCCGTTGTAAGGAACAGTTTCCAGCGGCTTTACACCAGGAGCAACCGATGCCCACGTCTTACCGTTACCGATTCGAGCAGCGCGTAGTTCGCGACCAACCTTCTCACCTACCGATATCAAAAGATCAGTACTTTTGGCATTGAAACGTTCAGCAAAGGTAATGACAAACTTCTGTAATCCACTAAAACTTTGATCATCGAAGAGATGCCCGTGGAATGTATGTACTCGCTTATGCGATCCCGGCACCAACCGTGCAAGCAAACCAGCCTTAAAGGTATGCGAATGCACGATGTCAGGTTTGAATTCTTTAATCACTTTCTTCAATTGAAGATAAGCACGAATATCCGCTACCGGATTAATCGCTCGACCCATCGCCGGGATACGCACCACCGGCAGACCATGAACGCAATCATCTTCAACTTCAGATCCCTGCACAAAGCCAGTAGCCAACAGCGATTCAAAACCCGCAGGTTGTGCCGCTACAAGATCCCCAACATAACGCGCAGTCCCGCCCACATTCATACGGGCAATAACGTGGAAGACTTTCACGAGCCAAATCCGTTTACCGCACGAGGTACCTGCATACTCTCAGAGTACCTGACCAACTTGCAGAGGATTCTATTTCTTGGAAATAACCTGCGTGATTACAATGAATGCACACTGGTTATTTGCTGCCTTACACGTCAGATTTGGCGTCGTTCCCATTCCAGCAGTCGAAATTTTGAGCGATTTGAAACGTGAAGAAATCCATTGAGCAACGACTTGGGCTCTCTTGCGAGAGATTTGGTCATTTGCTGATTTTGTGCCGATAGGTGAGGCATATCCCTCAATGCGAACACTGACGGCATTAGCAAGGTTTAGCTTCGAGAGGGTAGCCAAACTGACTGTCGAGAGATTGAATCGATTGAAGGCAAAACCCACTGGCTGTATCGCGCCAGCCTTTATCGTGACTGGCTTGTCGAACGTGCCCATACTCGGAGTTGGAGTTGGAGTCGGAGTCGGAGTTGGAGTTGGAGTCGGAGTCGGAGTCGGAGTCGGAGTCGGAGTCGGAGTCGGTGTTGGCGTCACTACAGATTCCCAAACCGCGTAAAGGGTTACGTCAGCAGTTGGAGTGTAGGTCGCAGAAAGGGCAGATGTTGCTCCGGGAGAAGTTGCCCATCCCTTGAAGAGATATCCAGTACGGACCAATGAGCCAGAGTTAGCTGGAAGAGTAACGTTTGAACCACTTCCCGCAAGAACACTTAAGTTTGCTGGCACATTTCCTGAAGAAGCCGAGTTGGCGTTAAACGTGACCTGCCAATAAGCGGCGACTGACGCACCACCATTGCCGCTATTACTTGGTGGAGCAACAATCGGGTTATTAATAATGATTTCTGGGTCGTTGATGAGAGCAGCTGTCGCTACACCATCTGTTGAGGCGGTGCCCACTAGCGTTAAGACGTTGGCGAGTAGGAGATAAATCTGCGCTCCGGCTTTAATGCCACTGTTAGTAATAGTGACCGTAATGGGATGGCCAGCCGCAGTACTAGGAACCGTGGCACTCTCTGAGAGCCATGAGACAACCAAAGAAAGAAGAACATTTTGAGAAGAAGCAATCAACGACCTTGCGTGGGTTAAGTCGCCCTGTAGATAGCCATTGATCACAGTGTTTGCTGGTAGTGCGTCAGCGTCATAATTGATTGCTATCGACGTACCAGCTGATGTGGCTGAGTATGAATTGCCCACTCCGCTCCTGGTAGTTATCGATCCAATTAAAGTCGGCGTGATTAGCCCTACAAGGGAATTCTGAGTCCATTGTGCATGAACGGTCGCAGAGTCCGAAGGGGTATAGGTTCCACCTGCCAAACCAATGAGCGAACCCCCGGATGAAGCGGTAGACCAGCCATTAAATTGGAAATTATCACGCGTAACTGACGGAAGAATCCGGGCAACGCTACCTACGGTAAATGTATCGGTCGTCGATGGGGCACTACCCCACTCTGGTGCATAAGTAATTGTGTAAGTTTTTGGAGTCCACTGGGCATAAAGAGTTCTTTCACTATTTATCGTGAGGGTTCCTGAAGTAATACCCACCAAAGTACCGGCAGTTGCGGTGTCATACCATCCATTGAGTGTGTAACCAGTTCTTGACGCAGTTGGAAGAACAAGCGGGCTACCCAAATAAGTGTAAGAGTCGCTTGATGGGGTGACACTTCCCCCGTTCGCATCATAGTGAATCGGATATACCGATCCACTTATTGCAAATGAAATAGTTGTAGACCGTGCCGAAGCATAAATTCCAACAGCTGTTATAGATGCATAGATAGAACAAGTGCCAGGCGCAAGATAAGTTACCGCCCCTGAAGTCGAGTTAACGCTACAGACTGATGGGGTTGAAGTTGCGAAGGTAATAACTCCCGAGCCACTTCCGAGTGAAGGATTGGCAGTCAAGGATGTCGGTAAGTTTGAAGATGAATAACTCGTCGCCACGGTTGAGGTATCAATCGTTAATGTTCTTGCTAGGGTTGATAATGACGTTCCGGAGACAGTGCCAGTTCCATCTAGAAATCCTGTCCTGGAAGCGGTGATTGTCACAGTAGATGACACCCCAAGACCAAGTCCACTAACAGTCACTGCCCCCGCGCTATCGATCGTTACTGTTCCACCCGCAGTCGCAGTGCCAGTCCACGTGTAAAGCGAGCTGTAGTTTGTTATTTGAGAGGTAAATCCCCCAGAAGTTGAGACGCTTCTACTTAGATTTGGGTACAAGGATCCTGCTGTTCCGGTGACCAAAGCAGATCCAGAGGCATAACCAGTTTTTGACGTTGCAACCGCGATAGTTGATGAAGCTCCTGAAGAAATCCCAGTAAGTAACAGTGTGCGAGTTGAGCCAACTGTTGATTCAACCGAGACAGTTCCGCTCGAGGCGACAGGGGTGGTCCATGTAAAGCTAGGATCGTAGTTAGTAATACTTACTCTGAATCCATCGCCGGTTCCGATGGGAGAGCTAAAAATAGGAACAAGTGCTGATCCAAGCGAGCTAGCTGTGATTGAAGCAACGCCATCCAAATATCCACTTTGGGAAGCAGTTACAGTTACCGTCGATGACGTGTTTGGAGCTCCACTAACAGTGATGAGACCTGTAGGGGAGATAGAAACTACCCCCGAACTGGTGGTTGCTGACCAGTTGTAATTGGTCGGATCGTAATTAGTTAACTGAACTGTGAATCCATCGGGGGTTGGGTTAAGTGAAGGTGGATTAAAAGTTGGCGTTGGAACGCTGCAACCCACGGGTGCGAAAGAAATATCATCTAAGAAGTTTCCATAGCTACCGCTGTTGGGCACAACCGCTTCGAACCAGAAGCGAGTAAGAGTTTGGCCGGCCGGCACTCGATATATACCAGTATGTATTCCCCATGCCGTTGGCCCATCTGAAAGTCCATCGCCTTGCTGAATCAGGCCACCGCCGCCATGTGTTGCATAATCGTCAGTCGCACCTACTGCATTACCAATGCGAACAGCCATGACATTAACGATGTCGCGTCCTCTGTGAGCCAAGCTCCAAGCGATAGAAGTTCCTGGTTGAGTGGCGATATCTTGGTAAAGAGCTCCGGCTTCATTCGCGTTGAGTTCGACAAAATTAGTTCCCTGTTCAGCGGGGACAGCGCTTCCGCCTGTTGGCCAGTACTCAATCAGGCGATCAGGTTCGGTCGTATGCCAACCAATTGCTGGAGTGACTGATGCATCTAAAGGCATATAACCGATGTAAGGAACTCCCGTTGGTATCTCAAATCCACCATTAACGAGCGCCAAGTCGGCACAAGCGGATGAAACTGCATAGGAGTTAGCAGGGTTGGCAACGGTTACAAGGGTGGAGAGCAAAGCTGCCACCATAAAAGAGGGACGTACTCGAATTAGCCTAAACAACTTGAAGCTCCTCACCCCAAGGAATCACCCCGAGGCTTCTGAGGGTATAGGAAAGCAACTCAAAAAGCACTTGTGGGGGTTACAGCTCTTTCCACGCGGGGGCAGAGAACTAATACCCTTTCCAGAAGTCGTTCGACTTTCAGAGGTTAATTGAGATGGTCTGAAAGGTCCTTAGCAATATCGTCGATGATTGTTTCCAGCGAACGAGTCGGAGCCCAGCCAGTCGCCGCCTTAATCTTGGAGATATCAGGGATTCTGCGCTGCATATCTTCAAAGCCAGCGCCATAGGCATCTTCATAAGATTTGCTGACAATCTCAGACGAAGAATTCAAACGTTTAATAACTAATTCTGCCAACCCACGGATCGAGATCTCGTGGTCATTACCGATATTGAAGACATCGCCAACAGTTGATTCGCTATCGATCACCGACAAAAGCCCAGCCACTGCATCAGCGACATGGCAGAAGCAACGTGATTGATCGCCTGAACCATAAACCTCAATCGGCTCACCAGCTAAGGCAGCTGAGACAAATCGCGGAACAACCATTCCGTACGACCCAACCTGTCGTGGCCCCACAGTATTAAAGAAGCGCACGATACGGACTTGAACCCCAAGCTCTGAGTAATAGAAATAGCCGAGTGATTCATCGATCGCCTTCGCTTCGCTATACGACCAGCGAGACTTCAGCGGAGATCCGACAATCCGATCTGAATCTTCGTGGAGCGGTCCGCCACCATTCTTGCCATAAATCTCTGATGACGATGCAATCAAGACCGGCTTACCTGATCGCTGACATGCATCTAAGACATTCTCAGTGCCATGCAGGTTAATCCGTAGTGACTCAAGTGGCTTATCCACGATATTGAAGACGCCTACCGCTGCAGCTAAGTGCAGAACATGATCAACGCCAGCAACTAAGCGATCAACTAAAGCTGAATCAAGAATAGATCCGCTATAGAACTCAACGGATTCATTGCCAATCAAATGCTCGATATTGTGGTGATTGCCAGTCGATAAGTTATCGAGGATTACAACGCTATCCCCACGAGCAACTAAAGCATCAGCAACGTGCGAGCCAATAAATCCAGCCCCGCCGGTAATGAGGTACTTCATGCGAGATCCGCGTGGTACGCGTCGATAACGTCATCAGGCTTGCCGGATGCACGCATAGCGCCGTGGTCTAAGTAGATAGCACGAGTAGCCATTGATTTCACGGCAGTGAGATCATGGGTCACCAAGACCACTGCACATCCGCTATTCATCATTGCCTCAGTGCGCGCTTTGGATCGAGTCTGGAAATCTTCATCGCCCACAGATAAGACTTCATCGATCAGCAAGAGATCTGGGGTCACATCAGTCGCGGTCGCAAAGGCCAAACGAGCGACCATGCCCGATGAATAAGCACGAATTGGTATATCCAAGTGCTCGGTGAGCTGAGCCCAATCAGCGATCGCTTCAATACGCGATTGCATCGTCTTGGCATCGCGGCCCAAGAGCGTGCCGTACAACATGATGTTCTCTGCCCCAGTCAGCTCTGGGTTGAAGCCCGCGCCAAGTTCGATCATCGGTGCCACTGATCCGCGGACAATGATGCGACCAGATGTTGGAGGTAGGACTCGTGCCAAGACCTTTAAGAGCGTTGATTTACCAGCGCCATTACGGCCAATAACCGAGAGGGTCTCACCACGAGATACCTCAAAGGAGACGCCATTTAACGCATAGAAATCTTCATAGGACATCCGGCGATTAATAGTGTCAATCGCAGTCTGCTTGAGCGATGAGACGCGGTGTCGTGTGCGGCGGTATGCCAAAGTGATATCGGTAGCTTCAATGATCTTCTCATTACTCATAACTTTGCCACCACCTTTGGCCAGGTGCGTCCAAAGACATAGAAGCCCAAGACGAAGAAGAAGATCGATGTGCCACCCATCATCAACCACTCGTGCACTGTCGCCACCGCATTACCACCATAAACATCACGGAAGATCTGCAGATAGGAAGTCAATGGATTTAAATGAATCACTCGCTGAGTATGCGGCCCAAGTGCAGTGATCGGATAGAAGACCGGGGTCATATATTGCAGAGCCAACAAGAAGATATTGATTAGCGACCGTGAGTCATCGAAGTTCACATAAGCAATCGCAAGCATCAACCCGAGTCCAGTTGTAAACAAGGTCATGCAGAGCATGAAGACTAAGAGCAACGGCGTCTTGATACCCGGATGCTTTCCGAAGATCAACAAGACGACAGTCAAAGGAATCAACCCAAACAAGAAGTTGATCGCCGATGAGATAGTCGCGCTGAATGCAAAGATCTCTGGGCGAACATAGACCTTGGTCAATACACCTGCGCCAGTGGCGATCGAATCCGCTGCCATGGTGAGACCCTGGTTAAACAAGGTCATCGTCAAAACACCAGACAACAGATACGGCAAGAAGGACTGCCCGTCAGGGAGCTTCGCCTTGAAGACAGTATTGAAGACATAGAACATCACAGCGGTCGTGAACAATGGATTGAGCAGCGACCACCAAATACCGATGACTGAACGCTTGTAACGAACAGTCAGATCACGTGCGACCAAGAGCTTAAGAAGTGAGCGCTTCTCCCAGACACCCTTTAAGGCCGAGATAACCGGGGTCTGTGGAATCGAGGAGTCATAAATAACCATGTTAGAAGCCGCCACGAGTATCAATAATAGGGATCGATCCCAATGCATCTAAATCAGTACCAGTATGTGGGTTTACCAGCACCGCCAGGTCATACCCAGCGCTCAAAGCAGCCGAAGCTTCGCCCCGCCACTGCCCCACCACATGATCGTGCCAGACCACATCTGCCCCAGCCGAACGCAGCAGCGAAATTAATGACTCCGCTGGAGTCTCACGAACATCAGCGACATCAGGCTTATATGCCACACCCACCACAACGATCTTCTTGCCTGACAACGATCCCAAGATCCCTGCAGCGACTCCAACAAAATAAGAAGGCCGCGACAGGTTCACTTCATTCGCTAAATCAATAAAGCGAGTCGATGCGCCGATCTCACGCGCCTTTGCAGCCAGATACGTTGGATCAACCGGAATGCAATGCCCTCCCACACCTGCTGATGGGAAGAATGGCATAAAGCCATATGGCTTGGTCGATGCCGCAGCGATTACTTCACGAACATCGATCTTCATCGCTGCACAGAACTCAGCGATCTCGTTGATAAATGAGATATTTACCAACCGGAATGAGTTCTCTAACAACTTCGCAGTCTCAACAACTTCAACCGATGAATACGATGAGACAGCTGAAACAAACTTCGAGTAAAACGAAACCGCACGGTCAGAAGCACTTTCACTCAACCCAGCCACGAGCTTGGGAGTGTTCTTCACATTCCACGACTTATTCGCTGGATCAATCCGCTCTGGTGAATAGGCAAGGTCGCGCCCACTAAATATCGGCGCCAAAACATCACGAGTAAACCCAGGAGAGACTGTCGACTCATTAATCACCAACGCGCCGTCCGAAACAAATGAAGCCATAGCGCTAGCTCCAGCCAACAACAATGAGTTGTCAGGATTACGGTCCGCATCCAACGGTGTAGGCAGGCACAAGATCACAACATCTGCGCCAGCAGCATCGGCAAAATCAATAGATGCCCGGTAATAAACCTGCGCCGCTAAATAAGCATCCGCAATATCCCCGATCGGAGACTTGCCTGAGTTAAGTCCAGCCACCCGAGCC
>Ga0214205_100118_pt1 | contig 15408 bp, 2 predicted proteins | sample TroBogEpilimnion_12_FD_153043 | JGI IMG/M metagenome (GOLD analysis project Ga0214205, IMG submission 153043) | Freshwater microbial communities from Trout Bog Lake, WI - 29JUN2009 epilimnion | ecosystem: Environmental > Aquatic > Freshwater > Lake > Epilimnion/Euphotic zone | place: Trout Bog... | reverse complement strand
CGGGGCAGTGGGAGGAGCTGGGCGCGTACTGCATGCACGACACCAGGATGACCCACATCGTGTCCCAACGGGCGGTCCTCCCGTTCCTAGCGGGGGGCAGGGGGGTCGTCTGGGCGCATGGGGTGTTTACTGTGGTTTGAGATAATGTGGTTTGAGATAATGTGGTTTGAGATAATGTGGTTTGAGATAAAAAGAATAGATGCATTGCTGTTGTATTTAAGCCACACAAGAAGGCTGTGTGAATTGTTTTATGGAGACGATACCGGAAATGCCGGATCAAGTCCCTCAAAAGGAGGGTGTCCCAGAAGAAGGGGAAACCCAAGAAGCAAAAGCTACGCAACCGTTACAGGTGGTGCACAAACGTCCAGGAAAATATGAAATTATAGCAGAGAAGAAATTCCACTACACTCCTCATCCTCATAGGCCACAATATGTGGACAGGTTTAACTGGTACATTGTGTTATACATAGATGAAAAAGAAGAATCTCGTCTGCGTCTCTGTGCCCCATTCTACGACCCTGTTCGTCGAATCTATGTTATCTGGAATGAAGTGACCAAGTGTGTTTATTACACATATCAAAACTTGGAGGCTTACACAATCGGAACTGAAATTGATTGGAAGCTCTTCAGAGATGATTGGCCATACTTTGCTCCTTCTGAACAGTCTTGGAGTGGATACGAGTGGTTTGAGTTTAATATAGGACAGGTTAAACGAAAGGACGGGACCAAGGTAAAAGTACGCAATCCACTGGGTCCCAGAAAATGCCAGATGCTAATTGCCAGAGATCAAAGGCATGTGATGATCAGGTATAGACACCTTGTCTGCATGTACGTCGTACCACAAGGTGGAAAACCCAGTGACGGCCCTCCGTACAGCGCAGAGTGGCAGCCTGCAGTTCCATCAAGCCCGTTCCAGCGACCTGATTCAAGGGTGCGCCGCCTGAACGACGTGAAAGACGCCCTCCATAATAGAATATTTCTGAGGGACAAGGAGCTCAACATTATCCTCTTCTGGTCAGTGAAAAACCGATGGCTGCCAATAGAGAAGAAAGATCCTGGATGGGGGCCGTTGAATAGAATCGATGGGATAGGTGAATTCTACAGAAGCAATGTCGAGTTTGTGAATGGATTTTTTTGGTGGAGAGACCCCATAACACTTGGTCTGTACAAGATGGTCCACGGGAGGGACTATGAGGAACTAAAAAGAAAATACGATGAATATATGGAGGATCTGAATAGGACGTTCAAACCTATGCAGGATGTTGTTGGTATTCTCAGCAAGTCAGCAACGTTGGAGAAACACATGTTACAAGATATTACACGCCATCATAAAAAGGAATTCCCAATGGTGAAGAGGCACCTAGAAGACATGACCCAGCATCTTAAGATAGGGCTGGCCAAAGGGTATGACATTACCAAAAAAACTGGCTTACTAGTGAAGTTTATGCATGTGTTGGAACCCATAAGAGCTGCAGACGAACATGTTGAGAATGCAGTCAAAATTGGCCAAGATTTCTTTCTGGCTGTGACTGCAATGCAAAATTTAATTTATACAGTACAGCCAAAGAACAAAGTAAAGAAGCAGGCAGTTCCTCCAACTGAATCAAATCCAGATGGTGAGCAGGCTGTGTTGGATAATTATGGTATACAGGTATTATACACTGATCTTGATATCTTCCAGTGGGTATTTGTGTCAGAGACACCCAAAATCAAGAATTACGAAGGAGGGACGAAATTCGAGGCAGTATTGGAATTCGATCCAAGTTTGGTTTACAGCAAGGTTGTGTGGGACAAGGATAGAAATGGGAAATGGGTGCCCAGAATGCAGCCTAGGAAGGAATTCGATGAACTTCACAAGCAACAGGCTGAAGCAGTGGAAGAAGAGCATAAAATTATTGACAACAGGCCCAAAAGGGAGGAAGAGTCAGTAATATCTCAAAGAGAGGCTGTCAAGCGAAGGGAAGCAGAAGAGAAGGCAGAAAGAGAGTATGAAGAGAGCTTAGAAAGCGAAAGGAGAAAAGCAATGAACATTGACCCTGAAAATACTGACAAGGATACTAAACAAGATACTATACAGGATGCTAAACAGGATAAAACAAGCACGCCAAACACATGGGAAAATCCTCCATCCAAAAAGCCAGAAAAGCCAGGGTTTAAGAGCCAATCAGAAGAATCTAGACAGGCAAAAGCAAAAGCCAAGGAAGAGGCAGAAAGGAAAAGGGAAATAAGGCGACAGGCCAGGATAGAGAAAAAAAAGGCAATGGAAAATGCAAGTACAGAACAGAGCAACGCTCCTGATGAATCTAATTTAAACCAGACAGAAAACTCAGCCCCTGATGAACCTGATTTAAACGAGACAGACACTGACGCCCCTGATGAATCTGATTTAAACACAGAATCCCAATATTGGGGGGAAGAAGTGGATCATCTAGGGGTATTGGATGCACAAGAGATGGAAAATCTGAAACATGCTATAGAACATTCCTTACATTCACAGTGCCAACACTTTCAGCATCTACAGCATTTGGAGATGGAGCATTGGGATATGGAGCAGCACTTGCAGCACTTGGAAAATTTGGAAATGGAACAACATTCACAATATTCGCAACCTTTAGAGCTAGTCCCAACGGATCCAGAGTTGGAGTCAGATCTGAAATCAGACTTGGGGACAGACCAGGGACAAGGCTTAGGCGATTTAGACGCAGAGCCTTTGCTACAGCAGTTCCATGGGGATGACATATTCTTCCTGGGAGTGCCTTACGTTATTGGTGGTCGCAAACAAGATCATCGTTCAAAGGGGGTGTGTCCCATCTGCACGAAAGAAATGTTTGGTTACCAAAAGCTGGTTGTGGACGGCACCAACATATTCCATTTATCCTGCTACAAGCGCAAGGTGCCCCAGATGAGCAGCAGGAAAGCACCTATTAGCAAGACAGACTGGGAGAGGCGCAAGGACAATAGGAGAAAAGATGCTTTCGAGTTGCGAGAGGAAGAACGATTAAAGCAGATGATCAAGGCCCAGGAAGAAAAAAGGGCTGCAGCACAAGCAGAAATAGAACAGTGGGCCGAAGCACAGCGGGTCAAGGAGAAAAGAAGGGCAGCAGTAAAAGCAGAAAAAGAGAAGTGGGCTGAAGAACAGAGCGCAAAACGAAAGGAGGCATATCTAAAACCCTCCAGAGGGTGGGAGACTGTCGTACGCCCCACAGTAAACATGCAACCATTGATAGAGAGGATCCTCCCCTGCCCTTTTGTGAACATCTGGAATGCAAAGGTCACTTCGCGAGTTGATATCAAATACATTGGAGAAGGAAATTTTTGGATAACATACCAAGAGTGCTCAACTGGCTTGAAGTGGTCAACCACAGGGCTCACAAAACCTTGGTCACGTGTTGATACTGCAGAAATGAGGCCAAGATTGGCCTTTGAGAAAATGAGGAAGAGGGCCATGGATAGAGTGAATCAGGAAATCATGAGGCAAGCAGCAGAGATGGGAAAGAGGATGCAGAGCCTGAGACAGAGCAGGAAGGTTCTGACTGGTGCAGAGTATGTTCTTGCTAACCACGAGTCAGATCCGTTACAGTATATGAATTTCATATCACAGAACTGGAAAAAGACGGGTCGATTTGAGGACGTGTACCTTTCCCTATTGGGTAAGATGGTGTTCCCCATTGACGAAGGAATAGCATCAAGTATTGGATTCAAACTCTCACCCAAGCCTCACGTGGATACCTCTGTCATGGACAAGGCAATAATGGATCGACTGAAAGCAAGACAGAGGGCAGCAGATCGTATACATATTATCATGCCAACCCAACCAATCATACCTTCTCCAGGACGACCAACAGTGCCATCAGGCCAGCCCATCGTGCCACAAGGGCAGCCAGCAGCCCCTGAGCAGTCAGCAGCACCTGAGCAGCCAGCAGCACCAGAACAGCCCACCACAACACCTGAGCAGACAGAGGGACAGCCAGTGCTACAGTCTTATAATGCATCTGGACAACTTAACTCACTATCTGAGCAAGTGCTGATAAGTCGGTTCCTTGCAATGGATGAAGAAGGTGTCAAAGGGAAGAAAAGAGATGGTGGTACAAACAGGAAGGCCAAATCGGATGATTATGGCAGCGACACGAAACGGAGACCTATAAAGCCAGATATGAAAGATCAGGTAGAAGAGGCAGTTGTGGAGCACAACAGTGGTGGGTTTAGCTGCCCTTCAACTGTGGGTGATGTAAAGGAGTGGAGAACCCTGATTAACCTGTATGATACTGGCTTATTGGATCATCTCAAACCATCAGATCAGCTCATAGCAAGCATACCAGAGAAACAGAAATACAAGAAAGTTTACAGACTATACCCCAAAGACTGGACCCAAACTGGCTTGGGGCTCGCCAATTGCCTCAAGATCTTCGCTGATGTCCAGACAAATCTTGGGGCAAGGCTGACTCTGCCCAAAACTGTCCTTGATTACTGTACAGACGAAAATGATGAGACAAATAGGGCTGTGTTTATGGATGATATGGTTGCAGAATACGAAGAAAACCCGTCCTATTACCAATCCCTAATCATAGAACAAGATTGGGCGAGACAAATGTCCGAGATTCAGTCGTTCAGGGAAACGATAATGGAGGCTTTGATACTGACAAAAATAGCAGGACTCTCTGTACAATTCTTTAAGGACGTAAAGCAGGGGGTAGGAAATCCTGTGCTCCACCAGATGTTCCTTGAAAACTTCAACGAGGGGCCTCTCATCAGGCTAGTACAGACCACAGTGGACGGCCATGACAGTTTCTATGTTATCGTTGACTGTGATGATTTGGTGACATCAGAGCTTGTGACGTACTACCATGGAGACTGGCAACAAGACAAGCACTCCAGTAAGTTTGCAGAGACCTATGTGGAGGACGCAGATGTGAAGAAAAAGGAAGCTCCCGCCAAAGCCCCTGACAAGGTGGATATCATTCAGGACCAATCAGGCAATCTGGTCAGGGAATTTCAGGGAAATCTACCCATTACATCAATGGCTGTGGTTGAAGTGCCATGGAACAATTATGGATTTTACTTTTGCTGTCTTTTAGCTGCAGCACACCACCTCAAGCTGAAAATTGAGAATGTACCCAGCATCCACTTCTTCATCAAGGAATGGTTCAAGCATCTCCTTAATCCACCACAACCTGTTCTGGTTCTGCTGTGCGCCAGCAATGAAGTCAGCTTTGGCGAGCACACTAAGAACGTCAAGGGGAGTGTTGCTGTTATCAAAGAGAAATTGGTCGTTCCTCTCACAAAGGCAATGGAGACGGGGGAAAACCCTGTACTGACAAAGGAGCAATTTTGGATCCTGAGCATTGTGGGCATACCTTTGAAGGCTTGCACCACCATGAATAACCTTCCCAATTTGAAGGCTGAGTATAGCAACCTGAATCTGCTATTCTACCTGGCAGATGAGCAGAATCTCAGTTTCCGATTCAAAAAGGAAAACGTCTACGGAAATAAGAACATCCTGAAACAGCATCCAGATCCAGCGCAGGACAATGGGGTGGTGGTGCCATTGATCCAGTTCACTTCGTATGACGTAAACACCCATAACATACACTTGACAAGAGGCAAGCCCACAGGGGACTTCTACCATCTATTGGGGGTTGCTAAAGTGGAAAACAGGAAGGAGGATTTTGAAAAATCAGTTGTTAGGGATGATAAAGCTGTTGCTGAAAAAGAAAAGGAAGAAGATGAAAAGTTGGAAGTTACTGGCAGTGATAAAACAACTCCAGATATCAAGAAGGTTGACGATCCTGTTGATCCAGGAAATAAACACCCCACTGATGGAGATGATGTGGTTATAGAAGATTATGATCCTAACGACGACATGGATGCACTGGACTCCCATTTCCTGGCCTACCTGGAAAACAACGAAGACCACAATTACGAGCATCTCCCTTGGGTGCAGGGCGAAAAGCATCCTCAATGGTACTCTAGGGAATACCAATCCCTCCTACTGGGCGTAAATGGCCAGCCAACCCCTGAAACTCCAGTCCTAGCTATCCCTACTGAGCCAGAAGTCCCAGAGATCCCTACTGAGCCAGAAGTCCCAGCGATCCCTACTGAGCCAGAAGTCCCAGCGATCCCTGCAGTTCCAGCAGCCCCAGCAGTCCCTCTTACAGTATACAATCCACACTACATAGCTCCTGTATACACAGCACCATCAGCCCAATCAATTACGAACAATGACATCAAAAGGAAAATCCAGCCAGCTGAGGAGGTGATGCTAATTCAAAAAACCCAAGACCTGCAAATCATCCATGCATCAGAGGGGGGCGCACGAGCTATTGAGAACAAACACAAGTTTGTCACAGACGTCTACAAGTTTCCCCAGGTGTCATACTTTCAGGAGATGCATGGGGAGCTATTGGAGGCGATTTATGCATTCCCTCTGGACATCCCCGTACAGCAAGGAACCCATTTACCCCTCCCTCATGATGACGTGTTGCGTTTTAATCGACGAGAGGAATGCTTCTTCTCATTTGACGATGCAGTAGACAGGCCAGCGGGGTATCAATACCCAGAGATTAAGAAGAAGAGGGGAGGCGTGGACGGTCTGATAGAGCTCCACAGAACTCTTCTGCAATTTAAGAAAAAGGACGAGTCAGATCATAAGTACTTGATAGAGTCCAAGAGCCTTGACAAAATCCAGCTGTTAGACACCATTATCAACGAGGTGAGAGCGGGATGGGACCAGGGCAGCGATTACGAGTGGAATTCTCATGTAGCATTTAACTGCCTGATCATCAATTTCATCAGCGACGTGGCTGTCTTTCTCAAGACAAAACACACCCTGACACAAGACAAAGCAGAAAAGATGGCTTCAGAGCTGGTGAACACAGTTGTCCGAGTGCACCACAATCTCATGCGCAACGAGGCGTACTCCAAGAGGGAACACTTCATAAATTGCTTCTTTGCTCGTTATATGCGTCTAGGAGTGGAAACAATATGGATGGAGAACGAACTGGTGGGCATGTGTGTTGATAATGCCACCATCCCACACTATTATGATGAGGAGGAGGGAGGCAAAGAAGGAAGGGACAATACTGATGGAACTGACGAAAGCATGGAAAAGGCAGGAGGGGAGGACTCTCAACAACCAACCAGAAGGGAGAGGAGGATCAAAACTGCCCAGGAGACCCCTGAGGAGAGAGACTTCCTCACAAGTCGCTACCAACATCCAAGAAACACAGCTATCTACACTTGTATCTCCACTCTGGGGTTTGTCAAGGGGGACGTGTGCCACAAGCTGGGTTCAGTCTGTGACTCCTCCTTTCACTTGGGAGAGAGCATTGGAAGCATCAGCAAAATGAGGGGATACCATATTTACAAGAAGACTGTCTTCCAACGCCTTGCCCAGGCCTATTTCATCGATCCGTCCGTGTCAGATGAGACGCCGCTCACTATGGAGACTCTTCACTTGATCAGCAGAACTTACTGCAGCCAAAATGAGAACGGGACTGAAAATTTCCTCTATAGGCCCATTCCGTCTCCTAATTTCATAGTGGTGCGCGAAACACACTCAGCCCTCCCAGGGATGTTGGAGATAGTCCTCACAAGTGACCCCAGAGGGCTGTCCTTGGCCTTCAGTCTCCAAGGAAAAAAACTCCCAGATGAGAAAACAGAGCCGTCTGAAGCGCTCTATATGGGTGAATACACGAACAGGACATTTGAAAAGCTTCAGCTCCTCCGCGATGCACATCTTCTATCCAGAGTGGCTGTCTTTTTGCTTCAGGGTACTACCTTGACTCTCTTGAAGAGTGTTGGGTCTAAGTCGGGGCGTAGCTGCCCAAGTGGAATCCTGGCAGAAGGGGAGGCAATCATGGCCTGTCTAGAGATTCAACATGATTCAGAGCCTGAACTCATTCGACCTGATTACATCAACGATGTTGAAACCACCAGAGAAGTATTCACTGTAGGCAGAAAGGAGCACAGGGTTACTCAAAAAACCTTCAGGACGTACACAGAGGCAGATATACAGGATACCACGCTGCCTGCCTGGGTTAAAGGACATCCTGTACAAAAAATCGAATTCAAAAAACTGACAGATACTGCTAGGTTCAAAGAGGCCACCCCTGCGCAGGCACAAGAATTGATGGCAAAGTACAGGGACATGGGGAAAATCGCTACTGAGCAAAAACTCCGTCTCGTGATATTCGAAAAGAGCGCCATGGTATTGACAATCCTGAGAATATATGAGCCAGCTGTGATCATGAATTTCAACGCTGGGGTTGAAGATGAGAATGTTTACTACACACTCAAATCAACCAAGGAACAGGACGTCTACACTCTCCTGGTCCCCACAGCACCGTATGAAGGCCCAAAGGCCTACAAATGGATGCATGCAGATAAAAGCTCCGAGAACCGAGTTCCCATCACCCAATTCAGAAAATGGGAACCTACTGACATCATCACCCCCAGGTTTGCTGTTGTTGAGCCTAGAATGGGGCTACAAGAAATGGCACAGTCTGCCAAGGCGCGCATATTCGAGTTCATCAAGGTGAAATCTGAAGGTCTCAGCATATCAAATGTGTTTGACTACAGAACCGGAATCACTCACCTCAACACAGTTTACTACCTGGTGGTTAATGGAGCCCCCACTCGCATCATGCCCAGGAAATTCAAGCAGGTGGACCCAACACAGTCAGGGGAGTGGGCAAGTAGATACAGGGCATTTTACGATTCAATCAAGAGGCAAGTTGAATCGAGAGTACTTGCACTTGATCAGTTGAGACAGTTGATGATCTACATGCATATACCAATCAATGTAAAAACGAAGACAGTGAATATCAACAGGATGGATATAAACCTAAAGGTTGATGATGCTCCTCAGCCAGATCTGTGGTCAAGCATCTTCAAGAACAAGCTACAGCTGCCTGCATTTGAAGGAAAGGACGAGGACAGCGGACTGATCAACGTTAGAACCAATTTCACAGAATTTGTCACGTTTTCGGAAAACCTCCTCACTTTTAGACACCAGCTCGTCAATGCAGTTGATGCCACTATTGTTGCTTTGAAGGGACACCTAGAGGATAACATACCCCCTTTGAGAGTACTTGCTGCCTTCACTATGAACCAGTTTGATCAAAAGCTAATCGCGTGCTATCCACAGTTCAGGGAAGAATTAAAAACCAGCTGTGAACAAATCGCCCCAAACAACGACAAGCGCTTTGTTCCGTACACGTATGACGATGCATTCGAAAACAAAGTGGCAGAAGTCCATGCGTCTTGGATGAGGAAGGCAGCAGGAGATTACAGCAGGAATCTGCACAGCCTGGTCAGGTCACAGTTGTCAGGGATGGCTGACAGGCATTTTGAGGTGTGTGAGCGGTTCAATTCAACCAATATAGAGAAGCGTTATTTTGTCAGGGCACAGTGCAGATACAATGTACCGGCTGAATTCAGGAGAATAGCCAGCATGCGCATCCACCAGCGATTGGCAGGGTACTGGGACAGTGAACGAAATGTGGACTACACTGTAAAAAATGGGACCAGTATCCCAATCAACTTAAACTTTCCTTTTTTCTTCGAGGGAGCGTTTAGGATGTTTGATGAATTTGAGGAATACCATGCATTCGCAGCCAGCCTAAGTAACGAAGCTGCCTTAATTACAGACGACGAATCCCTCACTGGCCAGGAACGTTCAGACAGCCTAAACGCATTAAGGCCACTACAGAATGCCCAGCGCGATTCTTTTATCAAAGAACATGCAAAGATATGGAACGAAGAGCACGAAATTTTTGTAAGTGGAAATGCAGAGGATACTGTGCATTTAAATTTGCTCACAGACGCCACCAAGGAGAGGGATAGATTGGAAAAACTTCTTGGTGCAGCAAAGTCTGATTTAAACAAGGCAGTTGACGATCTGGCACGTTTCTTATTGCGTGTACTACAAGGGACTGTAGTACAGTACACACAAACAGAGTTCCCAACAAAGGAATTCTCAAGAGTCTCGCCATACAAGTCATTATCAGCTGAAACAGCCCTGCCACAGTACAATACAAAATCGACAAATGAACTCACAGAACGCTTCTTTTTTAATAGACGAGACAAGTTTATGAGAGATATAGTGCAAATCACTGAAAAAATCCAGCACCAGGACACTATCATTGAGCACAATACAAAAACCCTTCAATTCAACAGACCGCCACAGGGTGTACTGCAAAGAAAAGGAGACCTTTACCACCTTCTTCTGCACAGTAACGACCAGTCATACATCCTACCAGTTGACAGAAAGGCATCTTGCACTTTGGACGAAGTCAGGCGCAGTTCTCTGTGGAAACACAGAACTGTGTCCTTTCCCTTATGGTCCGATGGATTTGATGATCCTGATGTCTGGTTCAACCCCGCTAACAGAGAATACTACTGGCAGGATTACTGTAGACAGGTGTGGTCATTTGACCCATCAGATCAGGAACGGAGCAAGTGGGTACCAACCAGCTCCAATTGTGCACTTTACATAGAAGTAAACGAAAATACTACCTTAGAGGGCCTGGCAATCACGCTCTCTGATAAGATTGGTATAGGCAGACATGCGTTCTCCCTAGCCCCAGATTGCATTAAGCTCATACATGGACTCGAGTTTAAAGTGCAATCCAAGACAAGTACAGAAGAGCTCTACTCTGCAAACGTGGAAATCAGCTGTACCAATCCCACGCAATACCAGAGGGTTCAGCGGGTTTCTGAAACAGAGGATTTCGAACAGGAAAGTGGACGTCTCAACGTTAGGTCCAGTCGTGTGGACAAGAAGACCACACCTGCTTACCAGAGGCAGGAGAATGCCAAGAAGGAATATGTCATTAGTGATGGAAATTATAACTACCTATCCCCCTACGAAAGTTCATTCGAGGCACTTCGATTCTTCTTCATTGTGCATGGGCTTCCAGGGCAGATCAATGTGGCATTTGGATCTGAGGGAATGCCTCTACAGGAATATGAGAACCCCGTGATCACATTTAGGCAGGCGTGGATCATGCAGCTGGCACACCCAAGCAAGGAAACGCTGGTTATTAGGAGGGCAGCGCTCCACCAGGGAAGCAATGATATACGCACCAATCCCACAGGCCAGCATGGCTGCATGTTTGAGCGCTACTGGGGGTACAATAACGCTCTGGAAGAGTTCAAACCCAAGATGGTCAAAATCAGCAGCAAGGATCATGATGCGTATGTCACAGACAAAAGAAAACTGTACAGGAGCCGCGTTGATCTCTTTTACAAGTATGTAACTAACCCAATCAACTGGTACTGGGATGAGGATACAAGAAAATTTTACGTCTTTTGCTTCTCTGCCGATACAGTTGACGTCTCCGCAGGCAATGGTTATTATACTGTACAAGAGCTTGTAGCCTTGGACCCCACTTTACTGTGCATTCGAACTGAGGAGTACACCAAGGCGTTCGAAACGTTCATTCGAGATAGGAGACACGCCAGTAATGGCTGGGCCTCGTTGAATATGCGCCTACCAGAACAACTGAGCATCAGATTGAAGAACGAGGGCTTCAGTCACTACACGTCCCAAACAGTAGAGCAGGTAGGCAATGTCTATAACAACGCCTTGTGGAACGCAACAGATGAAGCCAGGGCGCGTTACTATGACTACTATGCCAAAATAGGAGTGTACTTTGCACACGCTATGATTAAAAAAGAACCCTTTAGAGAAGCATTACGCCCAGAGGATGAGAAGCAGGGAGAGGACTCCACTGACTATGGATTATGGTGCACTTACCAAGACTACTCTAAAGTGTCAATGGTCAGAAGCAGTAGACAATTGGAGACTAGAAGGCTGTTCTGGAAGGTCTTCAAAGTGAAGTTTGGGCACAGTTATGCTGATTTCCTTTCAGAAAATGGAACACAACAAGAGATCCTCCACAAATGCCCTGAAATATTCGGACCCCTCAATTTCCCCTATAAACCAGTAAATCAACAGACTGGCAGTGTTGTTGCAGAGCACTGGGCAGAGGCGAGGAAATTAAATCATTCGTTCAAGCAATTCTTCAACAGCACTTTCCGTCCAGTCCCAGAGATTGAGATGCAGGATTACTTTATACCATCTGGCCCTTTAGCAATTGATGAAGAGAGTAGCTATCTGCACAGCGCTGATCTTCGGGAAAACAGAGGAAATACGCGCAATGATGACGATCCTGAACATACTTCCAGCGATGAAGAGGACGAGGACAGGGAGGCCCGTAAGGAGAGAGAAAGAGTGGCAGCGGAAGAGAGAACTGAAAAAGAATATCAAGAGGCCCTTGAGAAGATGGAGAGAGAAACAGAGGCCAGGGAACTCGAAGAGGAGCAACAAAAAAAGAGAGAAGCAGATTATGCCGAAAGATTGTTGAGAAAATCAAGGAAAACAGAGGAAGATGTTGAAGCAACGAAAGCCCTAACGCCAGAAGAACGCAGGAAAAAAACAGAAATACAGGTCAACAACAGGAAATGGGGGGATCGTTTAAGAGTTGAAAAAGTTACACCTCTTGACATCAAGGCAGAGCAAAGGGCAGTTAAGAAAAGTATTTTTAAACGAACGCTTCCAGTAGGCGAATTTCATCTAATCCACTTGCGAGCTGATTCGGATCTGGTCTACTCTTCAAATGGAAATTTCAAGGTCTTTGAAACTCCCAGGAACTCAAACAGCTTTTTCGTGTCCGTGATAATACTATTGAATCTGCGAATGACTGTCCATCAATTGCGTGAATTGATATATTCGTATGAGCTTTCCTATGGTTATCTTGACAGAATTAAGATTCTTAATGAGCACACCTCCAAGGACAACATGTTTCTAAAAGAAATTCAGTCCAAGGAGATGAAAATCGACTCTGGAGATTTTTTGTTCTCTGTGGAGTATTTCGACCAATTATGGAAATTGTATGAAACCAGACTGAAATCTGATATGGCAGCAGGGAGTTCAGAGATTGCAGCAACAGCAAAGATATTTCACGTCAACATAATATCATGGAATGCTCATGGCACCAGCGATGCAGATGTTGAATCTTCTGAGGTGGTTGGCACTGATGCATTAACTCTCCACTTGTGTAACCACGAACCCACTGATATCCCGTACACATATATTCCAAGCATATTTAATCCTTCCATCCCTCCAAAGGAAGACCAACCTCCAGGCCTTCTAAATCCTCCAGCCCCAATCCCAGTCCCAATCCCAGCCCCAATCCCAGTCCCAATCCCAGCCCAAGCCCCAATCCCAGTCCCAATCCCAGCCCCAGCCCAAGCCCCAACTCCACCCCACATTCCCACTATGGCAGAGAGAATTGCAGCAAGGCAAGCAGTGATCAATACAGCAGACTGGAAAGAAAGGCTGGCAAATGAGAGGGTTAAATCAATGGACGTCGCGAGATGGCAGGGGACTGCTGCAGAATCCATACGATCAAGGGATCTTTCCATCAACAGCCCATCTGGGACTGGACACAAGGTATTCATAGCTGATCCAGGGTTAGGCGAAGATGGAAGGTTCTTCTCAGTCTACCAGGCCACCCCAGACGGGGATTGCTTCTTCACCTCCATAAAGATGCTTCTAAATCTGACCATAGACACAGCCATCCTCCGCAGGCTGCCTGTGACAGCCATCCTCCGCAGGCTGGCTGTGGAGTACATTGACACCTACCCCTGCCTGAGAAAAATACATATCCTGAACCAGCACATAGGGGACGACCCAGCATATGCACAACTAGTACCATATATGGTCATCGACACTGAGGAAACAAACCCAATCTTTCATTTTTCATACCAAGAATTTGAACGCGCATGGGCTGTCTATGCCAGGAAGATGTGTACGCCAAGGGGGATGTACGCAAATGGATCTGAGGTAATCGCCATAGCAAAGATTTTCAACATCAATATCGTCCTGTGGATAGTGGACTCGTCGGATACAGCTCGCCTCTACCTGTCCTACATACATCCAGACAAAACCAGTGTACCCACAGTTCACCTGAGTTACATCGAGGCAGCAGCCGACAGAGAGCCTCATTATGACCCCATAGATCTCCCGTATGACTACATTCCATCCAAGCAACCAACCTCAATCGAAACACTTGTGTAGACCAGTCACTCACTACTAAAAAAACAAATTTAGATCAGTCACTCACTACTAAAAAAATTAAAATTTAAAAATTTAAAACACAAAAAAGAAATCGAAACTCGCGGATGCTGTGGGCTGGAACCCCAAACATCCAACCAACAAAGATGACCTCCACCAACAAAGCAGCCACCAAGGGAAAGCGGACCCCGGCCCGGCCACACCGCCGGCTCGACATTGAGACCATTGACTCGCGCATCACAAAGCTCCAGAAGCGCCTGGACCATGCCAAGACCCAGATAGCTGATGCAGAGCGCCACGTGGATGGCTACGTGAAGGAGAAGCACTACCGGGACGAGGAGATGCTGGATAAGGAGGAGGTTGGCAGCGTTGAAGGTGTTGAGAAGGCAGAAAAGGCAGAAAAGGCAGAAAAGGCTGAAAAGGCTGAAAAGGTTGCAAAGGCTGAAAAGGTTGAGCCTGCTGCTCCAGCAGATGCTCCCTCCCACGCCATCATGTGATATATAAATTGTGCAAAGCCAAAACAGGCCAAATAACATCGGGTCCGTACGCGTCCAGTATATAATCCAGTATGTACATATACAAACACATACAAACACACACATGCGAGAGAGGCGGCTGGTCCTAGAGACCCCTGAGATGCACACCAGTCACTCCATGCAGTCCTACATTAGCAAAGAGGTGGCGCGCCCCTGCAAGCAGTGGATACATGATGTCCTGTCGCACAAGAGGGAGGCAGACAGGGTCAAGCTGCGCACGAACGACTTTGTCCTCCTGCCCGATGTGGACACCTTTCACAGCCAGCTCCAAACATGGGGTAACAGCTGCAAGGCCATATACAACAGCGATTACGGCGCCTATAATCTCTCAAAGCCGTTGAAATGGCGCACTAGGAGGCTCCACCCGTCCTTCCATTGGCTGGCAGTGGTCACGGATGTGCGGCTCAGGACGCTTAGGGACCTGAGGGGGTGCCACGTGCCCATGCTCACCAGGCTCTACGTGCAGGCCTGCCAGACCATCAAGGCAGAGACGGGCGTGGACCCCGACCAGGTTATGGCCTACATACACTACCCACCCAGCGTGTACCACCTGCACATCCACTTCAAGTACCCCCTGAGCCCGTCCGTCTCCCACGACGCATTCCGCGTCCACTCCTTGGTCACGGTCATCAACAACCTGCAGATCGACAGCGACTACTACAGCAAGTCCATGCTCCAGATGCCCGTCCATGTCAACACGGAGCTGCACACGGCCCTGGAGCCGGCTTTGAGTCAAATTCAAATCAGACCGGATAAAAACAATTTGCTCCTGGATACAGAATGCACAGCGTC
>Ga0214205_100117_pt1 | contig 15433 bp, 15 predicted proteins | sample TroBogEpilimnion_12_FD_153043 | JGI IMG/M metagenome (GOLD analysis project Ga0214205, IMG submission 153043) | Freshwater microbial communities from Trout Bog Lake, WI - 29JUN2009 epilimnion | ecosystem: Environmental > Aquatic > Freshwater > Lake > Epilimnion/Euphotic zone | place: Trout Bog... | reverse complement strand
GTCTCTGGCGCCCAGGTAAGTAACGATGGCGGTAAGTAGCGCGGGGAGAAGTACCTGACCTGACTCGAGGCCAGCTTGAGGCCAGGCAATGCGCCATCCCGTGACTTTTACTTTTTGACTCTGCTCAACGTAGTTAGTAAGAAAAACTTCTTCACCACCAACTCCGCGCAAAATGCGAAGTCCAGTCACGGTATCTGAACCCAGAGCGGCGAGCCTTCCGGCCGCTTCACGCTGGGCGGCCTGGGCCGCGTGCAGTGGTTTCATTAGAGGTGTTGTGAGTGACGCCAGAAGTGGAACGCCGAGAAGAACGATAAGTCCAAGCTGGACTGAAGAGCTCAACAAAATAAATGAAACAACGAGCCAAGAAATAATTGCACCCATAAATCGAGCAAATACGTCAAAGGCTCCACCAATGCGCATCGCATCAGCTGCGACGGTGTTCACAATGTCACCTGCTTGGACAACGTCAGTGACTGCGCTTCCGGTGCTTGCTACGTGGTGACCAATCGCTTGAACTGTCCGGTACGCCGCATTCATCCAGTTGGTTACGGCGAGTTGATGGCGAAACATGCCACAGAGTGCTTGGAAGAGTCCGAGCAACATAACAATTGCGGCCCAGCGAAGTAGTTCGGCGAGGGAGTGATGCGCTACACCTTTATCAATCGCTACTCCAACTGCGGCCCACAATAAGGCTTGGCAAAGCATCCAGCCAATGCCGAAGCAAGCATTCATGAGCAGCAGCCATTTTTGATTTCTCGCTATCCATAACAAGTAGCGAAAAGGGGATCGAATGTCCGGAGTGCCTGGATTCTTTTCTGGAAGTTCTCGGAGCGGCAAACGAAGCACGAACTAGTTTGCCAGTTTTCTGCGGCTTCTTGGATTACTACTGCAAACCCTTGCGGGTGGATAGTGAGACGACCTGTAAGCGGGGTTCTGTCCACCTTCCTTGCGGAAGGATGGGTAGCCATCCATCTAAGCGATCTACCTCGGAAGTGTCCTGTTTCCAGAACATGCGGGCCACGCGCTCCCACGTTTGATCTTGCTCCGGGTGGGGTTTACCTAGCTATCTCAATCGCTCAAGATACTGGTGCGCTCTTACCGCACCGTTTCACCCTTACCTGTTCTTAGTTGCCTAAGCCATCGGCGGTCTGTTCTCTGTGGCACTGTCCTGCACGTCACCGTGACTCACTATTCGCGAGCACCTTGCCCTATGGAGCCCCGACTTTCCTCACTACTTGTTGCCAAGTAATGCGGCTACCCAGTCCTCTCACTATCCGCAACAATTCTGACACATCAGGGCAAAAACCTCAAGAGGCATCTTTTTGTCACTGGGGGCAGGTAGCCTCGCCTCGTGGTTCCTGACGAAATTTCAACCGATACCCACATCCATGAGGTGGGAGAGTTCTATGAACTCTTGACCGCTCAATTGGAATCGGCCTACGGCAAGCGCAACCCTCAGTGGGTCAGAGGTGAAATCGCGAAGGTCTATGAAAAAGGACACGTCTACATCGACCTCGTTGACGCTGGATCATCACCATCTGATGCAAGACGACCAATGCTCGGCACTCACTGCTGGCAAGGGCCATGGGGCTCTCTCAAGCGCAAACTCACTGAAGATGGAATAACCCTCAAAGAAGGAATGGTCGTTAACTTCCTCGGTTACGTAGACGTCTATGCGCCTCAGGGAAAAATCGGATTCACAATTATGCAGGTTGACGTTGAGGGCCTGCTCGGTGACGCAGCAAAACGTCGTGCAGATTTAATTAAGAAACTCCATGCTGAGGGTGTTGTTGAAGCGAATAAGCAAACAGTTGTTCCACCAGTGCCACTTCGCGTTGGACTTGTCGCCAGTCCTGGGACCGAGGGTTACAGCGACTTCACTGGACAGCTACTTAATTCAGGATATGGATTCGAAATTACTTTGGTGAAAACCGCAGTGCAGGGTGACACCGCTCCACCGCAAATCGTTAGTGCGATTCAAGCACTCGACGCGCATGGCGTTGACATCATCTGCCTCGTGCGTGGTGGAGGATCGAAGGGCGACCTTTCATGTTTCGACGACGAACGGATTGCTCGCGCCATTGGCGCATCATCAACGCCGGTCTTTACGGGCATTGGACACACCGGTGATGAATCAATCGCTGACATCGTGGCCCACACCAGAGCCATCACTCCGACAAAGCTTGGTGAAGAGATCGCTGCTCTCGTGAGCGGATGGCACCAACGACGCGTGATCATTCCGGCACAGCGAATCATGGTGGGAACTGCAGAAGTTTTGGATGAAGCAACTGAATACCTCGCAGAACGTCGCCGCACCATGATTTTTGCTGTTCGTGACCGTCTGCGAGCAGAACGTCGACACCTTGGCTCTGTTCGCCAGCAACTTCTCATGCAGAGTCGTCACGTGATGACCTCAGCAGGTCAGCTCATCACCAGCACTAAGCAACTCCTCGGTGCCTATGACCCTAAAAAGCGCATGGCCCAGGGCTGGTCGGTAACGACCAATGCCAGTGGTCAAGTGGTGAAGTCCCTTGGCGACGTTGCGGTGGGCGAGAATGTACGAGTTCTCGTTAGTGATGGATCATTTGAATCAACAGTGAATAAGAAAGATGGAAACTCATGACAAAGAACATGGACTGGAATGAAGCTGCCAGCGAACTCAACGCAATCGTTGAATCGTTCGACGAAGGCGAAGTGTCGGTTGACGACCTGTTCGTGAAACTTGAACGCGCCACCGCAATTATTGAGACGCTAGAAGCTCGACTTGATGCAACCAAGGCAAAGGTTGAAGAACTTGCTCCTCGGATTGCTCAGGTGGCTAACGACGAATGAGCGACTCGTTTTATTTCCGACAGCTCCTCGCCGGACGTGACTTTGCAGTAGGAAACGACATTGCGCGACAAATGCTGAACTTTGCTTACGCAATTGGTGACAAGGAAACAGGGGAGGCAATCCTCGTTGACCCTTCGTACCATCCGACCGAGTTGGTAGAAAAAGTTGAAGCAGACGGTTTAAAGGTTGTTGGAGTAATTGCCACTCATTTTCATGCTGACCACATTGGTGGCGATCTCATGGGATATGAAATTCCAGGCATCGCAGAATTACTGCAGTACCGAAACGTCCCAATCCACGTTCAAGCGACTGAGGTCGCGTGGGTGACCAAGGGAACTGGTGTTGAAGCCGTAAACCTTGTCCAGCACGAAAGCCACGACATCCTAAAAGTTGGAAAGTTTGAGATTGAATTCATCCACACTCCGGGCCACACCCCTGGAAGCCAATGCATGCTGGTAAATAACTGTCTCATCAGTGGCGACACACTTTTCGTAGACGGCTGTGGTCGCACAGACTTCCCCTACTCACAACCAGAAGAGATGTACATCTCGCTCAACGAACGACTCGCTGGCATCAAAGATGAAGTCGTTCTCTATCCCGGCCACCTTTACTCAGCTGAACGTCATGCCCCAATGGGCGAAGTTCGAAAGAATAACTTCGTCTTGGCACCGGTTTCAAAAGAGCAGTGGCTAGCGATGTTCGCTCGATGACACTCAGCTCAAACGATCACGTTGTTGTAGTTGGTGCTGGGCTCGCTGGGTGGCGCTTTATTGAATCACTTCGCCGTGATGGCTACGAGGGAAAGATCACCTTGATTGGCGATGAGCCCTACGCCCCCTATGACCGTCCTCCGCTTTCCAAGCAAGTTCTCTCTGGCAAATGGGATGTTGATAAAACATTGCTCGCAAGTGACGAAGCGCTCGAAAATGCGAACGTCACTTCAATCCTTGGAGTTCCAGCAAAATCACTTGATGTGCCAACTCACACAGTCACACTTGAAAATGGTGTAACCGTCAGTGGAACACACATTGTTATTGCAACAGGCACTCGAGCCAGGCGCCTTTCATTCAGTGACGAGTCACTGGTGCACACCATTAGAAGCAGAGATGACATCGAGGGTCTGAACGCCCTCCTTGCGACAGTCCCTGAAGGATCAACCGTTGCCGTCATCGGTGGTGGGTTCATCGGAGCTGAAGCTGCGACTGCTCTAAAAGCTCGAGGTCTACACCCCGTGGTCCTCGAAGGACTTTCGCGTCCGCTCATTGGAGCTCTTGGGGAACAAGCATCTGAATGGTTGCTCAAATTAGCTTCCAACGCCGAGATTGAACTTCGAACTAGCCAAGAAATTCGCGACGTAAGCAATGGCAGCGTTATCTTCGCTGACGGAAGCACGCTAGACGTTGCGGCAGTAATTCTTGGAGTTGGCGCAGAAGTAAATACCGAGTGGCTGCAAACTTCTGGCCTTTCACTTGACAGAGGTGTAGTCGTTGATGAAAATCTTCTTGCTACGCCAACTATCGCGGCTATTGGTGACGTGGCAAAGTTTCCGTTTAAAGGTGAATTAACTCGTATTGAGCATTGGCAAGTAGCAACTGATCACGCTGCGGCGTTATCAATGCACTGGGCTAAAGGTGAAAAAGCACCAGACATGGTTCCTTACTTCTGGTCTGATCAATACGGAAAGAAAATTCAGATGCTTGGTCACCCTCATCCAAGTGACGACATTGTCAAAGTCGCGGGAAGTGACGAAGAAGGCAAGTGGCTGGCGCTGTATTCGCGTGCAGGAGTAGTTACTGGAATCCTGTCGCTTAGCCAACCTCGTTGGCTAATGGTTTCAAAGGTGCTGCTCGACGAAGAAACGACTCTTAGTCAAGCAATGCAAATGCAGCCTTGGGCGTAATTAGCCGTTGATGTAATAAACAACGTTGACCTGAACGTTTACCGACTCAGTTCCAGACTGAATTGGCACCGAAGTCTTCAAAGCGTCACTCGCAACTGATCCGTACATGATTGGTGTCGGAGTGTTCTGAGATTCGTTATCAGTCAGGCTCTTGATTTTACCTACATTGAATTTTCCAGTGGTGCCGAGACTTTGAGCAATGCTCAGTGCATTCTGAAGTGCTTGTGCACGCGCCATTTTGAGCGCCGCGCCATTATGCGAAAGCGTAAACGAGATGCCACTTAGCTGCGCACCAATTCCGCCAGCTTTAACAGCGCTATCAATGACCGCACCAACCTTTGAAGAGTTAGGCATTGTGACGCTCAATGTGTCAGAGGCGTAGTAACCGGTGATAACTCCAGCGTTGTTCGTCGTTGGATTAACGCTCAGGTTTGACGTTTGAATGTCTTTTTTCGCAACGCCGCCACTGATCAATGCATTTTGCACGAGTGCAATACGGGCATTGTTGGCACTCAAGGCAGCGCCAGGTGTCGGACCATTGGTATTCACGCCGACCTGAAATGAAGCAGTATCAGGCACTGCCGTGACGGTTGCGCTACCTGTGACGGCAACAGTGCCACGAGAGGCGTGGTGTGAAATTATTGCGAGTCCACCAATCAACAAGATGAGAACTAGGAGCAACTGCCAGATACGTGCGTTGATACCGCGAAAACTTTGCATCAATGAACTCTTGCTCGAAACTGGCTGGTCAATGCTCATGGGCACTCCTAAAGGACTAGAACTGCACTGAACTTAGTTCAGGAATTGTCTTTTCGGTACGCGCCACAACGAGTCTCCAGTTCTTGCGGAGAGTTTCGCGCTCTTCATCATTGATCTGCGGAGTGAATTCTTTAGCAGGAGACCAGAGATTCTCAACTTGGTCGAGCGTCAAATGACCTGCGCCAACAAGTGCCATTAGTCCCGCGCCTCGAGTCGTTGCTTCACGCTCAGTTGAAACACTGACGCGAAGTCCAGTGAAGTTACTGAAGCACTGCAAGAAGAACTCATTGGCGGTGATTCCGCCATCGACGCGAATTTCTTCTTGCTTCACACCGGTCTGAGCTTCGCTGGCGAGCACTAGATCTGCTCCACGCTGGGCAATGCCTTCTAGTACAGCTCGCACCATGTGCGCTTTAGTAGTTCCACGGGTCAGTCCAAAGAATCCGCCTCGTGCACCAAAGTCCCAATACGGAGTTCCAAGACCAGCAAGGGCTGGAACAAAGGAAACGCCGTCTGAAGAAGGAACTGATGTTGCGAGTGGCTCTAGTTCAGCGAAGTCATTTACGAGTCCAAGCTCGTTCTTAATCCACTCAAGGCATGAACCCGCTGAAAGCACAATGCCTTCAATACCCCAAGTGAGTTTGCCGTCTTGGCTTCTGGCAACGATCGGAAAACAGCCCGAAGTGTATCTATTGAGGTTTTCTGGTCCAACAGAGCCATCAATCATGTTGAGCATGGCACCAGTTCCAAAAGTAATTTTTGTGCCTTTGCTGATGCAGCTCTGTCCAAAGAGCGATGCGGACTGGTCACCGACGAGTGCAGTTATTGGAATGTTCCCGAGTGCGCTGGCAACACCGTGTGCGCCCATGGTGTCAACGATCGTTGGCATTGTTTCGTTATCAATTTTCAAAACATCGAGAACGTGCTGGTCCCAGGATGCAATGTCAAGAGAAATGAAGCCATTGACCGCAGCGTTCGAGGTATCGGTGATGTGCAGTGCGCCATTGCTGATGACGTAAGCAATCCAAGTTTCGATGGTGGCGAAGCGCAGCTCTTTAGACGGACGACCAGAGTGCTCAACGAGCCACTTGGCCTTCGTGGCGGACTGGTTGGGGGCGAGGCGAATGTTCTCACCTTGCAAGATAAGACAGTCAATGACAGTTCGAAGGTCTTGCCAACCAAGTGCTGGACCAACAGGTTCACCTGTTGTCGCGTCAAAGACGATTGTTGTCGCGCGCTGGTTGGTAATTCCAACTACGTCGCACGTTCCACCTTCACTAAGTGTTTTTGCAGAAAGCTCTAAAACAAGACGCTTGATTTCGTTGGCATCAAGTTCCACTTCGCCGGGTTGTGGGGAAGTGACAGTCAGTTGTTGCTGTTGAATGTGCGAGACATGTCCTTGCTCGTCAACAATCGCGGTGCGAATTGAGGTTGTACCAACATCGATCGCTAGTGCCCTTACCAAGGCTCGCCGCCAATGCCAAGTGCACCTGGGTTCATAATGTTTTCTGGGTCAAGGGCCTTCTTCATTGTTACAAGGACCTCAAACGATGAACCGAGGGCCTCTTTTACGAAGCGTGCACGATTGCGACCAACCCCGTGGTGGTGACTGAGAGCACCACCGGTTGCGAGCACAGTCTTTGATGCTGCATCCCATGCACTGCGGTAGTAACTGGTTGGATCGCCACCTGGACGCCCAGCAAATGTGAAATAGAGGCATGCTCCGTCGTCGTAGGCGTGGCTCTGATGCACCGAGGCGGCCATTGTTGTTGGAACATCTTTGAGTGCTGCCACCACCTTTTGGTGCATGTCGCTCAAGATGTCCCATGAGCCAGACACTTCAATAGTGTCGACAATGATTCCCGCTTCCCATAGGGGAACGAGTGAGCTTACGTTGTTGCGGTGCGATAGCCACGTGGCCACGTGCGATTCGTCAAGTTTGGTTGCCTTCGAGCATTCTTCGCTAACAACTTTCATTGTTGCGTCGCAAAGACCCTGGTCTCCTTCATCTAAGACAATGAGTGCGCACTGCTCAATTTGAAAGTTGCGCTTGGACTCTGCTTCGTCGTAGAGACGAAGTACAGCAGGCTTAGCGCCACGCTTGTAAATGTTCTGACACGCTTCTAGACCGTCTTTAAAGGTGGCAAAGCTGTACGCACTTCGAAGTTCGTAGGTCGGCTTTACACGGAGCAACAAGGTCGCTTCAGTAATGACACCCAACGTTCCTTCTGAACCTACGAAGAGCTGCAGCATGTCTGGACCAACTGCTTGGCGTGGTCCACGGTCTCCGATTTTTACTATGTCACCATTAGCCAGAACGACAGTTAGGCCACGAACGATGTCTTCAATTTTTCCGTAACGATTTGAGAATTGTCCAGCACCGCGACATGCGAGCCATCCACCAACGGTCGCGAGGTCAAATGACTGAGGGAAGTGACCAACGGTCCAACCCTTTTCATTGACAGCTTTTTCTAAGTCAGGACCAAAGACGCCAGCTTCAACGTGCACGAGACCAGAGTCAGCGTTGATGTTGATTATTTTGTCGAGTCCAGTGAGATCAAGTGCAATCGCACCATCTACGGCAACTGCTCCACCAACAACGCCCGAGCGACCACCTTGAGGGGTAACTGAAATCTTGTGCTTGGCAGCAATCTTTATGACCTTGGAAACTTCTTCAGTGGTTGTTGGCATTACGACAACACCTGGCCAGTGAGGCACCCGTCCTTCATTTACATCACGAATAGAAAGGGGCCACCAGTCGCGACCATGCTGAGCACGAGACTCAGTAGAGACGTCGAAAGAGATTTTTGAAGCAGTTAAATCATCGAGCAATGCAGTTGGGGCGCTGGCGCCAATTGAATCTGTGTGAGACCCTGCAGGGTAATCATTGGGCATTGTCGGTTTAGTCATGACTGAACCCTACAGAAGTAACCCTGCACTAGTAAATTCACTCTCAACGAGCTGCGCATATGTTGCGATTTGAGCATCGATTTCGCTTGTCGACCAACCAAAAATTGGAGCAACTTCTTCGCAAATTACCCGAGCAGCCTTGAGCGTGGCCCTGGCATCGTGCAGATGTGCTCGAGTTCTGCGCGTTAGTAAGTCCACGAGTGACGTGGCCATCTCATTTTCAGAACTAAAGACGAACTCAGCAAGAAGGTATGGCTGGCCATTAATGGGTGAAGTTCCGAGGTGCGGATTCTTTTCAATTGCGGCCAGAATCTCTTGGGCATCAGAACCGAATCGTTGATATAAGTGCTGCTCAATTTCATTTGATGGACGCCAATTACTCGTGCCGTGAAACCTTAGATTTCTGGTTCGAACTGATTTCAGATTTGAGAAGTATGGCTTCAGCGCATCAACAGTGTCTTCTGCCATTTGACGATACGTAGTCCACTTTCCACCCGTGATGTGCACAACGCCGTCACCTGAGTCAGTTACTTGGTGACGCCTCGAAAGGTCTGCAGTTCGCTCACTGAGCTCTTTGCCATTCTTTGGTGCAAGCAGTGGGCGAAGCCCCGCCCATAGACCAGTGATGTCACTGGTAGTGAGGTTTGACGATGTTGAGTTGTTGGCAGCCTTCAACAAGTACTCAATGTCTTCTGGTGTGCACAGCGGTGTATCAATTGATCCGTCGTACGCGGTGTCAGTTGTGCCAATAAAAGTAAATGGTGCGTCTTCAAATGGAACCACAAAAATGCTTCGTCGGTCTCCCGGGACGCTGAATACTGCAGCGACGTCGGCGGGGAGGCGCTCGCGCGGAACGCTGACGTGCACACCCTTGGCTGGCTTGATGTGGTGAGTGGCGTCATGCTTCACCATGGTGAAGACATCGTCTGCCCATACTCCCGAGGCATTCACCAACGAACGGGTGGCGATCTTGAATTCTTTGCCGCTTAGTTCATCGCGACATACAACGCCATTCACAATTCCCGCATCATCTCTCGTGACACTGAGTGCTCGCACGTAGGTCGCAACATCGGCGTTGAAGTCCAGCGCGGCGCTTCTACAAATACTTAGAGCAACTCGTGCATCGTCTCCTCGTGCGTCCATGTAAATGAATGCCGCTTCGAGATTGTGTGACTTAAGTGTTGGTATGTGGCCAACAGCTTCAGATGGTGTGATCTTTTTATAACGCTTTCCAATTCTCCATCCACCGGTGATGTCATAGAGGCGAAGTGCTGAGCCGTACGCCTTCACGAGTGTTTTGCGCATGACTGCGTTGTTGGCAAAAATTGGAATCAAAAATGGCAAGGGGCGAACCAAGAACGGTGCGTTCTCCAAGAGTCTTTGGCGTTCACGAAGATTTTCATAAACGAGCTTGAACTCTTTTTGCTGCAAGTAGCGAAGGCCACCGTGCACCATCTTCGATGACTTTGAACTTGTTCCACTGGCAATGTCACCTAAGTCAATGAGTGCCACACTGAGGCCACGTGAAGCAGCGTCGAGTGCCACCCCGGCTCCGGTCATTCCTGCACCAATAACTACAAGGTCGTAGGTCTTGGTGGCCATTGCACTTAGTGCGCTATCACGCTTAAAAATTGTCACGACTCATGTTGTCACAAAGCCAACTATCGTTCTGAACATGGACTTTGAACTATCAGATGAACTTAAGAGCCTCCAGCAAACGGTAAGGCGCCTCGCCCAAGAAAAGATCAAGCCAAGGGCTCGAGAAATCGACGCAACAGGTGAGTATCCCCAGGACATCTTTGATGAATTCAAGAAGGCTGACTTACTTGGTCTCTGCATTCCAGAGGAATACGGTGGCTCAGGCGCTGGAATCCTTGGTCTCACAATCGCTATTGAAGAAGTAACGAAGTACTCGAACGTAATTGGACTGATGTTGCTTCTGACTCGACTTCCGTCGGGGCCAATCATGATCGCTGGAACAGAAGAACAGAAGCTTCGCTACCTACCGGGAATCGCAAATGGAAGCCAGCGTGCGTCGTTCTGTCTCTCAGAACCAGGAGCTGGATCAGACGTGGCTGGAATGCAGACAACTGCAAAAGCTGACCCAGACGTAGCTGGTGGGTACATCCTCAATGGAACGAAGTGCTGGATCTCCGGTGGAATGCAGGCTGACTGGTTCATTGTGTTCGCGAAGAAGGGTGACGCATCATCACGTCTTCACTCTGAGATTGGTTGCTTCATTGTTGATGCCAATACGCCGGGACTTAGTCGTCCTCGCGTAGACCGCAAGATGGGTGTTCGAGGGATTGACACCGCCGACATTGTTTTTGACAATGTTCACATTGGCCCTAAGCAAGAAATCCATGGTGGCTTCCTACTCATCATGCAAGCGCTCAATGCAATGCGACCAATTGTGGCGGCACGAGGAATTGGCCTCGCTGAGGGCGCGCTCATGTACGCAACGGACTACGTGAAGAATCGTCCAGCATTCGGAAAAACAATTTCTGAGTTCCAAGGCATCCAGTGGGAGATTGCTAAGTGCGCGACTGAAATTGAAGCCGCTCGACTCCTGACCTACCGCGCCGCCTGTCTCGCAGACGATGGCAAGTTCACTAAGGAATACGTTCCCGTGCTCTCCATGTGTAAGTACTACGCCGCAGAAGTTGCCGTACGAGCTTCTGGCATTGCACTTCAGATGCTCGGTGCTGCTGGGTACATGGAAGATCACCCCATGGAGCTCTACTACCGCGATGCTCGCCAGCTAACAATTGTTGAAGGATCGAGCCAAGTGCAGCTGGGACTCATTGGTAAGGGTGTTCTCGGTCACGATCTTTGGTGGGACTAAGTACTAATGGCTGGTCCACTTCAAGGCGTCAAAGTTATTGAACTCGCGGGAATTGGACCTGGTCCCTACGCCTGCATGTTGCTTGCAGACCTTGGAGCAGAAGTTCTTCGCTTAGAGCGTGGCAACTTCGATGCATCGGACGCTCCAACATGGGATCTGCTCAACAGGTCACGACCATCGGTGGCGGTTGATTTAAAAAATGATTCTGGACGCGAACTGGTGCTCCAACTCTGTGAACAAGCAGACGTTCTCATTGAAGGTTTTCGCCCAGGGGTCACTGAACGTTTAGGCGTTGGACCAGATGACGTTTGGAAGCGAAACCCCAAGCTCGTCTACGGAAGAATGACTGGCTACGGCCAAGAAGGCCCACTGAGCCAGCTCGCGGGCCACGACATTAACTACATCTCTGTTTCTGGTGCCCTGTGGCCACTGGGCCGTGCTGGAGATAAGCCAGTGCCACCACTCAACTTGGTTGGTGACTTCGGCGGAGGAGCATTGTTCTTAGTATTCGGCGTTCTTGCTGCATTGCTGCACGCGCGTGAAACCGGAGAAGGACAAGTAGTTGACACGGCAATGGTCGACGGCGCAGCTTCACTGACAACCATGACGCACGCCTTCATGAACATGGGCTACTGGAATGAAGAGCGTGGAGTCAACATGCTCGACACCGGTGCACACTTTTACGAAGTGTATGAAACCCGTGACGGCAAATACATGGCGGTTGGAGCGATCGAGTCAAAGTTTTACGCCGAGCTACTTGAGGGCCTAGGACTTAGCAATGCTGAACTACCGGCGCAGATGGACCGCGATCAGTGGCCAGCAATGAAGGAGCGTTTCACTGAGGTCTTTCTCACCAAGACCCGTGACGAGTGGACCGCAATTTTTGAGGGAACTGATGCTTGTACGACCCCGGTGCTTTCGCCAAGTGAAGCGGCACACCATCCTTACAATGCACAACGAAATGTTTTCTCAACACAAAGTGCAAGACAACCAAACCCAGCACCGAGGTTTTCAAAATCGCCGGGCGAAATTGGAACTCCGCCGAGTGCACCGGGTGCACGTACGCGTGAAGGATTACAAAGTTGGGGAATTAGTGAAGAGCAAATAACAGCCTTAAAAGCTGCGGGCGCGTTCGGCTAGATGTTTACAACGGGGCACGTCAGAGTACGTGTGATCCCCGGAACCTTTTGGATTGCACCAACGATGAACTTTCCAAGTTGGTCAACACTCTCAGCCTCGCAACGAACAATTACGTCGTAGGGGCCAGTTACTTCGAAAGACTCAAGTACGCCGGGCACGTTGCGTGTAGCAAGAACAACGTTTTCGCTTGAGCCAATTTCGGACTGAATCAAGATGTATGCCTGAACTGACATGTGATGCCTTTCAATGGAAGTGAATACATTATTGCCGCTTTAGTCTCGATTCGCTAATCGCGGCTGAACCTCTTGCCAATATGCCATTGGTGGCAGTAGTCGCAGCGGTAGGCGTCAAGTTCGGCACCATTGAGAGTCCACGCAAGCTGGGCAGCGCTCTTGGCTTCACTTTGAGTTCGGTAGGGGCTTTTTGGTGTGCCTTCACGCGTGAAGTGTGACGACACTCGACCGAGTGGCCTCACTGCATCGGGTTTTTTACGTCTGCGCTTCATGTCACATAAACACTACCCAGATGGATAGGGTTTTAGACGTGAGCATTCAGTCCGACACAGAACTTCATGTTGTTACGACACCTCAAATAGATGAAGGCGACCACGAACGCTTCACGCACATTGTTCTCGAAGGCTTCACTAAGAAAAGTGGAAAGTTCAAAAAACTGAATAACTCGGTCGTTGAGGGAATGATTAACGCAACGCCAGTTAAGGCTCTATGTGGAAAAGAATGGGTACCGGGCAAGGATCCTAAGAAGTATCCACTCTGTCCAACTTGCAAGGAGATTGCCACTTCAATGGGATGGTCACTCCCCGAAGGTTAGAAATTCAATTCTTGCTAGTAGGGTCAACAGTCATGAAAAAAATTCTCGTACTCTCAGGCTCACTTCGTAAAGACTCATTCAATTCACGTCTGGCTAACTACATTTCCAAGAATCTTCCAAGTGGCTACGAAGCAACATCATTCGACCTTGGACAGATCCCGCTCTACAACAGCGACATTGACGGTGAGAATTCACCAGCAGGAGTTGTTGCGTTTAGAGATGCACTAAAGGATGCGGACGGAGTGTTCTGGACTAGCCCTGAGTACAACTACGCAATTCCCGGTGTGGTCAAGAACGCAATCGACTGGGCGAGTCGACCAATGATGCCAAAGAACAGCATTGTCGGAAAACCAATGAACGCAGTTGTTGCCACGATGTCGCCTACCAATGGTTCGAGGGCGCTCGCTGACATCAAGCGCATCTGGAATAACTGTGGTGGGTACTCAGTAATGACCTACGACACAGTGCTGCAAGCAGCGCACACACGCTTTATCGATGACAACGGCACTGACTCTCTCGAGCCAACAGCTAAGGCAACTGTTGACATGTGCATTGCCAACCTGGTTCGTGCGATTGAGTTGAACGCTGGCGCCACACCCCTTGCCAACTGGGAAGCATTCATTGCTTCGATGAAATAATGCCAAACGTTCTTTTCATCCAACACGAAGAAGAAGACCGTCCTGGGCTCGTTGGTGAATCGTTCGCGAAACTTGGCTACAACGTCTACCTAGAAGCACTCAACGAAGGATTGCCAACACCGTCTGTAGATGGAATGGACGCACTGGTAATTCTTGGCTCAAAAGAATCCGTCTATGACCCTGAAGTCAAGGCTGCATGGTTTGATCGTGAGCTGGAGCTAATTGGTGACGCAGTAGCTAAGGACATTCCGGTATTAGGAATCTGCTTTGGCGCCCAAGCCCTTTGCACCTTTCATGGTGGCAAGGTTTCAAAGGCTGAGGAAGCTGAAATTGGTTGGTACGACATTGAACCAGTTGCTGGGTCTGGAATTTCATCTGGCCCTTGGTTTGAATTTCACTTCGACTCGTGCAGCACGCCAGAGAATGCAGAAATTCTTGCGAGCTCGCCACGTGCGGTGCAGGCATTTGCGGTTGGCAAAAACCTGGCGGTTCAATTCCACCCAGAGATTGACGGACAGCTACTTAACGAATGGTTTGAGCTTTCGCGTGATCCAGGAATGTACTCAGCCGCGATGCTGGAGCAAGCAGTGGACGAAACTCCAGAAGCACGACGCCGAGTGGCTGCCCTCGTGGACACCTTCTTAGAGCGCGCTGGGCTCCAAGCAAACCAGTAGTGGCTGTTTTCGCCATTCTCACAAGTGCGCGAGAAAAAGGACGTACCGGTCCGGCTTCGGCGAACTACGAAATAGGTCGTAATAATTCTCTCGCAGAAAACCTGACGCTTCGTGGTCATGAAGTTGTGATGTGGTGGGATGAACCCGCTGGAGATTTACTCAGAAGTGATATTGACCTCGCAGTTCTAAGAAGCGGTAAAGCTGTGAACATCTCTCGTGGCCTAGCTCTTGAGCAACGTGGTGTGCTGGTGCTTAACAATCCGTCGCTTCATGACAATGCGAGTGATAAATGGAAAACCGCTCTCGCATTCGAGCGAGATGGCATCACTCATCCCAGCACTCACCTCGCCAAGGGTCCAGTTAATGAAATCCAAGTGGTTCTAAAGAAGCGCAGGGGTAGCGGGGGGCATGGCGTAGAAAAAGTCCCTGGAACCGATGTTCCTAATGACGAGTCGTACATTGTCCAGCCGCTCGTCGAATGGACTGACGACTTGCGTGCGACGGTCATCAATGGTGAGGTTGTCTACACACTTCGTCGCCGACCAGCGCCGGGTGAGTGGCGAACAAACCTCGCACAGGGTTCTCATTTTGAAGAAGCCACGGACGTTCCAGAAGAAGCTAAAGAACTCGCGGTCGAAGCATCGAAGTCCCTTGGTCTGTTGTGGAGTGGGGTTGACCTTCTCTTGGGCCCTGATGGATGGGTTGTCCTAGAAGCAAACCCCGGAACAACTCTGTATGGCGCAACCCGTCCAGACGGAGTTCGTATTGTCGATCACCTCGCTTCTTTTCTCGAATCGCAACTTTGAGCCTTTCCTAAGTAGGATTACTAGGTGAGTAGTGAGAATTCTTTAGCGGCCCCTGTGCCCGTACATATTGAACGCCCAGCAACTGGCGGCGCCGTAGGTCG
>Ga0214205_100093_pt1 | contig 17057 bp, 18 predicted proteins | sample TroBogEpilimnion_12_FD_153043 | JGI IMG/M metagenome (GOLD analysis project Ga0214205, IMG submission 153043) | Freshwater microbial communities from Trout Bog Lake, WI - 29JUN2009 epilimnion | ecosystem: Environmental > Aquatic > Freshwater > Lake > Epilimnion/Euphotic zone | place: Trout Bog... | reverse complement strand
TTCTTCTCAACGTTTTTACTCGCAGGACCACTGAGCGCATCTGCCACGCCGACAGGATGGATGGATAGCGAAATGGTGTCGTCGTTGAATGTTGGAAATTATGGCTCCGTGAACTCAGTGAACTGTATCTCCAGCACCTCGTGCGTTGCGGGCGGATACTACACAGATGGCAGTGGCAACTCCCAAGCCTTCGTTTCGGTCTATAACGGCAGTTCCTGGGTAGACCAGGAAGTGGCGGCTTCGTTGAACGGTGGAAATTATGCCTACGTGTACTCAGTGAGCTGCACCTCCAGCACCTCGTGCGTTGCGGGTGGACGATACACAGACGGCAGTAACCACGCCCAAGCCTTCGTTTCGGTCTATAACGGCACTACGTGGGTCGACCAGGAAGTTGCCGCGGCGTTGAATGTTGGAAATAGCGCCTACGTGTACTCAGTGAGCTGCACCTCCAGCACCTCGTGCGTTGCGGGTGGACGATACACAGACGGCAGTAACCACTCCCAAGCCTTCGTTTCGGTCTATAACGGCAGTTCCTGGGTAGACCAGGAAGTGGCGGCTTCGTTGAACGTTGGAAATACTGCTTACGTGAACTCAGTGAGCTGCACCTCCAGCACCTCGTGCGTTGCGGGTGGATCGTACATAGACGGTAGCGGTAACGACCAAGCTTTCGTTTCGGTCTATGACGGCAGCTCCTGGGTCGACCAAGAAGTGGCGTCGGCGTTGAATGTTGGGGGTGAGGCAATCGTAGGCACGCTGAGCTGCACCTCCAGTGGATTGTGCGTGGCGGGTGGATACTACACAGACGGCAGCAGCCACTCCCAAGCATTTCTCTCAACAACGACTTTGCCGGTCGCCCATACAAGGGTTTCGGGCACCGTGTACTTCGCTTCAGGGTCGTCAACTCTCACCGTCACCGCAAAGCGCACCCTCAACACCATGGCCGCTCAAATCGTTTCTCGAAACCAGTCTTCTGTGAACTTAAATGGTTACACCGATCCTCGCGGAGCGGCGAGTACAAACCTTCGACTCTCGGTGCAGCGCGCCAGCTCGGTGAAGATTTACCTAAAGTCAAAGCTGGCCTCACTAGGTGATACCAATGTCACCTTTGTACTCCGCGGCCGAGGAGTCACTCGTTCGGGTTACTCGTTTGCCAGGGACCGTAAGGTCACGATTTCCTAGGAAAAAAACTACATCAATTGACCGATTGAATTCAGCCCCCAATCACCCTGGAGAGATTTGTTTTTTGGATTTTAAATGCTTCAAACTTGGAGGCGCTTCAAGAGCTCGCCACTAAAGAGGCGTTTCGCCAGCACTAAGTGGAGCGGGTGACGGGAATCGAACCCGCATGGCCAGCTTGGAAGGCTGGAGCTCTACCATTGAGCTACACCCGCAGTAAAACTGCAGAGTAGTCATTCTAGAGCAGGGAACTAGCGTGGGTGCGTGGAAGAGACGATGTATGAAGCCCTAGGCGGAGAGGCCTTTTTTGTCGACCTTGTCGAAGGGTTCTACCGAGGGGTCGAAAATGACGAAATTCTGCGCCCCATGTACCCCGAGGATTTGACCGACGCCAAGCGTCACCTAGTCCTGTTTCTCGTCCAGTATTGGGGAGGCCCACGAACCTATCTAGAGGAGCGGGGCCACCCCAGATTGCGTATGCGCCACGCCCCCTTCAAGATCACCAAACGTGCCCGGGAGGCATGGATGACCGCGATGATGGGCTCACTGGATGCGCTCAAGAGCCGCATGACCGATGAGCAATATCAAGAATTCAGTGAGTATTTTGCAATGGCGGCCATGCAACTTCGAAATGCTTAGCGCCTTTGACCAGACTCTTAATCAAAATTTCTTTACGCTAGAGAGATGAAGAAATCTGATTGGCTCGATGACGAAGTTCATATCGTCTCAGTCAATCCGGTGCCCTTTGGTCTAGCGGGACCGGTTTTGAGCTTCGCCGCTTTCGTCTCGCTCTTAGTTGCGGGGTACGAGTCATTTGGTCTGGTCCGCCAACACATTTTTCCTGTAGCGCTTGTCGTGCTTGGTCCAACCGCACTCGTAATTGCCACGAGGACTTGGCGCTGGCAATCCCATCGCGTTACGGTTACCAGTCACCGAATTGTCATTTCTCGTGGCACGATTCGACGGCGCGACGAGTTCGTGCCTTTGGAATTCTTGGTTGGAGTGCACACCCAGCGCCGGTTGCGTGATCGACTCGCTCGTCGAGGTGGAGTAACGATTGAGACTCATCAGGGGCCTCTTTTCTTGGGATACTTCCGACACCCCGATTCCTTGGTGCGAGTTATTCAACATCAGCGTGATGCATTCGCGCGGGATTCAATTCCACTCGACACCTCGTTTGACTTTGAAATGCCTCAGCCATATTCTCCCCGCATTGTGCGTCGCCGTTCACACCGAAGAGACCTCGATGAGTAGCGCCGGAACGCCCCGAAGTTTCGACCCCCCTCGTCGGCGACCAGTCCCGGATTCCTTCGACGCGCTTGACGGAACGGGCCAAGTAGTACGGATAGAAGTAGAAAGCCCCTCCTTGATTGTGGTGGTAAAGGACAACTGCCAAGGGTGTGGCGATTTTGTTTCAAACCAAGGTGTAATTCCAATCAGTTTGCTGGTGGTGACTGAATCCCAGTCAGCGAGCAAGGCCTATGACGCCCTCTACGCGCCTGATTTCATAGGCCAAATCGATGCCCGATTTGCCCCGGTGTACCTACTTGCTGCGGGCAGCCCGCTGGAAGTTGTGGCCGAGGGAACTGTTTTTAGCGCCGATCAGGTTCTCGCCGAGATCGCCCCGCTCCTCTCTTTGTGATGTGACACCCCTTTGCAAGGGTTGAAACAGAAGAAAGGAATTACATGCGGCATGAAATTGAAGTTTCCATTAGTTGCAACGAGTGCGTACGTCGCGATACTCCTGACTGCCAAGGTTGCTTGGTGAGTTTTGTTGTTGGGGGAGCGCCCGATTCACTCGAGCTCACCTCGAGCGAGGCGGCCATGGTCGAATTGCTCGCTCAGGAGCAAATGATTCCGCGTTTGCGATTTCAATCAGTAAATTCCGAGGCGTAAGTACCCTCGATTAGATTGGTGTCTGTGACCCGGCACCTTCTAATCACTAATGATTACTTGCCAAAAACCGGTGGCATTCAGGTCTATCTGCATGAGCTGTGGCGACGCCTGCCAAGTGGTGAGGCCGCTATTCTTACCGCCAATTCGGATCCTGGTGCCAAAGAATTCGATGCAAAATCCGAAGTGGTGATTGAACGTATTCCAGAAGGAACGCTATTTCTACCAACGCGCAAGATCCGCAAATACATTGAAGAGGCCATTGCTAGGCACGATCCCGAGTTGGTAATTCTTGATCCCGCCTGGCCACTCGGCCTGCTGGGGCCAAAACTTTCTCGCCCGTATGGAGTGATACTTCACGGTGCGGAAGTCACAATTCCGGGCCGACTTCCCTTTACTGGCGCCTCGTTGCGCTACATCTTGCGAAATGCAGAACTCGCGATCTGTGCTGGGACCTATCCAGAGGCCGAGGCCAGACGAAACGCCGCTGAATTTATGCCAGCGGTAGTCCAAGTTCCACCTGGCGTCGATCTTGAGCGCTTTGTGCCTTTGACTAAGGCTCAGCGTGAAAAGACCCGTGCAGAGCTGGATATTCCCGAAGGGGCACTCGTTGTTGCTTCTTACTCGCGCCTTGTTCCGCGCAAGGGAATGGATGTTCTCATTGAGGCCAGCGTTCAACTCAAAAATGAATTCCCAAACCTTCTGGTAATGATTGGGGGTAAGGGAAGGGACGCGAAAAGGCTCAATAACTTGGCAACCAAGTTGAATGCCCCCGTACGATTCCTCGGGCGAGTCAGTGACGATCTTCTTCCTGCCTGGCTTGGGGCGAGTGACATTTTCGTTATGGCGTGTCAAAGCCGGTGGTTTGGCCTCGAACAAGAAGGCTTCGGGATGGTCTTTGGCGAAGCTGCGGCTGCAGGGATTCCACAAGTCGCCGGGCGCTCTGGTGGATCGCACGAGGTTGTCCGTCACGGCCAAACAGGTCTCATTGTTGAGCGTCCAAAGTCGGTAACTCAACTTGCTGATGCAATGCGCCAATTATTGGCGGACTCAGAGTTGCGAGAATCGATGGGAGCAGAGTCTCGAAAGTTGGCTGAAGAGAACTATTCGTGGGACGCGTTAGCTGCAGTACTTGCGAATGGCCTCGCACCCTATGAGGGTGGGACACAGTGAAGGTCGGGATAGTCCTCCCATCCTTCAGCGCAGATGCAGAAGCGGCTTTTGCAATTGCCGCTCAGGCGGATCGAGCCGGCATCGACGGAGTCTTCGCCTACGACCACATTTGGCCGATGGGATCACCCGGCAGACCAGCAATTTCGCCATTCCCACTGCTCGCCGCGATTGCCACGCGTCACCCGAAGTTGATTGTCGCTCCTTTGGTTGCGCGGGTTAGTTTGGCCGAGCCCGAACGACTCGCCCAACGCTTTGCGACTCTCGAGAAGATTGCCCCCGGAAGGGTTATTGCCGCACTGGGAACGGGTGACTCGATGAGCCTCGATGAAGAGATCGCCCTGGGACTGCCCGTCTTAAGCGCCAAGGAGCGTCGGGAGAAATTGCGCGACGTGGTTCGGCTCCTACCTAAATCAATGGAGAAATGGTGTGGTGGCGGTGGAGAAGAGACCAACCAAATCGCTCGTGAGTTTGAGATGGTCTTAAATCTTTGGGACAGCACGGCCCAAGAACTAAAACAGGCATCCCTCGAAGGTCCAGTTTGTTGGGCTGGCCCCAAGCCCGGAAACATGTCTGAGGCGGTTAGGGGATACGAAGAGGCTGGTGCCACCTGGGCGGTCGTCGCAGGAAATGTGAACCTCGAGGTTCTAGCGAGCCTTAAGGGATAGAGGTCGGCGGCGCCTTCACAGTAATCCGAGGAGGATTGCCGTCAATGGTGTCCCACTCGAGGTAACCGGCATAGGACTTCATGTGATCAGGGAGTTGGTTCGCGACTCCAAAGATTGGACCCGAGTTCCCCGCAATGAGATCGCCCATCATGTCGGCACTTTGAATAGTGACGTTCATGAAGGTCGCGCCCGTTAAGTCATTGATAATGAACATTGAAGCGGTCAAATTAACATTGACAAAGATTGCTCCGCGAAAATCACAGTGCGAAATGTTGGCGTTCGAAAAATTGGCGCCAGTGAGATTCGCTCCAGCAAAACTTACGTTGTCGATTGACGCGTTGTCGAAGTTCACACCGGCGAGATTGGCGCCAGCGAAACTGTCATTTTGGAAACTGACTGACTGAAGGCTTGCGCCGTGGAAGTCGGTGTTGTTGAAACTGCTGTAGTACGCCTGCGCAGTCTTAAAATCGCCGCCCGCAAATGAACAGTTAGAGAAGTCAGAATTTTGGTAGTTCGTACCACTAACGAATTGCTGGCCGTGGCAGGTCGGAATGGTGGTCGTTGGATCGGTCGTCGTGCTCGAGGTGTCCGCCACGGTAGTAGTAGTGGTCTCAACTGTGGAGGTTGTCGTGGAGCTGTCGGCGTTCACGATGGTGGTAGCTCCCAATAGCGCGCATGTCGCTCCAAAAGCCAGTAATGAAATTGCCTTGACCAATGGTGTCGCTTTGATTCTGCTCATGACCTAATGCTAGGCAAACGTAGTGACAGTTCCTCAACTCAATTTCAAGAGCGAAATCGGAAGTAAAAAGCCCCGAATATCAGGACAATTCCAATGTTTGCCACTAGGCGTTCCAACGTCCATCGGCTCTGACGAAAAAAGAGAATGTCTACGGTGACGATGGCGGCGACCATTATCAGGATCAAGAGGGCCCGAAATGTAGTGCTGCTCACACCCTCAGCGTAGTTGTGTCACACCCGTGGCCTAGTATTTCTTCCGTTACATCAAGAGGAGTTGAGGGACCTAGCCCTTTGAAGCTCCGCCAACCGACCTTCGGGCACGGTGGCAATGCTGGGATCGATGAGGAGAAGAATGAAAAAAGTTATTGTTGCTCGCCGTGCGGCCTTAAGTACAGTTCAGCACTGGAGCTCACTCGAACAAGTTGCTGCGGCACTTTCGTTAATTGACGGAGGCCTGCGCATTGTTTACGTGGAGCGCCTGGGTAAGAAGTATCGATGGAGCTTTGCCCACTCGGGCGGGCCCTACGCACTGTTTAGAACCGTTGAGGCCTATCTGGGCGTTGAACGCGGACGCCTGTTCGGTGGATTTCGCACCTTAAAAGACGGAACAACTATTCAGTGTGAGAATCCAGAAGACTTCGACAAGCCAGATAATTGGGTTGTGGTTCCTGGGGACTCTGACTTAAGTGCCGAGAATCTCGAGGAACTCTTGAAGGGCAGTCGTTCTAGTGGGGGGACCAAGTCCAAGTTTGGGTTTTTGAAGTCACCATGGAATTTGGGTTCGTAGTCGTTGCCTCAACAATCCAATTCGTTCCCTTGTTGAATAGCCAAACGGGATTGGGCGAGGTGTAGACCAAGGTGACCGTCGAGCGAGCTGGGACAATTGGATTCGGCGTGGACCAAAACCCGACTGGGTGAGATCCAGAAACCAATACCAAAACGTGCGGCTCGACCGGCTGAGAGGTCGAATTCGTGATGGTCAATTTCAGGTTATTGATTTGCTGCCCGCCGGCGAGGACCTCGTAACCAACTACGCGAAGTGAAAGACCTGAAGGCAAGAAGGCCAGAAGGAGACCCAAGGCGACGAAGCCCGCACCAAGCCCACGCATGATGCGAAGGCCAAGTGATGACCTGGAAAGGTTGTGCTCGCCGTGGCGCACGGTAAGTGCGGCCGCAATGCCGGCGGGAACGAAGTCAATGTAATAAGCGGTGAGAGAGCGTGCGGCTATGAAGAAAACGAGAGGCAGCAGGAACAGCCACGCCTTGGACCAGCGAAGTGGGTGAGACCAAATAGCGACTGCCAGAAGGAGCAAGACTCCGAGTCCCGCGACGCTGAGCCACAGCGGACTCACGCTATTGAGCAAGCCGTGTTGAACGACCGAAACGAGGCCCTGACCATCGGGAATGAGTGGCTGGGTAAGAGGAATCAGCACGCCATGCCACCAGGCGCGAGCATTCCAAATTATGAAAGGCAAATTCAAGAACGCGAAAGGAGCAATTGCGAGACCTACGTAGCTGGCCCCAATTTTCCACAGTGAACGGTCGAGGTCGCGTGCTTCCGCCAAGACCACGAGGAGGAGCAGCGGAGCCGCAAACCACGGGGTTTGCTTGATGGAACATGCGAGTCCGAGCGCGAGTGGGCCAATCCAGCGCTGCCAGCGTGGAGCGAGGGCGTCGACAAATACTGTGGCCCGCCACGCGGCGAGAGTTAAGAAGGGTACGAAGAGGGCGTCGGTGCCGCCGTGGGTGAAGATGTAGGTGAACACCGAAGTCACGAGCAGCATTGGCGCAATCCACCGGTATTTCGGAGTCGCAGTGAAATAGATGATCAGTCCTGTAGCGAGCCACGCCGCTAGGTCCAAGTAATCAGAGGTGAGGTGCGTAAAGCCGAGCCACTGGAATGGCGCCTGGAGCAAGAATGCCCCGGCGGGGTAGGAGACTTGATCGATGTGTCCACCGCTGAGGGTGTAGGTCCAGAAATTTGACGCATTCGAAAGCGCTAAGTGAACTGGGTTGAAGTGTGCCGCGTAAGGGTTAATGCCCTTAAGAATCAAACTCGTGGCCCGCTGATTAAAAGCAGCTGAGTCGGTCATGAAATAGTTACTGCCGTGGATTGTTCCGAATCCAGCGAGGCCCACACTAAAAATTGCGGTGCCGATGCCAATTGGGTTGAGGTGCTCGTGCCACCAGTCGCTCTCTAACCAAGTCAAAGTTAAGCCCACTAGGCCCATGAGAACAATCAGCGGTGCGAGCCAGTTAAACCCAACCCACTGGCCCCACGAAGCCCATTCATTACAACCAGTCGCAACTAGGGCAAAGAAGTAGATAGTCCAGATAAGACGGCGCTGAGTTTGGCCGCTGGTGTCGAGGTGGTTGGTCACGGAAATATCGCAGGTGAAGAGAAGTTGTTAATGGTAAGGATAACGAGCAAAATCGCAGAAATTGTGACCAAGCGTCGATATTTGTCACCTTCGTACCGCAGAGCAAGGGCCATCACGATTGGGAAGGTGATTTCCCAAAAACGAGGTCGGAATCCGACCGGGTGCGAGGTAACGAAGAGCGCAATGAAGGCCACTCCGAGGATTCGGAGCTCGAGAATCAACTTGGACTTCCAAATGAGCCAAACGGCTACACCGGCAAAAATTGTGCACCAAAACAGCATGTGCCACTGAAGCGTGGGGCGAATGGGGTCAAACAGAAAGTTGGCGAGAACGTGCAAGGGGAATCGAAGCGAAGCGTATGCGGTCCAGCCGCCTCGTTCGGTTCTGTTCCACGCAAGCAGTTGACCGGTTTGGTGCCACAAGAACCCCAAAAATCCAACAAAGCCCACCGGTACTAGTGCGGTCGACAGTAGGGGGCGCCAGTTCTTCTTGCGCAGTTCACGTAGCGCAACAAAGAGAAAGGGCGCCAGTAGGGGAAGTGCGGCAGGGGAGGTAAGAGTTGCTAGTGCTCCAGCGAGACCAGCTCGCCACCAACGCTTTTCCAATAGCGCCATCATCGCCAGCACCGTCAGGGAGATGAGTAAACCTTCGCAGTAGATCATCGAGAAAATGAATGCTCCCGGCGATAAAACAAAAAGCATGGCGGCGCGCTCGGCGGTTTGCCGGCTACTGATTCGCTCGGTGAGTTTTGCTACACAAATTGTGGCGAGAAGACCTGTCGCCGCGCTCAGAATGAGGCCAATCACAATTGGATTGCTAAAAGTTATCCACGATACGTATCTAACTAACATTGGCCAAAGAGGCGAGAAGGCGCTCGTGTTTTGTTGAACCAGTCCGTTCACGGTTGGTAAGACATGGGGATACCCATGGAGGGCAATCAGGGTGTACCACTTGCCATCCCAGGAGCGCAGAACGTAAAGCGGGCTGTGACCACCGATGAGCGCGCCGATGGAGACGAAGAATGCGGTCGCAATGCGTATTGCGAGGTAGATTTCGACGGCCTTGGCGTACGGCTTGGTACGCAATTCTTTAACTGTGATCATCAGCAAAACCTTGTTCAAAAAGTGCTCGGGCGCGACCGGAACGAATGAAGTAAGCCAATCCGATCAGCAGAAGCGGGCCCGTGACATAAAAACTATTTCCACCAAGCATCGGCGAGCCGCCCGCTCCAGCTAAGAAAGTTGCTCCACCTGCGAGTACCGCTAGAACGGGCCAGCGTTGGAGGTGAGTCGCAGCCAAGATTGCGATTGCCCACAGGTAATACCAAGGCCAGAGCGAAGGGCTGAGCAACGAAATACCCAGGAGGGCTAATCCGGCCACGAATAGGTAATCGTGACGCTCAAGCTTCTTCAGCAAATAGATCACCAGGCCTACAGCCACCAGTCCAAAGAGCGCTTCAAGATAACTCACGAGGGAGTGTCGAGATACCGGCACTTGAAGTGCCCGCAGGCATTGAGCGAGGAAAGATCCAACCGCAATGCTCGGGGTAATGACCGTGCGGATTGAAGTTGGAATTTTAAAAGCAGCGGGCGACGCCCAAAACCAACCGAAGCCTGCGAGGAGCGTCGCCACAACGATTGAAATAACGGAGACCAGTCCTGCTTCAATTACTAGCCACGCCCGCTTTGCTCGAGGTGAGCGAACTACTTCGTGAATCAAGATGAATCCGATCACCGCAAAGGCTGGAGCCTTGATTGTCGCGGCAAGTGCCAAGGCACAGTAGGCACTCCGACGATGCCCTCGGTCGGCGAGTAGGACTCCACTAATAACCAATGCGAGCATGTAGACATCGTTGTGGGCGGTCGAAACTGCCGAGATCAGAAAGAGAGGTGAAAGCGTGACTAACCAAAGGGCGCGAACGGGGTCAACGCCTCGACGCTTGGCCAGCGGGATGAGTGCAAGAGACAGAGCAACGGCCGCCAAGACGGCGAACCCGCGGTACACAAGGATTTGGGCAATGAGTGAATGGTCGTCTAGGTAGCTGAGCAGGTGGCCATGCATGGTGAGAAGTGGCCCATAGGGCGAGGGAGTGTTGCGCCACACTTCGGCGATGGACTGAAGAACATTGGTATGGCCAAGTGACAGAGGCGTTGACACGTAGGGATTGAGTCCGTGGCGAACGAGTTCTCCCTGGGCGACGTAGCTGTAGATATCGCGGGAGAAAATTGGCACACCGAGAAAAAAGGGTGTCGCCCAGAGAGCGAAGGTCTGCCACACCTTTTTTATGTTCAGCCACCCTGATTCAACCGATGCTCCTAGGGCCCACCACGCGAGCACGAAGGCGGCAATTGAGAGATAGAGGTAAATGTGGGCTGCAATCCCAGTGCCAACGTTCAGGTAGAAGAACCAACGATAGGAATGAGGTCTAGGAATTGCACCAAGTTGAGAGCTGCTGAGAATGATTCCGACTCCAGCAAAAAATCCCAAGAAAATTGACTTCCAGCCTGAAAGCCCCTCGCGAAGTCGTTTGATTTGGAGTTTCACATCAAGCCCCTGCAATTCGTCTCTAGAGCAGAGACTGGTGGAATCATCCTACAGAAGAGGCGATGCCGTCCTGGCTTGGCGTGAGATTACGCCGTAGGCGCAACAGGAGAGCTCCACCCACGAGAGCCGTTAGCGCAGTTGCGAAGGGCCAAATATTTGAGTTACCAGTCTCAAAGTATGCGGAGGTAATGACTGGTGCGAGCGTGCCAGCGATTCCCCAAACGAACCCTTGCGCGGAGTTGTATCGGCCCCTTAGGTGTTCGGGAGCCAATTCATTTACTAGCGCACCACCAATTGGTTGGAACAATGTTTCTCCAACCGCGAATACCATCATCGAGATCACGAGCATCACGAGGGCTACTCCAAGGGGGAGTCCTCGAACTGAACCCAAGACGACCCAGAAGAAGGCCCACAGCACGGCGACGCTCGCCAGGACCATCATTCGAGAACGACCCTCAATCTTGTTGATGACCACTAGCTGTGCACCGACAATGGTCATGGTGTTGAAGAACAAGATGAGCCCAATGTAGTGAAGGCTCATGTGCAAGTTGTTGACCACGTACAGGCTGTAACCCGACTCTTGTGAACCGTATCCACCAATCATCAAGAGCACGCCACAGAGAAGAAACCACCGAAAGGTCTTGTCCTGCCATACCTCTCGCCAACCTTCACCTGCGGTTTCGGGATTGTGAATCTCGGCAACGGGCTTACCGTATTGACGGATGGTTAGGAAAATCGAGCTGGAGACCAAGCCCACGCACGCGTTAGTGAGGTAGAGAACGGTGAAGCTAAAAGGATGGTGGATGTCAACAATCAGGGCTGCGATGAGTGAACCCACTCCGATACCGAGATTTACGAACATGAAGTTAATTCCGAATGCTCGTTGACGGTGCTCTTCGGGTACGAGTCGAGATAACAACGTGGCTCCCGGGCCCCAGCCACCGCCGGCGAAGAGGGCCAGAAAGAGCGCAGAGAAGGTGAGTTGGGTAATGCTCTTCGAAAATGCCAAGAAGGTGAGTCCAATAGAGCCCATGATTCCTGAGGTGAGGATCATTACCCCGGGCCCAAATCGATCGGTGAAGGTGCCCGAAATTGGATTAATCAGAATGCCAATTACCGCTCCGGCGGCCATGAGTCCAGTGGCGAATGCCACCGAGTGGTGTCGGACATTATGTACGTAAACAATGGTCATCGACAGGGTGAGGCCCATCCCAATGCAACCGGTAAAAACCATGGCGTAAAAACGCTTAATTTGAGGAGTCATCGCCTGGCGAAACTCAGCTGGAATCAGTTCGAGGCGCTTAGACACGGAGAGTAATCGTACTCGGGCTTGTGCGCTGAATTCACAAGATTCGGTGTTATTTCAGGAATCTGGCGTTAGGGTTGATTGTCTCGTTGTATTGCACGAAAGGCAGTCAAATGACCGCAACCCCAGCCGGAAGTGTGAACCTCCTTGAAGAACTCAGCGGTGAAGCTGAGCGTCTCTTTAATCGTCACCTTGAGGCCCCGCGCCTGTGGTTCCCCCACGAGCAGATTGACTGGGGCTCGGGTGAAGACTTCAAGGAAAAGCCCTGGGAAGCAACTGACTACGAGCTCTCCGATGGCGTCCGCTCCGCCATTTACACCAACTTGCTGACTGAAGACAACCTTCCGTATTACACCGAATCGATTATGGGGCACGCTCCGAAAGATCACCCGTTGAACGCGTGGACTCGCCAATGGACGATGGAAGAAAACAAGCACTCGATGGTCATGCGTGACTGGGTTCACATCTCACGTTGCATCAACCCCACTTTGCTTGAAGAGGGCCGAGTTGTACAGATGAGCACCGGCATGGTGCCACAGTTCACAAATCTGGCCGACTTAATCTCGTACGTTTCAATGCAAGAACGAGCAACTCAGATTGCTCACCGTAATACTGCGTCGAAGTTGTCCAAGGAAGACAAGCAGGGCCGTAACGTTCTCGCGCTCATTGCTGGCGATGAAACCAAGCACTACATGTTCTACCGTGACTTAACTAAGGCCGCTTTTGACTTAGACCCGTCAACCATGATGGAAGCGGTAAACCGTCAAGTCGAACACTTTGCAATGCCCGGCGTAGGAATTCCTAACTTCACGAAGCACGCTGTTCGAATTGCCAAAGAAGGCATCTACGGCGTGCAGCAGTTCTTGCAAGATGTCGTCACCCCCGTGCTGGAGTTGTGGGACGTGGAGCACCTCGAAGGTCTAAGTGCAGAAGCCGAGAAGGCTCGCATTGCACTCTTTGAGATGATTGACAAGCTAAAGGCTGCCGTTGAGCGAACCGCTCAGAAGGCCGCCGCTCAAGCCGCCGCGGCAACCGCTTAGTTCATCACCATTTCGAGAACGTCACGGGCGTACTCGGCCAAGTTCAAGCGCATAGCGTCCTCTTTGCTAAACCACTGAGCCCTTGCGGTTGTGCCATCGGCCTCGTGTCGTATGTCTCCCGCGGCGTATTCGCAGGTGTAAATAATTCGAACGGTGTGCACTCGTTCACCGTTTGGCCTGGTGCGAACGTCAGCGTCAGCGTGAACCAGAACCGGCTTATGGACGGCGATCCCAGTTTCCTCGTCAAACTCTCGAATCAATGCGTCGGTAGGGGTTTCGCCGAAGTCAATTCCGCCACCGGGCAGCCACCACAGTGGTGGGTTGTAACGGGGGTTCGAAGATTGAACGAGCAGAACTTCTTCGTTGTGCACCAGCACGCCGTAGGCGCGAGCGGAACTGTATTCGCGACGTTTCCTCATCGGGTGCGAGGGAAACCCAAGTCGATTTGAGAGTCGCTCGGCTGTGGCCAGCGAGTCGTAATGACTTTGGCGCGGGTGTAGAACAAGAAACCTTCGGGCCCGTAGATGTGGGCGTGTCCAAAGAGCGAATTCTTCCAACCTCCAAATGAGTAGGAGGAGACCGGGACAGGGATTGGCACGTTTATGCCAATCATGCCGACTGTTACCTGGCGAGCGAAGAGGCGAGCAGCGTTACCGTCACGCGTGAAGATTGCCACACCATTTCCATACTTGTTGGCGTTAATGATGGCGACTGCTTCGTCGAAGGATGCGGCACGCACCACCGAGAGAACGGGGCCAAAGATTTCATCTTCGTAAGCCTTAGTTCCGGGCTTGACGTTGTCTAGCAAGCACGGGCCAACAAAGAAACCCGGCTGGCTAGTCAAGCTGGTTCCGTCGCGCACGACGGTGGCTCCTTCGCTGGGTGCGTTGTGGACATAACTCGCAACGCGGTCGCGGTGCTCCTTGGTAATTACCGGGCCAAAGTCACTCGCGGGGTCGCTACCGGCACCTACCTTCAACTTGTCGAGCCGTTCGGTAATACGCGCTACAAGATCATCGGCGATATCGCCAACGGCTACGACCACACTGATGGCCATGCAGCGCTCACCAGCGGCTCCGTAACCAGCGTTGATCGCTGCGTCGGCCGCAATGTTGAGGTCAGCATCAGGCAAGACAACCATGTGGTTCTTTGCACCACCCAAAGCCTGGACTCGCTTGCCGTGCTTGGTGCCAGTTTCGTGGACAATCTTTGCCACGGGGGTCGAACCAACGAAGCTCACTGCGTCAATGCCCGGGGTCTCTAGGAATTGATTAACAACTTCGACGCCACCGTGCACCACGTTGAAAACACCATCAGGCAAACCGGCTTGCTTCAGCAGCTTGGCCAAGAAAACTGAGGCGCTGGGGTCTCGCTCGGACGGCTTGAGGATTACACAGTTTCCTGAAGCAAGCGCATTCGCGCTCATCCATAGCGGGACCATGATGGGGAAGTTAAAGGGAGTGATGGCAGCCACTATGCCGACGGGTTCACGCACGGAGTGAACATCGACGCCGTCAGCAACTTGGTCGGAGAATCCGCCCTTGAGGTGTTCGGTGAGTCCGCAGGCGTACTCCACGTTCTCTAAGCCACGGGCGATTTCGCCCTTCGCGTCTGCGAGAGTCTTGCCGTGCTCGTTGGTAATGATCTGGGCAAGCTCGTCAGTGTGCTCAACAATTAGTGCGCGAAGAGTGAAGAGAATATTGGTCCGCTTAGAGAGCGAGGACTGACTCCACGAGAGGGCGGCCTCTCGAGCGGTGTCGATGACGCCTTGAACGAAATCCGCGGTGGGGACTGGAACGCTGGCGGTCTGCTCGCCGGTGGCGGGGTTGAAAACGGGCGTTACTCCCGCCTGTTCGACTTCTTGACCGTTAACAAAATGGGGAATTGTGCGCATGGTTACTCTTTCCGTTACGCAAATCTACCGCTTAAGTCAGGGGGCAACGGTAGCGTTGTCTCGTGAGCGAATACTTAACTCCTCAACTGCGCCTCGCCGGCGGCGTTGATCCCGTCGGCCCGAACCTGTACTCGGCCGAACTTTCGGCCATGTTCAATGTGGTCGAACATCCCAATGGTGGCTATCTGCACGCCGTCTTGGCGAGCGGAGCGCTGGCGGCGGGCGTGGATGCGGGGGCCAAGCAACTCGACGTGACGGGCATAACGACTAACTACATGGTGGCTCCCAAACCTGGCCCGGTTGAAATTCACACAACTGTTCGAAAGATCGGAAGAAGCGCCTCCTTCGTCCACGCCGAGATGCATCAAGACGGCGTGGTCAACTGCGAGGCGCTCGCGACGCTGGGATTTTTGGAAGACTCACCGAAGATTCGCTACGAAGGAGCGGCGGCCTTTGAAGTTGCTCCCCGTGACCAATGCGTACGAGCTCCGATGCCCGACGCGCCGAACTTGCTTCGGGTTGTGGACGTAGAACTTGATCCCGCCTACTCAAAGTGGTGGCACGGCGAAACGACGGACTGGGCCGAAGTTCGAGGCTGGATTCGCTTGGCCGATGGCGATATGAACTGGAACGCGTGGAGTCTGCACTTCGCCAGCGACGTGATGCCACCTTCTGTATTCCCGATTGGTTCTTCTGGCTGGGTGCCGACTCTGCAATTGACGAGCTACGTCCGCCGCAAGCCCCAGTCGGAATGGCTCAAAGTGCGTCAATGGTCTCAAGTGATTGCCGACAACGTGATTGACGAACGGTGTGACATTTTTGATGACGAGGGACTGGTCGCCACCGCTTCGCAATTAGCGATCGCTCGGTTCTAGGTGACTTCGAAATTTCCTCTCGTTACCGACGAGGGCGATCTGCTTCTCACCCCGAGAGTCAGAATTGCGGCTGACGAAATTGATGTACGAGCGACCACGTCCCAAGGTCCCGGGGGACAACACGTCAACCGGACACTTTCCAAAATTGTGGTCTCACTAAATATCGAAGACTCTTCATTAAGTGAGAGTGACAAGGCGTGGCTCACCGCCAAGCTGGGTCCAATTGTCCGGGCCAGTGCGAGCCGCTTTCGTTCGCAACGCCAAAACAAGCAGGCGGCGCTGGAACAATTAGCGCAGAAGCTGGCCGAAGGTCTGGCTCGGCCAAAAACCAGGCGAGCTACGAAGCCTTCGAAATCATCCAAGGTTAAGAGAGTTGATGCCAAACAACGCCGTGGCGAAGTCAAGCGACTCCGTCGGAATATCGAAGACTAGTAACGCTCTTCTAGGTGCTTGGCGATGATGTTCAGAGCCGCTTCGACCGTGTCATCTAGACCGGGATCAGAATCTTCCCGTGGCCCGCGAAGGGGCGTGAGGGCCGCGTAACCAGCGTGAATAAGCGCGCCGTCGTCGTCTTCGGCCTCATCGGAAGTGTCGCCCAAGCTTGGACTGGCGGCACCTAGATTGAGCTTCAGCACGCCACTCGCACCGAGAGAATCTCCGGCGGGGTCGAGAGCGTCATGTACGAGCGCCGCGTGAGAGACACGGCCCCGACGAACACCCTTGAGTTCGGCGCCAGGGAGATTAGGCACGTTGAGGTTTAGGAGTGTGCCGCGTGGGGCATTAGCGAGTTCTTGAAGTACCTCGACGGCGACCGCTCCGGCGGTGTCGTAGTGAACCTCATCACCCCACTGAACGGATACCGCGAGGCCCGACAGGCCAAACTGGGCACCGGTGAAAACGGCACCAACGGTTCCCGAGTGCAAAATCGATCGACCTACATTCGCGCCAGCGTTAATGCCAGAGAGCACGAAGTCTGGGACGAAGTCAAAGGTTCCCACCGCTCCCAAAATGGTGCAAAGGGCGGGAGCGGCGTCTAGGCCATAAGTGGGGAGTGACTCGGCACCGTCAATGACGAAGCGTTCGTATTTCACGCCGTCCATCTCAAAAACGTCGCCAACTGCGGCGCTAAATCCGGAGTAATTGCGGTCAGGGGCGACGATCATTGCTTGGCGAGAGTCGGGATCTTCGCTTACCCAGCGCGCCACGTGTCTCGCCAAGGTGGCAATCCCGGGAGCCTTTACGCCATCGTCGTTGGTGATGAGAATTTTCATAGCGCCCTAACAAGTAAACAACTAGGAGTACCCTAATTGTCCTAAGTTACATATACGTGAGATTGAGGAAACAAGCCATGCTGCCCACCGGTGAACAAATT
>Ga0214205_100091_pt1 | contig 17219 bp, 16 predicted proteins | sample TroBogEpilimnion_12_FD_153043 | JGI IMG/M metagenome (GOLD analysis project Ga0214205, IMG submission 153043) | Freshwater microbial communities from Trout Bog Lake, WI - 29JUN2009 epilimnion | ecosystem: Environmental > Aquatic > Freshwater > Lake > Epilimnion/Euphotic zone | place: Trout Bog... | reverse complement strand
ACCAACACCAACACCAACACCAACACCAACACCAACACCAACACCAACACCAACATCGACATCGACAGCCATGAAGAAGGATCGTGCGGTTTTGAGCTTTGCCTACAACTCAGCAAAAACTACAATCAACATAAAGAATCTGGTGTCTACGCTCGCGATATCTCCAACGTCAACTATTTCCATCTCTGGGTATGCGCAGCCAACTGCTCCGGCAGATGATATGCGCATCTCCCTGGATCGCGCTGTTAAGCTCAAGAATGCCATTCAGTCGCTTTATCCTAGGATCCAGATCTCGATATCTGAATACGGCTCGAAGAGGGAGGCTCTTTGTGTCTCATCATCGAATCGGTGTGCGGTAGTCGTCGTCCTGAAGAGGTAGGGGCCCTAAAGCCCCTCGGAGGTTCAAATCCTCTCGTCTCCGCTCTTCACTCTTCACTCTTCACCCTGTACATGTTGACCTAGAGCAGTAATGTACGGTCTCTCAGAACATCTATTTCTAGGGAGCTTCAATGACTCAGGTAAAGGCGTATGCAGCACCATCAGAAGGTGCCCCACTTGTAGCAACAATGGTTGATCGCCGCGAGGTTGGATCCGATGATGTTCAGTTCGATGTGCTCTTCTGTGGAATTTGCCATTCAGATATTCATACCGTGCGCGGTGAGTGGGGCAAGAAGAGCTATCCACTAGCTCCAGGTCACGAGCTCGCCGGCAAAGTAACTGCAGTCGGAAGTAACGTCACTAAATTTAAGGTCGGCGACCATGTCGGTGTCGGTTGTCTCGTCAATTCGTGTCGCGAATGCGAACCTTGCCTAACTGGCCATGAACAATTCTGCTTAAATGGCGCGATCTTCACTTATGGCTCAACCGATCGAGATGGCACCATGACTCAAGGTGGATATACCCAATCTGCAGTTGTGAATCATAATTTTGTCGTTCACATTCCAACGAATCTTCCACTTGATGCAGCAGCACCACTTCTCTGTGCCGGTTCGACTCTTTGGGCACCACTGAAGCGTTGGAACGCTGGACCAGGTAAGAAGATTGCCATTATCGGGTTCGGTGGATTGGGCCACGTCGGCTTAAAGCTTGCAAAAGCATTGGGTGCCGAGGTGACTGTCTTATCTCATTCAGATAAGAAGAAGGAAGATGCACTCAAGATGGGCGCAGTTGCATTCCACAAGATGGATGCTGCAGCATTTGCCTCTCTTGCTGAGAGCTTTGACCTTATTCTCAATACCGTAAGCGCAACAGTTGATTTTCCTGCTTATTACAACTTGCTCAAATTTGATGGCGCATATGTCGTTATTGGTGCAGATCCATCTCCATCAGTCTCTGTATCAACAAGCATGGGAATCTCTAAGCAGCGAGTCTTCACGATGTCTCTCATCTCAGGTATTCAAGAGACGCAAGATATGCTCATTTTCTGCGGCGAACACAACGTTCTTCCAGAGATTGAAGTCATTCCTGCTAGCTATATCAATGAAGCCTTTGATCGTGTAGTTGCAAGCGATGTTCGATATCGCTTTGTAATCGACAACTCAACTATGTAATTTTCAGACCAGATTTTCCGGTAATGATGGGAGAGTAGATGTCGCACGTCGTCTGGACCCAATGGGCTGATCTAGAAGTTCCAGAGGGCTTTGTGAAGCTCTCTCCCGAGAACTGCGATCTCGCGGATGGTGACCTATCTAAGATCACCTTCTTTGTTCCGAAGTACATGAGTGGCAAGGATGGACTTCGTCCTACTGCGCGCATGACTAATCTCAAAACACTCCATCTCTTGATGGCCGGGTATGAAGAAGCATTGGAATTTGTGAAGCCGGGAGTCCAGCTCTGCAATGGTCGCGGAGTTCATAATGCTTCGACAGCTGAGTTGGCAGTGGGCTTGGCGATCGCATCGCGCCGCGGATTCGATGACTTCATCCAAGCACAAGATCGAGATGAGTGGTTGCATCAGAGTTATCCCACTCTCAACGACAGCAAGATTGCGATAGTTGGCTACGGCTCAATCGGGCAGACCCTAGAAAAATATCTCAGTGTTTACGATGTCTCTATCACTGGATATACAAGAAGCGGTAGTGATGGTTCTAAAAAGCTATCTGAATTCGATGCTGATCTCCCAAGCTTTGACATCATCTTTCTCATTCTCCCGCTCAATCCAGAGAGCAATAAGTTCTTTGATGCAGAGAGATTGGCGAAGATGAAGGATGGCGCTCTTATTGTGAATGTGGCACGCGGCCCGATTATTGATACAGATGCACTAGTTGCTGAGCTCAACTCTCGACGAATTTATGCTGCTCTTGATGTCACAGATCCAGAGCCACTACCAGTAGGCCATCCGCTGTGGAGCGCTCCACACTGCATTATCACTCCACACGTAGGTGGCGATTCTGCAGCCTTTGAATCACGCGGTAAGCGGCTTATCGAGGAGCAATTGAAGCGGTTAGCAGCTGGAGAGAGTCTTCTCAATATCGTTAATTGATGAGTCCAGCTTCTCGTAGCTCTTCCCAGAGTCCGTTCGGTAGGTCAAGGTTGAATTCGTTGATGTTCTTCTCTAGTTCGGATGCATCACTGGCGCCAATCACGACGGTGGTGACACCAGGATTCTGAATCGGGAACTGGAGCGCTGCCGCTGTCAATGAAACTCCACGTTCATTGAGGAAGGCGCCAATCTTTATAGCCCGTTGAATTACCTCTTCAGGAGCAGGGGCATAATCAAATGTAGATCCGGCACGAGGATTTGCGAGGACTCCGGAATTGAATACTCCCGCAGCAAGAACAGCAACATTCTTCTTCTGAGCAAGAGGAATAAGTTCTTTTCCAGCCTCTTGATCGAGCAGGGTGTAACGACCTGCAATGAGTACAACATCTAGATCGCATTCATTGATCATGCGCATCGTCTCGGCACAGTAGTTAAGGCCGGTACCTACTCCTTTGATAATTCCTTGGGACCGATATTCCGCCAACACCGGGAAGGCTTCATTGATCGCTTGGTCCATGTGGTTTTCAATATCGTGCATCAACGCAATATCAATGTGATCTAAACCGAGCCGGTCAAGGCTTTCATCGATAGAACGTTTCACGCCATCGGCCGATAGATCAAAGACAGGTGCAACCCCGGGAAGAACATCAGTAAATATGCCCTTATCTGGATTAATTGCTGGATCTAAAACTCGACCAACTTTGGTCTCTAGAACATAAGGCTTGCCGTTTTTGAGAAGTCCACGACCTAAACGAACTTCAGCTTTACCAAAGCCATAGAAAGGTGCGGTATCGAAGAAGTTAATACCTTGATCGAGAGCATATGCAATCAATGCATCGCAATCATCTTCTGCGAGTGATCGCCCGAACCCCGCAAGCGGACCTGTTCCAAGACCTAATCGAGTGATCTCAAGTCCTGTGGCAGCAAGGCCAACCTTTGTCGCGTGTCGCTTCATGGTGATGAGGGTATACAACTATCGGGTTGAGCGATACTGGTCATATGAAAAAAGTATTAATTGTGCGCGGCGGGTGGGAAGGCCACCAACCAATCGAGACCACAGATAGCTTCATCCCTTTTCTCAAAGGTGAAGGGTTTGATGTGCGACTCGAAGGCTCCACCGCAATTTATGCTGATCACGAGTATATGTCGACTGTAGATCTGATCATCCAAGCGATCACTTTTGGCCAACTTGAAGATAATGAAGTTGAGGGCCTATTAGCCTCTGTGAGTAATGGTGCTGGATTCGTTGGTTGGCACGGCGGAGTACTTGCCTCCTTTGGATTGAGTGAAAAGTATCTACATATGATCGGCGCCATCTTTGTCAGCCATCCCGGCAAGATTGATTCCGAGAGAACGGGTGATCAATCAGATTGGTTTGTTCCACACAGCTACACGATCACCCCATCGGGTAAGAGACATGAAATCACCGCTGGCATTGAAGATTTTGAATTGACCACTGAACAGTATTGGTTACTCCACGATCCTTATATGGATATTCTCGCAACAACGACACAAGCTAAACGCGCTGAGGATCCTTGGCATGAACCAGTGACATCTCCTGCGATATGGACTCGTTTATGGGGCGAAGGAAAAATATTTATTATCACTGCAGGACATGATCTTGAGATTCTTAATAACGATAATGTTAGAAAGATTATTGAACGCGGAATTACGTGGGCCAGTAAGAGGTAATGCTCTTGACTGGAACTTTTTGACTGACTAAGTTCGCTCTATGGCAGTTGTGAAGGTACCGATAGATCGTGTCATTACCGGTCACAAAGCAGTTCGTGAAGCGCTCCGCGATACTCAAACCTACTCATCAGATTTACAAGGCGATGCCGATGTACGAGATTACCGCCAAATCCCATTGGAAGTCGATCCTCCAAAACATCATGCATACCGAGCAGCGCTCGCTCCGTATTTTGTAAAGCCTTATGTTGAGAAATTTGCCAAGGATTTTCAATCGAACTCTGAGAGGCTTTTAGAAGAGTTCTTTTCGCAAGACGGAATTGATGTAGTGAGTGGTTTAGCTCTTCCACTTGTGATGCACAATCTCGGAGCCTTTTATGGGCGCCGCCAGGATGTAGAAGAGTGGATTTCGTGGGGACCAGATGTATGGACAGCGACCGGTAAGAATCGTGACGGTGAAGTACTCCATGCCTATCTCGATCGAGTATATGAAGAGGCGATCACAAACCCTTCAGAAGATATCTGGAGTGAGTTAGCTCGTTTAGAGGTAGATGGCGAGGTAATCACCGCTCTCGAGTTCCGCGGTATTGCTGGCATCATGCTCGCTGGTGGAAGAGATACCGTCGTCAAGCTATTGACTGGAATCATCTGGCATCTTGGGAACTCTCCTGAAGATGTGCAGTGGTTGAGATCTGAACCTGAATCGATCGATCGTGCGATCAATGAGTTCTTGCGATACACCACTCCTAATACTGCGATGGCACGAACAACGGTTCCTGAGACTGGGGCAGAAGAGCTACCTGCTAATCGATATGTAAGTATGAGCTTCTTCTCCGGCAATTTCGATGAGACTGTCTTCCCTAACCCCGGATCGCTAGATCTCAAGAGAGAACGTAACCCGCATCTCAGTTTTGGTTTTGGCCCTCATACCTGCATCGGTAATCATCTCGCTGAATATGAGGCAAAGATCTTTCTTCAGACAATCCTCGATAAGAAGATCGAGTGGCGGATAGATCCGAAGTCAGAGATTTCATTCTATGAAGGCGAATTATCATCAGTTCCCAAGGAGTTTACGAGCCTTTATACCGTGAAGAATTCAGGTAACTAGATGTCCGCACTCGATGCGCTCTTTGATCGCGATCTCCTTCCTGCTTCGCTACAGGATGAACCCTTTGATAGCGATGCTTGGGCGATCGCCTCGGCCGTCATTGCATATGCAGCGGGAGATGCTTTCGGTGCAGCGCATGAATTTGTAGCGGATCAATCGGCGAAGATTGAATCCAAACTTTTAGGTAAATCGGATTGGCCATTTGGTGGAGTTAGCGATGACACGACGCTCTCATTGCTCACAATTGAATCCCTTGATCAAGATAACCCAGAGACGGCTGCCAAGAAATACCTACAATCACTGAAAGATTCTCAGGAGTCACTCCGAGGTTTAGGGCCAACAACTCGTTTTGCACTGGGAATGAGTGTGAAGCCAGAAGAGCTTCATTACATTGGAGTAAGTAATGGCGGCATGATGCGAACTGCCTTACTCGGAACACTCTTTACTCCTGCACAGAAGGCGATGCGGGAAGCTTGGGTTCGAGCCTCTGTTCAAACAACACATTCTCATCCCATGGCAATCGATGCAGCTCTTTCACTTTCGGCCGCTTTTGCTTCTGCGGTAACACATGGAAGTTCTTACGAGGTTCCGCATCCGCCCCAGGATTGGTCGCCACCAAAAGAAGGAATCTCTCTTAATCCGCTTGAGACATATCGAGCTGTGACCTATGTGGCATCTCGATCTCACGATGTTGAGAGTGCATATCTCTTAGCCTGTGAATTAGGGGGAGATACAGATACCGTGGCAGCACTCTCCGCCGCGCTTGTAGCAGCTTCGCTCCGGCAGGATTCCGGGCTCTTTGAAATTCCATGGTTATTAGATGTGAACTGGAGTGAAATTCCCCAGATGAAGGGTGCTATCGAACTATTGATCAACCGCCGTAGAGAGTGGGCTCAGTAATGTCACGGGTGTGGATTGTTGGGCCATTGGCGTGGGACACAGTCCTAAATGTCTCTCATCTACCTGAACCTGGTGGCTTTGTACAAGGAAGCGGCTTGATGGGGCGTCCGGGGGGAACTGCCGCCAATGTCGCTGTCGGGTTAGCAAGCTCTGGAGTAACGACTGGTTTTGCAGGTTACGTTGGAGAAGATGAGCTCAGTAAAAAATTGTTGGAGAGCCTTGAGTCGAGCGAGATAGAGAGCCTGCACGTTAAAGAACTCCCAGGTGAGGCGAACCATGTATTGATTTTGATCGATGGGAAGGGTGAACGAACCATCGTTGGGTTAACTGACGATCGACTCGATCAGGTCACTATTCGCGACGTCGAGCTCAAGCCTGATGATTACGTCGTCTTCGTCTTATGGCGTAGCCACTTCCTAGAAGATTTGCGATACGCACAGAGCGTGGGCTGCAAAATTATTGTTGGCATTGAAGCGCTTGAGGAAGAGCCACTTATATCGGCCGATTTTTGTATTGGATCGGGATCTGACGCAAACGATAATTTTGACCCATCCAAGTATCTTGATCGTTTTGAACGTATTGTGATCACAGGTGGTGCGAATGGTGCGAAGCAGTATTGGCGCGAGAATGGGGAAGTAAAGGTTCTTCATCAACCAGCAATCCCGGTACAAGAAGTTGTCGATACAACTGGTGCAGGAGATTCGTTCTTAGCTGGTTATATCAAGGCGCTCATTGATTCCGTAGATAAAGTGAATGATCCAATGCTGATAGGTGCATATTGGTCTGCGCTCGCTGTCTCAATGCCAGGTTCGCAGCCACCAGATTGGTCGTTAGTGGAGAGCTCATTTCCGCGGATAAAAAACCTTGACGACCGCCTCTAGGTAAAGAACAATAGGCATATGCAGATTGAGTTGATCCTATGGTGAAAGTATTTGTCGATAGGAATCTCTCAATCTCAGAGATAGATCGGCGCATCTTTGGATCCTTCACAGAGCATATGGGTCGTTGTATCTATGGTGGCATTTACGAACCTGGATCACCATTTGCTGATGAAGATGGCTTCCGACAAGATGTCATAAAACTTGTTAAAGAGCTAGGCATCACCATCGTTCGCTACCCAGGCGGAAACTTTCTCTCTGGTTATGACTGGAGAGACGGTGTAGGTCCGAAGGAGAATCGCCCCCAACGTCTCGATCTCGCTTGGCATAGTCTTGAGACCAATCAATTTGGCCTTGATGAATTCATGAAATGGACTGAAAAGAGCGACGTCCAACCAATGATGGCTGTCAATGTTGGAAGCGCAGGGCTGAAAGAGGCGCTGGAATTGTTGGAGTACACCAACGTTGATGCCGAGTCCAAGTGGGCTCAATATCGCGTTAAAAATGGAAATAAGAAGCCATATGACATCAAAGTGTGGTGTCTTGGAAATGAGATGGATGGACCCTGGCAACTAGGCCATATGAATGCAACTAACTATGCGCGGGTTGCAGGCGATATTGCTCGAGGTATGCGTCAAATGGGCGAGGATCTCGAGCTCGTCATCTGTGGCTCTTCAAACCGGGCAATGCCAACTTTCGGTCAGTGGGAAGAGACCGTTCTCGAGGATGCATATGACCTTATTGATCATATTTCTCTCCATACCTACTACGAAGACCATGGCGATCTACAGTCCTTCTTAGCAATCGCCGTAGATCTTGATTACTTCATTAATGAAGTTTGTGACATCGCTGATGCTGTTAAGGCAAAGCGAAGAAGCGATAAGACGATCACACTCTCACTTGATGAGTGGAATGTATGGAGATTATCTGAGTATTCAGCTCTACCGCGTCCAAAAAATTGGGAGATCGCCCCAAAACTCATTGAAGATGAGTACAACGTCGCCGATGCTTTAGTCGTTGGAAATCTACTGATAAGCATCTTGCGACGTAGCGATAGAGTCAAGATGGCTTGTCTCGCTCAGTTGGTAAACGTGATTGCACCTATCCGGACCGAGCCCGATAAGGCTGCTTGGCGTCAGACCACCTTCTTCCCATTTGCCTACACGGCAAAATATGGAAGAGGCACGACGCTATCCACTCGTATCGAAGCAAATAAGATCGAAACGAAAAAATTTGGCGCTGTTGATAGCGTTGATGCGATTACAACATATGATGCATCAACCAATCAACTTGCAATCTTCCTGATCAATCGATCTCTCAATGAAATCCAGGCGACTTCTATTGAGTTAGCTGGTTTCCGTGTTAAAGAGGTACTTGATCAAATTACGCTTGATGAGAAGGACCTAAGTAAGACTAATAACTATGAGAATTCGGAGGCGGTTGCTCCGCGAAAAGATAAGTCGGCTACGATTACTTCTACCGGAGTCGAAGTCGCGCTCCCACCTGCATCGTGGCAGGTCATAAATCTCTTAGTTGAGGAAGTTTAAGAAACGATGTCCAGCGTGGAGAAGTACGTCATTGGTGTCGATTACGGGACCCTCTCAGGCCGGGCACTTTTAGTTCGAGTCTCTGATGGCGCAGAGATCGCCACCGCGGTCTACGAATACCCTCATGCAGTTATCGAAGATCTCCTTCCTCAAACCACTATCAAACTCCCGCCAGATTGGGCTCTCCAAAGCCCAGCTGATTATGTTGGAGTTCTGAAGAACGCTATTCCAGCCGTGCTCAAAGAGAGCGGCATAGATCCAACTGATGTCATCGGTATTGCAACTGACTTCACCGCTTGCACGATTCTCCCTGTGAAAGCTGATGGAACACCGCTCTGTCAGGTTCCTGGATTTGAGAACCGTCCACATGCGTGGCCCAAACTTTGGAAACATCACTCGGCGCAGCCACATGCTGATCGAATCAATGAGTTAGCGCATGCTCGTGGTGAATCCTGGATCAAGCGTTATGGCGGAAAGATCTCATCTGAATGGGAGTTCGCCAAAGCCCTTCAGGTACTCGAAGAAGATCCAGAGATTTATGCATTGATGGATCATTGGATTGAAGCGGCAGATTGGATTATCTGGCAACTCAGTGGGGTCTACGCAAAAAATATCTGTACCGCAGGTTATAAGGCGATCTACCAAGATGGCGCCTACCCATCTCAAGATTATTTAGCGGCGCTCAATCCAGCATTTAAAGATTTTGTTCAAGAGAAAGTTGAACATGAGATCGCAGATCTTGGTGCAGTTGCTGGTTACTTAACAGATGAGGCTGCAAGTTGGACTGGTTTACCTGCTGGAATTGTTGTCGCTGTAGGAAATGTTGATGCCCACGTCACAGCTGCAGCTGCTCAAGCAACTCACTCGGGTCAAATGGTTGCGATCATGGGAACATCTACCTGTCACGTCATGGTCTCCGACCAATTCTCTGAGGTTCCTGGAATGTGCGGCGCAGTCTTTGGCGGAATTGTCCCTAATAAATGGGGTTATGAGGCCGGGCAAAGCGGCGTTGGCGATATCTTCGCTTGGTTTGTTAATAACTTTATTGATTCTGATTATCAAGAGGCTGCGAAGAAGGCCGGCCTTGATATGCACAGCTATCTTTCGAAGTTGGCATCTGAACGAGCTATCGGTTCGCATGGCTTAGTTGCATTGGATTGGCAGGGTGGAAATCGCTCTACTTTGGTCGATCATCAACTATCTGGCCTCATTGTTGGATTAACTCTCGCAACAAAACCTGAAGAGGTTTATCAGGCGATCGTTGAATCGACTGCTTTTGGAGCGCGCACGATCGTGGATACCTTTGTTGAGAGTGGAGTTCCAGTTAAGGAATTTATTGCGGCAGGCGGACTCACAAAAAATAAATTTGTTATGCAGATCTACGCAGATATTCTCAATATGCCGATTCACGTCATTGGCTCTGAGCAAGGTCCGGCGCTCGGTTCTGCTATCCATGCTGCAGTAGCTGCCGGTGCCTATCCTGATATTGAGAGCGCATCGGATGCGATGGGACGTTTAGTCCGTGGCGCATTTACGCCAAACCCTGACTCAGTCAAGGTCTATGAGCGTATATATAAGCATTATCGCTCCCTTTATAAGGCTTTTGGCAATGGCGAGATGATGCATGACCTTCGTGCCATCAGAGATGAACGATTGGCGCTCTCGTGACCCAACTTCAAGTATTCCGCGATCGAGTCACTGCACTCAATATTGATTTAGTGAAGTACGGTCTCGTTGCCTGGACTGCTGGAAATGTCTCAGAGCGTTTACCCGATGGAAAATCCTTCATCATCAAACCTAGTGGCGTTATGTACGACAACTTGAAACCAGCAGATCTTGTCATTTGTGATCTCAATGGTGAAGTCATTGAGGGAGCACTTGCTCCATCTAGCGATACAAAGACTCACGCATATATCTATCGCGAGATGCCAGATGTCAACGGAATTGTGCATACCCACTCAAATTATGCCTCGGCCTGGGCGGCGGCTAATAAGCCAATCCCATGTGCTTTGACGGCTATGGGCGATGAGTTTGGTGGAGATATTCCACTTGGACCATTCGCCCTCATCGGTGGGGAAGAGATTGGTAAGGGCGTTGTCTCAACTCTGAAAAGTTCGAACTCTCCGGCAGTCCTCATGGCAAACCATGGAGTATTCACTATTGGTAAGAGCGCTCAGGCAGCTGTTAAAGCAGCGGTGATGTGCGAGGACGTTGCCAAGACGATGTACATCGCCGCTCAACTTGGCGAGATCCATCGTTTACAAGAATCAGATATCGCAAAGCTCTACGACCGTTATCAAAATGTGTACGGTCAATCGAAGGGAAAGTAGCCATGACTCTCACAATCCGTGAAAATGCTGAAATCTGGTTCCTCACAGGAAGCCAATCTCTCTATGGCGAAGAGACGCTCAAGCAAGTAGCTGAGCAATCCCAAGAAGTCTTCAAGACACTGAGCGCGAACGTAGATGTCCCGGTAAAGATCGTATGGAAGCCAGTCCTCCTTACTCCTGAGACTATTCGTCGAGCGCTCCTTGATGCATCATCTGATGAGAACTGTCTCGGTGTCATCACCTGGATGCATACCTTCTCGCCAGCAAAGATGTGGATCGCTGGCTTAAATGCGCTGCAAAAGCCACTTTTACACCTCAATACTCAAGCTAACTCACAACTTCCATGGGCAACCCTCGACATGGATTTCATGAATCTCAACCAGGCAGCACATGGCGATCGTGAATATGGCCATATCACCGCTCGCCTAGAAGTTCCTAGAAAAGTAGTTGTTGGCCATGTCTCTGAGCCGAAGACTGTCTCTCGTATTGGTGATTGGATTCGCGCAACGATTGGTTGGGATACCGCTCAAAATCTCAAGCTTGCTCGCTTCGGTGACAATATGCGATTTGTCGCTGTTACCGACGGCGATAAGACGAGCGCACAAATGCGTTTTGGTATGAGTATTGAGGCATATGGAATCAATGCTCTTGCTGATGCAATTGAGAAAGTAACCCCTCAAGAGATCGATCAACTTGTTACTGAATACCAAGATACATACTTAGTTGCGCCTGAACTTGCTAAGGGTGGGGCTCGCCACGAATCTCTCCGATACTCCGCAAGCATCGAAGCAGCGCTTTACACATTCTTAAAGGCTGGAAACTTCTCAGCATTTACAACGAACTTTGAAGATCTCGGAGCGCTCCGCCAGCTACCTGGGTTTGCAGTACAGCGCATGATGGAGAAGGGTTACGGATTTGGTGGTGAAGGAGATTGGAAGACGTCAGCACTTCTCCGCATTATCAAGAGCATGGGCACCGGACTTAAAGGTGGAACCTCCTTCATGGAAGATTACACATATCATTTTGGACCAGGAGAGCCAAAGGTTCTTGGCGCACATATGTTGGAAGTCTGCTCAACGATCTCTGATGAGAAGCCAACGATTGAGATTCATCCATTAGGAATCGGAGATCGCGAAGATCCAGTTCGCATGGTCTTCACCGCAACACCAGGTGAAGGTCGCGTTGTGAGCTTGATGGATATGGGTAATCGCTTCCGCATCGTCACCAACGATATTGAGGTCGTTCCACCTGATGCCCCACTTCCAAATCTGCCTGTGGCCCGCGCAATTTGGAAGCCAAAGCCTTCACTTGCGACCTCGGCAGAATCATGGATTTACGCTGGTGGTTCGCACCATACGGTCCTTACTAAGTCTGTTAGCCACGAGACGCTCGTTGATTTTGCAAATATCGCTGATGTTGAACTTCTCCATATCGGAGCGAACACAACAACAGAGTCAATCTTGCATGAGATTCGCTGGAATCAGATCTCGTACTCTCGGTAAGAACTGATGGCAACTTCAGAAGCTATTGAAATCAGCAGTAATGGCTATCTCGCGCGTTTAAATACTCTGGGCGCCCGCCATGAGAAGTTGACCTTCAACGGCCGTAATCTCATCGAAGAGCGACGCCCGGATCCACGTGGCTTCTATTGCGGAGATATCTTGGCACCATGGCCAAATCGAATTGAAGATGGCATTTATGAATTTGCGGGGCAGAAATACTCAGTAGAAGTAAATGAAGTCGCGCGTAGAAACGCTTTACACGGTTTAGTCACCAATGAAATATGGCAAATCTCGAATCGAACAACGGATGCTGTGACATTCTCGCTAGATGCACCAGCAAACGAGGGATATCCATTCCACCTTCAATACTTGCTTGAGTACCGGGTCGATGGTGACGGCCTCTCAATAAAACTCACTGCCCATAATCGTGGCGATGGCCCTGCACCATTTGGTGCATCTATTCATCCCTATCTCATCGCCGATGAATCAACGGGAGTGAATCAATGGGAGATCACACTTCCTGCAGACCATTTCATGAGCGTAGATGGCGAGCGACTTTTGCCAGTAGGCATCGAATCTGTTGCAGCTACCGATTTTGATTTCCAAAACGGTCGAACTATTAAAGATACTTTCATCGATCATGCATTCAAGGTCTCTGACGGACCAGTGGCGAGAGTTGTTACGGTTAAAGCCCCTTCAGGTAACGGTGTTGCCATGGAGTTCGACTCATCATCAAAGTGGGTGCAGATTCACACAGCAGATCGTGACGGTGATCCAACAGGACGTCTCTCACTGGCTGTCGAACCGATGAGTTGTCCACCGAATTCCTTCAATTCTGGCCTTGATTTAGTGCTTTTAGAGCCCGGAACGGATTATTCGATCTCATGGAGAATCAAGGCGATTTGAGCCCTTCCTTCAATAGGATTCACTCATGGCAGTAGAGAAGAAGACGATGTTCTCACTGAGGGCATCGTTCTTCACGCTCTCGCTAGCGCTATCTGTCTTCGCTCCACGAATTCCTCAACTCAAGGACCGGTTGCACATCTCTGTCCCCACCCTTGGTCTCGTCTTCATGATCACCGGTTTGGCAGGGGCGGTCACATCCAAGCTCGTTGCCAAAATTATTGCTCGACTTACCTCCCGCAGGTCTCTAATTTTTGCTATCCCCGTCATGATGTCTGGAAGTTTGTTAATCGCCCTCTCGCATCGAATTCCATTCTTTGTTTGTGGACTTGTTCTCCTCTCCTTCGGTGGCTTTCTGATCAATACCGCGGTCAATACGCAATCCAATAATCTGCGTGCAACGACCGGAAATAACCAGCTCAATAACCTTTCGGCGATCTCAAATCTTGGCTCACTCTTCGCGATGATCATGGGATCTCTGCTTTTGAAGGCATTTACAGCCACGCAGTACATCATCGGTCTGCAAGTAATTGCTTGTTCAATATTTCTCTATTCGTACCGAAACTTGATCCCAACGGATGTCATCGGGGGACAAGGCGAGAAGGCAAAATCAAAATTCCCTTGGTTTAAGAGAGACCCAGATATCATTCAATTCTGGATCATCGTGGTGGCTCTCTTCGCGAGCACAACTGCAGAGTTCTCTGTCAGTGACTGGGGTGCAGTATTAAGCCGCGATAGTTACGCAGTGAAGGCGCCTTTCTATTTAGTACCTTTTATCGTCTTCCAATCTGGAATTGTTCTTAGTCGTTTTATGACCACCAGGTTCAGTAACCGACATGGTGAAGTTGCCTTTGTTCGCTACACCGCGATTGGTGCTGCTCTTATTTGGGGATCGTCGATTCAAATTGCAGCTCATATGAACCACTCCAACCAAGCCCTTACCCTGACAGTATTGATTATTGGCTTCTTTGCTGCCGGCTGCGGAGTCGGTCCGGTTTGGCCAACAATGCTGACCAGCGCCTCAAAATCTCACTATCCAACGCCAGTAGTTCTTGCTCGACTCTTCTCATTCGTTAGCCTCGCATTTGTCTTTGGCCCAGGCATTATTGGCTTTGTCTCAAAAATAACCTCCCTCTCAAATGCCCTCATGATCCCGGTGACCTCACTCGTTATCGTGGGCATATTCGCTCGTCGGAGCTTGGAACACCACGAATAGATTGCCGATCACTGGCACTGTAAACTCGCGATATGGCTCATTATTCGATTGCGATTGTTGGAGCGGGGCCAGCGGGATATTTCACCGCTCAAGCACTCCAGAATGCACAGAACGATGAGCGTTCCTTCTCGATTGATCTCTTTGAGCGCCTCCCAACAATGTGGGGGTTGGTTCGCTCAGGTGTTGCCCCAGACCATCCAAAGATCAAGACCGTTGCTAAGGTCTTCGAAAAGGTAGCGGCCGAACCTAACTTCAGGCTCTTCGGAAATATCGAGATCGGCAAAGATATTGATATCGAAGACCTCACCTCGCGCTATGACGCAGTGGTGATGTGTACCGGATCTTCCATCGGGCGCACACTTGGAATCCCTGGTGAAGATCTACCTGGCTCACTCTCTGCCGCAGAATTCGTTCCTTGGTATAACGGACATCCGGATTATGCAGATCTGAATATCGATCTATCAGGTACAACCGCGGTGGTAATCGGTGCAGGAAACGTTGCGATGGATTGCGCTCGCATGCTTGCCGTCGATCCAACAGAATTAGATCCAACTGACACCGCAAATCATGCGCTCGAAAAATTCCACTCATCACATATCCGCAAGGTTTATATTGCCGGTCGCCGCGGTGTCGAGCATGCAGCATTTACTGCTCCAGAACTTCGCGATCTCCCAAAGTTAGAACATACCGATGTTCATATCGATGCCGCTCAGGTAAGCGAAGCTCATGCACGTGCAGAAGCTGCCGGCGAGATCGAAAAGCACCTTGCGTCAAACTTAGAAGCATGGCGATTGATTGCCGAGCATCCAAAATCTGGCCACGAACGCTCCATGGAGTTCCGATTCCTTTCTGCTCCAAAAGAGATTAAAGGAAGCGGCAAGGTCGAAGAAGTTATCTTTGGAATCAACAAAATAGTAGATGGCAAGGTCGTTGATACAGGTGAGACCTACTCAATACCTTGCTCACTCGTAATCTCTGCCATTGGTTACCAAGCGAAGCCGATCAACGGCGTCTACTTCCACAATGGAATTATCGAGAATGAAGCAGGCCGAGTGGTTGGTACCAATATTTACACAGTGGGCTGGGCAAAGCGCGGTCCATCAGGTGTTATCGGTACTAACAAGAGTGATGCATCCGATGTTGTAAATCTGATTCTTGAAGATCTCAAGGAGCCAAAGGCCACCATGGATATCTCGATGTTGATTCGAGCAGGCCACCAGATTGTGAATCAAGAGGCATGGGCAAAGATCAATGCCGCTGAGATCGCCGCGGGGGAGCCACTTGGAAAGCCCCGTGTGAAGAGCGTTCGTCGAGAGGATAGCCTGCGCCTGGCAGGGTTCTGAGATGTCTAACCCAGTGTGTATCGCAGTTGTTGGTACTGGTTGGCGCGCACGTTTTTATATTCGCCTCGCGCAAGCGATGCCAGATAAGTTTGAGCTAGTCGGTATCGCAGTTCGTCGCGCTGAATCAGTCGCAGCGATCAGTGCAGAGTTCAATGTAAAGGTTTTTACATCAGTAACTGAGTTAGTCTCCAAAACTTCGCCAGAGTATGTTGTTTCAAGTGTTCCATGGGCAACAAACCCTGATGTGCTGAATACTCTCGTTTCACTGAATATTCCAGTACTATCGGAAACTCCACCAGCTCCAGATGCAGATCAACTTCGAAATCTCTGGAGCGAAGTTGGTGATCGGAATTTGGTTCAAGTCGCTGAGCAGTATCTCCTGCTTCCAGGTCACGCGGCTCGACTTGCTGCAACTGCGCGCGGCGAGATTGGAACTGTGACATCGGTTCAGGTTTCATCGACTCACGGATACCACGCAGTCTCGATGATGCGAGGATTCCTTGGCGATCCCTACAGTCCAACTACCGTTAATGCATCCACCTTTATTGCTCCACTTGTCGATCCACTTATCCGTGATGCATGGAATTCTGACCAGAGTGAGAAGCAAGCGACAACTACAATTGCGACTATCGATTTCGGTAACGGCAAATCAGGGCTCTACGATTTCACTTCGAATCAATGGCATAACCAATTGAGATCAAGAAGAATATTAATTCGCGGCAGCCATGGCGAGATCTCAAATGATGAGTTAATCAGATTGGCTTCTCCAACCGCGATAGTTAAATCACATTTTAATCGTTACCAAGTTGGTCATGATCTCAATTTGGATGGCTACGATACCGAGCACATCTCATTAAATGGCGCCGTTATTTGGCAGAACCCGTATTTAGGTGCGCGCTTAATGGATGAAGAGATTGCCATCGCCTCGATGATGGAGAAGATGGGTGCTTGGGTTCGCCAATCTGGGCCTGCGCCATATCCATTGGCCAGCGCCTCCCAAGATCACCTAATTTCACTGGCTATTGATGACTCAGTGAGAACGGGTATGCCAGTAACTACAGCCACAGAGGCCTGGGCACCCAAGTTTGGGGCTTAATTAGTTAGCGGGTACTATTCACTCTCCACCAACTAGCGCTTGTAGCTCAACGGATAGAGCATCTGACTACGGATCAGAAGGTTAGGGGTTCGAATCCCTTCAAGCGCACAAACTCTGGGATCAACATGCTTACTTGTCTAATCTCGTTATGCTTTCCAAGTGAAAAAAAGAACTCACCTCATGACTCTAGTTTTTGCGCTGGCCGTAAGTTTTAGCTTTGTTTCT
>Ga0214205_100088_pt1 | contig 17499 bp, 18 predicted proteins | sample TroBogEpilimnion_12_FD_153043 | JGI IMG/M metagenome (GOLD analysis project Ga0214205, IMG submission 153043) | Freshwater microbial communities from Trout Bog Lake, WI - 29JUN2009 epilimnion | ecosystem: Environmental > Aquatic > Freshwater > Lake > Epilimnion/Euphotic zone | place: Trout Bog... | reverse complement strand
TTGTCATCTAAATTGTTAGCCGCACTGTCATTGGTCTGCGAGAGAAGGAGGATCGAGCCACCATAGACGAGAAGAATTGCAAGAAAGATTGCAACGATCTTCTTACCGCCGGGATGAATATCTCGAAGCCGTTTAATCACGTGACTATTCTATTTCTGCCCCTGAGTGAGAATGTGGTTATAAACGGTCAAAAATGATTTGCTGTGGGAGGCTTTCGCCATGGGGTCATCAGGTATTCACCAGGTTTTAACCACATCCAAGGCGATTGCAATAGTGGGGGTCTCAGATAAGCCCGATCGTCCTAGCAATGGAGTTGCGGAGTACCTCCTTCATAACTCCCAATATGATCTCTACTTCGTTAATCCAGCTATCACCCAATTATTTGGTCGCCCGGTCTATCCAAACCTCACTGAAGCGGCGGCAGTCGCTGGACAAATTGATGTGGTCGATGTATTTCGCAAAGTTGAAGATATGGATCCGATACTTGATGAAGCGATTTCAATCGGAGCAAAGACTTTTTGGATGCAACTTGGATTGAAGAGTGAAGCCCTTGCGGCAAAAGGGGAGTCAGCTGGTTTAACGGTGATTCAAGATAAATGTATAAAGATTGAGCTGGAAAATATTAAGGCTTGGTAATTTTACTTAGGTTCGAGAATGAGTGCTACGGAGTTAATGCACCAACGTTCATCAGTTGGAACGTCATATCCCTCACCCTTGAAGACGTGGCCAAGGTGCGAACCGCAATTGGCACAGCGGACTTCGGTGCGAATACGCGGGGCTAGCGATGCATCCTCAATTAAAACTACAGCATCGTCTGCAGTTGGAGCGTAAAAGGAAGGCCATCCGCAGCCAGAGTGGAACTTTGTCTCACTCTTGAAGAGTTCATTTCCGCAGGCCTTGCAGCGATAACTTCCGACGGTATCGGTGTCGTTATATTCGCCAGTGAATGGGCGCTCGGTAGCACCATTACGGAGAACGTCATAAGAGAGTGGATCGAGCGTCTGGGCTAATTTCGCCTCATCGATCGCAGCGGGGAAATTGAGTTCGTCCGACTCTTTTTTGATTTCAGCCATGGCAGAAGATTACTGCGTTAGCCGATAACCCTGGCACCATCGGATGGCAAGGATGTAAAGAAGCGAGGCTTCGGGAATCCAGCCTGACTCATTCGCTCCACAATTGCATTTTGGATGGCGGCAATATCTTCAACTCTCGCCAAGGCAATTGCACTTCCACCGAACCCGCCACCAACCATTCGAGCCCCACGTGCCCCATTCTGTTTTGCAACTTCGACCGCTAGATCAAGTTCCGGGCAACTCACGGTGTAATCCTTACTCAGTGAACGATGCGATTCGTTGAGGAGCTCACCAACCTTTGCAAGATTTCCGGCTTGAAGAGCATCGACAGTATCGAGCACTCGCTTCATCTCGGTAACAGCGTGGTAGCCACGGATATACGTTGTTGGATCAAGCTCAGACTTGCGGGCTTCATAGTCGGCAACTGAAATATCTCGTAATGAGGTAATTCCAAGGTCGGCGACCGCCTTCTCGCATGATGCGCGACGTTCTGCATATCCACCATCAACGAGTTCGTGATGAACCTGGGTATCAATAATCAAGAGCTCGAGTCCATGTGATGCGATATCAAATGGAATATCTCGAGTTGAAAGATCACGGCAATCGAGAAGTAGTGCACTTCCTTGGTGACCCATCAATGAAACTGATTGATCCATAATTCCACACGGCACACCGACAAATTCGTTCTCGGCCTTTTGAGTAATACGTGCAAGATCCTTGAGTGATTTACCTAATCCAAAGAGTTGGTTTAATCCAACAGCTGTTGAACATTCCAGAGCGGCGCTTGATGAGAGTCCAGCCCCAACAGGGACTTGGCCATCGACGTATATGTCGAGACCTTCACTAATTCCAAGGGCCCAAATAACTCCTGCAACATATCGGCCCCATGTCTCACCTTGTAAGGGAGTTAAGGTGTTGAGTTCGATAACTTCTTCAGGACGTTGGGCGGATGAGAAGCGAAAAATATTGAGACCGTTTTTTCCAATCGCCACTGTTGTCTCGTATTTGATGGCAAAGGGGAGGACGAAACCATCTGAGTAGTCGATATGTTCGCCGATTAGGTTTACACGTCCAGGGGCAGTTGCAACAATGTCAGCTTCGCGGCCGAAAACCTTATGAAACTCCGCTTTAATTTTCACTCGCCGACTCTACCGCCAAAGGGGCTCACCCTCTAGTAGTCTTCTCACGTGATCGCCTTGCGAAGTGCCCATAACTCAATTGTTTTTAACACCATCAACAATAAGTTATCGATTTTTCATTGGGGAGCTTTACTCAATGAAGGCGAGCTTGGATCCGATGTAATCGCAGCAACCACACGGGCCGTCTCCCATTCCCACTGGGATCAGCCAACGACAGCCGATGTCATGCGCGAACATTCAAAGGGATTTATTGGCCACCCAACTCTTGAAGGACACCGAAATGGTCAGGCTTGGTCTACCCACTTTGAATTAGTGAGCGAAACCCACACGACAAATTCTCTGCAGGCAACTTTGGTTGATGACCACGCCAAGCTTTCACTTGTACTTACATACACTTTGACTCCTGATGGCGTTCTTACTATCAACGCTGATCTCACTAACTCCGGCGATACTGGATATGTTCTTAATCAATATGTCCATTGGTTACCACTCGCAGATCAAGCTGCGCAGGTTATGGATTTCACCGGGCGCTGGTCACATGAGCGCCATCCACAACGTCGAGATATTTCTTATGGATTGACGACTCGAGAAGAGCGTGAAGGTCGAACTTCGCACGATTACACAATTGCCCAACTCGCAATGACAAAGAATGCGAATTTTTCATCAGGTGAAGTCTGGTCGATGTCTGTCGCCTTCTCCGGAAACTCAGTTCACCATGTAGAGAAGACGCAATTCGGTGATCAATCAATTGGCGCAGGTGAGCTCTTCCTCCCCGGTGAAATTATCATCAAGCCAGGAGAGAGTTTTACGATTGCACCTGTTCAAGCGAGTTACAGCGCTTGCGGAATAGATGGCATCTCACAGAATTTCCATTCAACGTTGCGCAAGCGCACACATCACCCAACAAATATTCGTCCGCGTCCACTCACACTCAATGTGTGGGAAGCTGTCTACTTCGATCACAACAGTGAAAAGATCAAAGCTCTTGCCGACGTTGCCGCCGAAATCGGTGTGGAACGTATGGTTCTCGATGATGGATGGTTCCATCTGCGCCGCAATGACCGCGCTGGTCTCGGGGACTGGGTCGTAGATCCCACCGTGTGGCCCAATGGTTTTACAGAAATTATTGAGTATCTCAATACTCGTGGAATTGAATTTGGACTCTGGTTTGAAGGCGAGATGGTGCAGATCGATTCAGATCTTTATCGCGCACATCCAGAGTGGATCCTTCACGAAGGTGACCGAATTCCAGCGCTACAGCGCAATCAATTAGTGCTCGATATCACCCACCCTGGCGCATTCGACCATGTCTTAGGACAGGTAGATCATGTACTCAGTAGTTTCAATATTTCCTACATCAAGTGGGATCACAATCGAATTCTCAATGATGCAGGCCATCTAGGTCAGGCAGCAGTTCACAATCAGACTCTTGCAACATATCGCCTCTTTGATGAACTCAAGCGCCGACATCCTGGGCTTGAAATTGAATCGTGTGCATCCGGTGGCGCACGTATCGACCTCGGCATGATCGAACATGCCGATCGTTTCTGGACATCAGATAATAATGATGCGTTAGAGCGACAAACTATTCAACGTTGGACGTCACTTGTTATTCCACCGGAGATGCTCGGTACCCATATTGGACCTACTCGTGGCCATCAAACTGGAAAGACAACAGAACTTTCATTCCGAGCAATTAATGCGCTCTTTGGCCATGCAGGAATTGAATGGGATATCACCGAGACAACAGCGCACGAACGTGAGATTTTGAAGTCGTGGGCAGCGCTCTACAAGGAGAAGCGCACTCTTCTTCACAGTGGCAGAAGCGTTCGCATCGATTACCCAGATTCACATGCTTTTCTCTACGGCGTCGTTGCCCACGATAAGAGTGAAGCGCTCTTTGCCTTTATGCAGCACCTCATGCCCTCGTCGAATTTCTCACCAAAACTTCGTTTCACTGGATTGGATGCTTCATCTCAATACCGAGTGAGACTCATCACTGAAGTTGGTGCGCCACGCACCTTGCAGGTAGGAAACATCACATGGGGAGAAGGCGTCGTGCTATCTGGCGCGGCTTTGGAGAGTGTTGGACTTCAACCCCCAACTCTTGCGCCTGAGAACGGAATTTTGATCAGCTTAATAAAGCAATAAGATCAAGGCATGCGCAAACCAGTAGAAACTTCAGAGCCAATCCACCCAGTACTTGCAGAACGTTGGAGTCCACGATCATTTGAACATGGCGTCGATCTCTCTCACAGTGATATCACTGCGCTTCTTGAAGCAGCTCGTTGGGCTCCTTCGGCAAATAATCTCCAGCCCTGGAAGTTCATCGTGGCGAAGCACGGGGATGATCGCTTTGCAGCGATTACTGCCTCACTTGCAGGTTTTAATAAGGAGTGGGCACCAAACGCTTCTGCATTCATCGTCGCCTGCGCGGAAGTTCTCAATGAAGATGGCACCGCTCGGCACACTGCGCTCTACGATCTTGGTCTCTCAGTCGGGTTCCTCAGCGTTGAAGCGCAGCACCGTGGTTTAGTCACTCACCAGATGGCTGGCTTTGATAAGGATGTTCTTGCTAATCATTTTGAGATGCCAATATCGCTTCGCCCTATCGTGATTATTGCGGTCGGCAAGCAAGCTGCGAGCTCTGCACTCTCAAGTGATGTCCTACGAGATCGCGAAGAGTCGCCTCGCTCACGAAAATCGATCGCAGATATAACTCTTTAATTACTTCAAGATGTTGACTGCTCGGGCGATAACAAGCCCGACTGTTACAAGCGAAGTAGTTGATTGAATTGTCATCAATGTTTTTGCCCAACGCGATAGCGGCAAAGTATCTGTCGGGCTAAAGGCGCTTGCATTGGTGAAAGAGATATATAAGTAATCAAAGTAATTTGGCGCCCAATCCGCTGGTGCCAATTCGGGTGATTGCATCTGCGGGAAGAGAAAGTCTGGATACGGATCGAGGGCTTCCGCTCTTGCTCCTGGCCCACCACGGTCAAATTCCCAATACCAGAGGCTAAATGCAATGATGTTGGTAAGCCAGATCGATCCACCAGCTATTAAAAGGCTCGTTGGATTTGTTGCACTTCCATTTAAGAGCTCTCGAACTAAATGGCCTGATGATCCAACATTCGAGAGAGTCATCAAGGCGCTGAGAGAAATCCCCAAGAACCAACGACTCTGCTTGTGTCCCTTAATTCGCCCTGGGTTCCATGCAAATAGTGCGACCGCAAGTAGAACTTCCGCTAAACAGATCCACTTTTGATGTCTCAACGAATAATGAGGTGGCAGCGTGAACTGAAGGAAGATGACAAGTACAACAACAAATGAGACTGGCCAACGCGGTTCGCCCTTGCTGACTTTGTGCCAATGTGGTGAGGACGGTAGATGGTAATCGCGTGCTCTCATGAGAGTCTCCTTCCAACTGCCTTCTCTTGCCATAATGTAAGTACTTGAGATGTTATGGATTGAAGCAACAGTCTGGTGGAATCATTAACAGTGCCTTCAGCACATGTGTAACTGACTTCGCATGGCCAATAATTAACACCACTCACAAAAGTTGCTGCTCCACTTGGATTGGTAAACCAAATGGTCTGTGCCGTAAGTGAGCGCTTTGATCGTAATGCTGATGGCTTTGGGTCTTCCAAGACAAACTTTCCAGAGAAGATCAGGTGGACTTTTGGTGGCGAAGCCGGGCCAGAAGCAATCGAATCAATCTCAGAATTTGGTGACCATCCTGTTAACACTGAATTCTTCGGCACATTGAGCCACTTAGGAATTTCAACCGCATTCATGGTTCCAGTGACGTGTACGCCAGCAGTCTTCTCTCCTGTTAAGAGCGAAGGTGGAGTGTTGATTCGGGGATTACCGAATTCGACACTGACTTTCTGCCAATCGGTCTCTGGGTCAATTAATGCATCTCGGTAGATCACAAGGTGACGATCAGGCCCAGTTGGCGAGGGCTCAATGCGGCTCTGCCAATAGGCGTTATTCGCCCCCATAAATGCGATATTGATGCCCATATTTCGGGCAGCAGCGATCGTATTAAATTCAGTTCGTGTCATGTATTCGGGATGACCGCTAAATATGAGACCACCGTATTGCGAAACAATGGACGGTGAATTGTTGAGATCTACATCTGACACTTGATCAATGTTGAGGCCAGTAGATTCAAGATATTGAACAAAGGAGAGCGCATCCCGCTCGATATGGCTAATTCCGCTTCCAGCATATGGACGATCGAGTGATGAAATTTTCGAGCGCTCGTCCTCTCCTGCGATCGGAGCAGAGTAGGTTGAATGGCCGCCAAAAGAGTTATACGCAGCCCAGGTCAACGTCGAGTGGACGAGCAAAAGTTTTGAATCTGAGGATGTTGAGCGCAGAATAAATGGAGCGATATTTTCAAAGCTACCTGTTGGGCCTACAGAGGCCACCATGTAGAGACCAGGAGTCCAATCAGCGCCAACATCGAAAGAGACGGTTTTAGGCCAACGTGTTTCTACTGTGCGAGTTATATTTTTAAGATTCGGGGTATTTCGCCGTTTTAATGAGATGGGACCCGAGTTCCACATCATTCGCGCACCGGCACCGTTGTACCAACCAATTCGAAGTACTTGGAATGATCGAGGTGATTTATCGATCTTGCCATCATGACTGATTGGGAAGAGCGAAGCGTGAATTCCAATTCGATCTCCACATGTCACCGATTGATGATCGAGCCACAGGACAGAACCTGATTGCTGATAAAAATGAAAATTCTTCCAATCAGTTGGAGTCAGCGAGACTCCTGCATTCTTATTTTCTTCTGCCACCCAATCACCATTTTGCGGCTGGCAGTGTGAAGGTAACTGCTTTGTATCTTCGGGAAGGGTCTGGCTCTGAATCTGCTCGTAAGTTGTTAGCGGCTGAAAAGGAATATCGCCGTGGGCTTTCACTGGCGGAAGAGGGCTCGGAAGTTGGGATTTACCCTGAATGTAGATCGTGAGACCAGCGCCCGAAGCACCGACGAGAATGAAGGTTGCTATCCCGCCCGCGAGAAGTTTCTTCCTCGAAATCTGAGTGAATTTCTGCCCCTTGATACGCATGATGGGCTAAGGGTACTCACGCAAAGTTAAAGAACCCTTAAGGGCAAAGAAAACCGATTTCCACGGGCTCCACTTCCGTTGTACCCTTCACTGTACTTTTTTCGCCCCCCTAGCTCAGTCGGTAGAGCGTTTCCATGGTAAGGAAAAGGTCACCGGTTCGATTCCGGTGGGGGGCTCGGCGGGATAGCTCAGCTTGGTAGAGCAAGCGGCTCATAATCGCTGTGTCGTGGGTTCAAATCCCGCTCCCGCTACCACCCTCTACACGCTCAATTGATGAAAGATTGAGCGTGCGGAGACCTCCCGTTTTTCATATTGAGCGTGGGTGAAGTAACCTTCACCTCTCGCAACACCCGTCCTCACGACCACGAGGACCTATTAAAGAGTTAAAAGGAGCACGACCATGGCAAGCAAGAGCGCGGATGTCCGCCCAAAGATCACTATGGCCTGTGTCGAGTGCAAAGAGCGTAACTACATCACCAAGAAGAATCGTCGTAACGATCCAGATCGCCTTGAGTTGAAGAAGTTCTGCCCACGTTGCAAGCTTTCTACAACACATCGCGAAACCCGCTAACACATGCTCAATCCCGACATCGTCGGGCGCACCTTTACCGGTGCCACAGCTTTTGCGGTAACTCAAGAATCAATCACAGAATTTTGCCAAGCGATTGGCGAACCAAATTTCGAGATCGCACCTCCAACGTATTCAATCAAAATCTCACTCGCTGAATCTGAAGCACTTCTCAAGGAGTCAGGCCTCGACTGGACTCGAGTAGTTCATGGCGATCAACGCTTTGAAATCCATCGTCCGGTCATTGCTGGCGATCAGCTGATCTGTTCCTCAACAATTGAGAACGCCCGCGTCGTTGCTGGGAATGAGATTGTGACTGTTCGATCGGATCTCCATAATCAATCTGAACTTGTTGCATCGTCATGGTCCACATTGGTGGTTCGCGCATGAGTAACTTTGAATCTGGTCAAGAGATCGCGCCACAGACTTTTATTATCAATCGCGAATTACTTGTTGGATACGCGAATGCAAGTGGTGACCAAAACCCCATTCACCAAGATGAAGAGTTTGCTAAATCAGTAGGGCTAGAAAATGTGATTGCCCACGGCATGTTCACCATGGCTCTCGCAGGACGTTTTGCCAGTTCGATTGCTGGAAGTGCAGCTGTTAAAGAATTATCAGCTCGATTCGTCAAACCGGTAGTTGTCCCAGCTGATGCCGATGTTGAATTAATAGTGAGCGGTAGGGTGCTTGAAGGCGGCGCTGATCTCATCAAGATTGAAATCACCGCAACCTGCAATGATGTAAAAGTATTAGGTATGGCAAAAGCAGTTATTGCACTTCCATGACCACTGTTCCAGAATCCGTTATTGAGTTAGCGCGCGCTCGACAGGCTGCACGTGCCGCAAAGGATTTTGCACTCTCTGATTCCCTGCGCGATCAGATTCTGCAGCAAGGCTTTGAAGTACTGGATAAAGATGGTGGCTTTAGTTTTAGGGCGAAGAATCCCTTCCCAGTTCATGAACGGATTGGGGACCTTCGCTTCTTTACCGATAAGAAATTTCCTATCGCAATCGGGTTAATCCTCGATGGCTTTATTGAAGATGGAATAACTTCGATTCAGGCGATCAAGAAATTTGCTCCTGCTGACACCGCCATTCTGGTCATGATCTGCGGAACCCCTGACCTGGCGCAGATCGCCTCAGAACTTGATGACCGAACCTTCATTACACAGATCAATATCACTCCCGGTTGGGGAGAGGCAGCAAATGCGCTCCTCAAACTTTCTCCCGCTCCATATCTGGTTGTCATGGAACCATCAACAATCTTTACGGGTGATGCAATTTCACCAGCTCTCAAAACTTTAGAGGCAGGCGAATACAGCGCAGTTGGTTGGCGCGGGGGACTTGTAAATATTGAAGATGGTTGGCGTAGCGTTGACGATAAGGGCAATGGCGATGTCGATGTGCTCTTCAGTTACTTCATGGCGCTTAATGTCGAACATGCACTTGGTGCAAGTGGTTTTAATGCGCGCGCAGTCTATTACCGAAATGCCGATATTGAATTCTCACTTCGCTTGCGTCAATCTCGCGGTCGGTTACTCCAAATGGAGCTGCCATTAGAGCAAGCTCGCCATCATGGGTACTACGACACCGATGAGGCTTATCGCGATGAACAATCAAAGAAGACATATGACCGAATTCTTGAACGTTTCAGAGGGAAGACCGAAATCCTCGTCGATCGAAGGTAGCCTTAAGCCATGAGCAAACTCGCGGACTACACGACGCTACGCGTTGGTGGACCAGCTGCTCTTCTGATTCGGGCAGAAACTGAAGCCCAATTGATCGCGGAGATCGAAGCTGCAGATGCTTCACAGGAACCGCTCCTCATAATCGGTGGCGGATCAAATATTTTGGTTGGCGATGATGGCTTTAAAGGCACCGTTATAAAAGTAGAGACCTCTGGAAATTCCTACGAGATCGATGCTTGCAGCGGGGGAATGCTTCAGGTTGCAGCCGGAGTTCCTTGGGATGAATTCGTAGCATTCACGCTATCGAAAGGCCTTGCTAATTTGGAGTGCCTGAGCGGAATACCTGGAACGGTGGGTGGCGCACCTATTCAAAATATTGGCGCATATGGCCACGAAGTCGCAGAAGTAATTGCTCGAGTTCGCACTTACGACCGTGAAGCAAAGGCAATCAAAACATTTACAGCAGCAGAGTGCGGGTTTACATATAGAAGTTCAATCTTTAAAGAATCTGGCGATCGATATGTCATCCTCGATGTGACTTTCCATCTGCGCAACGGTGAAGAGTCACTTGCAATTGCCTATCCAGAATTAGCCCGTGAACTTAATGTGCGAATCGGTGACCGTGCTCCTATCCAAAGCGTTCGAGATGCAGTTCTCACTCTTCGTAAGAAGAAAGGAATGTTAGAGGGCTTAGGCATTCACTCGGCTGGTTCCTTCTTTACAAATCCGATTGTCTCTCGAGCAATTGCATCTCAATTACCGGTTGATGCACCGCAATGGCCACAAGAAGATGACACGGTAAAGCTGTCAGCTGCATGGTTGATTGAGAACTCTGGCGTTGCAAAGGGCTTTGCAATTGGCGGGGCAGCGATCTCTGACCTGCACGTACTCGCACTGACAAATGCAAAGGGTGCAACGGCATCGGAAATTATTCAACTAGCTGCACATGTAATAGCGAGCGTCAAGAAAACTTTTGGAATTACCTTGGAGCCAGAAGTGCGGCTCGTTGGTGCAACTCTCTAAGTTAAATTACTTAGCTTCGGAAAGTAAGTTCTTTACGCGGGTAATTCCTTCAACGATATCGTCATCGCCAAGGGCGTAAGAGAAGCGCAAATATCCCGATGGTCCAAAAGCCTCACCAGGTACTGCTGCGACCTCAGCTTCTTCAAGGATCAAAGTAGCGAGCTCTGCTGATGTAGCAGGACGCTTTCCGCGGATCTCTTTACCGAGAACACCTTTAACAGATGGATAGACATAGAAGGCGCCAGTAGGTGTTGGGCAGACAACACCAGGAATCTCATTGAGTAGCTTCACAATAAGTTTGCGACGGCGATCAAATGCAACGCCCATTTCATGGACAGCATCGAGATTTCCAGTGAGTGCGGCAATTGCTGCTCGCTGGGCAACGTTGTTCACATTTGATGAAAGGTGTGACTGAAGGTTTGTCGCAGCTTTGATGACATCCTTTGGTCCGATCATCCAACCAACGCGCCAACCGGTCATCGCATATGTCTTGGCAACGCCATTCAAAATAATGGTGCGATCTGCCATTGCAGGAACGACAACGGGAAGTGATGGGGCAGTGGCACCGTCATATAAGAGGTGTTCGTAAATCTCGTCAGCGATTACCCAGATGCCATGCTCGAGCGCCCACTCACCGATTGCCTTCACTTGCTCTGCAGAGTAAACGGAACCAGTTGGGTTAGATGGTGAACAGAAAAGAAGCGCCTTGGTCTTTGGTGTGCGCGCTGCTTCGAGTTGAGCAACTGTTACAAGATAGTTCTGAGTTTCATCAGCAAATACTTCAACTGCAGTTCCGCCAGCAAGCTTGATGCACTCAGGATATGTCGTCCAATATGGCGCAGGGAGAATGACTTCATCACCTGGGTCGATGATTGATGCGAAAGATTGATAGACCGCTTGCTTTCCACCATTAGTAACAAGTACTTGGTCAGCGGTAATTGCGAACTGTGAATCGCGAAGTGTCTTGGCAACGATCGCTTCACGAAGTTCTGGAAGTCCTGGGGTTGGTGTGTAGCGGTGATTTGCAGGAGTTGAAGCTGCTGCGACCGCGGCATCGACGATATAGGCCGGGGTAGGAAAGTCAGGCTCACCAGCGCCGAATCCGATAACTGGTCGACCAGCTGCCTTGAGGGCCTTCGCCTTGGCATCGACCGCGAGGGTCGCAGACTCAGCAATGGCGGCAATTCGTGCAGATACGCGTGGTTTTTCGCTCATGAGCGTAAGTATGCCAGTCCCTTCCATAAAGGGGATTGGGAGCGGGTCGCCCAAGGGTTCGGAAGCGGGTTCGGGAACGAGTTTGGTGTAATCGCAGTGCCCCTCTAGACTGCTCGGTCTGGCGCTTGCAAAAGGTCATGATGACTCATGCCTAAGTGACGCCCGAAGGGCAGTAGCTCAATTGGCTAGAGTTGCCGTCTCCAAAGCGGCCGGTTGGGGGTTCGAGTCCCTCCTGCCCTGCAAGTTCTGTAGCGCTTAACAGCGAGACAGAAATGTTAAGAAGAAGTGCTAAGTAGCAACAAGTGGCAATAGGAAGTAATAAGAGAGGTAAGTAATGGCTGACGAAGTTCTTCCAGACCGACAATCCCTTGGGATCTTCGGTCGCATTGGGCTTTTCTATCGCCAGGTTGTCTCTGAGCTCACAAAGGTTGTTTGGCCAACGCGCAATCAGTTGACCACATATACCGCTGTCGTTCTCGTCTTCGTTGCTTTCATTATCGCCGTCGTCTCGCTCCTTGATTTGGTGCTGACGAAGGTCATCTTCTTGGTATTTGGGTAAGGCGGATAGCTATGAGCATTGAGAATCCAACATTTAGCAGCGAAGTCGTTGAAGAAGTCGTGCCTGCAGCAACACCTGCAGTCGATGCCTTTGAGGCTGCGCTCGCTGCCGATTCTTCACAGGCACCAGAAGCAATTGTCGAGGAAGTAATTGCTGATGAAGCTGCTGGCTCACTCGATGCAGTAACTGCAATCGATGAAGAAGTTGCGCAAGAAGAGGCAGAGCTTGAAGAAGACGATGAGAATGCAGAGTTCCGTCGCGCACTCGCAACTGCAACTGGTGATTGGTATGTCGTTCACTCATATGCCGGTTACGAGAAGAAGGTGAAGGGCAACCTTGCCAACCGCATCCAGGCGCTCAACATGGAGGATTACATCTTCCAGGTAGAAGTCCCTGAAGAAGAAGTTACTGAAATTAAGAATGGACAGCGTAAGCAGATCAAGCGCAATGTCTTCCCAGGTTATGTCTTAGTCCGTATGGATCTCACAGATGAGTCATGGTCATGTATCCGTAATACGCCTGGTGTTACTGGCTTCGTGGGCAATGCTCACCACCCATCACCACTCACACTTGCAGAAGTTGAGCACATCTTGGCTCCACGTCCTGTCAAGAAGTCCGACAAGATTGATATCAAGCTTGTCGACTTCGAAATTGGGGAATCTGTCACTGTGATGGATGGCCCATTTGCAACCTTGCCAGCATCGATCTCCGAGATCATGCCAGAGCAGGGAAAACTCAAGGTTCTCGTATCTATCTTTGGCCGCGAGACCCCAGTCGAACTTTCATTTAACCAAGTACAGAAGATCTAGGAGAACCACAATGGCACCAAAGAAGAAGATCACAGCTCTAATCAAGTTGCAGATCCAGGCTGGCGCAGCAACACCTGCTCCACCGGTAGGTCCTGCCCTTGGTCAGCATGGTGTCAACATCATGGACTTCGTCAAGGCATACAACGCTGAGACTGAAAGCCAAAAGGGTCAGATCATTCCAGTAGAGATCACCGTCTACGAAGATCGCTCATTCACATTTGTCACCAAGACTCCACCAGCATCACGTCTTATCTTGAAGGCTGCTGGAATCGAAAAGGGATCAGCGATCCCTCACAAGAACAAAGTTGCCAATATCAGCAAGGCTCAGGTTGAAGAGATCGCAAAGATCAAGATGCCCGACCTCAATGCAAATGATCTCGAGGCAGCAAGCTTGATCATCGCCGGTACTGCTCGTTCAATGGGTATCACCGTCGGTTAATCAAGAGAAGTAACACCCCGTGGGAGGAGCGCGCTGCTCCGTTAACCACAACCCCTACAGAAAGAGGAAGATATGAAGCGCAGTAAGAAGTACAACGAGGCAGCAGCAAAGGTTGATCAGAAGGTTCTCTACTCACCATCTGCTGCAGTAAAGCTTGCAAAAGAGACATCAGTAACGAAGTACGACGCGACTGTTGAAGTTGCACTTACTTTGGGTGTCGATCCTAAGAAGGCTGATCAGGCGATCCGCTCAACAGTGAACTTGCCACACGGAACAGGTAAGACTGCTCGCGTCTTGGTATTTGCTGGTGGAGCCCGCGCTGATGAAGCACGTGCAGCTGGCGCCGATATCGTCGGTGCAGATGAATTGATCGATGAAGTTGCCAAGGGCCGTCTCGATTACGACGCCGTTGTCTCAACACCAGAATTGATGGGTAAGGTCGGTCGCCTTGGAAAGGTTCTCGGACCACGTGGTTTGATGCCTAACCCAAAGACCGGAACAGTGACTACAGATGTCGCGAAGGCCGTCACAGATATTAAGGGTGGAAAGATCGAGTTCCGTGTTGATAAGAACTCAAACCTCCACTTCATCATCGGTAAGGTCTCATTCACAGAGCAGCAGCTCGCTGAGAACTACGCCGCAGCGATTGAAGAAGTTATCCGCTCAAAGCCTTCATCAGCTAAGGGACGCTTCCTCAAGAGCGCAACCATCTCAACCACGATGGGACCTGGAATCCAGGTAGATCCAAATATCGCCCGCGATGGCGGTAACAGCCTCCAGTAATCACGCTGGGGCGATCACGCTCAATTTGGAGAGGGTAGGCCTTATGGCCTACCCTTTTCTCATCACCAAAGACTGCAGGTCTTGAGAGCTAGAAATAGCTTTCGTTAATTCTCCGCAAGGAGAGCCCGCATAGGTTCACATGAGAGTTATTCCTCGTGCGCACTTATGCGCCGGGGATTTTTTAATTTCTGGCGGCATATTGACGTGATTGGAGCGCAAAAGCGTTTCAGAGTTTTTAAAGAAGGGAAGCAAATGGCGCGTCCTGACAAGGAAGCCGCAGTTGCCGAACTGACCGAAGATTTTCGTTCAGCTAGCGCAACTGTCCTCACCGAGTATCGCGGTCTCACCGTGACCTCAATGAAGGCGCTTCGTCGTTCACTTGGTGCAGATACCAAGTACTCAGTCGTAAAGAACACTCTTACGAAGATTGCAGCAAAGAATGCTGGCGTAGAGATCTCTGATGATCTTCTCGTCGGTCCTTCAGCAGTTGCATTCATCAAGGGTGATGCGGTTGAGGCAGCGAAGAGTCTCAAGAATTTCCAGAAGGAGAACCCACTTCTTGTTATCAAGGGTGGAATCTTCGAAGGTAAGACCGTAACAACTGCAGACATCATGAAGCTCGCTGATCTCGAATCACGCGAAGTTCTCTTGGCTAAGTTGGCAGGCGCAATGAAGGGCACAATGGCTAAAGCCGCACGTACCTTCGATGCACTCCGTCTTAAGCAAGAGGCAGGTGCCCCAGCGGCGCCGGCTGAAGTTGTCGCTGAAGCAGCACCTGCTGTGTCTGAGCCAGTTGCATCAACCGAGGTGGCAGAGGTTCCAGCTGAAGCTGTGACTGAAGCAACCGAAGTTCTTGAAAGCCCAGCTGTTGAGGTTGTGGCCGAAGTTACCGAAACCCCAGCTGAATAAATTTAAGAAAAGGACATATAAAAATGGCAAAGATCTCATCAGAAGATTTGATGGCAGCATTCAAGGAGATGACCCTTGTTGAGCTTTCAGATTTCGTCAAGGCATTTGAGACAGAGTTCGATGTAACAGCAGCAGCTCCAGTAGCAGTTGCAGCAGCAGGTGGCGCAGCAGCCGCTGGCGGCGCAGCAGATGCACAGGACGAGTTCACACTCATCCTCGAAGATGCTGGTTCACAGAAGATCGCTGTGATCAAGGAAGTTCGCGGAATCAACTCTGCTCTTGGTCTCAAGGAAGCAAAGGATCTCGTCGATGCAACTCCTGCAACCCTCATCGAAAAGGGTTCAAAGGAAGCTGTCGACAAGGCAAAGGCTGCTCTCGAAGCTGCTGGCGCAAAGGTCTCAATCAAGTAGTTCAACCCACCCAAAGCCCCCTCTCGCTTCGGCGGGCAGGGGGTTTTGGCTTTCTCGGGGCGAGATGGGGCCCAGAGCGGCTGGGAGAAGGGGTATAACACGAAATGGACATTTTGGGGGTCAACTGGGTACCCTAAGCGTTCACAATTTTCCACCTCTGGGGTTCAGACATATTGCGGTCGAGACCTGGCGGTAGCTGTGTCTTAAAAACAGTGCTCGTTAATATATCTGGAGGAACATTGGCCGCGAAGTCGAAATCGTTTGCCCCTGCTCGTACCTCATTCGCAAAGATCCGTGAACCACTCGAAGTTCCAAACCTGCTCTCGCTACAGCTCGACAGCGTTGACTGGCTCCTTGGAAACGAGTTGTGGCGTGCACGCCTTGCCGAAGCTGAGAAGAGCGGACGTGGCGAAGTCCCACAACAATCTGGTTTAGAAGAAATCTTTGAAGAGATCTCTCCAATCGAGGATTTCCAAGGAAAGATGTCGCTCTCATTCCGCGACCACCGTTTCGAACCAGCTAAGTACACGATTGCAGAGTGCAAAGAGCGCGATATGACTTACAGCGCGCCACTCTTCGTCACAGCTGAATTTACAAATAACGAGACCGGTGAAATCAAGTCACAGACTGTCTTCATGGGTGACTTCCCATTGATGACACCTCGTGGAACCTTCGTTATCAACGGTACAGAGCGCGTTGTTGTTTCACAGATCGTTCGCTCACCTGGTGTCTACTTCGAGCAGGCTATTGAGAAGGCTTCAGATAAAGATATCTTCACATCAAAGATCATCCCAAGCCGTGGTGCTTGGCTGGAATTTGAAATTGATAAGAAGGATCTCGTCGGCGTTCGTATCGATCGCAAGCGTAAGCAATCTGTCACAGTATTCCTCAAGGCACTCGGCTGGACTTCAGAGCAGATCCTTGAGCAGTTCGGTGAGTATGAATCAATCCGCCAGACTCTTGAAAAAGATAACGTCAATACTCAAGATGAAGCGCTCCTTGATATCTACCGCAAGCTCCGTCCAGGCGAGCCACCAACCAAGGAAGCTGCACAGAATCTCATTGAGAATCTTTACTTCAATCCAAAGCGTTATGACCTTGCAAAGGTTGGTCGCTTCAAGGTTAATAAGAAGCTCGGTCTTGAGCTCGATCTCAACAAGGGTCTTCTTACGATCGAAGATATCGTTGGAACCATTAAATACTTGGCTTCATTGCACAAGGGCGATGCGCTTCTCGAATACGGCAAGCAGGTTCGCGTAGAGAAGGACGATATCGATCACTTCGGTAACCGTCGTCTCCGTACCGTTGGTGAGCTTATTCAGAACCAGGTTCGTACCGGTCTTTCACGTATGGAGCGCGTTGTTCGCGAACGTATGACAACTCAAGATGTTGAGGCGATTACTCCTCAGACCTTGATCAACATCCGTCCTGTCGTTGCATCGATCAAGGAGTTCTTCGGAACTTCACAGCTCTCACAGTTCATGGATCAGACCAACCCACTTTCAGGTATGACACACAAGCGTCGTCTATCTGCACTTGGACCCGGCGGTCTCTCACGTGAACGCGCAGGCTTCGAAGTCCGTGACGTGCACCCATCGCACTACGGTCGTATGTGTCCAATCGAAACCCCAGAAGGTCCAAACATTGGACTTATCGGTTCGCTTGCTACATATGCTCGCGTTACACCATTTGGATTTATCGAGACTCCTTACCGCAAGGTTTCAAAGGGCAAGGTCACAGATCAGATCGATTACCTCACCGCTGATGAAGAAGATGAGCACATCATCGCTCAGGC
>Ga0214205_100084_pt1 | contig 18305 bp, 25 predicted proteins | sample TroBogEpilimnion_12_FD_153043 | JGI IMG/M metagenome (GOLD analysis project Ga0214205, IMG submission 153043) | Freshwater microbial communities from Trout Bog Lake, WI - 29JUN2009 epilimnion | ecosystem: Environmental > Aquatic > Freshwater > Lake > Epilimnion/Euphotic zone | place: Trout Bog... | reverse complement strand
GCCAGTTCAGTCAACCCGATCAACTGCAGTGCAGGGACATACGAGCCCAGCACTGGGGGCAGCGCGCCTAGCTCCTGCCTGTCATGTCCACAGGCTGACTACTGTCCTGTTGCTACCACCAGCCCCACACAGTGCTCTGCCAACACCTACTCCCTGGGGAGTGCCTCTGTTTGTTCGAGTTGTCCTGGTTACTCCACGAGTGCAGTGGCAAGCATCAATTGTACATGCATCAACGGGCATTACCAATCTGGGAGTGTGACTGGTGGGGGGTCTGCAGGTCTTTCCGAGACCATGACAGGGCTGGACAGCTATTTCACGTTGTCTGGGTATGGTGCAAGCAAACTGTCATTTGTAACCTTTAATGGATATGCAAACATCACTGTTCTGCAGGGGACTGTTATCACAATGGCGTCTGCTCTTTATGGGGCCTCCCATTTCTCCATGAACATTTATTCAAATCTAGCTTCCATTGCTGCTTATACAATATCCATGTATTCCTTGGATCCATCGTTTCAGGGTATGTATACCATTGATTTTGTGCCCTATACAAACAGTATATCAGGATGTAGTAGTTATCTTTACACAAATGGAGTTACCGGCTCAGGCACTGCATCTTTGACCTGGAATACAGCCACTGTACCTCCTGGCATGTACTATGTAATGGCTACAACAGGGGGGTTGGGGACAATCCGTAATGCTGGCTATATTCTGGTGGCAACACCTTCCCCTGCCACATACAATCTTCCATTAGCTCTCACCACTCAACAGCGGTGGATTCTCGTTGCTTTGGGGGACACTGTTGTCTTTACCCAGTCATCTGGTTTGACAAACATTTACATTGACAGTGAACCCAACTCAGATTCTGCAGGAACTATTTCGAATAGGGAAGCCACTGGAGTTTTCCCGTTCACGTGGTCAACAAGCAGTGCCAGTGTATCAAGTCAGTACATTGTATCAACTGATAATGGCGCAATGCTATTCTACATCATCATTGTGCCTCGTCCTACATCAACAGCATCGCCCTACCTCACCTGCCCCAACTGCTCCACAGGCACCTACTCCCTGACGGGCAACACTGCCTGCACCAACTGTGGATACGGAAATTACAGTGCTGCAGTCTCCTCAAGCTGCACTACCTGCCCGGTGGGGACCATGTGCAATTCGATCACCACACCCACCCCTGTCAACTGTGGCCTTGGCAACTACCAGGGCTCCACTGGCCAGAGCTCCTGCATGACATGTCCTCAGAATCAGTACTGTGCTTCTCCCACAACATCCACGCCCATCACCTGCCCCACCCACACAAGCTCGGTGGCTGGGAGCTCCTCCCTGCTGCAGTGCAGGTGCACCCAGGGCTTTGTCTGCACCTACACCAAGAGGATCACTGCGGTTATCACGCTCAACTCCACCCTCTACAACTTTAACAACGATGTTGGAGGGGTCAAGACAGCCCTTATCAACGCTGTGGCAACCGCTGCAGGGGTCACTGCCTCCAAGGTCACTATCAACAGTGCCGCACAGAAGACAGGGAACCGCCGCCTGCTGGAGCTCAGTGGCTCCCACTCATTCATTGACGTCCATACGGTGATTGAGGGCGCTGAGCGGCTCCGTGGGCTGGATTTACACTTGGCCAAGCACAGCGCGACGCTGCACAAGGACCACTCCTGGCAGGAGGCCCATACCCTGTCTGCCAGGCCTGCAAGGCCCATGCTGGCCAGTCGCTGATGAGTATTGAATGTTTTTTTTATGTAATGTGTGTAAGTGTAGTGGTAATATGTGCAAGTGTTGTTGTCCCTTTAGTTTAACTACAGCCTAGACCAACCAACTCCCCAGACACACACATGACACCAACGCATTTAATGCAACTCAATCAGACCAAGTCTGACAGACTCTGACTTATGCCTAGATCCCATTCCGCTCCTTCTCCAGTCCACGAAGGAGTTTACAACGGTTGGACGGCCTGAGAGGAACCTTATTCAACTGATCTGGAGTGTAGCTCAGCAGCTCCTCCATGTCCATGGGCTTCATAGTGTTCATGAACATTTCAATCACCTGTGAATTAATTAGTACGAGTACAAAGTCTGAAGTGAAGCAAACACACCTCATCGCTGAACTTGACAGTCCTGAGGAATTTGCGAACATCAACCTGGGTACCTTTAGCAATCCTCTTCCTCTCCTTCTTCAGTACAGCAACCTGGGTACCTTCAGCGATCCTCTTCCGCTCCTTCTCCAGTCCACGAAGGAGTTCACGACGGTTGAACTGCCTGAGCGCAACCTTATTCAACTGATCTGGAGTGTAGCTCAGCAGCTCCTCCATGTCCATGGGATTCATAATGTTCATGAACATTTCAATCACCTGTGAATTAATTAGTACGAGTACAAAGTCTGAAGTGAAGCAAACACACCTCATCACTGAACTTGACAGTCCTGAGGAATTGGCGAACAGCACCCTGGGTACCTCTAGCGATGGCGTCAATATACGTATTGGCGGGGAGTGGTGCCCCTGAAATCAGCCTTTTCTTAAGAGAAAAGTCGGCAAGGCTAGGGGTCAGCATGGAAGAAGCAGTAGGTTCCTGAGACATCAGTCGTTTCTTGGGAGAACAAGGTTCAGCTGGCTCCTGAATGGACAACAAGGTGGGAACAGTTGGATCCGAATGATTGGGCACAGTAACAGTAAGGACATACGAGTGCACACACAGGTCAATTTTCGGCGGAAGAAACGGTAAGCCTGCTTCATGCACAGGGGTTTCCTCCAGGTCGTCCTCAGGGTCGTCCTCAGGCACGCTGCCAATCACATCTGGGTACTCAGTGGACTCCTCAGGCTCACTCAGATCGCCAGGGTTCCAGGAGGGACTGAGAGGGGCCTCTGGAATGATATCCTGTTCCTGGACAGTAGGGAAGAATCCAAGTTCGAACTCATCGTCCAAACCACAGCCATCATACTCAGGCAGGACCAGGGGAGGCTCCATGGATGCAATTGCAAGCTCTAAATCAGAGTCGGTGTCAGGTAGTGTGTTCATAGAGTCGCGTGTGATTATTCTGTGGCTGTTTCTTTTATAGACATATTTTTTACTTTTTTTTACTTTTTTTTTACTTTTTTTTATTTTTTTTTACTTTTTTTTACTTTTTTTACTTTTTTTTATACTTTTTTTTACATTTTTTTACTTTTTATTTTATTTATTTTTTACATTTTTTATATACTTTTTTGTCTATTTTTAAATTTTCAATCATATCGTTTTATATTATTAATATTTTTTGTTTAAAATATCGATGTGTGCAGTGATGTTTTTAGCATATAAGCACAAAATCCAACACTTTAAAATGCTACATCTGATCCTTATTCTGGCTTGGCTGGCAGGAGCTGGCTGTAATATTCAGATTGACGTCTCAATCGAGGTGGCCAACACGTTGAATGATACCCAGTTTACCAACAGATTACTGGCCCAGATGGCAAATGGCACTGTCTCACAACTTAACGATTCGTCTCCTATCATGTGTATTCCTGGCCTGTACTGTATCATGGATGGAGTATATGTTTATTACCAGGATACAGGCAGCTCCATGTGGCAACCAGTGTACGTGATCTACATACTGTTATGCATAGTTTGCTTAGGGGTTCTGGGCTATCTAACATACCTGTGTTCCAGGAAGAAAAAGGCCAAGTTGGCAATAAGGGCTGACATAGATTGGCCACAGCCATACTCTACTGCAGAGAGGTACTACAGCGAATTTCCCTCAGCCTTTGCGTGCACCAGAAATGCATCCCATGCATCCGTATTTAAGGATAGACTGTTCACACGCTGAGATTCTCCATTATGGAACCAAATACTAGAACGGGCCGTCGCAGCGCTGACATGTCGCTCCCCACTGGATGGAAGCCTGAAGACTTCCCCTTGGGGCGGTTTGAGGATTATTCCCCAAGAGAGCTTGACCTTCTTTTCAAGAACGCCAGTATAGAGAATCTTCCAGTCATCAAAGCTAGTGACACAGAAGAGACTGTGCAAAGCCAGGATCCTCAGGAGATTCCTGGAGAAGGGCATGCTGCCACGAAAAGCCATATCTCCAAGACAGGCAAAAAGTACTATAAGCAAAAGCTCTGCCCTCATAACAGACGAAAATTTGTATGTAAGGAATGTGGGGGGTCTGGCATATGCATGCACATGGAAAACAAGTACACGTGTAAACACTGCAAATGGACCAAGAGTCAAGAGCAGGCAGGCCTCTGATTCTGGCTCTGAACAGCCTTAAGCAAAATGTTAAATGAAAATTTATGATTGTCCCATATCCATTTTCTACACACAGCTGAAGTAAACAAAAATACTAGTATACACACAGTGGCATGAGTCAATGTAGAACAGTAAGAATCGATTTCATCTTTATTCCCATCAAAAGGGCAGCATTCAGAGCACAGGGTCGATCAACGGGCCATTGAATGGCCATTTGAATGGTTAAGACCTACATGCAGCTCAGCACGCGCCCATCCCTGGCAGCAGGCTCGTCGTCCAGGGTCTCTGCGTCCATGTCGTCGAGCTTGCGCTTAGGGGTGGTGGGGATGTCCTCGTGGGTAGAGTCGTCCTCAGCGTCCTCCTCTACCTCAAAAATGATCTGGTAGAGCTCTGCCTGCGAGCAGAAATCAGAGAAGTCCCTGGTCTTGCCCACTGCAGCCAGGAAGGGGGTGGCGGCAAGGCCAAAGTTGTTGCAGGCCTTCTTCTCAGCAACCATGGTGTCGATGAAGCCAGTGAGGCTCGGGGAGTCGCCAGCCTTGAACATGCCAACCAGGCTCTCCAGGAGATCGTCCGACTTGGCAAAAATGCCCCAAACACCATCAGCCTTGTCACGGCACTCCACAACACGGACGTCCTTGTCCAGATCCACCCCATGGGACTTGAGGAGCTCTGCCACCATGGCGAACTTGCCGTAGAAGGACTTGCTGTAGATGGCAGCGGTCAGCATGGAGCGGAACATGCCCTGAGCACACACCGCCGCCCACTCCTCAGCCAGGAAGAACTGTTTCGGAATGGATGCTGCAGATGTCGCCTTCTGCATGTCCCTCGGAGTCTTGGCAGAGAAGAGCTTCTGGTTCACACCATTGTAGCACTGCACGTAGGGCTCACCAATTTTTACCAGGAAAAAGGCATTCTTGACAGAATGGAAAATCATCTCCACGCACGTCATGTGGGTAGGTGTGCAGGTGCATGTCAGCTCCGACTGGAACTGGAGAACAAGGTCATCGTGCTTTTCGTGGTTGGTGAAGCCGAGCTCATCAGCAAGGACAATGGCCTCAGCCTTGCCGCTGCCCTGCAGAGACACAACAATGGAGAAGCTCTTGTCCGCAACCTTGTAGCTGTACAGTACGACCTTGCCTCCATTGACGGGAAACTCAGAGACAGTAAAGTCCTCCAGCTTGGGGGCGGCAGGCTTGAACTTTTCATACTGGGATAGGTTGCGATTGTTGAGGGTCTCAAAGGCCTCCTTGTCAATAAAGATCCTGTTGAGAGCGTTCTTGGTGTTGACATGGACAATGGTTTCGAAGGCAGTGGGCGTGGCCATGGGGTTGGTTTTTTTGAAATTGTTGAAGTGTCTTTTATTTATAGGAAAGTTTTTTTTGCTTACAAGATATTTTTTCTTTTTTTTTACTTTTTTTTTACTTTTTTAAACTTTTTTTTATTTTTTTTTACTTTTTTAAATTTTTTTAATTCTTTTTTACTTTTTTACTTTTTTGTCTTTTGACCAGTAGCCAACGTGATTCAGTAAAAAAAACTTGCATGGTACAAAAGGCATCACTATTTACAGCAAAGTCACAGACACTTCTCATGAATCAAGGCACCTCACTGGAGGACTTCCGCCACTTTTACTTGGCAAAGAGCTATGATGTGATCGGGCAGGGGACGTACAGGCGTCACCTGTGCAAGTGCAAGGAGGCAGGGGACCCCTGGGCTGTCAACATGAACGCTGGGGCTGCCAGAGTTCACGCTGCAGTGAAGGCTGTGCAGGGCAGGGTGGCGAACCTCCCCAGGCCGCGCAACGCCCTCATCCAACAGCTCTGCAGGGACGTGATGGTGGGGGCCCAGCCGCCCATAAAGATGTTTGTTGGCTACACCACGTGCTGCCTGAGCAACGTCTCCTGCAACACATGCATTGACCTCACGCGCCCAGTGAGGAACGCCCAGCACATGCACATACACGCGCGCTTCAGCCACTTCTTCCTGATGTTGTGGTACTGCAGTAAGCTCGAGTATGTGGTGCGCTCATGTACCAAGGCATGGCTGGAACGCCAGGACTGCAGGAACGAGCTTAACTTCCAGGAGATGTGTGAGGCCTTCACAAAGGAGACGGGGGATTACTGCGAGCAGCTATACCGGATGTTTGTGAAGAGCCTCGAGCATGTGCACAAGACACTTGACGCCCTCATGCACTCCGCCCTGGAGCATAGAGTGTTGGGCGACAACTGAGGGTGGATCCAAGGCTGTCTCATATTTAAATTGCGTGTTCGACAAAGGTAGCGTCTGTACTCAAGTTTATCGATGGAACTATGCAAGGGCTGGGCCAAGTGCCAGCTGGTCCTGAATGAAAACGAGCTATACTACCCTGAGCAGCTCGTGTGCAAGATGACCTCGTCCAACCCAAGGCCTTTATCAGGGATTCAATCGCCCCTCCCTCCAGGGTATGTGCTGAACCAGCAGCCCGTCTGGATACGCCTGGAAGGACAGTATGTTCGTCTTGATTCCGAGGCTGAGATACTGCTCGCCTGCAAGCTGATGTGCATCTACCATTCCAATTATTGTTGTGATGACGAATCCACCCACAACGACACTGAGTAAATTAATAAAAAAAGGACTGTAATTTCACGGAAGGAGCATCATTTTGATGGGATTATAGTAACTTTATACAACCCATGAAAAAGAGAAAAACAGCTGAGGTCTGGGGCCCAGACCAGATCTGGCACCAGCTGCGCAGTCCATTTCGCTACCCCAAGGCAGGGCATACCTGCCAGTGGGAGCGGTACGACGCGGACAGGGCTGGGTGTTTATTGTGTGGGGACATCCACAAATGCCCTGACAGCATGATGAACTGCAAATGCACCCTGGTGGAGTCGGACGACGGGGGGCACGTTTGTGTGATCACTGGCCTTTACATCAGGGAGGTCAGGGTGGGGGCAGCAGAGTACGTGGACCATGTGGTGTTTGAGCAGCACAAAGAATTCTCCTACGAGGACAGCAGCATGCACGAGCGTGTCCATGCCATTGTGTACTGGCTCCTCACTTCCAACTACACTGCAGACTGCAGGAGGCTGGAAAGGGGAAAGTACGTGCAGAAAACAAGGCAGATCTTCTTGCGGGTGCTCAAGCAGAAGAAGGCTGAATCCCCCTTCACCCTGCCCTGTTTATGCCAGGTTGTGGCAGAGGTGGCGCAGGCGGAGCAGCTCATCAACCACCAGTGCAGGGACTGCGAACCCAGCCTCGCTGTGATCGAGAGGGTGGTGCAGCAGAGCGCTGCCTGCATAACGTCCTGCCTGCGCCAGATTCACACGATGGGGTTCAAAAAAACACTGCACGGAAACAAGTTTCAGAGCATGGTCGTTGGAATGCTTTACATGTGCAGGAAGGGACTGAAGGTGGGCGACCTTTTCCATTTGCCTGTGGTGAGGGGCATGCAGGATCTCCTGCCATCCGAGACTTACCTCAATTCGTTAGGGGTGTGCAACAAGGTGATTTGCGACACCGAAAACGAGATCAAGTCATGCATCAGAGCATTCGGGAATAAAAATAAAAAAAGGCCCAGGCCTTAGCCGTTTTTCATACGTTAGGGGCCATTCACAAGTTAGGACCACAACCACTGAAACGCCTACCCAAACCGCCTCTTTTTTTGCACTGTGAGCACCTCGATCTCTGTCATCATCACAGGCTCGCTCTTGGACAGAACCCTGATGAGGATCTCTGGCGTGTCCCCCGTCTTCCTAACACTGATGGACTGAATCCTGAGGGGGTCTGCCAGGCTGATGAGGTCCAGGTCCTCCTTGAAAATCTCAAAATCCTTTTTAGGGTCCAGCAGGCCAATCACCTCATAGCCGTTCCGCGTGTTGGACACGCTCCAGGATATGCAGAGGCGCTCTGGATGCTTGCACGCATGCAGGAGGTATATGATATTCCTCACCATGGCCCTGTCCTCCTGCTTTACCCCCTGGATCTGTGGCTCCGCCATGGATATCTGGATACAGGGGAGATGGCTGGACAGCTGGACAGAGTGTGTTGTGTCCATAATTATGTGCTGAGAGCTATTTATTTATATACTGGTCAACACCAACCAACAGGATGGATGCGGATGGGCAGGTGGAGGGGGAGACTGATGGGCACATATTCTACGCAGTCAAGCTGATGGTGTTCTCAATACTGGGGCTGGGATGGCTGTCAGTCAGGGAATATGTGGGGGACATGCCCGTGACGGACGCTTCCGCCTTGCTGGCAGTAGTAGTACTGGCTAGCATGAACTTAGTGCTTGCGCTGGCCTATCCCACTGTGAAATTGTTTGAGAAGCCAGCCAGGGCGTTTTTCAGCCAGATCCTGGCGCTGACAGTGTTTTACACCTACAGTCTGGCAGAATCCATGAGTAACACCAACGGGCTTGGGTGTAAAACATGGACGTACACAGCAGCCTACTTTGGGAATCTGCCCCTCCATGAGATGCCAGCTGCACTGACCCTGGCATTTCTGCTAATCTATCTCATCATGGCAGCAGGGCAGGCCAGGATCTGCAGGAAGGACCCAAAGCAGTGGCTGGTGGCAGGTACGGGCCAGGCTGTGCTGGTTCTGGTCGTGCTCCACTTGGCACTCTTTGTGCTCAAGGCGCCTGCCAACCCAGCCACAGGAGGTGGGGCTGTCCTTGTTTTGCTGGTTATCATCATGTGGGTACTGATGCTCCAGCTAGACTGGTTGGCCTTTTTCTTAAAGTTCAAGTTCATACCTTCGACCAGGAAGATCAAGTATGAGATAGTTATATGCACAGGGCTGGTGCTTGTCACGGGGCTGAGCCTGGCAGGGGCGATAGCCAATGGAATACCCCTCCCCTTGTTTCTGGTGGGGATGGCTGTTCTTGCTGGGGAAGGACTGTCCCTTGGCGGGACTGCACAGGCAATCCAGACTGGGTCTGATGCCAGCGGGGTGGTGATCCCCATACGATTGTTGGCCAAGGGAGGGGGCAATACCAGCAAGAACAGATAGGCATACCCATCACTCTTTAACACACTCCAACTTAAACGTATTCCTGCTTCTCACACAGGAGGACAGTGCAGGTGAATATGACAAGGATAAAATCAAGCACTCTGTCAGGCCAGTCAAGCTGGGCAATCACAAGGCCAGCTATAATCAGCAGAATAGGGAATAGATATGTTGATGGCTGCTGGAGCCAATAATCTCTCTGCTCCCTCCAATCTCTCCAATAAATCCAATCAATCCAATCTTTCAACATTATATCAATCCCTGCATGGTAAATTTCATCGTTCCTATATATAGCATTATATAAAACGGAACGACCAAATCAATCATGTCGCAGCTGCTGCTCTGGGGCACAGCCAACCCAGAGGGGATGGACAACGACTACCAGGGGCTGTTCCTCAACAAGGACGACATAAAGTCCATGGTGCAGCAAGTCGAAACGGCCAACAGGAGGGGGGATGCTATCCCCGTCCACCTGGAGCACAAGGGGGTGCAGGTGGGCAAGGTGGTGTCCGCATGGGCACACAAGGACACGCTTCAATGTGTACTGCAGCTGGACGAACGAGTATTTGAGGGCTCGATAGGCAGCGAGTTCGTCCGCAAGGGAATTTGCAACGAGCTTTCCCTTGGGTACGCGGTGGAGCTCCAAAATTCAGCCACTGGAATCAGCGCTGTGAGGAAGAATCTGAAGGAGATAAGCGTTGTCAAGAAGGGCGCGAGGCATCACTGTCAGATACACGCTGTCAGTGGATAAAAAATAAAAAACTTAGTTGTGTGTACAAGTCATACGACCTTTATGAATCTGCCCTTCAACAGCCTGCAGTACTCCCCCACCAGCAGGTTGGCCCTGCCCTTGAATTCCATCTCATCCACAGGCCTTGCGTTCTTGAGGTATTGCATATACTCCTTGTCAGCCTGCTCGTACTCCTGCCTGATTCCCAGCTTGATGCTGTCAGTCTGCTTGCTGTTCTGAGAGTTTTTCCCCAGCCCCTCCAGTATGTTAATGAAGTGGTTCTTCTTCTCCTCCAGAGCGTTGACAGTTGAGATATACTCACTCAGGGACAGGGCATTGCTTGGCATGGGGAGAATCCCAGTGCAAGAGCTAGGGACAGGAGAGAAGAAGGGAGGTGCATAACCCATCTCCCCCAACTCAATCTCCAGGGCCTTAATTCTCTCCTCATTATCATCAGTTTGAATGGGGATGGGCTGACTGAAGACCTTCTGTGAGTAGTCAGAGTCAAGGGATGAGGGAGTGGGGAACCTCTGGCTGTTTTGCTCTAGGTCACAGTCTGTGGTGGACAGTGACATGTTGGTGAAGAATGCTGTTTGTGTGGCTTTTATTGCCTACGTTTCATTTTTTTTACTTTTTTTTAACTTTTTTTTGTTTTTTTGTTTTTTTTGTCTTTTTAAGTTTTTTTAAGTTTTTTTTAAGTTTTTTTTCAAGAGGCTGCCAGGGAGCCCTAGGGAGAGAATGGAAAAGACAAAAGGTGATATCATGTGATATCATGTGATATCATCTCCCTACTTGTCTCTCTCTCTCTATTATATACATATATACATATAATATATATATATTATAAATAATAATAATAATAATAATAATAATAATAATAATAATATAGTGTTATAGTATTATATAATGAGAGAGAGAGAGAGAGGAAGAGAGAGAGAGGAAGAGGGAGATGATATCACATGATATCATGTGATATCACATTTTGTCTTTTCCATTCTCTCCCTAGGGCCCCCTGCCAACTCCTTAAAAAAAAGTCCATATTTTTTTTACTTTTTTTACTTTTTTTACTTTTTTTACTTTTTTTTACTTTTTTTTACTTTTTTTTGAATTTTTTTAAGTTTTTTTAAGTTTTTTTAAGTTTTTTTAAATCCCTTTAAATAGAACCAATCAACCAAACATGTTTGAAATAAACATGGAACCCATGCAGGCCACTGATGATGATGTCTTGTCTCATGATGAGGCTTTAGAGGATTTGGCTGATGATTCTATGGCAGACGATGCTATGGGCAACGATGCTATGGGCAACGATGCTATGGCAGACGATGCAGTGGCTGATGATGCTGTGGCTGGTGATGCAAACAATGATGAGAGGGCTGAAGTTGATGAAATGGAAGATATGGATGATCTTGATGTCCCAAGCTCCCAAGAGTCTGCATCTGGGAACAGGGTGAGGTCCATAGCATCAGTGCGCATTCCTGATTCTGCATCAGACGCTCTTCGGTTCCCGTTGCGCCTGGATCGCTACTTTCATCCTGCTGGGCTCCTTATGCCAAACTCTGAGCATCTCAAGTCCATTGAATCCCAGTCCAAATCCTTTGGCATGGTGCCTCCCCAGGACCACCCCATCCATGCTGGAGTGTCCTGGTCATTCGTGGACTACTGTGCAGCCCCTGGCCTGTCCCAGGAGATGCTCAAAGTGCTGTATTTCTTTGCAACCCTGAACGGGCTGGCTGGCAATCACTCTTGGAATGGATACGTTGTCCCCACTGAGGAGATTGAGTGTGCGAAGAATGTCAAGCTCAAGCCCCTGTACGCACCAAACAAGAAGGACATCAAGGGGGTGCTGCTTGAGGAAAACGTCGAGAGGGACGAGCATGAGCAGCACCATGGGTCAATTATGGATGACATCCTGCTTGCTGATGACAGGCACGAGCTTGTAGAGGGAGGGGTGCACACGCCTGTGCCCTTTTTCAGCATCAACGTGGGGTTCACTGCCTGTGTGTTCAAGAAGGACTCAAAGGAAGAGGTTGCCCTATTCGGCATTGTGACAGTGACCAGCCTGATGAACGTAAACACCCTGGACATGATGCTGGTATTGCTTTGTCCCAAATAACATGCCCTTCAAGTTACCTGACCCGATTGCACCAGGAGCGCATCATGGCAGCGCCGTCCATATCCTCCAAGGCATTCAAGGAAACCAACAAGCGGGTCTCTGAGCTCAAGGAACGGCTGGAGCACATGATCATCTACCAGGCAGCAGAGGTGATGGGGGACAAGTCCAACGAGAGACCAAAGGATTACTTCTGCAACCCAGGAGGTCGCTTGGGAATCGACAAGGTGGGTGTTTTTAGTAGCATTTGGCTTTCCTATGATCTGACAGGCCAGATCAGGTGTGCCTACCTGCGTTTGAGCCGTACAAGATCTGCAAGCTCATGCATAAGCACTTCAAGGACCCAAAGGACATTTGCATCGTTGGATATCCCATCATCGATTGGCAAGGCGATTCCCAGGACCCCTTAGAGATCACTGCGCGAGCGCAGCAGGGCAACTACATCAAGGCCCTGAGAACCCGCCAGGTGTTTAAGCTTTTCAGTGTTCCACTGGACTCAAACTAACTTTTGCCCTCCAGATGGAGGCGCGCACCATGCTGCAGACTGCATGCGCTGAGTTTTCGAAGCAAAAGGGCAAGAAGAGGAAGAATATGGACGAGGAGGAAGAGGCAGAAGAGAAGGAGTTCAAAGTGATCTACCCCTTTGGCTGGCCTGTCAGGGCGAGCGGAAACTGGTACTGTGAGTTTCTCTCCTCTCTCTGCCCGATCAACATGCAGTTTCGGCAGCTCAGGGACGTGGACGTGACGGAGTCGTACCAAAACTTCTGCATCAACCTGGGCACCATTCCTCCGCTCAGCCTGTGTCTTCTGCGCTGCTCCCTGTTGTACGACGGCTCAGACGGGACCGACCTGCTGCTGCTGAGAGAACTGGACGTGGAGTGGAACCTGGCAATGGTGAGGAAGAGGTTCTACGTGGCAGACTGCAAGACCCAGGACCACATCGCCATGCCGGGGTGTCAGCTGGGCAACTACAAGGAGATCATGCACTACATCAGGAGCAAGGTGGTTGTTGGCGAGATGTCCCCGTACGACGCAGTGCAGCTGCTGCACAAGGTTGTTAGGTGAGGCTTGTTTCCTTATTGCCTAATACACCCAACTGAAAGCTGCCTTTGCAGGTACGGTCTGAACGTGTTTGCTGGGATGGCCGAGTCGAACGCGTTCCTCAGTGACAGGGTGACTGAGGCCATGCGCATCATGAAGCTTCTGTCCCACGAGGAGGCGATGGGCAAATCAAACATGGGCAGGACTCTCAAGACATACCAGAAGCACCTGCTGAAGATCGACGGGTCGCCCGCCTCTCTAGCTGCGTCTCCGTTTAAGGAGGTAAGTTTTCAAATTCAGAAGACATACGTACTCTAACAACTTCCACAGGTGTTTTTCAACCCATACGATCGGGCACGGAAGACCCTCCTGCTTGGGGTGATTGACATGAACGCCTTCAAGAAGCTCAACTCCCAAAACCTGGCCCTTTTCCTGGAACTTATGATCTCCCAGATCGGGCACTGCGTTGGCAGCAACAACGAGACGCATACTCCGTTTGGGAGGGCAATCGAGCTCTCCCCGTGCTGCGGTACCCTGTCGGTAAACATCCAGTGCGGAAGCCAGAAGTTGACCGTGCGCTACATGGCCAGCGCCAACTCGGCAGGCAAGGACTACTCTAGCAAGATCGTCACAGAGATGTTCGAGGCTTTTTGCGAGAGTCTGGGCGTGCATCCGTCGATCCAGGGAATGACTGTCTTGAAGCGCTTCACCAAGGTGGGGTTGGAGCTCAACAGCACGATCCAGTTCGATGCCAACGGGAATGTGGTGACCACCCCAGACCAGAAGGCAAACAGGAAAAACTTCGTCATGTCAGAGTCGCGTGGAGGGATGGAGGAGGAGGCGGACACGCTGATCAAGTTTGCTTACTGCAGAGGGGATCAGCAGAACGAGGTGAGCCTGACCACCTGCGAGGGGCCAAGCAAGGAGAGAGTCACCCTCACCAAGATCTCCATGACATCCCCTCACATCTGCATGCGTTGCACAAACGAGGACTTGAAGACAGCCGTCCAGGATGAGCAAGTCAACACCATTGCAGCAGTGACAGCGCTCTACGAACCTGGAAGCTACGTGTACAGCCCGGGCGGGCAGGAGGGGTCGTTCAGGGATGTGGAGTCGAGCGCATACGAGTCCAGGAAGCTGCCATTGGAGGGGATAACAGCCACATCCGCGCCAAGTCTGTTGGCAGGTAGCTTGAGTGTTTTATTGACTTAATTATGTGGCTGATTTTATTGAGCCCAAAACAGGCATGAGCCTCATGGCCAGCACCTGGCTGGGTCTGCCCAACACGATCTGCACAGTGGGATTCGAGATCAACTGTGTTGTGCTGAGGGTGCTGGATTTTCTCACCTTTTTCTCGCAGAAGCACCTTGAGACCCTCTTCCATTCCAAGTGCAGGTCATTTGATAGTCCTGCTGGCTTTTATGTACAATTCTTAACTCTCTTATCAGGGGCAATAATCTGCTTCGGTTGCAAAAGGTGTATGAGGCCAGGGCCACGTCCTTCACTGCCTGGTGCAGGATGGTGCAGTACGTCACCCAGTACCCTGACAGGGAGGATGCAATCGCCAGGGCGGTGAATTCGCTCCAGTTCGACGCGCTCGCCCTCACTGATTGTCCTGGCATGCTCTGGAGCTTGATGAGGAGATGCCTCCATTGGGGACCCATCCTGTACTCGTGCTGCTTCATCCGCGAGTGTGGAATGCCCATAGTGCCAATCAACGTGCTGGTGGAGCTCCTCAAAGTCCAGGTGTGTGGTATGCCTTTTAAACTTTTTTCTTGGTTGTTTGTTTGGCTGACAGAAATGGCCAAAGGATGTCCCTGCAACTGGAGAGCTGAGGCTGTGGTATGACAAGGTATCCGCTTGGCTCATGGACTGTGTGGCCCAAAATCGCTTCTGCCCCGTGGGTGACGAGTTCAGCGAGTATGTCTCCAGCAGCGGCCTTCCAGATGGCTCGGTGGAGACCAATGGGTGCCTCCGGGCGGCGTCGTCTAGGAACGGCTGGAACGACAAGATCGACAGGATGGCTGTGAATAACATGTTGGCAGAGGCTGTGTACCAGCAGTACGGGCTCGAGCTGAAGCATTCCTGCGGAATCTCCAAGGACGCCTTGGCATCCGCTGTGAACGACATGCTCAACGAGTTCTCCGTCGAGATTCAGCGCCTGCTGGGCGTCAACATGTTTGACATGGAGAGGCATTTTTCCTTCTTTGGGATCAGCAATCAGCTCAACTTCAGGTTCATGAACAGGGTGGGGCCTCACCCTTACATGATCAAGGCGGTCTGGCCCAAGGTAACAATCAAATTTGAATACTGATTTAACACTATGCTTATTTCTGTTTTATGGCAGGACGCGCGAGAGCTCTGGAGCGTTGGTGGAGGGCTCCATGTGGTGCAGCTACTGGTCCTGGGCGCCTTCGCGGGCAGCTTTGCCCTGGAGAAGTTCCATCCGAAGATTATCAACGACTTTAGCCTCTCGCTCGTGCTGGAAATCCTGAAATACGCGCCCAAGGGCATGGTGCCTGGAAACACGGTGGAGGTCAGGGCATTCAACTGTTTTAACTGCTCCTTGGAGTCTGTGCAGCTTGAAAAGAACCACATGAAGACGGAGAGCTTCATCCGCTGCCATGACTCAACTTTTGCTGAGACGGGGGTGCTCTCCAGGTTAGTGTCTCTTGTTTTTTTTGTGGACTTGGACTTGGTGGCCTGACACCAAATACCACAGGTGTGGCAACATTGGGAGCTTGGCCATAGAGGACGTCCTGCACATGGGCCCGTCCTGCAGGATAGCAAAGACGATCGAATGCGAGATCGCCGACCTCCCGCCGGCGGAAGTCACGTATTTCATCAGGCCCATGAAGGCATACTGTGTTCGCAATCCAATCACCAGATGCCTGGGGGTGCTGTTCTACAACGACAGCCTGATGCAGGTGTCGATCGAGTTCCAGGCCAATCCAGGGGACTTGGTTTTCCAGAACAGAATCCTGGACCTCTTCTCCTGGCAGGATGAGATGAAGGAGATGGGGTACATCATGCTCCCCATGATCTGGCGGGCTGGCGCTTGCATCTCCTGGGAGAATAAGGTGGGCTGCCTTGTTCCGCCCTCCGCGCCCAATCAGCACGATGGGAATTTTAGCATCCAGGACTTGGGGTATGTGGCCCTGTTCCACGACGAGAAGCTCAAGATTGGCGTCATGGACACCCTGGCCCATCTCCTCCCCATTGGGCAGAAACTGTTTCTGGATTTGAGCTGTGAGTCTGCTGCGTGTTTGGTGAGGAGGCTTCCCCAGGCTATCAGGCCAGGGGACCTGGCCAACACGGTGCTCAGGGTGTTCCTCGACGCGCCGGATACCCTGGAGCCGCCTATTGGCAAGGTCTTTGTAGCCTGCCTGGTCAAGCAGCTGAACAGCTCCAACAGGAACCAGGTGGTGGGCTCCCGCTGCGAGACTATCATGGTGGACCCTTGGGAGGTTGGCTTTCTGGACAACAACCTGTGCGTCCTGGACCACATCATGAGCCTGTGAACTGTGCAGCCTGTGAACTGTGCAGCCTGTGAACTGTGCAGCCTGTGAACTGTGCAGCCTGTTTGTGGTCCCTTTTGGGCCTGAAGTTTTGGTGTGGGTTATTAAAGTCCAGTCTCTCACTGTCTAAATGGAACAGCCCACTGCCCCAGAGTTACCAATAGAGTTTCCAGTAGAGATAACGGAGACCACACTGCTGACAAAGGACGATGAACTTAAGATATACGCTGCAAGAGTCAAGGAAATGACCACGCGCTCCCGTGATGGTCTGGCCATGTGCTTCACCACGTTCCTGCTGATCCTATGTGGCCTCTTCTTTGTGTTCTGCCCGCGCTGCCTGTTTGGCGTGCTTATTTTGTGCGCATGCCTCTGTCCGTTTTTCAATTCGCTTAATGCACCCTTGTGGCTGGCCATCATCATGCTCACCATGACTGGGTGGAGTTTCACTGGGGGGGCGTTCATGATTTCCTGGAATTCAAAGGGCTCTTAAAGCAATTCAGTTTTCACCCTCACTGGCTGGAGTTTTGCACAGGGGTATTCAAGAGGTGACAATTTATTCAGTTTTGGACATTTCACTAAGTATTTAAAGCTTTATCCTCACATACCCAGATGAAGATGTTAGTATGTCCTGTTTACATGAAGCTGAGACTGAAGATGACGAACCTGAGATAAAAGACGAAGAACACGGACCCAGAGAGGTTATCACTGTTCTGGATTCACCACCCCCTCCTGATAGGGTGCAGGTGCACCCTGCAGTCCCTCCCCTAGTCTTGTCAGGAGCACCTGCTCCAGAAAGGCTACATACAATGACAGAGAGGGAGTTTCAAGACCTCATTAGGAGAATAAGATGTCTTGAGGATGAGGTGAAGGAGCTCAAGGAAGGGAAAAAGAGGAAAAGACAAGAAGAGCTTGAGGTGGCAGGTAAGGGGCAAGCAGCAGATGAGGGGCAAGTGGCAGACGGGGGTGGTGCACCAACAATAGATATCAATCAAATTAGTGTAGAGATTCCCTCTAAAGGTCAACTCACCATTCTGATAGCAGAGTCCAAGTCGGAAAAAAGGAACACAACTGAAAGGATCTGCCTTGGTCTTAATCGCATCCCAGGGGTTACGTTTACCCCAGACTTGGTCAATGAATGGCTCTCCTATGATAATATTGCACAGAAACATGCAGCTCTTGTGAAACAGAGCATGCCTCCATTTACAAGAGAACAAAAACAATACATGAAAAAGCTGGCTAAAGACAAGGCTGATGCCTCTGAGATACAAAATTCTGTACCAGCCATCTGCAAAATGTTCAATTATGATACCACTTATAATGTGTCATTAATAACAACACTCATTAAGGAATTCATTGCTAAAGAAGCCGACAGAAACTTTTCTTCTTGTTTAAAATACGCATGAGCATCTATTGGGTCCCACTTGGATAAATTAAAAATTATTTGTGTGTTAGCCTGATTGTCTGTTGATTCTAAAGTTTGAAGCGTTGCATTTCAAAATGAGCAATGAAAAAATTTATGATAAGCAAAAGAGTTAAAAAGTATAAAAAAGTATAAAAAAGTATAAAAAAAAGTAAAAAAAAGTAATAAAAAAAGTAAAAAAAGTAAAAAAAAGTAAAAAAAAAGTAAAAAAAGTAAAAAAAAGTAAAAAAAGTAAAAAAAAGTAAAAAAAAAGTAAAAAAGGTAAAAAAAC
>Ga0214205_100077_pt1 | contig 18785 bp, 25 predicted proteins | sample TroBogEpilimnion_12_FD_153043 | JGI IMG/M metagenome (GOLD analysis project Ga0214205, IMG submission 153043) | Freshwater microbial communities from Trout Bog Lake, WI - 29JUN2009 epilimnion | ecosystem: Environmental > Aquatic > Freshwater > Lake > Epilimnion/Euphotic zone | place: Trout Bog... | reverse complement strand
TGCTACTCCCTGCATCACTCCCGATCCATCGGTAGCTACCTTGAGGACCTCAATATCCATCACATCTGCTGCGGATTGAATGGATGAATGTGCCTCACCGCTACATGCGACGACCCAACGAGTGACATCGGTAAAGAGTGTTCGCGCATGGTTTCGAGCAGCAACAAGTGCAGAGAGATTACCGATCGTTCCACCTTGGACAAAGACTCCCCCAGCACTTTGAGGCATACCGGCAAGATCACTGATCCAACGAAGTGCTTGATTTTCTGCGAAGACTGCACCTGCTCCCTCTAACCAAGAACCGCCGTAGAGGGCACTTGCTCCGACAACAAGGTCAAAGAGGTTAGCTGCCTCTGTTGGCGCAGAAGGAATGAAGGCAAGGTAGCGTGGATGGTCTGTCGATATACAAGCTGGGGCAAGTACATCTTTGAATAGCGAGAGCGCCTTGCTTCCACCCAGGCCCTTTGCCGTAATGGTATTTCCAACGAGTGAATAGAGTTCTTCTGGACTCTTGGGTCCATCGAGTGGTGGATTATCTTTCAACCGAATAAGTGAGTAATCCAAAATCTCCTGGGCGAGCGCTTCAACATCTGGAGTGAACTCATGCATAGGTTTAGTCTGCCAGCAAAAATTAGGAAGCGCGCCAGCAATACCAGGCGACAACGCTCCGCATTCCTGCGAATTGATCACCCAACACGTGTAAGGCCTTTGGCTTGATCGGTTCAGCGTTCTTATGAAGGATGTCCCACCCACGTCGGACCGCCAGGTCATCGATCGGCCAGACATCGAGTCGACCCAATTGAAAGATCAGGAACATCTCAACTGTCCAACGACCGATACCGAAGAGCGGAAGTAACTCCTTGATGATCTCTTCTTCATCCATGTATGAAAAGCGCTTGAAATGTACATCGCCTGAGAGAGTCGCCTGCGTGAGCTCATCGAGAGTTCGAACCTTCGCTCCAGTTAGGCCTACTGATTGGAGCTCCTTGAGCGATAATCGCCCAACCTTCTCTGCGGTAATCGAACCTCCACATTTCTCACTGAGTCTTCCGCCGATCGTTCGGGCGGCGGCAGAACTAACCTGCTGGGCAATCACTGCTCGCACAAGTGATTGGTAATTCGTCTGCTTAGGCTTCTCTAAGCCGAAAGTGCATGGCGCATACTCTTTTATCGCACGGCCAAAGACCGGATCAATCTTTGGAATACGTCGCTTTATTGCAGCGAGCTCGTTGGCTCGATCTGTCATTGCGTCCGATGGACTTTGTGATTAGCAGCCTGAGCGATTGGTCGAATAATCATCGAATCAACATTGAAGTGATCGGGAAGCATGACTGACCATCGAATTGCTTCAGCTACATCTTCTGCGACAAGAGGTGCGGCTACACCCTTGTAAACATTTTCAGCTTTTGCTGGATCGCCAAGACGGACAAGAGAGAACTCTTCAGTCTTCACCATGCCTGGGGCGATCTCAGTAACTCGAATTGGTTCGCCATTGAGCTCTAAGCGGAGTGTGCGGGCAAGTGATGTCTCGGCATGCTTTGCTGCCACATAACTGCCACCATTTTCATATGCCGTGTGTCCGGCTGTTGATGAGATGATGACAATGTGCCCCTTGCCATTCTTTCGAAGTACTGGGGTCAACGCCTTCACAACTCGCACTGTGCCGATGACATTGACATCGTAGGTCTTTTTCCAGATTGCGGGATCTGAGTCCAAGACAGAAGATGCATCGAATGCACCACCAGCGCAGTTAATTAATACATCGAGGTTCTTCTCCGCGAACTCTGCTGCCAGAAGATCAACACTTGCTTGATCTGTTACATCTAGTGCGATGGTCGAAATCTTAGAATTCTTGGCAGCGAGCTCCTTGAGGCGATCAATTCGACGTGCAGCAGCAATGACATGAAAACCATTCTCAGCCAAGAGAAGTGCTGTGGCGGCACCGATTCCACTGCTCGCGCCTGTTACTACTGCACATCGTTCTTTACTCATGGGGCAAGCATAAGCGCGTGGACTAATTCTTGGTGCGCCCCGGTAAGACCTTTATATTCAATGGTCTCCGGGCTCATGGATCGGAGGGTTTCAGCAAATGCCGCTGCTTCATCTGGGCGACCCATAATCCAGGCGAGAGGTTCGGCTCGATTTCGAATCGTAAAGAGGATTGCTTCAGATTCAGTGCTTCGCGTGAGGGTTTGGCGCTCGGTCCTCCACCAGTATTCCTGCGGATCGCGATCCTGATGTATCGATTCAGGTTGATGAAGATCTGGCGTGGAGTGGAGTGACCAATTCTTACGCCATACCGGACGATCTGAAGTGATCTTGTCGAAGGTCGCAGTCATATAAGGCTGAAGAGCGTTGGCATAACCAGGTACTGGGGAGTGAATCCGATCGAGAGACTTCCCCATCTTCTCGGATAATTTCCACCGTGATGGAAAGAGAACTGCGCCAGCGATCAGAGTCCATTCACCATCAATTTTCTTGAGAACACAAAGATCTTCAGCTACCACACGAGTTAATTCAAGGAGGAGCTTTGGGCTGGAAAGATCAGCTTGGAAGCCAGTCTCTTGATGAGTTACTGAATCTGGAGTAAAGGAATATTCACTCGAGTGATATTCCTTGAGGTTGCTCACGAGGAGATCAGAAAAATATTGAATGTCTGCATCATGCCCATCGACAGCGCCATAAACGACAGACTCGGCCTGTGAAATCAGAGACCTTCGTTCATTAAGTTGAGGGGCCAGATCAACTCCCCCTTCAAGCCATAAAGAAGGTTCAAGAGTTCGAAGGCCCATCGCTAATTTGAATGGCTTCCCGTCGGTCGGCGGGCCATAGACATAATCACTCACGCGGCAATCATCTCGAAAAGATTTGCTGAGCGCTAGGCTGACGAGGTGTTGATCCTGTTGCCGCCCAGTGAGGGAAAATCCTCTCCAGAACGCGGAAGGAAACTCAATCTCAAAAACCTCTTCGGTTCACCGGATCTCACCGATATTCGTACACAACTTTTAGAGAGCCACCCAGAGATTGACGAAACCCTCTGCCGACCTGCACATGAAATCTATAGCGGAGTTCTCTATCAGGCACTTGGTTGGGAATCGCTCTCCACTACTGCCAAGAAGCGTGGATCGGAGTCGATTCTCATTATCTCGGCGCTTATGGGAGCAATCAGGATTGATGACATCATTCCAACCTACAAACTAAAGATCACTGCCTCGCTATGGAAGAAGCCACTCGCACACCTTTTGGAATCATTAGATTCAGATCTGATTATCGACTGCCGATCCTCAACATATTCCGGTGTATGGATACCACCACACCACAAGACCGTTGCTGTACGGGTCTTTCAACTCAAAGGTGGCAAAAAATCGGTTATCACACATATGTCTAAGAAGTATCGTGGCGAACTTGTTCGGCATCTACTCCAAAACTCTGCCCCTCAAACGGCTCAAGAACTCCATGCAATAGCCCGCGAGAAATTCACATGCGATCTGATTCCGGCAACTGGGATAAATCCCTCGTACCTCGATCTCCTGATAGAGAATTAAGCTTTAGCCGAGTCGCAGGTGCAGCGCTGGTCTTCTGAAAATGGCGCAAGAGCCTCTTCAATATGTTCACCGCAGCCAACCCAGGTGGCCTTTAAGCATTTTTCGCACTGAATAGGGCTGCACATAGAACTACTCCTTGATCTCACTGGCTCTAGCCCCATCCTAGGTGCAAAAGGCTTGCAACCACTGATCAAAAGGGCGTTGACGCTTTAGTTGAAATTTCAACTAAATACCCCTATTGTTCACTTACACGAAATACGGTTCCCCGTAAGAAAAGTTCAATTCGCATCTACGTAAAGGAATACACATGTCAGTACTTTCAACTTTGCCAGCAGGTTCATTCGCAATTGATCCATCACACAGCCGCATTGGCTTCAGTGCACGTCACGCAATGGTGACAAAGGTTCGCGGAGCTTTCAATGAGTTCTCAGGCACCGGATCACTCGCAAATGGCGCAGGTTCAGTTAACGTTGAAATCAACGTAGCCTCAATTGATACTCGCAGCGCTGACCGCGATGGTCACCTACAGTCCCCTGACTTCTTCGATGTTGCAAACTTCCCAAAGATCACTTTCGTCTCTACATCTGTCAAGGATTCTGGTTCTTACAAGGTTGTGGTCGATGGCAACATCACCATCAAGGATGTTACAAAGCCAATTTCGATCACCTTTGAATACACAGGTGCAGCTACCGATCCATTCGGTAACGCTCGCGTCGGTTTTGAAGGCGAAGCAGAGATCAATCGTAAGGATTTCGGTCTTACATGGAACGCTGCTCTCGAGACTGGTGGATTGCTCGTCTCTGAGAACATCAAGCTTGAGTTTGAAATCTCAGCTATCGCAGCTAAGTAATAAAAGCTTCTTAAAGTGCCCTCGAGAAATCGGGGGCACTTTTTTAATCTGTGAGACCTTTTCCTTCAAATATCTTTGGCGCAGCCTTTTCGACCCGACTCACTCGCGTCACTTCTTGCTTAGCCCCCATAAAGTGGAGCACATAGCCTCGCTGGCGTCCTGGGGTGAGCTTCTTAAACGCAGGTGTGAGACCACTGATCTTCTTCATAGCCTTGAGAACTTCGTCTGGTATTTCAAAGTCAGCCGCTTTCTTGACCGGTACCTTTGCTCCAGATTCTTCAACCGCAATCGCTTCGGCGATATATCTCTTGACCACGGGTTTTAACTTCTTGAGCTCAGCCATATTTTTAAATCTGATCTGTCGCCCTGATTGAACATTCGCCGTCTGTTGAATGAGCAACTTCTCTGGATCCTTCATGATCGCAGCCTTCAAGAAGAGAATTGCGAAGTACTCCTTGAACCCATGGAGCAGAAAGACATTTTTCCCATTGAGCGTATAACAAGGCTGACCCCACTTAAGTTCCTCAGTGAGACCGCTAGAAAGAGCAATCTTTCGAAGTTCAGCCATCTCTTCCGGCCACCTCGCCTCTTTGCTGAGGGCAACATCCACACGCTTGTTCATGCGCTCAATCTATCTCAGGGGTACCGTTGCCTAATGAGCAATCTCGGTCGTCTTGCACTCGTAGGCTCGGGTGAATACCTGCCTGTTATGCAAGATTTCGAGGCGATGTTGCTCGATGCTGGAATAAGCAAAAAATACGTGCAGATTCCCACAGCCGCCGGTCGCGAGAGTGCCTCACGACTAGATTATTGGCGACAGATCGGCGCCGATCAAGCCGAACGAATTGGCGCTCAACAGATTTTTCTCCCAATCTTCAACCGCGATGATGCGATGCGTGAAGATCTGGCCGCCCAAGTTGATGGCGCTGGACTTATCTATCTGAGCGGTGGAGACCCACACTATTTGGCAAGTTCGCTGATGGGCACTCCACTCTGGGAGGCGATTGAAAGAAATTGGCGCAACGGCTCATCACTCGCAGGGTGTAGTGCAGGTGCCATGGCACTAGGTCCAGATATTCCAAATTTTAGAAAGATGAAAGCGGAGGGCAGTGCGGGGTTGAATCTCCTCCCAAAGATTCGCACTATCCCTCATTACAACAAGTTCTTTGGGTGGATTCCTGATTCAGCTGCTCAATTATTTCTTAAGGCACCCGCTCATATCACCGTTACTGGAATTGATGAAGACACTGCAATCTGGTCAGATGACCTAACGGAATGGAACGTGGTTGGCAGGGGTTCGCTCCACCTGCTGACCGGGGAGAAGCTGGGTAAGTTCCCGTACGGAAGTTCGGTCACCTTCTAGCAATCTCCGTGGAGATTACTCGGGGAAGTGGCAGGCGACTTGCGAGCCACCGATCTGCAATAGATCAGGAGCGGTTGTTCGACAGATATCCTGCGCCTTCCAGCAGCGGGTGTTGAAGACACAACCCTGAGGTGGATTAGCAGGTGAGGGTAACTCGCCATTCATGACAATGCGCTCACGCTTGCGCTCAATTTCCGGATCTGGAACTGGGACAGCTGAAAGAAGCGCCTTTGTATACGGGTGGTGCGGAGATTTAAAGAGACTCTCTGTAGGCGCAATCTCCATTACCTTGCCGAGGTACATCACTACAACACGATCAGAGATATGTTGAACGACTGAGAGATCGTGAGCGACAAATACATACGAGAGACCAAACTCGTCTTGGAGATCGTCAAGAAGATTCACAACCTGAGCTTGAATCGACACATCGAGTGCTGAGACTGGCTCATCAGCGATGATCAACTTAGGCCGGAGCGCTAACGCGCGTGCGATACCGATACGTTGGCGCTGTCCACCTGAGAACTCATGTGGGAAGCGATTGATGTGCTCCGGGTTTAGACCAACACGCTCAAGGAGCATCTGGACTTCTTTGTGAACCCCACCGACTGGTTCTACGCCATGGATCTCAAAAGGTGCAGCAATAATCTTTCCAACGGTATGTCGTGGATTAAGAGAGGCATATGGATCTTGGAAGATCATCTGCATCTGGGAGCGAAGGGCTTTGAGATCTTTTGAGGTCGCCTTTGCAAGATCCTGCCCGTCGTAGATAATCTCGCCCGCGGTTGGATCGTAAAGGCGCATGATGGTGCGGCCAGCGGTGGTCTTTCCGCAGCCCGATTCGCCCACGAGTCCCACGGTCTCGCCACGACCAACTTCGAAATCGATTCCATCAACTGCTTTGATAGTGAATTTCTTGCGGCCCATTAAGCCGGTGGAGCCTTCGAAGTGCTTCTTTAAACCTTTTACCTGCAAGATTGAGTCTGACATTAATTCGCACTCCTTTGCGCAGAGATTGCGGATACTTCAGCAAGGTTGAGGTGGCATCGAGATTGGTGATTGTCTGCCTTTGATGTCGACTCTGGACGAGTCGTAGCGCAGAGATTGCCCGGGACATGTGAAGCAAATTCGCAACGCTCACGGAAAGCGCAGCCTTGAGGAAGTGAAATCAAAGAAGGAGGTTGTCCATTAATTGTCTTGAGGCGCTTGCCATGGAACTCGTCAACACGTGGAATAGAACCTAGCAAACCGACTGTATAAGGGTGAGCTGGTCGATAGAAGACATCATCTACTGCGCCTTGTTCAACAAGACGTCCCGCATACATCACGTTGATACGGTCAGCTACTTCAGCGACCACACCCATATCGTGAGTGATGAGCAAGACTGCAGTGTTGAACTCTTTCTGCATATCCTGAATGAGTGCAAGGATTTCTGCCTGAACGGTTACATCCAGCGCAGTCGTTGGCTCATCGGCGATCAAGAGCTTCGGATTATTTACTAAAGCCATAGCGATCATCACACGTTGGCGCATACCGCCAGAGAATTGATGAGGATATTCGTCAATGCGCTTGTGAGGATCTGGGATTCCAACAAGATCGAGCATCTCGAGCGTACGTGCGCGAGCTGCCTTCTTGTCACCTTTATTGTGAAGGAGCCATGCCTCTGAAATCTGATTATTGATCGTGTAATAAGGGTGAAGCGATGACATGGGATCCTGAAAGATCATGGCCATCTGATTTCCACGTAGCTTGCGAATAACTTCTTCATCGGCACTATTGATCTCGACACTGCCAGATTCGAGGTTGAGGAAGATCTCACCATGAATCTCGGTGCGCTTCGGATTGTGCAACCCCATGATTGCCATCGAAGAAACTGACTTACCTGAACCAGATTCGCCAACGATCGCGAGGGTCTCTCCTAGATTGACAGAGAATGAGACATCATCAGTAGCGCGAACAACACCATCTTCCGTCTGGAAAGAGACAGAGAGATTCTTAACTTCGAGAAATGGCTTCATTTGATGCGCACCCTTGGATCCAAATAGGCATAAGCGATATCGACGAGCAAATTAAAGAGAATAATGAATGTTGCGGCGAAGAGAGTGGTTCCAACAATGAGAGGCAGATCGAAATCTTGCAACACTGCCTTCAAGGATACTTCACCCAAACCAGGTAGCTGGAAGATATTCTCAGTGATAATCGCTCCGCCCAAGAGACCACCAAAATCAAGGCCAGCATTTGTGATCAATGGTGCAAGCGAGGTACGAAGATTGTGCTTGATCAAAATTCGACGTGGAGTCACGCCCTTGGCGCGAGCGGTGCGGATGAAATCCTCTGATGAAGTCTCAATGACATTGCTTCGGGTAAGTCTCGTATAGATCGCGCTAAATGCAAGTGCCAAGGAGACCCAGGCAAAGATAAAGTTCTTTACAAATCCAATGGGATTAGACCACGGCGAGATCCACACACCTTGGGCAATCGGATCAATCCAATGGAGCATGAATGCACCGATGTAGATGAGAAGTCCAAGGATAAAGATCGGCATCGATCCGCCGATGAGCACAAAGGCCGTTGTGATCTTATCGATCCAAGTTCCACGGAAGCGAGCTGCGAGAACGCCGAGGCTAACGCCAGAGACAAACCACAAGATAAATGCGCCGATTGCCAGGCTCAGTGTGTATGGGAATGCGTGGGAGATAACAGATGTTACGCACTCATTATTAGGGAATGAATATCCCAAAGCTGGGGCTGGGCAATGGAATGCTGCTGCGCCCTCACCGTAATTTCTTCCTACAAATATTCCTAAGAAGAAGCGCCACCACTGCTCATAGAGCGGGACGTCAAGCCCAAGTCGGTGACGATTTCCAGCCACAGCGATCGGATTGCAGTGAACGCCGCATGAGATTTTCGCTGGATCTACTGGGAGAAACCCAAAGATCACATAGACAACGATGGTTAAGAGAAAGAGAAGGAGCAGCGTATAAGCGAGGCGCTTCGATACGTACTTCAGCATTCTTCATACTCCTTGGTTTGGCGGCTTCTATAGTGATATCCGGAACTTCTCCGGTTTTCCATTAAAGGGTATTCCATTCAACGGTCGTGCATTGAAAAGGAGCGGCTCGCGGGGAGCCGCTCCTCAACAATTACTTACATACTGATGAAGTCAGTAACTACCTCAGTATTACTTGACGTACATCTTAGGGAAGAGCAGTGAACCCTGAGGCAACCAGAAGGCCGCTCCACCGATTCCTGAACCCCATTGATTCTGTTCAAGGTTGAAGATTGGGCGGAGAGTCCAGTACTGATCCATTGCGTACTGGTTCAGCGCCTTCCAATCTGCCGCTTGCTTTGCACGGTTAGTCTCAGCCTGTGCTGCAACTACCTTCGCCTCAAATGCTGGATATGCAGGATCTGTCCAGTTTTGAGTGAGGTCGAAGCCACCATTCTTGGTGTAGAGGTCTGGGATAACTGTTGAAGCATTTGGCCAGTCAGCAGCCCAACCAGAGGTAGCAATGTCATCTTCCTTTGTTGGATCCTGTACATATGAGTAATAAGTACCTGGCTCCAAGAAGTTGAATGTCACCTGGATTCCAGCTGCGTTGAGTGCAGTCTGGATAAGTGCTGATCCCTTCTTGTTTGTTGCAGTGTTAGAGATATCGAAGACGAGTCCCTTATTTGGATCAGTTGCACGAGCATAAGTTGCTGGGCAGCTGGTCTTTGCCTGCGCCATCAATGATGCTGCGTATGTTGAGTTTCCATCAACCTTCCAATTTGGATCGTGGATATTGCCCTTTGTTGGAGCGAAGTCAGTCGCAAGAAGCGGAGCGATAACTCCGTCACCAGGATTGCCGTAGAACTGTGGTCCGCCGGCTAGATCGATGAGCGCCTGGGTATTGATTGCAAAGAAGACAGCCTTGCGGATATCCAAGCAATCTAGGTGACCAGGTGCAACGTTCACTGCATAGTAGCGAACGTATGGGCTGGCGGTATTTGTACCACGAGACTTTGTTGCCCCATTGAAGAATGCAACGTTATTTGTTGGCTGGAGTCCCTGATCGTAGTTAACAGCATTCTTTGTTGAATCTGTTAGGAAGATCTGGTCGCGAACGTCTTCAGAGATTCCGAAGCGCATAACAACCTGATCTGGGTAAGGAGTACGCCAGGTATCTGTTGCCTTGCTCCACTGTGGGTTACGTACCAAGGTGAGATCGGTACCGATCTTGTATTCCTTGATCTTGTAAGGTCCAAGTGCCCATGGTGCGTTGTCGTATGCAGCGCCGGTATCAGCTGACTGCTTTACTGGAGACATTGCTGGGTATGTTGCAAAGTTGTTGAAGTCACCAACTGGCTTGTTGAGCTTGAGGGTGATTGTCATACCGTTACATGTAACAGCCTTATCGAAGTAAGCCTGTCCAGTCTTCTTGTATGGTCCGAGATACATTGGGTTGCCCTTTGCATCTGCTGGAATATCAAGGTCCTGAAGTAGGTATGAAGGTCCGTCGGTGATGACGTCAGTTGCGAAGGTACGTGAAAGTGCGTACTTCTCATCTGCGCAAGTAAGTGGTGAGCCGTCCTGCCACTTGATACCTGACTTAATTGTCCATGACCATGTCTTTCCACCGTTGCTTGGTACACCAGTGTTAGTAGCAAGATCTGGAATCAATGTGAGGCCAGCTTGTCCGACTGCAGGAGTCCACGCTACGAGCGTGCGATAAAGATAGGTGTTAGCAAAGGCAATATCCTGACCGGTATAGATGCGTTGTGGGTCAAGGTGATTGAGTTGCTTAGACTGGGTGATGTAATACATCGTTCCGCCCGCATGTGGGCCAGATGTAGCTGCGTTTACCGATGTGCCAGAAAGCGACATCGAAAGCGCAAATGTAAGGGCTGCGAAACCAGCGATCAATTTCTTCTTACCCTTCAGATACTGCTTGGTAGACATGTGTCTCCTTATCAGTCGAGGGACCCACCTCTTGTTTGCCAAGAGTTGGGCTTGAGTTAACGGCGTGGCTAGTCCAATTTGCCCTATTCCGCTAGAGATCAGACGAAATCAGGGCAGAAACTCATAAGGTGGTTAGCGGTCCGACTTGGAGTCGAGGGCGTCCCGAAGGCCATCACCGAAGAGGTTCAGGGCGAGGACCACGATGATCACCATGGCGGCCGGGATGATTAAATAGGCAGAGTCACGTTGCCAGTAGTTTTGAGCATCATTGAGGACAAGTCCCCAGGTTGAGCCAGGGGCCTGAACGCCAACTCCCAAGAAGGAGTAGACAGCTTCGGCGGCGAGGTAGCCAGGCAATGAAATTGAGAGGTAGATGATCGCAAGCGGCCAGAGGTTCGGCAGGATCTCCTTAAAGATCAATCGAATGTTTGAGGCTCCCAAAGAACGGGCAGCCAGGATGAACTCTTTTTCGCGGATACTGAGTACCTGCGAGCGCACCACACGGAAGAATCCGGGCCACGAGAAGATCACCAGGATGAGCACCATGACAACGATGCGGGCGCCGTTCTTATGAGCGATTCCTGTAGCTTCCACTCTCTGAGTAAGTGGAATGCTCAAGGCCACATACATAAATGTTGATGGGAAGGCGAGCATAAAGTCCGCTACGCGGCCAATCGCACTGTCGTACTTTCCGCCGATCAAGCCTGCGGAGATTCCGAGAAAGAGTCCAACGGCCACGAAGGCGATACTCGTAATGAATGCGATTGAGAATGAGATGCGAGATCCGTATGAAAGTAGTCCGAAGAGATCTCGACCAACACCTGGTTCAATTCCAAATGGATGATGCCAACTGATTCCGCCCCAATGGCCCTTAGGTAGTCCCGAGGTATCTAACGTCCCACGATAGATGGTGTGGTTATCGACATTGAATATCTTGGTAACCAACGGTGCGCCGAATCCTAAGATAATGAAGAATGCTGAAACTCCGAGGGAGGCCATCGCGACTCTATTTCGCTTTAATCGTCGCCATGCGATCTGACGGGGGCTCTTCTCTTCGACTCGACTCTGGAGTGCCTCTAGATCTGCCAGGGTATCGATAGTCATAATGGGCGATAATAACCCTTGATCACCTTGAGCGCGCAAGATGCTCAACTGTTCCTACCTACACTCCTGCCTATACTCCTGCCATGCTTCATCTCATCGAGACGGACCGGTTGGAGCTCATTCTGATTGAGGCGAATGAGATGATCACCCTGTACGAGACCCCTGAGGAATTCTCCATATATAGAGGTAAGAATTTTTCTAACCCCCACCGAGTCTTGATGGACGATAGTGGCCCACTGCGCTGGCGGGTTCCACAGGTGAAAGAGGACCCATCCCTCGCAATCTGGTTGATTCGCTGGATCGTAGATAAGACGACTCGTGAAATCGTCGGCAGCATTAGCTTTCACGCCAAACCCGATGACTCCGGGATGATCGAGGTCGGCTTGGGAATCCATCCGGATTTTCAGAATAAAGGCATAGGCGCTGAAGCGCTGGAAGGTATGTGGAGTTGGGTAATCGATCAACCAGGTGTGAAAACTCTTCGGTATACGGTCAGCGAGAGCAATGCTCCATCAATCCGCTTGATTAATAAATTCGGATTTGAAAATGTTGGGATTCAAATTGATGAGGAAGATGGTCCAGAAATCATTTTCGAGATGAGCGCTGATAGATTTAGGAGCATGGGAGACCGTCATGAGTAAGGTTGGGCCTAACCTCCTCTTTCTTGGATTAATGGTTGCCACAATCATCGGCATGGACATCTCACTCTTCAAAAATCACACTGGCCCACGCCTCTTAGTCAATGTTGGCATCGTTCTGGTTTATCTCGCCTTTTATTATCGCTTTATGAAACGCGGGTAAATGTATTGAGTAAGAAAAATATTTTGGTGGAGTTCCTGCGTCCGCATCGAACAATTCCTCAAACTCCTTGGACTGCAAAGAATCGCTGGGACCTCACCCCAATGCGCGTACTTATTTTAATTGTTGCCCTCTTCTTCTTTGGGCTTGGTGACGCACTCCTAATCCAATCCCATACGGGTAATGCGCCCTGGTCAGTTTTCGCTCAAGGGCTTTCGATCCACACTGGATTGGATCTCGGAGTCTGCACATTTATCATCTCGGGATTCATCCTTCTTCTGTGGTGGCCCCTGGGTGAGCGTCCAGGCTTCGGCACTCTTGCGAACATGGTTGTTATCGCTATTGGAATTCAAGTTGGGGTCGACTCCTTCCCAGTCCCCCATCATGTCGCCATTGGAATTCTCTATGACTTCATCGGTATCGCATTCGTAGGAATCGCATCCGCCTTCTACATCACCTGTGGACTTGGACCTGGACCTCGTGATGGTCTGATGACATCTCTGCACAACAAGACCGGTATTCGCGTCAGCCGTATTCGCCTCATGATTGAAGGCGGCGCACTAATCTGCGGTTGGTTCCTTGGTGGAAGACTGGGAATCGGCACCGCTCTCTTCGCGCTGCTTATCGGTCAAGCGATCGCGATATCCCTTGGCGCAGTCTCGAAAATCAATAAGTCACTCCAGTGAATCATTTTGACGAGGAAGTAAAGGTTCGGTGGGGCTCCACTCAGGAGTTCGCTGAATCTCAATCTCGTACGTCTCGATACTCAACTGAAGACTTTCAAGCGGCAAAGGTCGATCAAGAAGCTGCTACTGAGCTCTTTGTCTATGCCTTTGGTAATAGCCTTCCGATCCATTCAGAGAAGGCCCAGGAGGCCGTCAAGGCCCACAGGGATGCAATATCGAAATGGTTTTACGAATGCTCTATCGAGATGCAGAAGCAATTAGCAGCTATGTATATCGCCGATCAACGCTTTAAGGAATATTACGATGGTCGAGTTCGAGGACTAGCTCAATATGTCCACGACGCTATTATGAGTCAATGACCACAAGTTCTAAGAGTTGGCTTCCCGGATTTATCGCACTTGGAATTATCTGGGGCAGTTCATTCCTCTTTATAAAATGGGGACTGCTCACCCTCTCACCGGTTGGGGTGGCATTCTTTCGCGGTTTAATCGGTGGGTTAACTCTGATGATTTATTGTCTCGCCACTCGATCCCCACTCCCAAAGCGAGTAGTTGAATGGGGCCATTTGGCAGTTGTGGCTTTTCTTTTGAATTCAGCACCAGGCTACCTCTTCGCAGTTGGTGAGACCCATATCAGCAGCGTCATGGCTGGGCTCCTTAATGCGACCACGCCACTTATGACTGTTCTTGTGATCAGTTTTGGGTTCAGAGAGCAAAAGGTAAATAGTAATCAACTCGTTGGAGTAGCTATTGGCTTTGCCGGTATCGCTCTCGTGACTGGAGCCTTTTCATCTAGCCAACGGAATGATTGGCGTGGGTATGTTGCCCTACTGGTTGCGACACTCTGTTACGGAATCTCTGGACCGTACTCAAAGAAATATGTGAGTAAGTTGGAATATTCTGCCTCATCGCTCGCCGCTGCTCAGGTGAGTTCATCAGCGATCCTGCTTCTTCCCTTTGCACTTCTCTCGCATCCAACTCATGCCGCATGGACTCTCAAGTCAGCCCTTGGAATGCTCATACTCGGCTCCTTTGGAACCGGGTTCGCCTACATCTGGCACTTTAGAAATATCCGATTGGTTGGCAGTGCCGTCGCCAGCACCGTTACCTACATAACCCCGGTGGTTGCAACAGTCTTAGGAATTCTCTTTCTCAAGGAGCCGTTCAAGGTAAGCCAAGTTATTGGCGGGCTATTGGTGCTGCTATCAGCGGCGATGGTTCAGCAGCGAGTGAAGTTAATCAAGTCCTGACTAAGCAAGGAGTTCGGAGAGCAGAGCTTCTACCCGATCCTTGATATCGTCTCGAACTTTGCGGACGACATCTAAATTCTGGCCAGCAGGATCTTCAAGTACCCAATCTTCATAGCGCTTGCCTGGGAAGAATGGGCAAGCATCGCCACAACCCATTGTGATTACTGCATCCGACTCGATTACTGCCTCTGTTGTTAAAACCTTTGGCTGCTCATTGGCGATATCGATTCCGACTTCAGCCATGGCCTCTACTGCTACTGGATTAATGGAATCTTTTGGTGCTGATCCGGCAGAGAGAACTTCAACTCGATCTCCCCCAAGTTGGTGCATAAAACCTGCCGCCATCTGTGACCGCCCGGCATTATGAACACAGACAAAGAGGACAGTTGGCTTCTTGGACATTTAACGCTCCAATGATCGATCGCGAGAGTCCAATGCTAACGAACCAGAGATAAGGTTTCCCCATGGCCACATCAAAGAGCTCACTAACAGGAGAAGAAATCTCCACATTTTTGGCTTCTCGTAGAAGCACTAGAGATTTTCTACCTGATCCCATCCCAGAGGCACTTCTCAATCAAATTCTGACAGACGCCCTCACTGCTCCCAGTTGGTCAAACACTCGTCCATTTAAAGTAGCGGTGGCCACAGGTGCGCAGCGGGATCGAATTAGCGCTGAGTTTTTAGCTCGGTGGGATTTCCTCTCAAAGAATCTTAAGCGTGGTTGGAAAGGCAAGGCAACAATCACTTTGAAGCGTTACGGACTGCCGACAAGTAATCGTCTGGTGAGCAAGGCTTATCACGAAGATCTCAAGCCGGCATCGATGCGTCTTGGCGCCGAACTCTTCGGCACTCTAGGAATTGCCCGCGATGACCGCAAAGCCCGTGATGCGTGGTGGGGTACGAATTACAATTTCTATGGTGCTCCAACTGAACTCTTTATCTATGTTCATAAGAGTTTGGATATCTTCGCAGCAAGTGATGCAGGGTTGATGATGGAAAACCTTGCTCTATCTGCACATGCACACGGACTTGGTGTCTGCATGCAGGGTGCGGTCTCTATTTGGGATGATGTTGTTCGAAAAGAATTTGAAATCTCAAAGAACTATCGACTGCTATGTGGCATTGCTATCGGGTATCCCAGCGATAAAAAAGATAATACTTTTAAGGCTCATCGAATCAGCCCTGAGGAGATGCTCTTCACTCCAAGAAACTACTGAGGTTCTCTTGAAATCTGCTCAGCATGCTCTAACGGGTGCTTGATATACGTTTCAAGCCAGGTGCGAATCGTGTATTCACCTGACTCGCTATGAACTCCAGAGTTATTCAGTTGATCTTCGCTTATTCGCTGCAAAATCTCGAGTGACGCTGCGCGAACAGATGTAAAGACATCAAGCGAACTCTTGATGGGGCGTTCTGCGTAGCCAAGAGTTGGGTTTTCACCCCAGGCGGCCTCGTCATAGCCTTGAATCATGGTTCCGGGTTCTGCAATCAGTCGACGTAGGCGCGCATAAGACTGAGCCTCGCTGTCAGCGACATGATGGATCACCTGTCGAGCGTTCCAACCATCTGGCTTGGCCTTATCCAAGTCCGAGTCACTCAACTTCGAGACCGACGTTAAGAATGCCTCAGTCGCTCTTTGGTATTCCGCGATAGATTCAATCAGGTTCATAAGAAGAAACTAACAGAAGCCTCATAGTTTCTGGCACTTTGGACAGAAATGCGAAGAGCGGTTCGCAAACTTAATGCGGCGGATCAACTTTCCACAGCGTGTGCAGGGCTCATCTTCTTGGCCGTAGGCGTTGAGCGAGATGTCAAAGTAACCGCTCTCCCCATTCACATTGATGTAGAGCTCATCAAATGATGTACCTCCTACCTCAATGGCCTTCGCCATAACCTCTTTCGCGGCCTCCAAGACTCGCTCTATCTCAATCGCCTTCATCTCATTCGTCTTTCGCTCTGGATGAACTTTTGCCAACCAGAGAGATTCATCGGCATAGATGTTCCCGATACCTGAGACGATATTCTGATTCAAAATGGCGGTCTTGATTGCAACATTTCTTCTTCGAATATCCGAGATGGCCGATTTCTGATCATAAGAACCTTCAAACATATCCGGGGCTATTGAATGCACCGAGGTGGGAACTCCATCAACTATCTCCTCAATAGAGACCCATCCAAATGTCCGCTGATCATTGAAGTGCAGTTCAGAACTCTTGAGCCCCTTTCGTAGACCAAACCTCGCTCTCGTATGGCGGTGGTCGACAGGATTAATAAGGAATTGCCCTGACATGCCCAGATGGGCAGCGATCACCTCTGGGCGATTGAGAACGAACCAAAGAAATTTCCCACGGCGCTTTACATCGAGAATCCGTGCACCTTCTATTGATTGAAGTTTGCCGATGCTTCTTGGGTTGAGAGCGCGTGGATGAAGTTGCTCAGCTTTCGTAATCGTCTTGCCAACTGCATGAGAGAGAAGTCCTCGGCGAACGGTCTCAACTTCTGGCAGTTCAGGCATGTCAGATCGTTATTGCATATGAAAGATAGTCATGGCCAATTCCATCTGACATGAAGAGCTTCTTCTGCCTTCCTTCGAAGTGCCAACCGGCCTTCTCAAATGCCTTCTGCATCGCAATATTAGATTCATCCGTTGATCCCTCGACGCGATGGAATCCATTCGCCTTTGCCCACTCCCACGCCAATCGTAGAGCCTGGGTTCCTGCTCCTTTGCCACGATACGTTTCTTCAACATCGATCCCAATATGTGCTGCACCTGGAGGCATCGTTTCTGGGCAATGTCTTAACTGAATATCACCGACCAAGATCTCGTTAAAGGTTAGAGCTAGATGGCGATAGTGGCCTGCCCATTGACTTGGTCGTGCAAGTCGATCAATAAATGCATTGCGAGCCTCTAGCCCACTAATTCCTCTGATATCGCATGCTAACTCTGCTTCATCAATTCTGTAATCGCGAAGTTGATAGTTACCTGAATCAGTCACTCGAAGGTTCCTTTAAACTTTCGAACTTCTTGAGGCCAGCCGCAGGCCACCGCAACCTTGGCTCCCCATTCCGCAGCTTCTTCGTCCCTCGCTGCTTCAACAATTGTTAAGCCACCAATAAAACTTTGATCGCTTGAGACTGGGCCAATTGATGCCCCGGTCTCGTCGAAACCTAAAGCCGACTCAATCTCTTCTTCGAGCCCACCTGCAAAGAGAAGCACACCAGCTTCCCTCATTTCCGAAACGACTTCTCGGGCTAATGGACCTCGCGATGCGAACCATTCCTCGGAATGGTCGCCCACCCATTGCTGATTGAAGTAAATAACGTACTGTGGCATTTGTTCAGTTTACACAAGTTCATATCTAAGGGACCAGAAATATGAGAGTCGCCCTAGGGCAGTAGAATGAGATCTTCATTGGACTCGAAATACAAGAGGACGATTTTAGTATCATCGGTTATCTCTAGACCCTGCTTGGACCAATACCGGAGATGGCTCGCTCGGTAATCATTGCCTGAAAGATCGCCCTCGCCCTCAGCCAAAGCAAACTCATCAGGCACATCGGCAAATCGAACAATCTCAACTCTAGTTGCTTGGATGGTAGCAACATGTTTACCTTCACTACTAAGGACAGCGAGCTTCTCGCCTACTTTTTCAATAGGCTCGTTATTGGCTTGATAGTCCCACTCTAAAGTTCCCGATGTTGCCCTCTTGATTCCTTTGAGTACCAAATCATTTAACTCCTCACGGAATTCTCCGGGTGTCCCAAACTCAATTGCACGCATACCATTAACAACTGGAAAACCCATCGCTATAACTAACCCTTTTCTCCGACCCTTAGGATTTTTTCCATAGGACGGCCCTTTGCTAGCTCATCAACCAACTTATCCATGTAACGAATCTTCTTCATCAACGGATCTTCAATCTCTTCAATTTTTACACCACAAATTGTTCCGGTTATGTATTTTGCGTTGGAATTGATCTTTGCACTCTTAAAGAACTCCTTGAAGGTGGTTTCATCCTTCACGTGCTTTTTTAGAGCCTTGGGGTCAAAGCCGGTGAGCCAACCAATTACTTTGATGAGGTCGTTCTCGCTACCGCCTTTGCGTTCGACCTTCTTGAGGTAAGCCTGATAGACACCAGTAACGGACATATTGAATATCTTCTGCGCATCCATGAGTCAACTATAAAGTGCGTTAGTAGCTTACAAAAGAGCCGACTTTATAAATTGTGGCTAGCTTCATGTCTTATTTGGT